>Ga0256405_10001338_pt1 | contig 67937 bp, 63 predicted proteins | sample RumenRJG_02DNA_FD_189096 | JGI IMG/M metagenome (GOLD analysis project Ga0256405, IMG submission 189096) | Bovine rumen microbial communities from Lethbridge, Alberta, Canada - RJG_02 | ecosystem: Host-associated > Mammals > Digestive system > Stomach > Rumen | place: Canada: Alberta... | reverse complement strand
TCATCCACCTTGTACAGGTCAATCCAGCCGGGGTTCGGGGTGTTTTCAGCCTCAATAATAACCCAGTCTACAACTTCTTTGTTTGCCGAGTCAGGCAATACAACAGTTGTGGAGAACAGAGGAGTTTTGCTGTAATGGGCAGCTTCGCCATCCGGCGGCAGTTCCTGGATAAGATACGTACCGCTCGTAAGGTTTTCAAGCTTTGCTTCGCCCTGGGCGTTTGTAGTAAGTGTCCACGACTGGTCATAACCAGACTTGCCGAAGTCAAGACCAGCAGTACGGGTTACAGTGAACTTAATGCCGGCAACGGGTTCTTTTGTAACCTTGTCAATCTTCTTGATAGGAAGATTGTACTTGATGGTTTTGTTTGGTGCAACAAAGATTTTTTCTGGTCCTTCGTCTTGCTCTGTGATTGTTACTTTCTGATACGCAGCTTCGCTGTTTGTATCAACATAATATCCGGGCGCGCCGGCTGTTTCATGTATATAATATGTGCCAAATTCTATATCCGGCCAATAAACAGCTCCCGTATTATTTGTTGTCAGTTCCTGCGTTACATTTCCGTGATGATTTTTTACTCTTGCAGATTTATTTTCATCAAGCAATTCAAATTTCGCACCTGCTACAGGTTCATTTGGATCGTCTTCACGGACTTTTTTAACATATACTGTTCCGTAAATACGTTCATTATCAACACTGGGCGTATAAGGAACATTCTGTCCAGGGGTAGAAATGGTGAATGTAGTCAGCCAGCCATCGACATGACCGTCTACGTGTGAGAGCTGATATCCTTCCGGCGGGGTGATTTCTACAATATCATATGTGCCCGCGGGGATATTTGCCCAGGAAGCCTCACCGTTTTCTCCGGTGATCCTGTCCGGCAAAGCGTCTCCATCTGCGTCAACAGCCGCAGTTGTAGTACCAGTCACACAGATTCTCAGCTTCGCGCCAGCCAGTGTTTTTTCATTATGGTCACTGTCGTACATCTTCTTATGATACTTGGTGACCGTTACACTACCTGTAATCTGCGGGTTTTCTCTGGTGTGCTTGTAAGTGCCGGCAGGAGTTACTGTTGAATGGTTGAGTGTGACAGTTGTGGTGTTTGAACCATCAATATAGTAACCTGTTGGCTCCTTCGTTTCTTTGAAGGTGTAAGTGCCGAACGGGAGCGCAATGGTTGTAGCCTTACCGTCTGCGCCAGTCGTCAGGGTGTCTACCTTTGTGCCGCCGCTGTTGTACACCTCAAATTCAGCTCCAGCCAGAGGCTTATTCCCGTGAGTCGGGTCAACCTTCAGAACCTCAACATAAGCATACGCCTTATTAGTTGCAGAAACAGGCGTTGTGCTACCAGCTGTTACAGTAACGTTTGTTGCTGTAAACGTAATGCTGTAGCCTGTCGGGGCAGACACTTCTGACAGGGTATAAGTTCCGGCAGGAAGGTCATCCCACTTGGCTTTACCGTCTGTTCCGGTAACTTTGTCAACAGGACCGTAAGAAACATCGGAACCTGTCAGACGGAATGTTGCACCGGCCAGCGCAGACCCGCTGTCAGCGTCTGTCTTGGTCAGCTCAACAGTACCGTTCTGTATCTGTTCCGCACGGAAGTTAAGTGTAACAGAAGGCTTATCTTCTTCACCTGCTTCAACAGTTATCTGCTTCTGCAGGTCAGTGTATTTATGGCCAAACTCATTGATGTTGGTTCCACTGTCCTCGAAGATAACCAGCACTTTATTCTGAAGGACTTGTTCATAACCTTCAGCCTTGATCTCAGGGCATTCAGCGGCATCAGACTGGATCGTGATCGTTGTTCCGCTTGGGATGCTGATCCATCCGCCGGAAGATGTGCCGCCGCCGATAGCTACGCCGCTCGGCAGTTCAGCCTCATTGATCCATACTGTATCATCGCAGTTAGACGTGAGCTGTACCTGGGCTACGTATTTGCCAGCAGTGGAGTCATAAGCATAAGGAGTTACTGTGGTTGCGTTGATCGTAGGTACTTTATTACCGAATTCTGCGGCTTTTTCAATCAGCCACTTGAGGTACTTAGCGTCTTCAGCACTCGCTACACCAAGCTGCGCGTTGAACTCATTTATAAACTGATCGTTACCGCGACGCTCACTGTAAGAGGTTCTGAATGTCCATTGACCTATGTCAAAATAAGGCTTGCTTGGATCAGCAGAACGCGCGGAACTGCTTGTCTCATAGCCAAGAAGCGACCAGATTGCATACTGGGCTGACGCCATAGCCAGTTTTTCTCTTGTTTCTGTATCGAAACTTGATTCGTTCTGAATCCAGCTCGGCATCTTCCACGGATAAGCATTAGCGCATATCCACGCAAGAGAACGCTGTATGGAAGTCATTTCCTGGATATTGGTTTTTGCAGAAATCTTGTAGTGGGACTTAACATGGTTTGAAACAGACGGCGGCTTGTTTAAGGAATAGTCCTGTTTCAACGGCTCGACACAGTATACATAATCCTGGTCCTGAGCGTTCCACCATTCATAGTCTTCGGCAGCTTCTGTTTGAGCCTTCATGATACGGTTTATTCTGAACCAGATGTGCCGTGTATCTTGCTGTGTGAACTGGTTCTCACCATGATGCCACTGCCAGTTGTATGTGCCATCAAACTGGTTGGTTGTTTTGGCATACATCAGGGATGTATTGTTTAATGTATAAGAGTTATGAAGAGAACCAACCGCCTGGTTTACCATCTGGTTTCTCTTGCTGCTGGACGGAATGGGATTTAACGTAGGAGTATAACCCGTTATATCAATGTCCTGATATACCATTGAGTCAAGGACTTTGATTTCCGCGACATTGCCGGACTCCAGGTAGACGGTCAGCTTTTCTTCTGTGCTGAACGGCCCAAGGCAGTGAATGATGTAGTCGGTGACTACGCCGTCCTCTGTTACGGGCTCGAAGTACAGGAGGGTATCATCCGTGAATTCCACGGCGGAGTTCCGCAGGGACTCGTAGATGCCGAAGAATGTTAGCATCTCGGACAGCCGAGCGACTTCGCCTTCGCTGCCGACCAGAATAAAGTCAGGCGTTGTGATCTGCGTGACCGGGTCGGTATAAGAGAACTCAACGGTGTAGTACAGGATGAAGTCGGAGAAGTCGGAGGTCGTATAAGTGAAGCTCTCGACATCGCCTTCGGCTGTCATGACCACATCGTCGTCAGACAGGCTGATCTTGTCTACCGCGCCGTTATGAACATGGTACACATCAAAGGTGACGTTCTGAATCTCCGCGTCTTCCCGGATGCCGTTACGGACATTGATCGGGTTTTCGGGGGTGATCGTAACGTCGTACTCGCCGGGCTCGTTATACTCTTCGCCGTTTACGTCGATGCCGACGCTGAACACGGCGTAGCCGGTCTGTGTGCCGGTCTTCTCCGGGCCGGGGATCTGCTTGGTCGTTACGCCCTCAACGTAGGTAACTTCCGCTTCCTCTCCGGAGGTCAGTTCCGGGGCGATGTTCTGTACGCCCTTGGCGGCGCTCTTTAACAGGCCGCGCTTGAGCATTACAGGCTGTTCCTCGATGCCAAGCACGTACTTATCGACCATGCGCTTGGCTTCATCAGCCGCGTACTCGGAAGAAACGACAGCAGCGCCGTCCGGCACAGTACCGTTCTTCAGCACAATGGAAACGCTCCTGGACGGGATGATCTCTCCGCTGCCTTCAGGAACGATATCCGCGTCTTCATCCGCGGCGGGCTCAAGGGCGCCAACGATTTCGTCGTCAGCGATAAAGCCATCGTCCTTGGTTTCTTCCGCTTTGGGTTCTTCCACGGGCTCTTCCGCAGGCTTCTCTTCGGGCTTCTCGTCTTCGTCCTTCACAAAGCCCGTATTATCCTGCTTCTGCTCCTCTTCAGGCTCATTCACAAAGCCGCCTTCTTTGGCTTCTTCGGCAGGAGCCTTGTCGTCTTCTTTCTCGGCAGGAACGACATCCTGCTTCTCTTCGGCAGGCTGCTCTTCGTCAGAACCTTCTACCACAGGAGCGATCTCCGGGGAGGGGAATTCTTCCTCTTTCTGGGGCAGGTCCGCTGTATCGGAAGGAGCGTCTTCCTTCTTGTCTTCGGCGGCATCAGCGTCTTCCATGCTACGGTCGGTAGCATTATCTGCCTGCTCCGCAGGGATTTCTTCGGGAATCGCGTCTTCCGCGGGCTTATTTGTATCGTTGTTCTCGGAAATCTTGTCAGATTCTTCAGCATCGCCGTCCTCATCCGGGACTACCGGGGCTTCCGGTTCGATGTTGCTCACATCTGGCGCAGGGTCATCGCTTGCGGAATCCGCGTTTTCATCGGGAACATCAGCAGCGCCATCCGCGTTGCCGGCGTCCAGGTCAACGTCTTCCTCTTCTTCCGCCACAGGAACGATATCCTGCTTGTCTTCGGGAGCCTGTTCTTCGTCAGTACCGTCCACAACAGGAGCGATATCCTCTACGGGCTCCGCTTCCTTTGCTTTCAGTTCCACAACGAACAGGGAGGCTTCCTTTTCGCCAACAGTTGCCGTGACGCAGGGGAGGGTTTCCGCCATACCGGCGATCTCCTCCTCGTTCAGCGGCAGGCTGCCATAAGACGCGCTCAACCAGCCCGTCATTACGGATCCGCCGGGAACCGCGAACCATACGCGGAGCATCCCGTCTTCAACGAGATCCGTATAGAAGATAGCGGATTCGCTGTCAAGCTCGCAGAGAACGGTCTCAGCCTTGTTATCGGCGTAGACAACAGTTCCCTCCGCATAGTTCACAGCGAAATAAGCGCAGCCCTTTGCGTTTAGCTCCGCTTTAATACCTTCGACGGCAGCCGCTTCGGGAGTGATGTTCGTCGCGCTGTTCTCTGCCAGCGCGTCCTCCCTGCTCATGCCGGACTCGCCCTGTTCGGTTTCAGGAACAGGTTCGGGTTCGACATCCGGAGCGATGTCAACAAAGGTATCCGCTTCCTGCACAGCAGGCACGTCCGGGTCCACGTCCGCGAACACGCCTGTCCATGCGTTCATCGTCAGCATGACGATCAGCAGAAACGATACGAGTTTTTTCATCTGACAAAATCTCCTTTTCGATTGATTGTCATAATATATATTATTTATTTTTTTTGGTTTTTCTGTTCTTAAAACCAAATTATGTAAAAGAAATACAAAATTCTTTTTTACGGAATTTTTTAAGCCGGTTTTGCAGGAAAGAGTCGATTTGAAAGTATATTATTATTGACTGTATTTTCAGCTGTGAGGAGGGCTGTATATGAAAAAGATGTTTCTATGGGTACTCCTTATAGTTTTAATAGGAAGTTTTTCGATAGAGGTATCTTTTGCCGATACGATTGAGCTTAACAATAAAAGCGCTGTTTTGAGGTATATAAAGGATAACAACCCGACAGAACTGACGATCATGAACACAAAGATCAAGCCAATGGATCTTTTGGAAATCAAAAACGCTTTGCCTGATGGTGCTCCTTTCCACTTCACGACGAAATGGGGGAATATCATCGTTTCGGATGATATTACTGAATTGGACTTACGTCAAAGAAAAGGCAACGCAACGGCAAAAGACCTCGATGCGATTGCTCAATTATGCCCGGATTTAGAACTGGTAGACAACACAGGCAGTTCTTCCATAACAAATAAGGACATGGGAGAACTTATCGAGAAATATCCGAACATTCAATTTGAGTGGATTGTTCATTTAGGTAAATCGCATACGATATCTACAAAAGCATCCGCATATTCTACCTATAATCATATAGGGGACAGTCGAACCCTGACATCCAAGAACCTCCAGGCTTTGAAATACTGCCCCAGGCTGAAAGCTCTGGATCTGGGACACAACCTTATTACAGACCTCGACTTTCTGCAGTACGTTCCCGATCTTGAATTGCTTATAGTAGGGGACAACCGGATTAAAGATCTGACTCCTATAAGCCAATTAAAACACCTTCAATACGCAGAACTCTTCAGTAATTATTTTACCGACATAACCCCGCTTGCGGAATGTACCGAACTGTTAGACCTGAACATATGCTATTGCCAGGTCACGGATTTTTCTTCGCTGGACAATCTGGGAAAGCTGCAAAGATTCTGGGCTACGAATATTCGCCATTTGCCGGAAGAACAGAAAACGAGATTCAAGGAAGCCCATCCTTTAACAGAAGTAGATTTTACCGGCCCTCACGCCACATCCAGCGGTTGGAGGCAGCACCCAAGGTACAGCCATTATATATGGTGTTTTAAGAACCACACATGGATTCCGTTTAATCAGGAAATCCCAGAAGAATAAAACTGTTCTTGTGAAAATGCGTTTTAAGACGCAATGTGGAGATATGCGAATAATATTTGCCTTATGTGTTGTATACTTATCTTGCAATGTTAGTCGTGTTTAAGTTTTAGCGCGAGGAGGTCAATCAAATAATGGAAGGATTATCTTACGACCCCAATCAGTACAAAAAGCAACCAATCACCCGCCCTGCTGTTCCTGTCAAAACAAACAACGATGATGCCGTAAATATCGAGGAGTATGTTCCTGAGTGCGACCGGCCAGTATTCAACAGCGCATTACTCGAAGAAAACCCTGTGCGATTTCTCATGAACTTCTATTCAGTTTCCGAAGATGTCGCCAGAAAGTCGTTTAAGAGAGCGCAAAGGCGGTATTCACAGGATGTATGGCTTATAGCGCAGCTTGCCAAAGACCCGGTTGAATGGTATGAAAAAACCTTTGAAGCTGACCATATCATAGCCTATCAGCGTATCCGGGAATACAGAAGAAAATACGGCGAAGACAAGCCCGTAGAGAAAACTCCGGAAGAAAAGCCAGGGGAAGAACCTCAAAACACTGAAGTTACTGTCATTGGCGATAATGTTTCTGAATCCAAGCCAACTGTTGTCGAATCTGCTAATGCAGCGGAGGATACTACTATGAACTTCCTTCAGGCCGAACTGGATAAGATCAGATTTGAAAGGGAGCGTTTGCTGTCCAGGCTTAAAGAACTCGACGAGCAGGAGAAAGCGTTCCTGCTTGTGAAAGGCGTAGCCTCCGCCAAAAAGCAGGTGAATTAACATGATAAATTTCAATGGCGATTTATTGTGTTATCATCCGGAACTATTAAAGGAAAGACTGACTTATTACTTTAGAAACATAACGTTTGATGATGCTTATGTATATATGTCAGGCGCTATGGCAAGCTTTGATGCCAACGAAGATCTCCAAATCAAATTAAAAGAAGCGCTCGGGAAAGACATTCAGGGGCCTAAAGCAATTCATTGTTCCTTTTCACGCAAATATGAAGAATGCGATTGCTTAGTTAGATATGAGTTTATTCCTCATTATGGAAAGGATTTTGTAGAAGTAAAGAAAGACCCGTGTCCAAGACAAAAGCATTTTAGTTATTCGTTAGACTCACGCTCATGGACTAAAGAGGAACCAGACGTATTTATTTACAGATTCAAAGGCACATCTAACTTTTCCAAACTATATGCCATCGCAAGTAAAAGCCGCAAAAACTTGTTAAGCCTATATTCACCTCAAAATGAAGAAGCCAGAGGCTATTTTACTGCTGCAATAAAATCATGTGGAGACGAAAAGGATGATTCTGACACTTGCGATCCTGAACACGCATTTGGCATTTATCAGATGCTCTATTCGTTTATAACAAAATACCCATTTATGATTGCCGTTAACACTTATTTTCCGGCAAACAAAGAAATATACGTTTCTATTGTTAGTCCAAACAGCAGTTTCGATGATGATACTCGCGCAGAATGGATTATAAGTCATGGATGGGACGACGGTGAAAACGATTATACGGATAGAGATTTTGATAAACTTATGTTCGCGGAAATGCTGTTAAATAAGTTTATGACAAAACATATCCGGAATAAAGCCAAGGAAGAGCATAAACACATATTTGACAACTGGGACAAGATCAAAATCACCGACGAGCAACTGTCGATGATTGATACTTTAATAACGGAAAGTGAAGGGCAGAAGGATATTATATGCGATTTAGATCATTTTGCCCTTGACCGTTGTGCCATAATTGTCAAACTCAATCCGAATTTGCCGCAAGGGTTTGCAGAAGAGGTGGCTAATTTAGATGACGGTATAAATGATTTTTCAGGGGCAGTCGACTTTTTCTCTAACACTTTTGTAACCATGCCTATTTTCTATGAAAAAGACGGCGATCACTTAAAAATATGGATAGATTTTTCTTTACATCAAAAAATGCTGTTTTTAGACCCTAATAATTTCCCAGGAAAAGTCCGCATAGAAACCATTCAAAAATCCAGAATCAATCCTGTCACCGGTATCCAGGAAATGTATATCGACATAGATGAATCCGACTATCAATTAAATAAATATGATAAAGAATACTGGACAGCCAACCTACAAGGAAAAACAATGTTTCAAACCGTTATACACTGGATATTCCTTGTAAACACCTTTCTCCTTTACTATAAAGATGTGGGAATTGAAGAAATAGAAGAACGAGTGTATGAAGGCGGAGGCTCTGGCAACTACAGAACGCCTGCAAACAGAAATACAGTCGTTAAAAAATACAAAACATATCGGATCAGAAAAGATTGGGTCCCGCCTGTCCCGCACAAACCGCATGTTATTACCTGTGACGCCTGGGGCGTGGCGGGTCATACACGAAAGTACAAGTCTGGTAAAACCATTGTGATCAAACCTTATGTAAAAGGGAAGCACAGGCTTAACTACAAAGGAAAGGAATACAAGTTACTGCCTCCGCAGCCAGATGAAAAAACAGACTGATTTCCAAAGGACAAAAACAACCCCATTCTTATTCGGAATGAGGTTGTTTTGATGTTTAACGCTTTGTTTTTATTCCTTTTTGCGTTTCTTGACTACCAGAACAACTCCTGCAGCAAGCGCGATCACGAACATTCCGACACCGTACCACAGATACGGTTTTTTGATTTCGGTTCCCGTCTTGATCACGGGATAGTTTATCATACGGAACATTTCATTCTGTAAAGTGTAGTTTTCGTCAATTTCTATCACAATGACTTCCTCGGTCTTTACGTATCCTTCCAGCGTCTGGGTCTCGCGGATTACATAACGGCCTTTCTGCAGGTCTGTGATCCTTACAACGCCATCCGCACCTGACACATATTCGCCAAGCAGCACACCTTCTGAGTTTTCAAGCGTGAATTTAACGCCCTGCATGGGATTGCCGCTATTATCCACCTTCATGAACTCATAGTGATTCGGGATATTGACGATTGTCTTCATTTCATCCCGGATATAATAAGTCTCGTCAATTTCAACCGTAATCACATCTTCTGAAAGCAGATATCCGTCCGGCGCTTTTGTTTCAGCAATACGATATACCCCCGGTTTAAGGCCCATGACATGGACTATACCGTTGATATCACTTGTAACCACACCGATTATTTCTCCGGTAAGGCTTGTTACAGTAAACTCTGCTCCAGCCAAAGGATTGCCAGCCGTGTCCTTCTTGGCAAACTCATAATGGTCCGGGATATCAATGCATTTGATGATTCCGGGGTTCTGCCAGTCGAAACCGACATGGACAGACACATCAGATACTACATTATAGCCTTCCGGTGCTTTCGTTTCCCGTATGATCCAGTCGCCCACATCAAACTTGGTAAATGTACACTGTCATTCCTGCACAGCCATGACGATCAGACGGCCGACGCCGAGTTTAAAATACCTGTCGCAGGTCACAAGCGTGACAATCTTATCCTTTTCGGTTACTTCAACGCCTGTCGAATAGAACGAACGGTTCTTGGCATAATTGACGAAACTCATAAATTCGCTGTCGCTGCCAAAGGATGTTTTTGCCGGATCCAGATCGCCTTCTGTCATATCAAAGACCGCGAATATTTTGTATCTCGCGTTTTGATACATGGAATCCATATAGATTGTAGGATGTGCTTTGAAAAAGCTGTAATCCTTGTATTTCAAAAGTTCCTTGAACATCTTGTATCCTTCGCCTTCGACGTGATGTCCGTATATGACGATGTTTTGTGAAGGATTACGCCACTTACATTTTCCAAGGGAGAAGAGGGTTCCGAGTTTGCTTTGCTGTCCGGTAAACGTATGCGTCAGATACCATTCTACATTGTCTGAATGTACAACAGGGTAGTCGATGTTTGTTCCCGGGATTTTGATCCAGGCAATAAAATCGTTGTTTATTCCTTTCTGTTCTGTCAGATCGACGTTTGTATTGCTGCCGATAAGCGGGCCTGTTTTTACAAACTCGCCGTTGTCTTCAAAGAGATGCCACACGCCACTGATTTTGACCCAGCCGGAAGCCATTGCCCCGCTTCCGTCGAAGTAGTACCATGTACCGCCGATTTCCTTCCAGCCGGTGACCATATTGCCGTTTGGTGTCATATAATAGCGTTTTCCGCCATCCCTGACCCATCCGGTAGCCATAGCTCCATTGCTGTTCAGGAAGTACCAGCTTCCGCTTGACTGGATCCATCCGGTTTTCATGGCTCCGCTGCCTTCAAAATAGTACCACTTATTATCTATAAACTTCCAGCCGGTAGCCATAGCTCCGCTTGGGGTAAGGTAATAATAGGTTCCGCCTTGCCGCAGCCATCCGGTTTTCATGGCTCCGGAACTGTTCATATAATACCATTTTCCATCTACAAGCTGCCATCCGGTCAGCATAATGCCGTTTTTGTCGAGCAGATACCAGTCGCCGTCCTTGATCCAGCCGGTACGCATAGCACCGCTTTTATCAAAATAGTACCATGCGTTATTGATGTACTTCCATCCGGTGACCATCCAGCCAGCACCGTCAAAATAGTATTTAACGCCGTTTTCGGTCATCCACCGGCTGGCCGGCCATGTTCCGTCATTATACTCATACCACCATCTGCCATCGCTTGCCTGAACCCATCTGTCGCCTAATGCGGACGACGCAAACGCAAACAGCACCAGGATTACGATCAGTATGCTTGTAAATTTTTTCATAGTAATAGTACCCCTTTGCATTTTTGCTTTTCATATATAAGTATATTTGTTTTTGTCCAATAATTTTGTCTTTTTTTCAATATTTATACAAAGTGGCTACAGTATCGAAAAAGCGCCTCTCTCTTTTTTAATAAAAGAAGAGCAGAGATTGCAAACAGCATGATACATATAAAACCGAATCGTTCTGTAAATCAATTCACGTATTGACATGAATTTTATGACGTATTATAATGACGAAGAAAGTAACGTATTTTATTTAATAAGGAGCCTAAAATTATATGATTTCAGATGATATAATGCCTATTTTCAAAGATTATGAAGAAGAAATAGATTCAGACTATTTCAGCAAGGGAAAAATCTTTGAGTATCTTCAGTCACACGATATTGTAGAGAAAGATATTTTTTCGGAGGCTCTTCTGACAAAAGACGAGGCCCTCCGCGAATTGAGCCTGGGACGAATTTTGGGCTTCATGCCGATTGAAGTGGAAACCTTTGTGTTCAGAATGCCTCTTTATTTCATGGTGTGTTTTGAAGACGGAAAAGAAGACGAACCTATAATTTATTCTATTTTTGAATTGATAGGAAATTACGCCAAGCCAATGGACATATTTGCAGCAAAGAAATATAAATATTATACCAATGAAGAAATGTTTGAAGCACTCACAGATATGTATATAATGTGGTGCATAGATGTCATTGACATGGTGAATTATATACCAAAGGTCGAGGCTGTTTTGCCAGATGAAAACATGAATGGTATTATGATTTGGCATGACTATGTAAAGCGTTGCGTAGAACATCATAATTATAATTTCACGCCAGATTATTTCATATACGAATATAATACTATCCTTGAAAAAGACGGGCAAGAACCAATAAAATTCCCGATCAAGACTATAAACGAACTTGAAGACCAGCCTGATTGGATTGAAATAACTCCGGAAGATTTTATAGAAAAGGTATCGGACCACATTGCCATAAAAGGAAAATTTCCATCTGATCCTAATGGAAACGTTGTACTGAGATGGATAAATATACTGATCAAAAATCCAGGGGGAGTGAAAAGCTTCCATGATGAAAATGAGAAAATAATCGGGGAAGTCTGGTTTGGCGTATCACCAACTATGGAGCTGTATGTTAAAAATCTTTTCCCCGAAGACGAGTATAAAGGAAAGAACGAGTGGTATAGGCTTTACACAGGCCCTCGTATGATGGCGTTTGATTACAAGGTGTTAAAAAAATACAGAACAGAAAACAACATGACACAACAGAACGTTGCAGATGCCGTTGGAACGACGCTTAGAACCTATCAGAAATGGGAAAAAGGCGAAACAACACCTGATTGTGATTATCTTTTGAGGCTTATGAACTGGCTGAATATAAAAAGCCCCAAAGATGCAACCGCATGGAGAAAGGACTGGGATGCTACTGAGCAAACATAAGATCGGGTTTTTATGTGGCATAATAGAGAGTCTTTGGCTACAGCTTGTAAACCAGGAAGGGGAGATATAAAGATGTCTTAGAGAGTAGTGTATTGAATTATCTGCAGGTTACAAACAACAAACCATCATAAAGGAGTAAAAATATGAACGATAAACCTGATTCCACCGAAAACACGAATCATAACTTTAATGAAGACTCTGGATACGACACTGAAAGTTATGATTTGTCAGCATGTTGCCAGGCCATAAAACGTATGAGGGAAGAACTTGGCTGGTCTTTACACGGATTTTCAGATGCTATATGCATTTCCATGAGAACAATCTTGCGGTTTGAAAACGGTGAATTCGACGAAACATCTTATGATGCTAATACTATTATCTACATATATAAAATGTTGGACTTTTATGCAAACAACCTTCCTAAACGCAGTATGGAAAATTATATTTATCATCAGGATTCATTTTTTGATTATATGTCTGGCATTACATATATTCGTGGGAAATACGGTAATTTAGCATCATACGCAATAACAATCGGTTTTCCTCTTGTTGAAGAAAAGTTGGACAAGATTATTGACATTATGAAGGGTTATCCTTCTGGTACCCATATCGGGCAAATTAAAAACGATTTAATTACTAATGACTTTCTTCCTTCTCAATTTATTATGTGCTATGATTACAACTTTTTCTTTAGGCTAAGAGATCGTTTAGAAAGAATAAAACGTGGAAGAACCTCCAGCCCAATAAATGAAACAAAAGAAGAAGAGGAAGCGGCTTTTGCTGAAACATGGGAGACAAAATGTGCAGCAGATGAAATTTTGTATTATTGGGCTGATATTGAAGTTATGGATTATCTTTTCCGGTATCATAAAGACATTTACTTTAAATCAATTCGTTCCATGGCACAGAATGAATGGAGCAGAATGCCTGACGAGGACAAAACAGAACTTTATGAAAACGATATAGAAAATTATATCAATGAGAATTATGATAACCATTTTCCGCACAGAGGAACACTTTCGGGGTCTTGCTCTAAAGGAGCCTGGATTGTAAACCATTTTTTTGACGACACGTATGTTGACAAAGATGACGCATATCATTTTATGCATTGGTTTGATATTGTGTTTTACAAGAATTATTATGATAAATTATTCGCTGAGGCAGATACGCAGTCCTGATTAAAATCAATGTCATTAAGTGAAGCTTTTTGACCGGCCAGGAGGAAAATCGACCTCACTCAAAAAAAGAGTGAAAGAAACTCCGCCAGGCGACGAGTCCTGTCGAGGCTTCATAGGCGTCAATCAATCGCATGAGTCGTATAACTACGGTGAGAAAAACTTCCTTATCTACAGATTCCATATAATAGCAAAGCACAGAATCTGAGCATGCCTTAATTTACAACATTCTTTCTATTTGCTATCGGTCTTCGTTTCTCAGTAAAGGTGGAAGAAAACTTCCTCGTGTGTTCGCAACGCATAAACAGGGGAGTAAATCAAAAAATCGGTGCTAAATTCTTTGCCATCCGAGCACAAGCAAGGTAAATGCCTACAAGGATTACTACGCCAAAGATGAGGAAGAATCCTGAACCGCTTTGGAAAACATCGGCCTCCGATTTGTTTTCTATCAGCGAATTATATCTTTGTCAGGAATACGGGCTATAACAAATTGTATAATATATATAATATATACATTGAATATATTTTTGCTGTTGTGATATAATGATTTCAGAAAATGAAATCAGGCGGTGTAAAGATGACGGACGTTCAGCAGAGAGCAGCAGCGAAACACTTTGCAGAATACTGGAAAGGCAAAGGATATGAAAAAGGGGAGAGCCAGAAATTCTGGCTTTCTTTGTTGGCTGACATCTTTGGCGTTGACCACGTCGCGGAATATATCAGTTTTGAAGACCAGGTTCATCTGGATCATACATCCTTTATAGACGGATTTATTCCTTCCACAAAAGTTTTGATCGAGCAGAAAAGTCTCGGCAAATCCCTGACGGCGCCCATCCCGCAGTCCGACGGTTCTCTGCTGAGTCCGCTGCAGCAAGCCCAGCGATACGTTCATGCTCTGTTGGACGAAAAGGGGAGGCAGGCTATTCCGCGTTGGGTCGTAACCTGCAATTTCGAGGAGTTCCGTGTATATGATCTGGATCATCCGCAGAACGAGGCGCAGGTGATCAAACTCGAGAACCTGCCGGACGAGTATTACAGGCTGAAATTTCTTGTTGATACAGGAGATGAAAACCTGAAACGCGAAATGGAGTTATCCCTGAAAGCGGGAGAGCTGGTGGGGAAGATTCATGACCGCTTCCTTGAAAAATACCATGATCCCATGGCTGTTCATACCCAGCGGTCGCTGAATATTTTATGCGTTCGACTGGTTTTCTGCCTGTACGCGGAGGACGCGGGCTTATTTGGCGCAAAAGACGCATTCAGCCAGTATGTCGCTCAATATGAACCTAAAGATATCCGTCGCGCCCTGATTGATCTGTTCAATGTACTCGATACGCCGCTTGAAGAGCGAGCAGATCTATATCTTTCGGATGAATTAGCCGCTTTCCCGTATGTGAACGGGGGGCTGTTCAAAGACGAGAACATTGTTATTCCCCAGATCACGGACGAACTAAAGACCATCCTTATCGAATCAGCCCGTTTCGACTGGTCCAAGATCAGTCCGACAATCTTCGGCGCAGTGTTTGAGAGCACATTAAACCCGGAAACCCGTAGATCTGGCGGGATGCATTACACTTCCATCGAAAACATTCATAAAGTTATCGACCCGCTGTTTTTGAACGATCTGAAGGAAGAGCTTACAGCAATAAAAGAGATAGCTGTACAGGGCGAGAAGACGAAGAAGCTGAAACAGTATCAGCAGAAACTGGCTGACATGACATTCCTGGATCCGGCCTGCGGAAGCGGAAACTTCCTGACAGAAACATATGTATCCCTCCGCAGACTTGAAAACGAGGTTCTTCTTGAACTGCACAATGGTCAGCTGATGATTGCTAATGAGGACACAAGTCCCATCAAAGTAAGCATCAGTCAGTTTTATGGCATTGAAATAAACGATTTTGCGGTTACAGTAGCTAAAACAGCGCTGTGGATCGCGGAAAGCCAAATGATGAAAGAGACAGAGGATGTCATTTTGATGCCATTAGACTTCCTTCCTCTGAAAACCAACGCCAATATTGTTGAAGGCAACGCGCTCCTGATGGATTGGAACAGGTTAAGGCCTGCTGGTTCTCAGCCGTTTATACAGGCTGGGAATCCTCCGTTCCTCGGCGCCAGGCTAATGCAAAATTCGCAAAAACAAGATGTTTTAACGGTCTTTGGTTCGAAATGGAAGAACGTAGGAAATCTGGATTATGTTTGTTGTTGGTATAAAAAAGCAACAGATATGATGCTTAATGGCAATGCTGTAAAAACGGCACTTGTTTCAACAAATTCCGTCTGTCAGGGAGAAACAGTCGCTAACCTATGGAAGCCTCTTATGGAAGCTGGTGTTCACATTGATTTTGCACACCGCACATTTGTCTGGGACAGCGAAGCGACCAATAAAGCGCATGTACATTGTGTTGTAGTTGGGTTCAGCACAGCCCCATCCGATAAAGGGCGTATTATTTATTCAAATGGACAAATAACGAAAGCAAAGAACATAAACGCATACTTACTGGACGCTGAAAACATTTTTGTGGAAAACCAGAGTACGCCCATTTGCAAGAACGCCCCAAAGGCAAGGAGCGGGAACAAACCCATTGATAATGGATTCTACCTTTTCTCACAGGAAGAAATGGAAGAATTCATCGAGAAAGAACCTCAATCCGCGCAGTGGTTCCGTCCGTGGGTTGGCTCCTATGAGTATATCAACAATGTCCCGCGCTACTGCCTGTGGCTTGGTGAATGCCCGCCGGAAGAACTGATAAAAATGCCAGAATGCCTGAAAAGGGTTCAAGCGGTAAGGGATTTTCGACTTGAGAGCAAAAGCGCCGGGACAGTTAAACTTGCTGACAAGCCGACTCATTTCCATGTAGAAACGATTCTTGACAAGCCATTTCTTGTACTCCCTTTAACATCGTCTGAACGCAGACGTTATGTGCCAATCGGGTTCCTAACGCCTGACTATCTCGCCAGCAATCTGGTGGTAATTATTGCAAACGCCACTATATACGACTTTGGAGTTCTGACTTCGAATGTATTTATGTCTTGGATGCGGGCTGTATGCGGAAGGCTAAAGAGCGATTACCGGATAACAAAAGACAACGTATACAATAATTTCCCGTGGCCCGAACCTACTGACGCACAGAAGGCAAAGATTGAACAAACAGCACAGGCAATTCTTGACGCAAGGGCGAAATACACAAACAGCAGCCTTGCAGATATGTACGGCAGCAATATGTACTTATTCTCCGAACTGTTAACCGCCCATCAGAACAACGACCGCGCCGTAATGGAAGCATACGGTTTCTGGGGAAAGCTCAATTCAGAATCCGAATGTGTGGCAGAACTGATGAAGAGATACCAGTCCCTGACAGCAAAGGCTGAAGGCTGAAAGGAGGATGAACATGGACAATAAAAGATTCCTTAATGCCAAAGACGTTGCTGAATACTTGGGCGTATCAGAGTCCAAAGCGTACAAAATCATACAGGCTCTTAACAAGGAACTGAAAGAGAAAGGTTTTATTACTATAGCCGGGAGAATTTCGAGTACATATTTTCTGGAGAAAGTATATTCTGGCACCCAAGAAAAGGATTAATGGTTTTGTTCTTAATTCCTTTAGTTTTTACACTCAATCTCATTCTTAATTCCTACAATCCGACAGCTTATTTCATTCTTAATTCCTTTAAATCAGCATATTTGTTCAGGGAAACAAACAATCCATCTACTGCACTGGTTGTTCCTGAAGTATCATCGCAAAGTCGCAGATATATTCCCATGGGCTATATAGACGATTCTGTGATTTGCACCAATAAAATTCAGATGGTTCCGGATGCGACGCTTTACCACTTTGGTGTGATGACTTCCAATGTCCATATGGCTTGGACGCGAACCGTGTGCGGGCGTTTGAAAAGCGATTACGATTATTCAAAGAACATTGTATATAATAATTTTCCGTGGCCAGATCCTACGGAAGCGCAGAAAGCCATAATAGAACAGACAGCACAGGGCATACTGGATGCCAGAGCATTGTATCCGGATAGTAGCCTTGCAGATCTCTATAATGATGTAGCAATGCCTCCAGAGTTGCGGACTGCCCATCAGAAGAATGACCGTGCTGTTATGGAAGCTTACGGGTTCTGGGGAAGGCTCAATTCTGAATCAGAATGCGTTTCTGAACTGATGAAAATGTATCAGCATTTGTTAGATCAATAATCATGAACATGTATTGGTTAATCCTTATTGTGTTTTATATTCCTACAGATTTTACAGTATATTCGGTTCTTAATTCCTCGCATTTTTTACACCATATTCGGTTTTGTTCCTAACGACCTAACAGCATATTCGGAACTTAATTCCTAATCTGAGTGATTGAAAGAAAAAAGCCTGGAAGCATAGAAATATAAAGCGTAAACGCTTTTTGAGGGGAGGGGATCAATCGTGAGTGTTCGTTACTTAATTCCTTCAACCTTACATCATATTCTGTTTTTAATTCCTTATTCGGTTCTTAATTCCTTCATATCAATATTAACACTCAATCATAAAATCGGTGTAAAACGAATATTCAAATTATCAAACACAAATAATCGGTGAAAGTTGGGGAATTCGAAAAATAATGAAAAATCAAAAAATCGGTGTAAAAGCGACTATTCCCAAATACCCTCTTAATAGGGGAGTAAATCAAAAAATCGGTGTAAAAATTTTTTGGGCTCGGAACGAATTATGAAGCGAAAACAGAAAATCGGTGTAATAATCAGAAAATCGGTGTAATGGAACACACCCGTGTGCGTGTTATGTAAACACCCAGCAGGGGCGCTTTCATCTCTGCGCAAAATGCAAATTTTACGCAGAGATTGACATAGGAGAGAAGAATAGGGTATAATTAACATGGTTATTTAGTAAAGATCATGTTTTTTAATTATATTTGTCAGGATGTGATTTTGTTGGCAACCAAGTCAGAAGCTAAAAATAATTATTACGAGGCTCGTGATAGCAAGGCCGCTGAAAAGACAGATGAAATTCTGGAAGAGCTTCCCGGCTTTGTCAGCCAGTTCGTCGATAACCAGGCCGGCAAAAACAGAGCTGCCCTTACTATTAAAGGTTACGTTACTGACATTCGTGTGTTTTTGCGATTCTTACTCGAAAAGAAATATTTTGCAGGCGTTGATTGCATTAAGGATATTACGCCAAAGATGCTTTCTACCCTATCTATACTGGATTTTGACGCCTTCAAGAAATACATGAATAATTACAAGAAGCGCGCAGAGGACGGATCTATTATTTCGGTATCTAACGATGCTCCCGGTCAATCTCGAAAGCTGAGTGCCGTGCGTTCTTTGTATACATTCCTTTTTAAGGTGAATTACATTGAAAAAGACATCTCCAAGATCATTGAAATGCCTAAAATCGACAAAAAAGCCGTTATACACATTGATTTAAAAGGTATTTCAGAGCTTTTTGATACCGTGAACTCTGGCGATGGGCTTACCAAGCACCAGCAGGCATATAACGAGTCCTTTAGAAAACGCGACATTGCCATTATCGCGGTTTTGCTGGGTACCGGCATCCGCGAAAGCGAACTGATCGGGCTTGATTTTGACGATGTTGACATGAGAAACCGTGTAATTCGGGTTGTCCGCAAGGGCCATAAAGAATCCTGGATTACTTTGCCTGACTACTCTTTTGAAGCATTAGTTGACTACATCGAGAACAACAGACGCGATATTGTTGCTGCTTCAGGCAGTGAAAATGCCATTTTCCTATCCTCTCAAAAGAAAAGGCTTTCGGCAAGGGCTTTACAAGACATCGTAAAAAAATACGCTTACGCCGCTCAGTTATTTAACGCTTCTTCCATAACTGTTCACAAATTGAGATCAACTTATGCGACAGAGCTTTTGCGTGAGTCGGAAAACAATCTCCTTATGGTCAGTAGGAACCTTGGACATGAGCAACTTCAAACCACGTTACGATACACAGCGGAGGACGAAAACAACAGTAAGAACGCAGCCGATAAAATTGGCAACATTTTGCCGAATCCGAAATAGGTGGTCACCTACCGTTAATCCTCAAAAAGAATTCGGGAGATGAATAAAGCAAATGAGAATAATCGTTGCAGGCGGAAGAGACTTTACAGATTATGATCTTATGCGTGAAAAACTCGACTTCTTCCTGAAGAACCATGCGCCTGACATAGAAATTGTATGCGGTGAAGCACTTGGAGCGGACTCTCTTGGAAAGTTCTACGCCCAGAGAAACGGATACAATGTCCTCTCCTACCCGGCCGACTGGAACAAATTCGGCAAGTCTGCAGGTATACGCCGGAATAAACAAATGGCAGACATTGCAGACGCTTTGGTAGCCTTCTGGGACGGCAAATCCAGAGGCACAGCAAACATGATAAAGCAGATGCAGACCCTCAAGAAGCCGGTAAGGATCGTTTACTATAATAGGTGAATCGTAATCAACCAGGTTATTTGTTAAGGAAGGAGGAACCCAATGAACATTATAGTGGCTGGAAGCAGAACATTCGATGATTACGATCTGTTACGCAGCAAACTGGATTACTATTTTTCAAACAAAGGCAACGACATCCAGATCATATGTGGCGAAGCGGAAGGTGCAGATCAGCTCGGCAAAAGATACGCCGAAGAAAAAGGCTATAATGTACTCTCCTTCCCCGATCAATCAGAGATATTCGGTTCCTTTGCGAAATACAAACGCAATCGTGAAATGGCACGTACAGCAGACGCTCTGGTGGCTTTCTGGGACGGTGAATCCAAAGGGACGGCACAACTTATCCAGGTCATGAAAGAAGCTGACAAACCAATTCGTGTCGTATATTACAAAGAGATTGCCAAACAACAGGAAGATCTAAAATCAGGGTACATGAACGTTGACGATCCGGACCGCATATATTTCAACTAAAATCTTTCGTTGACTTAGCCGAGGACAAAAGACATGACAGATCATGGGCAAAAGAAACACACCCTTTATCGGATATATTACGGGGAACAAATCGTGTATGTTGGAAGGACTAATCAACCTCTTTCTACGCGGATCCGCGGTCACCTGTTTGCAAAGCCAATGCATCGCAAACTCGACATAAATCTCGTATCCTGCGTTGATTATCATGTGTTTGAGTCAGAAGCTGACATGAACCTTTATGAAATATACTACATTTTGAAACTCCATCCTCCGCTCAACGTGGATGACAAAACAAAAGACTCCCCTACTGTTCATCTTCCCGAGCTTACTTTCCACCAGGCTATCTTTCCGCTGTGGGATAAGTGGAAGAAAGAAATAGAAGAAAAAGACTCCAAGCAGAAATCCATTCACGAACGAATGAGAGAAATTTCGGAAGAATTTCGAGTTATCCGTTCCCTATGGCACATGGGCGAAATGACGGAAGATGCTTATTACAATAAGCGGGATCTTCTCCAAGACGAACTCAACGAGTTAAGAGAACGCATCCGGTAACTTAGAAGAGGTGTTGACGTATTTTATACGAAGTTAAGGGCGATTTAGTTAAGGATACCCAATACGATATTTTTTGCCATCAAACCAACTGTAAAGGAGTTATGGGAGCCGGCATTGCCTTGCAGATCAAACTTTCATATCCAGAAGTAGCAAAGGCAAACCGTGCTTACTATGAAAAGCTTGACGGAAACAGCCTTAATATGCTCGGAACGAATCTATACATTAAGACCTTCGATGGGCGAACATGTGTAAACCTGTATGCACAGGATCATTACCGAAATGACAACACACGCAAGACAGACTATACCGCGTTCAAGAACTGTCTTGACCGGCTGGCAAAGAAATTGTCAGTGTCAGACACAACCATCAAAGTAGGCTTCCCTTATGGCATAGGCTGCGGGCTTGGCGGAGGATCCTGGGGAATTATAGAAAACATGATTCGAGACTTTTCAGAGCAAATACCTCAAGACGTTTATATTGTCAGAAAGGAGCTTTAATATGGATGTAAACAAGACGATAATATACACACTGGAACTTAACAAAGATCAAAGGAACGCCGCCGAAAAAGCCGTTAATCTTATGATCGACTTGAAAAGCCACAAACACAGCGTTTTGTTCCCGATGCTTGCCAAAGGCACGGATGGAGACCTTGTTGAACGCGAAGAGAAAGCCCACCCCCTATTAGAATCAGCGTTCAAATATATCTACCCATCTGATGAAGTCGTGCATGATGACGATTATCAGACTTTTGTTTGGCTTGCGAAAGAATTGGCAAATACGCACAAGTCCACCGGGCTGACGACGCTCATAATGAATCCATACCAGGCACACGCCTTAAACCGGGCTGTAGATCTGCTTATGCGGCTGAAAATCAACCAACCGAAAGAGCTGATTTGGCATCTTATAGATCTTGGTGATAACGATTTTTGTGAAAGACGTGATTGCGCTGAACATTATTTAAGCGGCGCCTTTAAACAGATATACCCCACATGGGAAAGTGCTGCAAAAGACAAGGAATGGCACACATTGTATAACACTCATCAGGTACTCCGCTATGCTTTCTATAAAAACGAACACCCTTCTTCCAAAGGCGTTGACAGCTATCCTCCGACATCATATTCAGGAGAACCGCTTCCCGTCCTTTCTTATACCACAGCATAATGCGGGCAATTCCCCTATATAAAATAAGGCTGTTTTGCAACAAATGACTGTTAGCATAAAAGTAGTTACCGGGCAAAACAGCCCGGTTTTTTACATACAAAAAATAAAAAAGATAGAATAATAGTAGCTATTCATTACAGACGTATTTGCAGTCAACATTATGAATAGACTATTTTTTTGCTCCCGAAAACGGTTGAGCACAGGAGGAATTTGTTATGGCAAAAATCATTCGTAGTATTACTTCTGTCCTGTTTGGAAGCTGGCCGCATGCAGACGGCACTGTAAACCCCATCGAATGGGAATTGCTGAAGCAGGACGGCAATAAAGCCCTTCTGATCAGCAAGAATGGTTTGACACAACGGCGTTTTGATGAAGATTCGAACGTCTGGGCTGACAGTGAGATCCGGCATTGGCTGAACAACGAGTTTCTGAATGCGGCTTTCACAGAAGCCGATAAAACGGCGATTCTTGAAACAGAACTGCCGGACGTGGGAACCACAGATAAAGTGTTCCTGCTGAGTTGCGAGGAAGCCGAAACGCTTTTCAAGTGTGATGAAGAACGTAGACTGGGAAAGATGTGGTGGCTGCGCTCGCCCGGATTTCACGGCTTCCTTGCGGCGTTCGTCTACGGCGAGTACGGCGGCGTCCGCGCTGCCGGTTTCTACGTCGAAGGGGTGTTCGGTGTCCGCCCCGCCTTGTGGATGAATCTGGATTCTGACATCTTCAAATCCTGATTCCCGGCATTTTGCCGTTCGCTTCATGCGTTATTTTATTATTTATAGGAGGATTTTTATGGAAAAGCAGATTACTGCCAAATGCAGTTGTTGCGGTTATGAGGAGACTTATAATCTCGACAATGAGGAACAGCGCGCTCTTGCCGAATATAGAGTTGTAGGCAGAGCGATGGGAATGATTCAGAATGTGTTTCCGAAAGTGCCCGCCTGGATTCGTAGCGGAGCGATTGACCCGTACGTAAACGGGTTTTGCATCTGCCCCAAATGCTGCGGCCAGCAGGGCTGACGAAGATTTTTTACGAGGAGCTACGGCTCCTCATTTTTTTGTTGCTGTTTTATATAAGGCTGTATCTGTCTGCATTATATTACTTTTCTTCATAAAAATTGAAATTACACAATGCTCAAGAAGCTATGGTATAATAGAGCCAGATGGGCTACATGACCAAATACTTGAGTTTTCAGTTGCAAAAGCCTTCACCCAAGCTGTAGATAATTATTTGGGCAGTAAAAGATGAAATAAAAAAAAGGATGCCGGCATTCAGACCGGACATCCTTGGTTGATGTATCAGATGGTTACTACTCCTGTGCGTGTTAGCTATCAAGCAAGTCGAACATATTCAGCTGTTCACCTGCATGGCGCAGCTTCCAGTCCCTGTTATGAAGGGTTTCACCGGAATATATGTTCCAATGCTTATAACCGAGATCAGGTTCATTCTCCAGTGATACATATTTTTCCCAGGCAGAAGGGTTTGATTTGCGGATGGCTTCATGCTCGCAAAGCTTCGCATGAGGGCAGAACCAGCATCCGTCACGTCTCTGTTTGCCGTCATTCAACTGATAATGAGGAGATAACATGTTGTTTTTTCGGCAGAGATTCTTCGCGTCCTGCTCCGTTAAGCCATATCTCACAAGCAGCGATGTTGCTGTATGAGAATTGTTCGTCAAGCTCGCATAACGCTCCGGCTCATCGACCGCTATACCAACATACTCAATAACATCTTCCGACTTCAGAGACTTTTTGTACATGATCAGGGGTTTCATTTTCAAATCTCTTTGAACCCAACATCTTCCACCAGATACAGGAAAACCTCTTTTTAATCCGTTATCTTCTGGATTTTTACACCGGGTAAGAGGCTCGTTAAATCTCGTAAGAAAATCCTTGTCTGCGTGGAGGATATTGACGGTATATCCCCATGATTCAAACACCTTCTTGGTGTCATAAATAAACTGCACTGATTCCGGGTTGTGCCCGGAAATGTTGTTTTTCAGATCAAACATGATTTCGACGAAGTTGATAACAACGGTATCCCCTTCCTTCAGAAGTTCAGATTCATGTTGATGAAACAAGAGAACGGTTGCCGTACTGTCTTTCCCACCAGACCACATGATTATGTGCTGCATTGGGAAAGTTATCAGAGATAATCGCTAACTTTTATCTGTTCGTCAGCCCGGCAAGACTACGCTGTGAAACAGAGCGTTTTGTCTTGCGCCAGATTGCCTACTTAATTCACCAGGGCGAGGCAATTCTCAAGCCGTGAATTTTTCGGGCAATAAGATAGAGACATTCATTCGAGGGTGTTAGCTTCAATCCACCAATACCTGCCGTAGCGGTATATCCATCCCGGGTTTAATTATGCCCCGATTTTCTCCTTTCGGGAGTTATTAACGGCAATCTTCTCTTCTTTCAGCTTTTTTCTTACGTGTTTTTTCATGGATGCGATTTCTTGCTGATGATTGCGAAATGTTTCCGCATTGATACCACATCCGTCTTCGGTGTAAGACAAATCCCGGATATAACTGTTACGTATATCCCTTACATCATTTTGCCATTTTCGCAACTTGCGTTTTTTGGCTCGTTCCGTACGATTCATAGAACATTCCTCCATTCAATATTGTATTAAGCTCAACCTGTTATCAGGGAGCAAAATAATAACAGCTTCTTTGCCAGAAGCTGTTATTATAATCGATAAGAATCAGCCTGCTTCTTTAATTCCAATATTGGCAGCAAGCAGATTCGACAAAAAATAAACAGGGAGACCCAACTCCCGGGCAAATTCCTTTTCAGCGTTAGCGCCGTTGGAACTTTCCCATCCTGGCAGCATGCATATCGCATCCGCTTCCTGGACCATTGCGAAGTCAATACGCATATATTGTTCGTATTTAAGGCCATCAGGAAGAGTCGCAGGACTGAGAACCACATGCCCACGAAGTTCTAACTCCCTCGCGGCGGCTTCAAAAGCAGACCTTCCATAATCAGGAAGTCCTGTCATCTTGCCGCTGAGATAAATAATCACAAATAATTCCTCCTTTTAGGCGTAATACCTGAAGCGGTTGCGCCTGGTGGTGCGCTGCGATTTATTGAACCTGTCACGCCACGCACGGTCTTCAAAACGCTTACGTTCTTTTACAAGCCTCCATTCCCTTTGCTGCTGGAGCAGATACTGTAAGCCCGGGCTGTTTTCCTTGTCTACACAGAACACCTTATTACCTTCAAGAAGATACTGAAAATGTTCGGAAAAGAAGTCCCAGAATAGCCCGGTTTCCAGATGGTTCTGGTTGAGATCATATTCTCGCTGGCAACGCATATACGCATCTGCTTCGAGATAATAGATCCGGCCGTCTTCAGTTTTAACTGCAATAGGGTTGATCAAATGATTTCCTCCTCTCTAAAAATAAATAAAAAAATCATAAGACATTCATGTCTGATAGACTAATAAACGTCTTATGATAATCTTTATACTTATATGATATTTGGTTTATTTACCCGCTAAGGATCAATACATCAATAAAATCCATCACTGTCCCTGTCGTCCAGGTCTTCGACAAAGGCCGGATCATAATCCGAACTTGTATCGTTTTGCTGATCCAATTCAAACTGATCATTTGTATCAAAAGGATCCGGGTTATTTTCGACATCAGCTTGCTGGATATCAAGATCGTTCATTTGCATAAAGTCATGGGCATCGTTTTGAGCATTGTCTATGGCATCCCTTGAAATATCTATCGACGGATCATCAGAGTCGACCTGCGCTTCGAGCTGTGACAACCCATCTTGTATGGTCTCCGCGAACCCTTCTGTTGTATAATCATCCGGAAACATGTTTTGCATCTGTTCCGATAACCCATCGATCCCATCTGTTCGGATTCCCTGAACAATGTCTGTTAAGCCTGCCTCTGTTGTTGATTCAAACGAGCTGCCGTTACCTCTGGAACTATCCTCGTCTTTTTCTATATGGCTATCTGCACCATCTTGCTGAGTATCATATGTTGCCTGGTCCGAGCCGTTAGAAGTATCCGTATCAAGAGGAGTCAAGATTTCGTCAGAAGGAAAGGAAGCGTCTGTATCGGATTTTATGGTATCCTGATCCAGGTTATCCAAACCGGCCGGCTGATTTTCTATACCAACAGGATCTCCTTCTGAGGTAATTTGTGCGCTTTCATTATCTTCCGGGTTTCCAGACATATGCATATCTGACTCTTCCGGCTGTGTTTCGCCTGTTGAGACAGCATCATTTGTTGTGCCGGTGTCAATCTCACCTATTGCTGTTGTTTCCGGTACAGTTCCTGTCTCTACCAACGAATCCGGATTATCCTGAACCGAATCCAAGCCGGCGTTTTGTGCGTCTTGTGAAGCATCCAGGCCCATATCATAATCCGAATAATCGTTAATGCTACTATCGGTAGCATTATCAATAGGCTGGTTTTCATAATCGTTAAACTGGTAATTCATATCCGGCGTTTCTGTCAGAGCATCAAAATCAACCGGTGTTGTTTCAAATGTCGCAGCATCCAAAGAATCATCCGGCGGCAAAACGGGCATTTCATCTCCAGGATTTGTTCCGGTTTCTATTGTGTAATTGTGTTCAGGCTCTGTCTCTCCTTGTACTCCTGAAACATCAACAATTCCATCTTGGGCAGAGCTGCCCTGTTGTGAGCTTTCGACAGTGGAGCCAGAAGCCTCCGGCATATCTACAGCGGAGGAAGAACTATCATTTGAAGCCACATCTGAAGCGCTTTGGTCATTATTGTCCAGAGCATCATTAAGTCTTTCTATTTCCTGCAGCTCTTCAGTTGTCCGATCCTGATCAACTGTTTGAAATGAACTTCTTTCCATTCCAGTATCTTCAGAAACCGTCGTCTGACTATCTGAAGTCGAAAAAGGTGCTCTTTCTGCCTCCGCTACAAAAGCCGCGTCATCACCTACCACATCACGGTTAAGGTTCCTTTCAATAGGAATACCGCTGTCCGCTTGAGGCGTTGGATCCTGCTGATTGTTTTCGAGCGTTCCATTTTCAGCTTTATCTATTGTGTTTTGTTCAACTTGGCCAACATCCACAGGGTTATCCTGCAGATCGTTTGTAGTATTATCAATCTGCTGGTTTGCCGGATCGGTTACAACCTGATTTTCTCCGATTTCAGTTCCCATCGGCATATCACTTTACCTCCTTACCTGTATCATTTTTTGTTATAGTATTTCAGCCCGGCATACATACCAACCAGAAGAAACGCTATACCGACGATTATATACACCGCGAAAGACGCTCCCATGATTATGCTCCCTCCTTCTTTTCTGTATCGCTACTGCTTTCTTCTTCCTGCTCTGTGTCATTTCTGCTATCATCTGTTTCGACAACCTCAACATCCTTTTCGCTTACGTCGATACGTTCGGCTTCGTATGCATCAACATCCTGTTCAAGCCGGTCAATATTGTCCGATATGTTTTCGATGGACGGGTCTTCTTTGCCGTTTGCTTCTCTCATGTCATCAATACACATCCTTACATCATTGATAAACATGGTTTTTGTATATTTTTTAACCTCGCCATTTTCCTGTACAGAAGCCTTTGCAGGATAATACGGCTCTACAGCGGCGCTTACCTTTTCATACAAGCCTTTCAGATCAACGCTTTTACCTTCCATTATGGCATGTTGTATGGCAGGTTGCACCATGTCTTTCGTGAAGGTTTCATAGTTGTTTGTCATGTCTTTAGCCCGGACTTCCATGAGTTCGATTTTCATTTTATCGTATCCTTCTATACGACTCCCCCATTCTACACCCTTGAGCAAATCCGCCCGTGAAGCATTCTGATTTCTTTCAACTGCGTCTGCGGCTTTCTCATACGAAAGCAGCGCTTCAGGAGTATTCTGCTTTTCCGGAGGAAGCATATCAAACAAACGAGCCGCTGTAATATAGGTTCCTGTATCGGATTTTGCCCGTTCAACGGCATCCGTCGCATATGCGGATATCGCCATTTCCTTCATTTCCGGAGAAATTTTTTCCTTTGCTGCCAGTGCTTCTTTGTAGGCGCCATAAGCATTATCTTCTTTCAAGTAAGTCTCACACGCCATTGCATGAAGCGCCCGCGACTCACCAGGGTTGTCAGGCATGGCCTTTTCTACCCAAATCGCCGCCTGCCGAAGCTCGTCTCCTGTCGGGTTTTCTTTTGTGGCGAGATCGTTTGCTGCGTTCATGTAAGTAACAGGAGCATCTTCCGGGAGTTCTTCCGGAGCCATAGCATCAAGTTCTGTTGCGTTGTCTATTGCTACGGTATGGTAAGTTTCTATTGTTGATTCACCATCAATATCACTATCAATACTTTCCAGCTCTGCCATGCTTTGCGCGTCAAACGGATCTGGAAGCTCATCATTACTCATCGGCAAATCTACATATTTCCCGCTGTCATCATACTGGCGATTGATCTGGTGTTCTACGCCCCTGTCATCAATATACGAACCTTTTTCGGTGTCCTTGACATAATGGTTATCCGCATCCCTCATACGGTTGCCATTCTCATCCAGCTTATATGTGGTTTCTATCTGGGTTTCACGCCCGTCGGAATATGTGCGATGGTCTACCTCGCGGGCTTCTGTACGCTCAATATTATGGTCAATGCCTTTTTTATCCACAAAATGATCTGTGCCAGACACATGGCCTTCGTTGTAGGTGCGGTCTACGTCATGAACGGTACCGCCATTATCTCTATAAGTTCCCTTTTCTGTATCCTTGACATCCCTGCCGGCTTCATCTTTCATGCGGTTGCCGTCAGCGTCCAGTTTATAGGTTGTTTCCGTCCGTGTTTCTGTACCATCAGGATACTTCTGCCTGTCTATTTCTCGAGCTTCTGAGCGATCAATATCATGTTCTATTCCTTTTTTGTCAACGTAGTGATCTGTTCCCTCCATACGACCGTCGACGTTTTTATAATCGATATTATGTTCAATGCCTGCTTTATCAATGAACGATCCTTTTTCTGCAGCAATGGCATCCTTTCCGGTTATAGGATCCTTTTCTCGGGCTCCATCTTCATTGAGTTTATAAGTCGTTTCCATCTGCGTTTCGCGGCCGTCCGGATACGTGGACTTATAAACATCCTTCTCGATGGATGTAGTAATATCCCGTTTTACATTTCCTTTATCGACATAGCTGTCTGTGCCTTCCATGTAGCCGTTATGTTCTTTTTTATCAATGGTATGCACTATACCGCTCTTGTCAATAAATGATCCTTTTTCAGCATCCTTGATATCCCTGCCGGCATCATCTTTTATACGGTTGCCGTCGGCATCCAGTTTATATGTGGTTTCCATCCGTGTTTCTGTGCCGTCCGGATATTTTGTATCCCTTATATCACGAGCTTCCGAATGATCAATATTGTATGCGATTCCCTTTTTATCAATATAGTGGTCTGTTCCTTCCATGTGCCCGTCACGGAAAGTACGGTCTACATCATGGATGATACCGTTGTTATCAACATACGTGCCTTTTTCAGTCTCTTTGATATACCTGCCGTCTGAGTCCCTCATTCGGTTGCCGTCAGCATCCAGCTTATAAGTGGACTCTATCCAGGTTTCTACACCGCCGGGATGGTTCTGCTTATCAATTTCATGACCTTCCGTGCGCTCGATATTATGTTCGACGCCCCTTTTGTCAACGAAGTGATCGGTTCCTTCCATATGACCATCGCGGTATGTGCGGTCTATATCATGGATGATGCCGTCTTTATCAAGATATGTACCCTTTTCGGTATCTTTGATATCCTTGCCGTCAATATCCTTCATGCGGTTGCCGTCGGCGTCAAGTTTATATGTGGTCTCCATCCGGGTTTCTGTGCCGTCTGGATACTTGGTGGTTCTGATATCACGGGCTTCAGCGCGGTCAAATGTATGGTCCACGCTCTTTTTGTCCACATAGTGGTCTGTGCCTTCCATGTGTCCGTCACGGTATGTGCGGTCTACATCGTGGACAATACCATCTTTATCAAGATACGTTCCCTTCTCTGTGTCCTTGATATCTTTGCCATCGTCATCCTTCATGCGGTTGCCGTCGGCGTCAAGTTTATATGTGGTCTCCATCCGGGTTTCTGTGCCGTCCGGGTATTTGGTGGTTCTGATATCACGGACTTCAGCGTGGTCAAATGTATATTCCACGCTTTTTTTGTCCACATAGTGATCTGTGCCTTCCATGTGTCCGTCACGGTATGTGCGGTCTACATCGTGGACAATACCATCTTTATCAAGGTACGTTCCCTTCTCTGTGTCCTTGATATCTTTGCCATCGTCATCCTTCATGCGGTTGCCGTCGGCGTCAAGTTTATATGTGGTCTCCATCCGGGTTTCTGTGCCGTCCGGATACTTTGTGGTCCGGATATCACGGGCTTCCGCACGGTCATAAGTATAATCGACGCCCTTTTTATCGACATAGTGGTCTGTACCCTCCATGTGTCCGTCGCGGTAGGTACGGTCTATATCATGAACAACACCATTGTTATCAATATATGTGCCTTTCTCTGTCTCTTTGATATACTTGCCATCAGCGTCTCTCATGCGGTTGCCGTCCGCATCCAGCTTATATGTGGTCTCCATCCGTGTTTCTATACCGCCCGGATGTTTTTGCTTATCAACTTCACGGCCTTCCGTACGCTCGATATTATGCTCGATGCCTTTCTTGTCAACAAAGTGATCCGTGCCTTCCATGTGGCCATCACGATACACGCGGTCTACATCGTGAACTATGCCGTTATTATCGACATAAGAGCCTTTTTCTGTAACCTTGATATCTTTACCGTCAGCATCCTTCATACGGTTGCCGTCAGCATCCAGTTTATAGGCAGTCTCCATTCTGGTTTCTGTGCCGTCTGGATATTTGGTGGTTCTGATATCACGGGCTTCAGCGCGGTCAAATGTATAGTCCACGCCCTTTTTATCGACATAGTGGTCTGTACCCTCCATGTGTCCGTCGCGGTTTACGCGATCTACATCATGGACGATGCCGTCTTTGTCAAGATATGTTCCCTTTTCAGTGTCCTTGATATCCTTGCCGTCAGCATCCTTCATGCGGTTGCCGTCAGCATCCAGTTTATAGGTAGTCTCCATCCGGGTTTCTGTGCCGTCAGGATATTTGGTTGTTCTGACGTCACGGGCCTCCGCGCGGTTATAATTATAATCGACTCCATTTTTATCTATATAGTGATCTGTACCTTCCATGCGTCCGTCACGGTACACACGGTCTACATCGTGGACGATGCCCTCCTTATCAAGATACGTCCCCTTTTCAGAGTCTTTGATATCCTTGCCGTCAATATCCCTCATGCGATTGCCGTCGGCTTCCAGCTTATAGGTTGTTTCCATTCTGGTTTCTGTGCCGTCTGGATACTTGGCTGTCCGGATATCACGGTCTTCAGTACGGTCCGTGAAATGTTCAACACCTTTACTATCAACGTAGCGGTCTGTACCTTCCCTGTGTCCGTCACGATATGTACGGTCTACATAATGGATGTTTTTGTCTGCATCCATAAATGTACCTTTTTCTGTATCCCGGACATCTTTGCCATTGCTATCTTTTAACCTGTCGCCATAAGCATCCAGTTTGTATGTCGTTTCCAGTTTGGTTTCTGTGCCATCTGGGTAAGTGGTCTTATGTATATTTTTTTCGACAGACACATCAAATTCATGTTTTACATTTTCTTTATCCGTATAGCTGTCTGTGCCTTCCATAAAGCCGCGGGTGTTTTCTTTATCAACAGTATGTTCTATACCGTCGTTATCAATATATGTACCACGCTGGGAGATTGGATCGCCTCTTTTTCCATCCGAATCCACGTTATATGTGGTTTCCATCTTTGTTTCACGGCCGTCAGGGTATGTTGTTATCCGTGTTTCGAAGCTCATTTTAGACTTTGGTTCTATATGAGTAGTTATAGAATCTGTTTTACCATTGTTGTATTCTATCTTTTGCTCGGTATCCGCAGTACCGTCTTCATTGTTTCTATACCGGTCTACTGTGTATTTACCGTCTTCTACTTCTTTTGTAATCCCGTCTGTAGTGATTTTGATTGTATGCGGGCGCTGCCCCAAATCGACCCAGCCATCCTGATGTTTTTCAACAGCGCCAGACATTCTGCCGATCATGTCACCGACGGATTCATGCTTGGCGTCAAAAACGCTGAAGAACAGATCCTGGAAGCCTTCTATGATCTTTTTTTCAAGAGTATATCCAATATCCGAGTTCGAAATAAGATTGATAAAGGAGAGGATCAAATAACCAGTAGTTACGCGGCCCCGTTCTGTTCCTTTACCGGTAATCGTAAGATCTATTTCACGACCATCTCGCCATGCCTCGACTGCATCTCTGAAAATATTTACGTTCTGTACGAAATCACGCCGGTCATACCGTTCGTTCATTCCACGGCCGCCAACAGCGTTGTCTTCTCTTTCAATAAGGCGGGACGCTTCCCTTAAATAGCTTTTTTCACCTGTTTCATTATATTTGTCGAGCAGATCCTTGAAGTTTTCATATTTTTCCCGTCCGAGTTCCTGCTGGAGCTGTTTACTCAAATCAGAATCCGGCCTGCTGACCAGGTTGGAGACATCTTTTGTGTAGTATTTCAGAATATAAGATACGCCGGCTTTGTCAATAAGATCAGTCTCTTTCTTTTCCTGATCATTTTTTGCTTCTTTCAAAAACGCCTGGTACAGCGCTTCCGAATACACTGACGCAAAATTAGAAAGAGTGAATGCACGTAAGCAGTTGATTGTTGTTATGACAATAGCAGCCTCTGTTCTTATGGCGCTCGGCTTTTCCTGATCAGTGATACGCTGGAATGTATCTTTATCCATTGCGCGGATATACTTCATGAAATCCAGATTTGCCATAAGCTGATACGGATTGTTTGAATGAAGTGTAATCCGCCTGTTTGTATTCAAATCAACATTTGCCAGCTTACCAAGACGGAAAAACTCGTCTAAAGCCGCTCCATCCTTACTGCCTGGGACAATGGTCGGCCTATGGGATATAGTACTGTCCTTTGTTGCAGGATCTGGAGCAGGAGCGTCTGCAGTCACGCCCTTATCTACATCACTCTTCTGGAATTCTTCTATAATATCTAAAAGTTCCGAACAGCATGATTCAATCCTATCTTTATCATTTACTGCACACGCGGAGGAAAGATCCACCAGAAGATCTTTATAGCGGTCAGCAGCCCCGTCTCCAAGAGTGTCGCGGATTCTGGACTCGGTGGAAGCATCCTTTAACAGGTCGATAAAAGCACCTGCCGCCTTTTCAACAATTTCGGCAGTGATATCAGCAGGACTAAACGTATTTGTTTCTACATCGTTCGGCTTTTCGGGTTCATCTTTCGCATCACCGGCAGGAGCAGCCTCCGCAGGCGTATCAGCATCTGGATTTTCTGTATCTGTTTCGTTTTTTATCTGTCCTTCGGTATCTTCTTTTGCGTTGGGCTTTTCAACGCTTGTTTCAGTTGTCACAGGCTTCTCAATGAGATCTTCTTTGCCGGCAGCAACCGCATCTCTTGCGTCAAGTAGATAAGTCAATCTTGCTGACACAGATTCATCCAGATGATATCCGTCATCCAGTTTCCCAAGACTATCGCGCACAACATCTGTATAACCTTCACTCCTGCTTTCAATAGCATCAATGAGGTCTCCGTTATTCTGGACGTGATCCTGGAGATATTCCCTTGCGGTCAAATAGATAGCCTGGTCAAGATAAGACAGTTTTGTTTCCTGACTGACTTTTGTTCCTGCTGCACGGCTTACTTCATAAGCATCAGCAAAACGGCCTTCGTTCGCATATACCTCCGCAGCCTTTGCATACGCGGCGTCAATGTCATCCCTTAAACCTTCCCCGGAAATGGACTCCGCACTCAAAAGCCAATCTCCCGCTGTTTTAAGTTCATCCCCGGTGGGATCATCTTTCGACAAAAGTTCTTCGGCCGCGCTCTTATAAGCGTCTGCGATCCAGGCATCTACGCGCTGGTTTTCTTCTTTTGTGATGTTCAGTTCTCCGCTTCCATTCCTGTATTCCTCCAGGTTTTTGATCTTATCAGCCTGGCTTACGGAAGTCAGGAAGGATTCTGCATCCGGACCGATGTTACGCACGGAAACGCCGCTTACGCCGCCATGTTCCACACCATGCCGGTCGCTTCCGACTTCCAGATTGTCCATATCACGACGGTCGTTTTCATCACTGAGCCAGCAATGGGCGTAATCCGGGCAGCCAACATTGTCGTTTCCGGTATCGCCAAAGTTATCATAGAACATATCCAGACGTTCCGGAGTCCTGTCGCTTAAATACAGATTTTCTGACGGATCATGATCCCTGCCGCTGTAATATTCAAGCGCGGCGCCACAGATTTCACCTATGCCGAGCTTTCCAGGGCCGACAATATCTGCCATGGAAGCATAGTCTTCCTTCAACTGAGAGTCTGTCTTTGAAAGGACGCTTTCGACCACTTTTGCAGCAATATACCCGTCTGCTTTATCACGGTCGGAGAGACTTCCGAAATCGCTGGCAGGATCGGTCATACCCTCCTGTAAATCAAGGAGCTTGTCTACAGCCATATGGAAATCCCACAGGACAACAGGAATATGGGTAGAGGTGTTATATGACGCCTCCCCTGTCTTGGTCTCCCCGACGTTCAGGGCTTTTTCCAGCTGTTCAATGACTTCCCTTTGCTGATCATCACGCATATTTATTGTCTCCTTTCAAAAGACTCAATATAATTATATTTTTTTTATTTTACACAGCCCGGATTTTGGCAAAAAAGATGAATAATTATTATATAGGATATTTTACGAGGAGAAGTGACGCATGGAAGATAACAAGAACTTCAAGATAATCGGCATATTTGTGGTTGTGTGTATCGTGATCGCGGTTATCATTACCGTATCCCAGCTCAACAACCAAACGCTGCCAGGGTATGTAGAAAACTCCGGGAACATGATTGTGTCAACTGTAGCACCATATGTTGCCGAAACCACTGCTCCAGATATGCAGATGATTACAGACAACGCTGTCGGCCTGGCCATGTATGTTCCACAGAACTGGTCCAAGGTGATTAAAAGCGGGAACACCATGTTCGTAGATCCGAACACCTCCGCATGTGTTGAAATTGTAAAGTCTGCCTATTACCCACAGGTGCTTAATGCGTCAACAGAAGCACTTCAGACGGAGCTTGCTTCCAAGGGCGCGAACTTTATCTCATTTCAGCCTGACAGTAATTACGGGTATACGCTTCTTTACCAGTCTTACGTCAACGAAGTTCTGTATAACTTTATAGAAATCACGCGGGTTGACCTGCAGAATGTCGTTCGGATCATCATTTCTTCCCCGTTCGATGCGTATAAATCTGTTGAGAAAGAAATCGACTACATGGCCTCCAGCATCTCATGGAACCCCGCCAACCCGATACCCGCGGATTATTTCCTGGCATATAACGAATTCGGCAATTTTGAGTTTGCCGTTCCTGCCGCATGGTCCAGAGGCATTGAGAACAACGAATACGTTGCCCGGGACAATAACTATACAGGCGCGGAAATGCACGTAAGCGTCAGCGAAAGCAGCAATCTGTATACCGGTGTAAACCAGGCGATTTACGCAGAATATCTTTCCGCCGGCAAAGAAGGTTTTTCTATTAAGCAATTCACCTGCACGGATAACCTCATTTATTGCGTAAGCACCTATACAATCAATGGGTTCCCTGTTTATCGAGTAGAATATCTGCTTGCGACAGGCGCATTCGAATACGGGATTGCATTTATTTGTCCGACCGACTACTATGCTGAGATCTCCCCGATGTTTGATCAGGCGTTCAGTCTGTTCAGAACATTCTGACCGTTTAATTGGCAAGGAGGTTTGTTGGCATGACAAGTCCAACCATTAACAAAATTTCTATCGAAAGCAACGGGGATTCTTTGGCAGTTCCGTGGTCTAATCAGGTGACTGTGGAGTTTTGCTACGCAAATGGCAGCGAAACATATTATCCGTATGGATTTCTGGATGTGGATGTATATGTATTCGATGACGGTGTGGCACTCAATGAAAACATTACCGTAGATGACTTGCTGGAGCAGGAGTTTACTTACAAACTGGAATCTGTTTTTGAATCTGTTTTTGCTAAAAAAACGGCGGACGGGGAAAATGAACTGAAGATGGCTGTAAAAAAGCTGTCTGTGCCGGAATACAACAAGTATATTGACGCATTGTTAGAAGGCAAGTACGACGCCTGCATGGACAAATTCAGTCACGGCATACGCGACTTCCATGATTACGCGGAAATGATGCTTAAAGCCATTTGCAAAGAGATCTATTACAAGGAAATACTGATTGCCCGTATGCTTGCGAACCATCTCAACAATGGGAACCTGAAAGCTATTTACGATTGTTTCGGCAGGAGTGTCGATTCAATATGGAATTCTTTTGATTGTAAAACTTTGCCGCAGAACTATTCCAAATACTTAAAGAATGATATTTACGGAAAGATCTTCAGGCACGGCGGACAGTCATATATACTCCAGAAAGCGAAAGACTGGGAAAACACAGCGGATGCTTTAATCGAGTCAAAAAAACACATTATTATACCCGTTCCGGATTACGACACGCCGGAAGGAAGAGTCATAGGCTATAACGAGCACATTCATCCTTTATCAACCTTATAAACTGTAGATTTTATTACAGATATATACGGAGGAGCCGGACATGGAATACAAAAAGTCTGTTTATAATGTGCTTATACCAAAGGAAGATTATACAATAGCATATAACTCATACAGCGGATCCCTTTGTAAGTTAAACGAAGACGGGGTGGCTTGTCTTAAAAACCTTACTGAAGGCTCTCCCCTGTTCAAGCTTTTAGCAGAGCAAGGATTTATTGTCGGAAAAGGCATTGACGAATTTGATCGGGTTATCCATGAATACAACGAATATATAAATGACGACACCCCGGAAACCCTGCAATACACGATAGCCCTGACAACAGCCTGCAATCTTAAATGTGTATACTGCTTTGAAGAGAACAACAAACCTGAATTCACAAAAGAAGACACTCTGCTGCAAATTATTAAATATATAGAAAACGAGATAGTAACTCACCAGGGTATTAAGAACCTGCATATTACATGGTTCGGCGGCGAGCCTATGCTTACTTATGAGCAGATCATGCATATATCAAAACAGCTTATTGATATATGCAAGCAGCACAATGTCCATTATTCCGCCAATATGGTAACAAACGGGCTCCTGCTGACCGAAGAAAAACTCACTGTCTTGCATGAAAACGGGGTTACAAGTATACAGATCACACTCGACGGCACTCCCGAAGACTGCGCCAGGATCAAAAGAGGCAAAGAAGAAGAATTTATAAATCTTATCCAGAACATTCCCGCTTTTGCTAAAATTGTTAAAGTCAAAGTTAGGCTAAATGTCTGCAAAAACAATATTCCCGGCATTACGGAACTGTATGCCAGGTTAGTCAGTCTCGAGCCTCCCCTTGCGAAAGTATATATATCCAAAATAGAGAGATACAGCGACTTTGTTTCTGATTGCGAGCCTCTTGGAGAGGACGAATATACTGCTATTGTCACAGATCAAATGGACGGTGCATCAAAGAACGTTACGAGTTTTCGCACAATCAGCAGGTTCCCCAAGCGGAGGAAAGCTTTCTGCGGATCTATGCAGAAGTTATCCTGTGCCATTGGGCCGGACGGATCTATATATATATGTGAACACAGCCTGGGGGATAAATCCCACGCGATAGGTAACGTCAAGGACTTTTTGTCCAGTTCAAAACCCAACAATTCAGAATACATAAAATACACGGAGAAGCCATACGATACAAAATGCGTTTCATGCAGGTTGTTCCCTGTCTGCCTTGGCGGCTGCCCGGCAAACCGTGTTCTTCATAATATTCCGTTTGACTGCGAGTCGTTCAAAAAAAGAGTTTACAACGAACTTGAATTGGCAATTCAAAAAAAATAGCCAAAAACAAATATAATATTTATGACAGCCAAATGCTGAATACACGAAAGGAGAATAAAAATATGGAGATTATCGTTGATGCCAACACCAATGAAACCAATCTGCTGATGTGTGACGGTTGTGACTGTGTTGATGAAAACGGCGGATGCCATGGCACTGACCAGTAACGATTTTGCCACGCTTATAGCGTGATTGATTCGGGTTGAAATGGCCTTCTCAGGAAGGTCATTTTTGTTTTGCCTTTTGTGTGACTAATATTTTTTATTTCTTCTATTTATTTTGTGCTTTTTACATAATATTATTTTTGGACACATTGAAAATATTCTATACGATGTTTCCTGCCAAGAATTATTGCCGGAGGAGTGTTTTATGAAGTACCTTAAACAGTTCAGGTTGATCCTGTGCGTCACCGTACTAACTGTCCTGATAGCTTTACCTGTCTTATGCATGGCCGACATACAAACGCCTGTGTTGAAAAAGGCGTATGCGGACGGCAACAACATTCGTGTTGTATGGGATCCTGTTGACGGTGCTTCAGGATATCGTGTTTACAGGAAAACGACAGACGACTGGAAAGCCGTCGCTGTAGTATGGAATACCGCGGAGTATCTGGACAGCAACATTTCCAAGGACATTACATATACATACACCGTAAGGTGTGTTAATTCTTCCGGCAGCCTTATAAGTTCGTATGACAGGAATGGCGTCAAATGCTGTATCAGTTCCGGAAGCAGTTCCTCATCGAACATAGCCACGCCCGTCCTGAAAGGCGCATCCTCTGAAGGGTCAGGTATCCGTGTGAGATGGGAAAAGGTATCTGGAGCCACAGGGTATCGTGTTTACAGAAAGTCAACCGGAAATTGGGAAGCCATTGCCAACATAGGGAATGTAGACAACTATCTGGACAGCGGCGTGACTGCCGGCACAACATACACCTATACAGTCAGATGCCTAAATAAGTCCGGTCAGATGATCAGTTCATATGACAGGCAGGGTGTTTCTGTTAAATACACAACGTCAACAGTGTCGAACAATCTCGCCACACCTACCCTTGTCAAAGCAAGCACTGACAGCAGCAAGGTAGTCGTTCAATGGAACAAGGTTTCAGGATCCGCTGGATACAGGGTTTACCGCAAAACAACCGGCAACTGGGAAGCCATCAAAAACGTTGGTGATGTAAACACTTATACGGACACAAACGTAAGCAACGGCGTGACGTACACATATACAATAAGGTGCTTAAACAAATCCGGTCAGTTGATCAGCTCTTACGACAGGAACGGGATCAGTGTTACGATTTCCGGAAGCAGCAAATCCGGAACTCTTTCAACGCCTGTATTAGTCGGCGCATCGGCGGAGGGTTCCGGGGTTCGTGTGAGATGGAATGCCGTCTCAGGCGCCGCTGGATACCGGATCTACCGTAAATCAACCGGAAACTGGCAGGCTATTGCGGACATTGGCAGCACAAGCAGCTATTTCGACAACGGTGTCTCAGCAGGATCAACATATACATACACAGTCAGATGCCTGAATAAATCCGGACAGCTGGTCAGTTCATATGACCACACAGGTGTAAGCGTCACGGCTTCTGGCAGCAGTAAATCCGGAGAACTTTCCACGCCTGTATTAGTCGGCGCATCGGCGGAGGGCTCCGGAGTTCGTGTAAGCTGGAATATCGTGCAAGGCGCCGCTGGTTACCGTGTTTATAGAAAGTCAACTGGCAACTGGAAGGCTATTGTTGACATTGGCAACACAAACAGTTATCTCGATAACGGTGTGGCTTCAGGGTCAACATACACATATACGGTCAGATGCCTGAACAAATCCGGGCAACTGATCAGTTCATACGACCATGCAGGGGTAAGTATCAACTATTCCGGGGAAACTCCGACCGAACTCCCTACCCCTGTACTGACGAGCGCAACGGCAGAAGGAACAGGGCTTCGCGTGAAATGGCAGGCTGTATCCGGAACAACAGGATACCGGATATTCCGCAAAACAACAGGAAACTGGCAGGCCATAGATAACGTAGGAAATGTCAATAGCTATCTGGACACCAATGTTAAAGCCGGCGTCAAATACACATATACCGTACGCTGCCTGATAAACACCAGTCTTGTCAGCTCATTTGACAGGGCTGGCGTGACTGGGTTTGTGCCAAATGATTGGATTAAATTCGGGAAAATATGGAAATATTTTGATGAAAACGGAAACTATATCAAGTCCAGCCCGTTGATCGGCGGGCATTCCAAGAAAGATCTTACCAGCCTGAAGGACAAGAACAACGATTTTATCGCGTGGATGGATATTCCTGGTACAAACGTCAGTCATCCTGTCGTTCATTCAGACAATGTTGAATGGTATCTGAATCGTAACTTTGAAGGCAAATCGAGCAAAGACGGTACTCTGTTATCGCTTGGGAAATGCAACTGGCGGAATCCTTCCCGGAACATTGTTATATACGGGCATCATGTTGAGGGCAGCGGAGACCGGATGTTCAAGGCTTTGCTGAAATATAAAAAAGAGAGCTATTACAAAGAGCATCCGTACATTTATCTGGATTCAATGTACTGGAACGGAAGATATAAGATTTTTGCTGTATTTGATATGCTCGAAGGAACGATAGACCCGTCAAAGACCAGTTTTGCGAGCAACAAGGAATTCAGCAATTTCGTTGCCAAAGCAAAGAAGATGTCCTATTACGATACAGGGGTTACTCCGGGCGAAAACGCGAATATTATTACGCTTGTTACGTGCGACAGATATTACAAGCCTGGGGTTGGCAGACTGATCGTGATGGCTGTGAAATATTAACCATCTGATTCTACACAAAAGATTAAGTCAGAAAAGTCATAGTTATATTCTTTGAGATTTTTTACATAGCAATGGTAATCCAACTCTATTGTTGGCACGCCTTCATTTTGCAACTTTCTGGCATCGTTTCGCCTTTCAAAAGTTTTTCCACGATAACCTCCACAACTCATTCCGTTTCCATAGATTTCCCCGTGTTCATCTACTGCCCGGTGTTCATACAAGCGATACAAGCTATTTCTTGGATGCTTTTCACTATAACCAAACCAGCAAGATGTTGTATCTATTTTATCAAACTCAAAGTATTTGTTATATACAAACGCCAGAACGGCTTCTATTCTTGGGCGGGAAGCTACTTTCCCGGAAGGGACGGCACTCAACAACGAAGATAAGCCTTCCGGACGAACAAAGCCCAACACTTCACCGTCCGATTCTTCGTACAGATCTATTTCCGGAAGCACCAATGGCTTGTAAAACTTTGGGAAACATGCCTTCCATTTTTTTACGCAAATACCGGAAGCAGAGGAGTATATATCTTGACTGATTACAAAAGGATCTCTCTTTTCTTTTTCATGCAAGACATTTAAGGGCATTTTCTTTTTTCTCCCTTTTCGTGTCTCAAATTCATCCCAATCTATCTTAACATCCGCTATTCCTTCAATCTGATATCCAATAATATCGTCTATGTCTGTATTACAATAGATATCCATGTCAGCCAGCATTGCATTGACAGCCTGCGGTGTTTCATGGCTTCCTGCAAACATCATGTTTTATTTCCCTCCCTACTTTCCTTTAACAACAATGGAAATAACTAAAAAAATAAATGCTATGATCATTATCGCTGTGACGAAAGCAACGAGACTACATCCTACACGTTGCTTTTGTTTTGCTATATGATCTTTTCTCTTTCGATATGCTTTTAAATCCGGGCTCCAGACAATGGCTCCTTCCACAAAAACCCGATCTGTTGCTATTTTCTTGAAATCATATCCGCAGAAAATACAAAAACGGCCATGGCCATCCCTTTCATGACCGCATTCCGGGCAGTAGATTGTTTTACCTGTTACGCTTCTCATTTGTTTTTTGCTTTTTTGGCAAGCACCTGCAGGACCAGCTGCTCTCCTCTTGCTTCAAGGACTTTATATTCCGCGGCTTTCGTTTCAAACCGGTAGTTCTTGATGAACGCGGCGCCGTTCTCTTCCTCGTCCTGTTCGATCTTATCGCAGACAGCGTTCATTGCTTTTTCCATTTCAGCTACGCTGATTCGGTTGAAACAGGCGTTTTCATCGTCTGATCTTGCGTCAGGGTTATACTTCGGGCAGCAGTAAAACGCATAGTCAGGCTTTCCCCTCAGATATACCTTTTTATCGCGGGCCTTCTCTTCCTCCAGGCTGATTTCCCGTACATACATTTCCTGGTTATCTTCGTGGCACTTATTCCCGCAAATAAGCGTAACGCCTTTCCATATTCCGGTTATCATGTCTTAAAACGCTCCTGTCATATAGAGTATCAGCACGGTCAGCCAGCTTGCGAATACAAAAGGCGCATACGGAAGCTGCTTTTTCTTATCTTTTGTTTTTATAACAACAGCAGAAAGAACAAGGACGTAATACAGAGAAGCCACAAGGTACATATACAGGCTGAATATAAACGGCAACGTATATCCAAGAGCGCCCATCAGCAAGGAGTCCCCTCCTCCGCCTTTTCCAAGCACTGCAATGATAAACATAGGGATAAACCCTATTGCTGCAGTAAGGATGCTCATCCCAAAGTCTTTGTTCGGCTCGAAGGACGCTACAAGGACAAGCAATCCGCACAGCCATGGGAATATGATGTTTTTCCGAATATCCGTCACGACGCAGATAACCAGAACAATTCCCGTAGCGATGATTTCAAACAATGTCGGCATTCCCATAAAACATATCCTTTCCGGCGTCAGGCAATTTTGTGATCATCGGAGGGCTCATAAATCATCAGGGGCTCTTTGGTTCCCTGAATAACCTCTTTAGTAATAATACACTTTTTCAGGTTTTTTTCGCTTGGAACTTTAAACATGAGATCCAACATTGTTTTTTCAAGGATTGAGCGGAGGCCACGGGCACCGACGCCCTTTTGCACGGCGACATGCGCGATTTCCTGCAATGCGTCTTTATCGAACTCAAGCTCGCAGTTATCCATCATCAGGAGCTGTTTGTACTGTTTGCAGATAGCGTCCTTCGGCTCAGTGAGTATATTCACCAGAGCGGTTTCATCCAGTTCATCCAGAGCAGCAATGACAGGAAGCCGTCCAACCAGTTCGGGAATCAGGCCAAACTTGGCAAGATCGTCCGGTTCTACATCTGCAAGCGTGACATGATCGTCATCTTCGTTACCCACAAGATCCGCTCCGAAGCCCATAGTCTTCTTTGTTTTTCCAAGACGCTTCTTGATAATGTCCAATAATCCGACGCATGCGCCTCCGCAGATAAACAGGATATTTGACGTATCGATCATCAGGTTTTCGCCCTGGGGATGCTTACGTCCGCCGTTGGTCGGGAAAGAAGCAACCGTACCCTCGATGATCTTCAGGAGCGCCTGCTGTACGCCTTCGCCGCTTACATCCCGCGTGATAGAAGGGTTTTCTGACTTCCTGCCGATCTTGTCGATTTCGTCTATATAGACGATCCCGTGCTGGGCGCGTTCGATATCGTTGCCGGCAGCCTCATACAGGCGGAGGAGAATGGTTTCGACATCGTCACCGACATATCCGGCCTGCGTGACACTGGTTGCGTCCGCAATCGTAAACGGGACGTTCAGCATCCGGGCGATTGTTCTTGCCAGATACGTTTTTCCGCTGCCTGTCGGCCCGATCAGCAGGATATTGCTCTTCTGCAGTTCGATATTGCTTTCATCGTCATTATTCAGCAGACGCTTGTAATGGTTATAGATAGCCACGCTCAACGTCTTCTTTGCCGTTTCCTGTCCGATCACGTATGAATCCAGGTACTGCTTGATCTCCGCGGGCTTCATCAGGTTTTTTACTGGCGAGCTTACGGTATCGGCACGATGCTGTGAGTTATACCGGAACACACCGTTCCAATAACTGTTGATACACGACTTGCAGAGTTTCTTATCCTTCCCCCTTCCATCATAGAGAGGCACACCGGTCGCTCCACAAATGTAGCATTCATTGGTCAGGTCAAGCAAATCCATACTTCTGGCACATCCTTTTTACGGTTTTGGCGGAGGTTTTACAGCCTCCGCGATTTGATTATAGCACGACAGGCCGGCAGAAATTTTTCAACCCCCTGAAATTGCGTTTTAAAAAATTCATTTTTTATCTTTCTGCGACATAGCTTTATGCCGGAAACTAAAAAAAATATGATTATTACAGCTATTTATTCACGGACGATATTAGTCAATATCAGTCTGCTGGACAGATAGAAATAAAATTTTAGCTCTGGAACTACCAGAGCAGAGATGGAGGATTTTTATGAACATCATTACGAACCCCAAAGAGATGAACCACTTCCTGTCGATGATCCGTTCTGTGGTCAACCCTCGTTCCAGCACGAACAACGGCATCCAGATCACTGCCAAAGATGGAGCTGTCTCCATTCTCGGCACTGATGGGAACTGCAGTATGACCGGTAAATTCAACGCGACCGTCCTTGAGGAAGGTTCCGCATTTGTTCCGGTTATGTTCGCGGACATCATGGCTAAACAGCCTGGTGACGAGGTTACCATCACGTCCGAAGGGAAAAGTATTGTTGTTACCGGGAGCACGTCGAACGGCAATTCCAAGAAGAAGACCCGTTCTTCCATTTCCGTGATTGACGGCAAACTGACTGTTCCGGACACGAAACCTGTCACGGTATATTCCATGGACGCAGCAGCTTTCTGCAGCGTACTGGAAAGCGTCCGCTATGCAATCGCAACCGACGAAAACCGTATGGTTCTGACCGGCCTTTATCTGGAAGTTTATCCTGACAAAGCCATGTTCACTTCCCTGGACGGTTTCCGGATGTCCCACTGCGAACTGAACGGTAAAATCAGCCTGCCCGAAGGCAGTGAAGGCGTGAAGGGCATTATCCCCGGCCGCACGATCTCCCTTCTGAGCAAGGTCGCCCGCAGCGGTGAATCTGGTGAGGAAATCCAGATCGCGCTGGCAAACGGACAGTTTGCTGCGGAATGCGGCGGATTCACGCTGACATCCTCCCTGGTCGCCGGCGAGTATATCGACTATAACCGGATCCTGCCCTCCGAGAGCAAGATTCAGGCGAAAGTCGTTAAGGAAGAACTGAAGGGCGCCCTGGATCGCGCGTCTGTTTACACGGCGGACGATAAGAACTCCGCGGTCAAGCTGACGTTCAAATCCGAAGGCTTCCTGAAGATCACCGCCAAGTCCAGGTTCGGGAACACGGAAGAAGAGATCTGCGCTGCCTCTAACGGCTTTGAAGGCGAGTTCGTGATCAACTTCAACGCGAACTACCTGAAAGACACCATCAAGGCCGTTGTTGGCGAAGACGTGGTCTTCGGGTTCACTACAGCCAGCACTGCCGCTACCGCAAGGGACGGCAAATGCAACAAGATCGAGCTGATCCTTCCCGTTCGGGTCTTCGAGCAGGAAACCTCAGCCGCCTGATGAAACACACCCGCGCAATTCCTGCGCGGGTGTTTTTTTATGCTGTTTTGCAAGTCTATTCGACTGAAACGGGCCGTTGCGGCCTTCCGTTAACCATCAGATAACACTCTGTTGCCAGAAGACCTTCAAGCGTTACCGTAATCCTCTCCCCGCTTTCCATATCAGCAGCCAGATGATCGTTCAATGAAGCCTTCGTAAACTTGTCGAGCAGTACATCATCCACATACAATTCCGATCCGTTTGTGCTTTTATTGACTACTTTGATCGTATGATCCCCGTATTGATAGATCCATTTCTTTGCCATGCCGGTACACCTCCCCTATCTTTTTGATTTCAAGCTTCTACTAATACAATACCTGCAATCCGGACAGAATTTTGTTGCTGGCCGTTTTTTTATCCATATTTCATGACGATATTCATTATTTTATGCATATACGCCAGCGGGTTCTTTGCTTCCGCTATGGCGGCAGCGGTTGCCGCGTCGATTATATCTTCATCCTCACAACCGGCTTTCAGCCATTTTATAATGCTTCCGATGTATGCTTTTCTTTGGTGATCTGGCACATCAAGTTCTGCCACAACTGTAATACTACCCATCAGAGCATTTGCGTGTTCCAAGTCGTCCAGATAGCTCCGGATGCTTGATATATCGTGTAATCCACGGTCTCTCCACCCTTTCAAAACACGCTGTATATAAATCAGCCTGTTATTTTTAAGGATCTTTGAATGGTAATTGTTTATTACGAAGTCTGCGGCCAGACGGATTTCTTCATCACTGTACTCAGTGCGGAGTTCTGCAAACCGGATGAATGATGACACATTTAAGTCTTTTACGCCGGATGCACCGGTTATTTCTTTGTACTCCCTTGTAAAGCGGATCAGCTCTTTATATGGCTTGATTCCGGTTTTATCCATAGCAGACCGTGCGTTAATGATGATCGCGTCTACATAATGAAATGTCGGGCTGTCCAAAGCGTTATCGCAGGCAAGCAAAATATCTTCTTCAGAGAAACCGAGCGATTTCCATTTTCTGATGTAGTTTTGCTCTCTTTTGCCCGGATTATTGTCTATTGCTAAAGCTCTCATAACCACAAAAGCGGTCTTGTATATTTCTTCCGTATCATCTTTCGGATTATGATTCATTTCGGTCATGCAGTGAGTCAACTCATCCAGGGACATCTGGCTATCCAACGATAGCAGCCTGTTTATGTATTCGAGAGCCAAGTTTTCGGGTATGCCTGCATCCCTTACCCAATCGACGAGATAAAGCAATTCATGAGGAGAGACATCCCTGTAATACTCGATAATCCTTTGGAGTTCCCTCGGGAAAGGAGCGTATTCAACGGAGGACATACTGTTCTTTAAGAGATCGGCGGTTATTACAGTATTTCTGCCGGATATTGTTTCAGCAAGCCTGTTCTTTTTTAGGTAGGCCAGTGCTTTGTGGAGCCTGTTTCTGGGAACACTGTTCAAATACGATGCGATAGCCTCGTCCGGCTTATCATTGTCATAGTAAATATTTAAGAGATCGAACAGAAACCGAGCCTCAAAACGGTTTGTTGAACCAAGTTTACTTTGGAACAGAGAAATGACACCGTTTTTATCAAAAAGCCTGTAAAGCGGATCCATGCAGACAACCAACGCCTGATTTCCCCTTCCATTCGTATTTGAAGCACAGCCTTGGAAGCAAACTGCACAACCGGATTCCATTGTACTCCAGTACATTAAGGCAGTAAATATCATTTATGGGATTAAAAGGAAAAGCCCCGCTTAATTTCGCGGAGCTTTGATCCTGTTTAGGATTATTTTTGATTCGCAAGGCATGATCACGTAGTTTGTGCTAACGGTGAAGGGCTTTGTGAACGTCTGACCGGGAATTGTTTTCATGGCCACTATCATTTCACGGGTTGCATCTGCGGCAAGGCATATATCCCATCTCAATCAGATCAGATCTGGTTCCGGTGTATTCCTTGCGGTTCATGAAGTAGATATCATCCACCGAATCACAGTCCGGCAGGTGGAACTTCTTGCTTTTAACGTTCAGTACATAGGTTGAGTTTGGATCCATAGCCCGTGTTACGTCAGAAATGATTTCCGGTGCTGAAAAAACAGCCTGCTTGTTTTCTGCGCTACGGGTGGTAGTAATATTGACTGCTCCATCCGGCGAAACATGAAAGAAAATATCCCCATGAAGGTCCGTACGGTATGTATCCACATTCAGAGTCTTCAGCCGATCAAGCACTTCCTGGTGTGGATGACCGTAGTCGTTGCCGGTTTTGCATGATATTACAGCATACTTTGGCGATACAGCCCGCAGGAACTCCATTGTAGAAGATGAAGAACTCCCATGATGTCCTATTTTAATGAGATCTGAATGGAGATTTCTATACTTATCAAGGATCATGTATTCGGACATATATTCTGCATCCCCGGTAAATATAGCGGAAAAACTGCCGTATTCAAGTCTGAAGACAATAGACATATCATTTTCATCCCAGGCTTCAGGCCAGGCATGAAGAACCGTCAATGTAGCGGATCCGAGGTTTATAATATCTCCTTCGCTTACCACATGGATCGCGGTTCCCTGCGCGTATGCATATTTCACGATATTCTTAAACAGTTTGGTATCCCAGGATGCCACTGGCGACAAAACATCTTCCACAGGGACGGCGTTCAGCGCAGCGGAGGCTCCGGCAACATGGTCATCATGCGGATGGGTAAGCAGTAAAAACCTCAGCTTTCTTACCGGGAGCTGGCGCAGGTAAGAATAGATGAATTCAGACTCATATGCGGGCCCTGTATCGATCAGTGCGGCTTCCCCATCGCAGATAATCAGGGCTGCGTCACCCTGGCCGACATCCAGAAAATGAATATCGAGATCCGCGAGGGCTGAACCAGCGAGCAGTACGAGCACAATAGCAGTAATCAGGACTGCACATTTCTTCATGAGCCGCACCTCCTTTCATAGTTATTGTAAAGCATTTGAACACGCAAAACCGGGTGGCACCCTGAAATTGCTCGTTAAAATTTAATTTTTTATCCTGTCAGGAAACCCTTTGTTTTTAAGTATTATTGTTTTAGCGCCCCTAAATCATTTATGGAAGGCGGTTCCGAACAGTGAACATGGGCAAACTCTGTATTCCGAAGCTGTTATCCCCTGAAGAATTGAAATCCGAGTATCTGCAGAACAAAAACAAGCCCGTATGGGTCGAAATCGTCAAAGACAATAAGTGTGATCCCGTCGTTGAACGCTGTTATCTGGTTGACTTTGGCGGTGTGGCAAGCAGAATAAAAGCCGAGAAAGACGGGATTACACAAGCTGCCAGCTGGATTGATAATATGGTCTTCTTCTGCAATGAGAAAAATCTTCGCGTAATTGACCTTATGCACGACGGTTTGATATCCGACAATGATTTGTTTGTTTCACTGATAAAGTTTTCCATGGACAGCTATAACACGAGGCCGTTTGGATTCAGGTGCTGGTCTGCCGAACCGACTATCCGGCAGAGAAAGAACAGCGCATGGGTTGTTGGACTTGATTATTCTCCGGAATCCAAGGGATTGATCAGGTTTTTCTACGGAGAAAACCCCGCAGAACTTGAAGATCCGTGCGAAGGCTGCCGAAGGGCATCTGTTAATCCAATCGCTTTTCCTCACTGTGACAAATGTGAAGCGATTAACTGCATGCCAGGTTTTGTGGTCATTGAATATATGAACGGACTGAAAGCTGACTGCGCTTTCTTTCTTGACAGCGGAGAGGCCGCCGATTATATGAGCGAAAGGTACTATGATATGCTTTTCGACCTGCATATAGTCGAAATAGAGCATAACGACAATCCGGATCTTTACTTAAAAGATGATTGCGCGTCGGTGCTGTTTACTGACAGAAACGGCGAAAAGACAGACCTGTATTTGAAACTTGTCAAACCCATCTGCCACATTGATTCAGACGGTGAATGTCAATTCGGCGTGTATCCATGCCATCGGGAAGATGAAATCATTTCTGTTTTATATCAGCATAATGATGATATTGAGTGCCATTTGTTCGCCTCAACAAAAGACGCCCTTTTATTCATGCGGCGTGGTTTCTATGATAAGCTGTTTTCTTTTGAAATTGACATGGACAAATACGGTAAAGATGATGTGCTGATCAACGAAAACGAGGCGTTTATCCAGATAGACGGATTTAACAACAGTATAGATTTGGATTTTTCATGGATCATTACACCTGTTACTAACCTTTCAAAACAGGAATCCATTGATTGATACAAAAGGAGTTCTTTTTTACATGAAGATATATACATTCCAACCAAAGTCTCTTATAAATGAAATTGAGCAATCGGGAGCTGTATTTGTAGACTTTAAAAAAACAAATCTCTATAAGCACATAACAGAAGGCAATCCTTTTGTGTTTGATGCATATCAGTGGATGGCAACTAAACTGGCTGAAAAAACAGGAATCTGGATAAGGGAATTATGGGGTGATAAAGTAAACTACCCGAAAGATAAAGACGGAGATTATATAGATGAGAAAGGTAAAAAGGTGCCACCTTTGCCGTTCTGGGGATGGTATTTGACCGACGGGAAGAACGACCCGCCAGATCCATTAAACTATGCTTTTGATGGAGGGGAAAACAGGAGTTTTATTGACTGGAACAAGAACGAAGACCAAACAATTTTATTGACTCTCGAAATCCCTGAAAATCTCGTTTTACTGTCTGATGGTAATGCGTGGTATTGTGCTCTTGAAGGCAGGCCATGTTATGAATACGAAGACGAGATAACAGAACAATTAAAGTATGAAGAATACTTTAGAAAAATAAATCATATCGCAAGCATTCAGGATGTGAAATCAAAAAAAGAAGCATATCATTCCATATGGGAAGAAACAGTAAACACATGGGACAATATTTTGCGGCTTGAAGGGCGCCGGCTGCATACATTTATGGGCATGCCAGAACGTAAAGATATTCAGGCCGTCTTTCCGATCATTCGCAAGGAATGGATTCTCTAATATCGTTTTCTATATAAAACCGGGTCATGCACATAAAACGTGCGTGGCTTATATACATGATATCTATTAGTATTTGGATCGATTTGATTTAGACTTAGGTCTGTTTTAATATAGAATCCGGTCTGTTTTCTACTGCCGTTTACTATTCTATTTGTTTCATCGATTACAAAACAATCGAATTGTATTATTCTATCCAATCATTATTTTTCAACGCTTCCGCGGTTTTAGTACAGCATTTAATTACAGACTTTGGTCTGTTTTCGACCGTTTCCGACGGTCTTATTATATCCCGTTGTAAACGCATTGTAGTGCTGGATCATATCCCGTTCCAGCAGGTCAAGGTCATTATATCCGCTCTCGTTCAGTGAAACAAAACGGATCACAAAACGGTTGCCATACTTATAGTCCGCATACACATCGCCGTTCCCGTGACCCGTAAAATGCTGCCAGACGCGGAAGTAAAGTCGCTTTGCCTGGCCGACATAATACATTTTCCGGTCAATGTTATAGATTACATACACGCCGACCACGTCGCCCTCTACTGTCCTTTTCAGGTCAAGGAACTGTTCGGGCGTGATTCCCATTGAAAAGATATCCGCTTCCATATCCTTGTAGACATACTTCCTGTCATAAAGCACATAGTCATAGAATGCATTTACCAGACGGCCGACAAGGATCTTCCTGGTCTTCCCGTATTTATTGATTAGCTTATGCTGCTGAAAATATTTGATTATATACTGAGACTCATAGTTATGGAGGTCATAGAGTTCATTTTCTTTTGAGGCGATCCGTTTTTGCCATTGAGAGCGCAAATTACCCTCTTGGGTGTACATTTCTTCATGCTGTATACCCTTTGAGACGATCTGAACGGCAGTTTCATGAACCACCTGTGCTTTGAACGCTTCATAATCGACCGGGACTACCCAGACGAGCACCTTATACAGCACGACCAGGCCCAGCACGACCATGATAATCGTTCCGACAGCAGTTGGAGGCATTTTATTTTATTTCTCCTCTATAACGCTTGAAGACTTCATTCATTTTCGTCATGAACCGCATTTCCGAAGCTCGTATCATGCGTTTGACTTCAGGCGTATCTTTTTTTCGCATCAATTCCGGATCATTGCCATTGTTTGCAAGCCGAACGACCATCGCGTCTCCACAGATCGGCTGATGATGATCCTCTGTTCCATACAGGGCGCTTGCGTAAAAGTTTATCGGGAGATCGTCAATCACACTGGTTTCACTGACAATAAAGCCGTATTTCCCCATAAATCCTACGGGGCGCACCAGTTCAACATAATTATATCCGAGCGTTTTTTCTGCCAGGCGGTACATATCCAGCCCGTCGTCTTCAGAGACTTCCCTTTCGACGATTTCCGGATTCTTGCCGGCAGTCAGAATCACGACGTAGTATTTGATTTCGTTCATTACTCCCACCCCTTTATTCCTTCATCTATGATTTTATCCAAAAGATCTGAAAGTGTGATCTTCCGGGAAGATACTATTGCTCGAAGCCGGTAGAGCTTATCCTTTTTTATGGATACGTATACACCGGTTTTTTTATCCTTGTCTTCCGGCTGTATAAGGATGCTCTGGATTTTTTTCGGATCAACATTATTGGCCTCGGCCCATGTTCTTGCAACATCAAAAGAAACCGGCGTGATATTTTCTGAAAAACTATCCTTTCGGTCAAAGAAGAACTCCCCCGTGCGTTTACGGTACAAAGAAACCGTAACAGGCGCAGGCGGATTCCCCATGACGTAATTAGCCGCATGGACCAGCTTCGCTTTTTCTGTGCTGTACGTTTTTCCTTTGATGACTTTCTTCATACGAACGCCTCCGGGCTTTATTGTTTCTACTAAAGCCGGTCTTTCCCGGCTGTCACAGGTCTTTCCCTGTCGTCAGGATTTATATGGGGCGGTGATTAACCGCTGCAGGATTATTCAGCTCCTGCGGGCTGTATTTATTCGGGATTACAAGCCTCGGGGAAAGCCTGCAAGCCCGAAATGGTGAGCATCTTATTCCTGATCTTCTTTTACAATCTTGATCCCGTTTTCCTTCATGAGCCGGTTCAATCCGCGCTTGGAGAATCCGATGTAGTAATCGAACTTTACATACCGGCTATTCTTCTCCGAACCAAACGGGTCAATGAAGTCAACCGCATCTACGGCATCAAGGATCGGGTTTCCGCGTTCAAATCCGTGAGCCCCATAACACCTGGATTTCCAGCCGCGGAGAATATTGACGACCTGCTTTCCGGTAAAAGCCTCTATATCCTGCCATGTATAAGATCGGAAGCAGAACCAGATATTTGCTTTTGTCCCTGTAATCGGACAATAGAAATAATCCGTGTTATATCTGTTGCCGTAAATATGTTCCCTGTGCGGGTCATTGAACACCTGTCCGTTGTCAGGGTAATAGTATGCGTCATCGACGATATATATATGCTGCATCCATTCCGGAGTGCCTTCCGGTGCGGCATATAAACCTACAGCCGATTTTTTCGCGCTGTTTTTATCCGCATAAATTCTGGCCAGAGCCGGATAGAATTTCTTGACGTTTTCTTTCATCGCGCCATAGAACCACTTCTGCAACCCGATAGTACCACCGAGAGATTTTAGCTCTTCCGCGAGCCTTTCTTCGATATGTTTGGAAAGCTCCAGACGGGTCTCGTAATATGCCTGCCGGCGCATACGCTCCACACTGGCAACAAACTCTGCGTGTGGCTCTGTGCTATCTTCATCATTTCCACTCATGAGCACATTCTGGGCCGTCATGGTCAGGGTTTTTGCCTTTGGCTCAAAATCCCCGCCGTACAGATCCACAAGGCCCTGATTACATCCGCAGGAATGGAAGCTGTCAATCTCTTTGTTATAGTCCCCGCGGAGAAGCTTTTCTTTATCAAAACAGAACTCCAGCTTTTTGGTCGTAAGGTCGATCAGCCCGGTTTTGTCCAATGCAATCAGGGCGTTTTTCTCTTCGCTTTGCTGGATATTGGACTGAATCAGCGTGTTCATATATACCTGTTTTGCCGGATCGAGTATTTTGCCGGCCTCCGCGTTAACAACACAGATGATGGAAAGGATGATCGGGATATATGCTTCCGGCGAAAGATCCGCCAGGTTCAGCTTGCTTTCGTCGATGTTGTATTTCTGTGCGTAGCCGAGGTAATCATAATTGTCAAAGCTCATTACATACTCATAAGGGAATATATCCTTATGCGCCTCTGCCCACCGTCCATTCCGGGAACGGGTATGCTGTCCGATATAGGTTTCGGAAACGCGGTCATGGACTGAAAACAGATTGCCGTTGCTGCGGATCATGATCGCAAAGTATCCGTCAGCCGTTCCGTTGTTATTGATGTAGCACAGATAGGCGCCGTCCGGGGCATGGTTCTGCAGGGTCAGGACACACTCGGCCATATAATTGAACAGCAGGATCTTTGAACTGATTTTATCAACCTTTTGTACGGGAGCGCCGCTGTTGATGTATACGTCCATCCCGCATCTTTCAAGCTGTTCTGAAACGCCTTCAATCGCTTCATATATGACTTCTTTTTCCTTTTCAATATCTCGTTCGCCAAGCATCGGGTTGCCGGTGATCTGCCGAATCGTGGCGTTGAGGGCTTCAATATAATCGTTTTCGATTTCCAGCACTTCTTTGCTGTTGAACAGGTTATACATCTCTACAGCTTCTTCATACTGTTCCCTGTGTTCCAGAAGTTCCGAGAGCTTTATGCGTGTTTCCCGGTTAACATTCTGCCATGTGCGCTTGGCGTACAGCACAGCCATCCGTCCGGACGGATCAAACAGATCGCAAAGGGTCGTGATCCGGTCTCCGGCCTGGTGATAGATATAATTCGAGGAAAGCATATTGAAAGATGTCTGTCCGGGATCGTATTTAATATACTCACCGAACTTTTTGAGAATATCGTAAGCTGTCATTTCATCATTCTCCTTATCAAATAGTCCCTTTATACAAACCGGCGTCTTTTAACTGTCGGAGGGTTTCCATCTGGCTGTCGTTTGGTTTGCCGACATACATATCATTCCATACGGAGACTGCTCCGGTCAGACCAAGCACCCAGGGCATGAAATCAAAATAGTATTCACGCGGGCAGGCGGCGTTCAGTTCTTCCCTGGTCCATCCTTTTTCCTCACAGGCCAATCGGATCGCAAGCTCCTGATGACTCGGAACAGCGTATAGTATATGCCCGTTTTTTTCGATCAGCACTTCGAGGTAATTGATAAACTTCTTCCTATGCTGCTCGATATCAAACTCTGAATACAGGTCATATCCCATGGTTTCTGTTTCCAAACCAATCGCTCCTTATTCCTGCGCTTCTCTATCTGGCTTGACTGCCATGGACTTTGAACATTCAGCCAGCATTGCTTTGAAGGCTTCCGGATCCACATCCTGATTGCTGTAAGCATCCCTCATAGGATACTTATACCAGCGGATTTCAAGTCCGGTCGGCTTATACACGAAGTTCGGGAGTTCGGCCTCTTCGTTATCATCTCCCCAGTAATACGGGCGGATGATAAAAGTATCATTCTCAAAGCATCTGTTTTCACCTGAGTTATGCCCATACCCATCAAAGCCGTTCGCTTCCAGAAATTCCGCGAAAGCGGTCTGGTAGGCTTCCCTTGGTTCAATATGGAACTCTCCCCGGCTGTTTCCGAACAGCAGGTTGCCAAGTTCCATGTCATTGATATCGGCGTTTTTCATATATTATCTTCCTTTTCCGTTTATGACGCTTCCAGAAACTCATTGGCTTTTGCCGCGACAAAATACTTCCGTCCGAACCGCTCCTCGCAATCCAGCAGGCCGTCCCGCTTCATTCTGCGGAGGTATCCGGCTGTCGTTGACAAAGAGGAGATCTTTGCGGCTCTGCTGATCTCGCGTACACTGGGCTGGCGTCCGTTTTCTTTCGCGTAATCAATGATGAACTGGAGGATAACCCTCCGCGTATTAAGGTTTCTCGGCGGATGTGTCTGCATAGTTATTCCTCCTCTTCTTCGTATTCGTCGCCCTGGTAGCCTTTGAAATTCATGATGAAATCTGTTGCTTTCCGGCACCATTCGTCTACGTTCTTCTTGCCGTATTCCGTACACGCTCCTATCATATTGATCGGGAACCGGCCGCTCTCGTCGATAAACGGGTTGGTGATGAATAAGCCGTTCCGGCTCTCAAAACCGATACAGTTACCTTCGAAATTGTCATCATAGCCGCTTACTGTCCACTGCATTTCAGCGAAGAGCATGAGCTGTTCATCTGTTATGCTGGGACTGTTTTCACGCAGGGCCTCCACAAGCCTCATGCGCGTTTCGCAAAAGCCTGTACGGCTATTATCGTCACACGCATTATAGGCGCACATCAGTCTGCAAAGGCTGCTGATTGTCAGGATAAACTGCATGGTTGCTTTCTGCGTATCCACGGATTCGCGAGCGTCTTTTACAACGGTATCCAGCAATGTATCCTTTCCCATATTTTTCACCATCCATCTCTTTTTAATTTGGGTTTCGTCCGTTATTATTGTAGCACATTGTTCATATTAAATCAATATTTATTTGCGTTTATATGTACTCTATTTTTCGTTTTTACTACGATGGGTAGCATTACAATAATCCCAATAAAAAAGACTCCCTGTTTCGCCAGGGAGCCTGTCAGAATAATGCTTACGCTCCTGCAAGAGCAGTCAGTGCAGCACGGGCGTGTTTGGTGAGGACTTCGTTGATTGCCCGGATATCATCATAGGAGATGTACTCCTCTTTTTCCGGGTACACGCTGATATTATCTGCGTTATACACATGGCCGTTACGCTCATCCGCGAGCGTTTTGGCGTCATCCAGGTCACCAACCGTTTCCGTACAGCGTTCCCGCTTATCCTCGTCGTACCACACGACGGTATACTCGTCTTCACAGACGGAGTCGTTTCCGTCACAGTCGTTTATATACCGAGGACATTCTTTGCAATCGTATACATCGCATAAGGTAGGGACGTCCACTTCCCTGCCGGTATCATCAGTCATATACATATTGTTTCCTCCGTTCATAGGAAGCCTCCGCAAGCAGCTTGCGGAGGCGGTATTCTTACAGATTCAGGTCTTTGTCCCGGAACGGATCGTAATCCGGAGGCAGCTTTTTCAAGACCGCATGGTTGTTATAGAAACGGATCCGATTGTGGAGCAGCGGGTTGCACAGCTCAATTTCCGCTGGAATTTCTTCCCTGATGTTATCTTTCTCGCGGAATTTTTCATCTACCTGGAAAGCCAGGTCGTCGCCGTGTATCACAATAAAATCCCCTGCTTCCAGGGATGCTTCCTTGAAGTCTTTCCGATTAACGTTTCCGGTCAGCATATATCCCTGGCAAAGGATTCTGAGCCCCAGACAATCAGAGGCAAAACAGCCGTTTACTGTTTCAAAACAGGCGTTTACCGATACGATCTCACCAATGATGCAATTATGAAACACATCCATGATATCCGTCTCCTCAATAGTCCGAATTCAGAAAGTCCCGGATCGTCATTTCATCGCCGGTAAAGTTCGGGGATCCTTCCTCATCGAACTCGATTCTGGACGCATCATCCTTGAACTCAATCGGATTTTTAACGAGAATGGACGCGACCCAGTTCACCCAGACATGGGGTTCAATACTGCCGCCGTACATCCAGTCCCCGTTTTCATCCCCGCGCATATCATACATATACAGCCCGGCCGGGATTGTGTTGGGATCAAGCCGTGCCTGCACGAAAAGCGCGTTTACACCCAGGACTTCAACGACCTCAAACTTATCTTTTGACAGAGCTTCATACGAATACATAAATCATTCCTCCTCTTCGGACACGGCGTCAGCCAGCTGTCCGTCTTTTTCTTTCGCCACATAATTGAAGATGGGTTCATCTTTTGTAGGATCCACACTGTAAGCATGAACCTTTACCGCAGGATCTGGATTGCATTCGTCAGCGGACTGGTCTACTTCGACCCACGCGAGCATGACAGACGGTTCATCCGCATTTTTCTGTAGGGAAACCTGTACGCCCGGATAATTCTCCGACTCAAAAGCGTCCACGAGAAGGTTGCCGAGCTTTGTCTGTACGCTGGCCACAGGTGAAGAATTGTTCCCTACTGGAAATTCCTTGACAGACCAGGCATATTCCTTCCATGTGCGGTCACTGTAGAAGTAAGCCGAGTCTTCCGTGATCCACATAATATCACCGGCTGTCACGTCTTCGTCGGTGTACAGGTATTCATCTTTCTTGATTTCTTCCAGACACTCAGGAAAAGACAAATCCTTGTATTTGCTTTCCTCAAAAGGAGAGCCGGTGATAAATGTGACGTAGGCGCGGAACATAGCCTGCTGCGCGGACTTTTTGTCCGGGAAAGCACTGCTTTCGATGTCCCCGTCCCCAAAGGCGGAAAAGATAATCAGTTTGTCCATAAAAAACCTCCTTGCTCAACCCGAAGGGAGCATAAAAAATAATAAAGATGAAATTAAGCCTAATAACGTCTTATCATCATCTCTTACTATAAAATTACTTGTTTTTTTATTGAGGCCATGGTTTTGTTTTCTATTGCTTTTCCATATTTATTTTCCTAAATCGTTAATTCGCATTCCCCCAATTATTGCGGAAAATAAAAGATCGCCGTTCGTCCGAATGATAGCGGAATATTCCCCCACAAAATGCGGAAAACAGCGATTCGAGTATTGTCCGAATATTAGCGGAATGTTATAATTCAAGCAGACGCTCAAACTGGCTCTTGTCCGGATATTAGCGGATAATTCTCCCACTAATTTCGGATAGCCTTTATTTCTCCTCTTTTTTTCTTCTGAATTTCTCTTCTGCCTTGTCGTTCAGCCGGTTTTGCCAATTGATCTCATTAAGCACATTTGGCGTACTGTTTTTCATTGCTGAAGGTGAATGGCTATCCTGCCCATCAGCACACAAATTAGGTCTTGTTCGGCCTCCAATATGCGCGCCAGAATGCTGATAATAATAATCTATCAAATCCTCTTCACTGTAGTATTGTTTAGGGTGTTCTTCCAAATATTTCTGGATATCCTGTTTTCTTCCCGGATATCCACGAAGCTTAATCGATCTGACAAACTGTTCAGGGGTATATCGCTCCGGCGTATGCATAGTCATCCTCACTCGCTTTCTGTTGCAACCTTATTCGACAATATTCATCCATATTATATTTAATTTTGCTGTATTTTTGTTTTTTTATTTCAGAATGAGTCAGGCGATTTCCCGGTGGTGATACCAGTTGCCGTCATCCAGCATAACCTGGACTGCCGGTGCTGTACCTGCGGTCTTTTCAGGAGCGATTTGGCGGGTCTCAACGACCATTAATACCTGTCCGGTCTTCCTTACGATGACCTGGTCTTCGTTATGCAGGTTACGGGCGTGTTCGTATCTCATACGGTTTCCTCCTTACTTATTTCGATGAACTGCGCTTCGGGGAGGATCTTCACGCCAAGCACTTCCGCTTTTGCGAGCTTGCTGCCCGCATTCTCGCCGCAGACCAGGTAATCCGTTTTCGCGGATACGTTGCTGCCGGCAGCAAGTTCTACCTCACTGATCACATCCATCAGGTTCCTGAACGCCTCCATAACCTTAACCAGGTCATTCCCGTGAAGGTGCCCGCCCTCGCCGGTGATCCTCATTTCTCCGGTACCGAACACTTTCACAGCGATATCACCATCCTCTGACTGGAAAATGGTCATACATGTATCCGGCGAATAGTCGCTCCTGATTCGTACTAAATTTCTCATGCCTTTTCCTCCTGCTTTTATATATTATTCCTTCAGGCGCAGCGCCTTCCGGATTTCGCCATTGGCTACTTCACCGACCCTTCTCAATTCCAATCGTCACAACTGTCATCGTCTTCCACGATTTCTCCGTTGCGTAAAACACAACAAAGGTATGTATCGTGATATTGGTCTTCATCGACAAATGCATTTGCACAGGTAAAGCAAGTTCGTTCTGTGTTGTCGTGGTTTGTCACTTTCATTTCCGCTTCACCGTCCTATATTTGTGTATCTTCCAGACAGTTCACCGTAAGCGCATCCACATTTAGGGCAAAACGAACTGTCTTTTGCATCAAACAACTCTCCGCAAGGGCATTTTGTTGGCTTAACCATTTCATCTATCACTTCCCATGTGCTTTTACTTGCATAGTATTGTTCCGCTATGACTTCGGCTTTTTCGTCTGCTTCTGACACATCGTTAACATCTACATCAACGTAAAATTCGTCATCATCTAAACCGCTTTGCATATAGACTCGGATTTTCATTTGCTCGTCCTCCGTTTTTCTTTATCAGTGAATCTGCATTGCTTACACGTTTTTTCTTTTATATTAACTACTCTAACTTTAACTGCTTTATTACTTTGCAAAATCATTTTCATAGACATTTCATGTTAAGCTTCAGCTATTGTTGTTTGTCCGAATATTAGCGGAAGATTCACCTACAAATTGCGGAAAACGACGATTCGAGTATTGTACGAATATTAGCGGAATTATGCCCCATTTTTCCCGCAGCACTTCTTGTATTTCTTCCCACTTCCGCAGGGGCACAGATCATTGCGCCCGATCTTTCCCGTAACAGCAGCCGGCACAACATGGACGGCGTTTCCGGCGGAGGTCTGGCTTGCATTGTTTGCCATCACCTGATTCACAACCCTGTCGATCATTTCCTGGGGAGGAATCTTGACCCGGTCGTATTTTTCAGCCAGTTTCAGATACCAGTCGGCCTTGTTGACAGGCATACTTTCGGGGTAACGGGAGATCATATAGCAGGCGAAGTCCTCCGCGTCCTGCTCCAGTACCTCGCTGCGGCTCTCCAGCGCCGTACACTTATCCAGTTCCGACTTCCAAAGCCCGCAGGTCTCTGCTGACTCAGGCATTTTACGGCCAGCCGGATTGGCGGTGAAGGCGTGAACGACGTCCCGCTGATAAACATGACGCATTTCATGGAAGACGATATAGCAGATCTTCATGATGAACAGCATCTTGTCAACAGCTGCTTTTTCAGCCTTTGGAAGAGCGGCATAGGACTCCTGCGTCCCAATCACTTCCACGGGCATAGGGGTGATCATCGGTTCGTTGATAATAAGCGTTGAAAGCCCGCCTTCGGAAGCCTGGCAGATCCCGTCAAACGGCAGGGACGTATTGGAGATATATTCAGTTGTCATATAACTCTTTAGTCCAAGAACTGTGTCCGCAACGTACATGGCAGATTCTACCCACCTGGCGGTTAAATCGTGGTCATACATATCTTCTTCCCCATCTCATTTATTTTTTTGTCCGTTATAACGGATCAATCACAGTATATATTCATTTTCTGTATATGTAAATACCTATTTTACAATTTGCGATATTTTTTCCTGCTCCAGTTTGTATCCATGCTTTTCCATTAAGCAGAGCATATTGCTGTACTCACTGCCTGCTTCTATCATATTATGCAGTTTTGCAATGTCTTTGGAGGTTAGCGGGAGCCGAACATTGGCATATGCGTCATCAAGATACTCGGATTCCCCCATTTGCCATGGTTCAAAAGGTACTTTTGTCCGAGTCTTGAGTTTTTCAAGGATATCGAATCCCCAAGGGTCAAGGTCGCCAAAGTGGAGCCATTGGCTGACATGGTTGTTATTGCTGTGTATAGACTGGATCAGTTTCTGCTGGCCGGATTTGTGATATCCGCTCACAAACACGACAAAAGAATCATCCTTGTTCATCATAAGGAAATTTGTCTTGTTTTCAACGGTTATTACTCGGTGGGCTTTTGTCTTTGCCAGAACGAGATGATCCAGTTTTCTTGAGTATACGGGCGTTATTTCCTCCGCGTGTAAACGGATACTGTCTCCGTTGTCAAAAATCAGCAGTCCGTTGCCTTTTATCAGTACCATGGACATATTCGGTACAATCATATGACTGCACAAAATCATATTGATCTTTTCAGACTCGGTTTCCGCATGTTCTGTTATATCGGCATAATTGCCGTATTTTTCGAGAACTTTTACGATGCCGGATTTAAGCGACCCGAACAGTTTTGTGGCTGACTTAACGCCGACGCGGGCGCAGGCAGCCTGGAACTCCGGTATATCGAACAGCTTTATGGAAAAGATTCGTTCGTATACTTCTTCTTTATTGCGGAGGACTTCCTGCAGAGCGATAAGGAATATGACGATCTCATCCGGGCTTTTTTGAGGTTTCTTGCCTTCGTTGACCGCGGCTATCTGCTCCAGGCAATACTGCCTGATTACCGGCTCTTCCGTTGATTCGGAAAACCTCCTGTAAACCTCCGCGTAATCGGAAAGCCCATCATCTTTCTTTTTCCTGCCAAGGATTCGGTAGACTTCGTCCAGGTGGTCTATATTCAGCTTCATTTTTTTCAGCGTATAGCCACGATTTTCCCATACGAGCATGATATCCCCGTATTGTTCAAGCAGTTCCGCGTCCCTATGGAAATCTTCTATGACATCAATCGGGCAGGAAGTCGCATCATAATTCCTGACCGCAGCGGAGGGCTTGATAGCCGGCGGTCTATGCCGGAACTGCTCTAACGAAGTCATGCTGCTGGACTCATATGAATCCAGCAGCGCGTTTAATATATTCCTTTGGTATTCTGTCAGCTTAATCCGCGCATCCATTCCTTCAATTCCTCTTTCGTAACGTCATAGATCCGTGCGTACACTGCATTATCAGGGCGGACGGTCGTAGAGCAGGAATCCGTGTGGATACCGATATAGTTCAGCGTCTGAGGAGGTGCGAAGTAAATCGCCTGGAGCATATTGCTGTCGAGGTATTTCACCATCTGGGCGATTCTGTCCGGGTCCATGTGGCAGAAAGCCTCGTCTATCGGCAGGAGCCGGACGCAGGTCGTCTTTTTCGGGATGCACTGGACATACGATGCGATCAGCATAATGAACGCAGGCGTTTCCTTTTCACCATTACTGCCGGAGCGCATTTTCTCTTCGAAGTCATATTCCACGTTTTCATCGCCCTCGACGCGGTGAATGATCATCGAATAGCTGAAGTATTTGCGGTAATCCGCGTAGTCGTCCTTGCAGTCTTCGTCCCGAAGGATATCTGACACCATCTGGTCAATCATCGTGTCCAGTTCTTCATTTGGCTTGTCTTCATATCCCGACATGATCTGGTATGTCGGATCCTTGATCCGGGCGATCTCGTCGAAGATAGGCTTCCTGTCCGGAAGACGTTCCATCTTAAATTCATACGTATCCCCGGCGAACGGCATGGCTTTCAGCATGGTGTTCATATCGCGGATCATTCTTTCGCCTTCCTTCATGCCTTCACCGAGTTTTTCGATGAAGTCGTTCCGGAAGATGTTGTGCATATCCCTGCGATACTTCGCGAGCTTTGCTTTTGATTCCTCAAACTTGACGTTTACGATCTCGTTATAATCGTTCTGGAACCGCTGGTTGATTTTCGGGTCCGTCCCGATACATCCGAGATACATGGGGTACGCCGTGATCAATGCGCTTTGCTGGTCAGAAAGAGCATCTTTGCTGATGACTAACTTTTTTTCCTGAGTTCCGATGTTATCATCCGGAATCGGATTCCGATAACCACGCTTAATACGATCCTTGTACTGGGCTTCTGTGTTAGCGGCAATATCCGGCCACTCTTTACTCTTTGCCTCGAACTCTCTCCGTGTTCTTTCGCTGTCAGCCTTTGTAAACTCGATTTCCTGGCCGAGCTGGCGGATCAGTTCTTCGGCTGATCCAATCTTCCGCGAGCATTCAGACAGTGCCTTATCTGCCTTGTTGTACGCATCCTCGTATTTTCGTATTGCGTTTTGAGCGGTAATGAAATCCGGACGGTTTCTCAGTTCATCAAGCATCCCGCGAAGGCTTTCCTTATTTTGTCTAAGCTGTTCATGTTCAAACGCCGCTTTAAGGTTGTAATGATCGGGATTCAGATCCAGTTTTTCAAGCGCATCAGACCGCAGCCTCATGTCGCTGATGTCCTTGACCACATCATTCCATTCAGCCTTCAGGCGGCGCTGTTCGGCTTCGTACTTGATCATCTGTTCCTGCATAGCATTCAATCCAAGGCTATATTCTACTTTACCGTAACCACGAATATAGCCGAAAGAGCATGCACCTGCCATGTGACCGTCCTTCATGAGAGCGCCATGCGGATGTTCACGAAGTTCTTTAAGAGAAGAGCAAAGATGAATTCCGTTCAGAAGGAAGTTCGCGTAATTTCTTGCGGTCTGGTTATGTATGATAAGCAATGCCGCTGCGGAACCTTCTTTTATTTCCGGAGTCGAAGGGACTCTATCCGTGATTGCAATATTTGCTTCCTGGAACTTTTTCGCAATCGCAGGATTCCTGCTTTTGTCCTGTTCGATTTTTATTTTCATTGCTTCTTCTGCATAGGCGGGATCGACAATGATGTGGTATCTGCGATAACCAAGATAAGCTTCGATGGAGTCACGCCAGGAAGCATCTGTGATATCCTCTACATGTTGAGCAAGTGTTTTTACGTCTGTGTTAATTCCACGTTTACTCAATTCCGTACGGATATACACACAGACATCAGCTACATTTTCCGGAATTGCGATACCGTTTTTATTAAGCCTCCGGATTTTGTTCATGATGGTCGCCTGTTCTTCTTCCAGACGCTTCTGCTGTGTCCTTTTTTCCGCAATCAGCTCATGCTGTTGCTGGAGAGAGTCTGTTCGCGCTTTTTCTACCTCAAGGAACGCTTTGGACGTAATATCCGACATATCTTCTTCACTGTTCAGGCAAAGCCGGATCCTGTCAGCGATATTCTCGCCGTCTGTTTCATCGAGGAGCCACTTCAACTCCCCTGCAAGCAGTGCGACAAGATATTCGAGCTGTTTCTTTTCGCCTTCAGCCTTAATGATCGCCTGCTCTACCTGAACGATATTCGCCTCATATCCTTCGATCTGCTTATAGATGTTTTCTACGCCGCAGTTCTGTTTTGCTTCGTCCCACTGCCTCCAGGCAGCGTTCTTTTCAGCCCGAAGCCTTTCTTCACTGTTCTTTTCCTTTTCGAACTGTGATTTCGCGGCATTAAGGGAAACGATTTTGTCGTCCAGCAGGGCTTCCTTGTTTTTATATTCCTGATACAGTTTAAGGAGCTTGTCCGCCTTGAGGTGGGCATCCAGAACGGAATACTCCTCAAAGGCTTTGATTACCTTTTCAAGGGCGTCCCTTTGCCTCTGATATCCCGTCAGTTCGTCATTGATTTCCTCACACTTATTCCGAAGATTGAGGATATCGTCCAGAGCGGAAATCTCATGCGGGTTCAGAATCTGGTCCTGAATGAAGTTGCTGATATTGAACCGGCTGTCGTTGAAATTAAAAGCACAGATCTGGCCGAGCCTCCGGCGCATCATCTTATGGTCGCAGCGCAGTCCGAGATTGTTAAGAACCTGGTCACAGCCTTTGAGCCCGCGTTCGGAATAACCGTCAAAACGCGCGTTTTTAACGAGAACATCCTTCAGAGGCTTTGCTGTGAACTTATTTCCTATCTTTTCCCCGAATACGAAATCATCCAGCCGGCAGTCTTCCTTATAGAACCACGTACTGTCGCAGGAGGTTTCGCTTACGGAAGAAATACACACGCCGGAAACGATATACTGATCCAGCGCTTCATTATGCCATTCAAAAGCGATATAACCCGTAAGTTCACCCGTACGGAGGAACCGGTCTTTTTTCGAGGCCCTGTCGCCGCGCACATAGCGGAGCACACTCCGATCCTTATCGTTCGCCGCAGCGTTAAACTTCTGGTGACCGAGATATCCGTAGCAAAACGCGTCTACGATGGTTGACTTACCGGACTTGTTCGCGCCGGTAATCAGGGAGCTTCCGTTGTAATTGATGGTTTCATTAGAGAAGATTCCCCAGTTGATGACCTTCATTTTGGTCAAAGGGATAATTCCGGCCGGCATGGTGTTTTTTTCACTCATCTTCTTCATCCTCCATACATTCTTCTACGCTGATTTGTCCTTCGAGTACGTCATCCGAGGACGTTTCCCATTCTGCCTGTTCTTCCTCCTCTTCATATTCATGGTCGATGGGTTCCTCTTCTTCGGGGTCTTCAGTTGAAGCGTTTTTATCCGCGCCGAACTTTGCGGCATACGCTTCAATTTTTGACGGTGAAAGGCTCATCTTGATGGAAGGGTAGATGCAGATCTTGCACTCCACCGTCCCGGGTTTTCCGATCACCTTGATCAGGTTGAAAGAAGCAAGCCGCTTGAATATATAATCCGCACGTTTTATTGAATCGATGATGATCTTATTCACTTTCTCGAAATTGAACTTTTCGAGCGTGATATTAAGCTCACCTACCGGGATGATGATCTCGTTTCTGGTGAACTGTTCTTCCTTATCAAAATAGATCCAGGCGAGCGCCAGGAGCACCTGTGACACATCTTTCTCCAGACGGGCGTGGCCTGTTTTCAGCGATACGGCGGAGGACTCGCTTTCCGCAAGCCGGATATACCCGCTGTCATCAACCACGGCCGTAAAACCTACGACAGACAGGTAGTCATTGATCGCTTCCAGGTTCACAGACCGTCTTGCGAAGAGGTAATACATACGGCTCACATCGTCCTTGTCACGAACGATGTTGGTTTCCGACAGGAGTTTTCGGATGATTTTCTTTGCGATCTCCCGGTCTTTATCCGGAAGCTCGTGCACACGGATTACCTCACTCATTGTTCTGCTCCTTTCCTCTGTGACACAATGACCATTGGACGGACATACCCGTCCTTGGTCACATAATTGTCCAGAACCTCCACATCATATTCTTTTGATGCATGAGCGGCGATTGCCACGCCGGTCAGCACATCTTCCTTTGTTTTAATGCCAAGGCTTTCCAGCGTGAACGATCCACCGTTTTCATTGATCCGATCCTTCACATAAGCTGAAATCCGTGCTTTGTTATACGGGTCGTAATTGGACGTAAAGACGGATTTTGCGCTTTCCCGTATTTTCTCTTCAGCAATATTTTCAACCTCAACACTCGCTGGATTTGTGATAATGTGTCGTTCCCTTGCCTGGTAGATCGAGCCTTCGTCACAGTATTCGTTGTCGTACAGGACGAACATATCGTTTACGCAATCTGGAAGCATGTCCTTTCCGCCCAGCGATATAAAGTCTTCATGCCGGTTCATAACCAGAACCGCTTTTTCGATCAGCTGCTGGACGTTCTCTCCGTAAGCCCGCTTGAACTTTAACTGGCTTGCCATGATTTCGTGGTACTGCAGGAGCTTGCGCTGGATCCGGCTGATGATCCTGTCATAGATACCGTCAAGCGCAAGCATCTGTTTGATGTCGTTGATTTTCTTCATGACGGCATCTTTGGCCTTCTCGCGTCCGGCTTCACTGTTATCATACAGTTCTTCACGGCAGCAGTTGTCTACAAGGCTGTCAAAAGCATCCTCGCTTTCACAGCGTTCATCGATCCTTGCCAGAATGTTTTCCCTGTTGCGGATGGTTTCATTGTCTTTCAGGTTCCTGTAGTCATCCAGGAACGGGCTGGAGAAGAAATCAATGATATTGTCGACAATCTGGTCAAGATTCTGTTTGTGGCGCATATCCGTGATGTATTTTTCAAGATGCGTGTTCAGCGTACCGAGGATACGCTTGAGATCCATCGCTTTCTTATGGACGGGGATCAACCCGTTCTTATAGGGGCGATCCGCCCAGCAGTCTTCATTTTCAAGCGTACTGCTGATATCAAACACGAAAGAGTCGTAACTTTCATCTTCCTCTATTGTCAGTCTGGTGAAGAAGTCCGCGAGCTTAATCCCCATCTGCGTCATAAGCACGGTATCGCGGAAGGTGACCTCATCGACTTCCTTCTGCAGCCAGCCGACTTCGTCTTTACTCATTTTTGACACGACAGAGCGGGCCATCGCGCGGTAGTCCGGCTTATCTTCCGACTCCTCCCCGCTCAGGATCATGTGATTTCTGTAAAGATAATCAGAGAGGAATGTGATCAGCTCGTCCTGTTCTACCCGGAAGTCCAGCGACTCATCAAAATACCCGTATATCTCGATCAGGCATGCTGCATATATCCGGTTATTTGCATTGCTTGCGAGAGGGTTGAAGAATTCTGACGGAAGCATATTGAACAGATTCATACCCTCACCTCCATTTCAGGCAACTTAATCCATATTTATTGTAAAACAATAATTCGATTTTTTACGTCGATAACCGCACATTGCCTTTTAAAACGCAATTTCGAGTCCGTAAAATATCACACATTAATC
>Ga0256405_10001337_pt1 | contig 68010 bp, 73 predicted proteins | sample RumenRJG_02DNA_FD_189096 | JGI IMG/M metagenome (GOLD analysis project Ga0256405, IMG submission 189096) | Bovine rumen microbial communities from Lethbridge, Alberta, Canada - RJG_02 | ecosystem: Host-associated > Mammals > Digestive system > Stomach > Rumen | place: Canada: Alberta... | reverse complement strand
ATCGTGTACAGGGATTCAAAGCGAGTATATGTTGATGTCATTTACTCTAAGTCTGACGGACATGAATGGCTGACAATAAGAGCCATCCCTGTTGAAACTCCATTGTCTGCAAATGACAAAAAGAAACAGAAAGAGTATAGCCTTTCATATAATGGTTTATTTATTCGCCTGATTGGGCAACACAACCACTTTTTTAGTTCTGGCTTTCGAAAAATGAAACCCCTCCCCATCGATGATGCGTTTTCTTGGGAGTTGGCCTTTCTGAATGGAGGACTGAATAAGTACTTGACTAGGAAGACATCTCCGAAAGATCCAATTAATGATATATTGCAATTGTTTCCCGAAGTCCCTTCTGAAAGCATTGAACCATGGCTGGATACGCATGTATTTTCTCCTTTAGAAGTGGAGCGTGATCCAGAATTGGCAAATGAGGACATCATGACTTTCCTTAAAGGGAGGATGTGTTCGATGATTCTTCCCCAATGGACACATATCGCCATGAGTGAATTAATAATTGACGAATATGGCAATGCACAGTTTTCTTCGGTCTCCCGTAGTTCGGGTATTGACGAAGTAGATACAATCATTAAAGAAGTGAGTGCAGAATTATGTAATCTCCCATTTAATCCGGCACTTCATCGAGGGAAGCCGGTCAAATGCAGGTTTGATGTTCCTTTCCGCTATAAATGGCTATTCCAAGAGTAGATGGGAAGAATGAAGATTTGTATACCGCACCCGAAGTTTTTTTCGTATCTTTGTTCCGATCATAAAACCGACATGACCATGAAATATATCATCCGCGCCGTCAAATACTTCTTTTATTTCTGCATCCTGCTTGCACTCATGCTCGGCATCCTGATCCTGACTGGGACCGCCGAGGCTTCCAGCATAGACACCCTTTTCAAGGACGGCTACAACTCGCTCGTCAAGATCGCCATCCTTTTCGGCGGCGTCTCCGCCATTTATCCGCTGTTCGGCTTCCAGAAGAAAGATGCCGTCATCCCGGGCGAATACAAGGAAATCCGCGGAAAGGTCGTCGAATACATGGAGAACCACGGCTACAAGCTCGAGACGGAGGAAGGACAGAACATGACCTTCCGCAGCCGCAGCGTGGTCAACCGGATTTTCCGGATGTTCGAGGATCGGATCACCTTGACCCGGACGATCAGCGGTTTCGACGTGGAAGGCCTGCGCCGCGACGTCGTCCGCCTCGCCTATGGCATGGAACATGCAGCACGTACTCCGGAACTGTAAAACCCGATTCACAGCATGATAGAGGAATTCAAAACTGTCGCGCGGTTTTCCGATCCGCTGATTGCGGAGATCACCGCCGGCATGCTCCGGGATAATGACATCCCGGCGCAGGTCTTCGGCCAGACTTCATCCTACCCTTCCATCAACGCCGCCATCAACAGCGTGGAAGTCAAGGTCAACGCCGAAGACTATGACAAAGCCGTGGCCCTGCTTGCAGAAGTGGAGACGGGGCCGGAAAACGAAGAAGGATAATCAGCCGAGAATGTGCCGCGCCGCGGCGTCCAGCATCTCCCAGAAATCCTTCCCGTAAAGAAACTCAAGGGGTTCGCGCAGAAACTGATAGACGCGGATCCCTTCTTTCTTGCCTTTGGCGACCGCGTCGGAGCAGATGGACCACCGATGGTAGTTGAGGGCTTCCCCGCCACCGGGCATTTTCGTGACCCGGATGGGATAGAGCCAGCAGGAGACCGGCTTGCGGAAAGGGATCTTGCCCTGGAAGAAGCAGCGTTCGACTGCGCACATGACATTGCCGCCCTCATACAGGCAATAGGCACAGTCCTCCAGCCCGGCCGTTCCGACCGTACCGTCACTGCCCGGAATCGATGTCAGCCCCTCGATGAAATGGGGGCGTTTGACCGTCGGGGTTACCAGGTCCCCGTCCCGGTCGATCTCGAAGAAACCGGCGGACTCCGCCGCTTCCCGTCCTTCCGGAGTCATCAGGGACCGATAGACCGGATAATGACGCTCCAACTCTTCCGTTTCTTCTTCACGGACCGGCGCACCGCCGTCGCCGATGACGCAGCAGCAGCCCCGGCATTTTTCGTAATCACAGGCAAAGAATTCCGTCACGACCTCCTCGGATACGAGGACGTCGCCGATCTGGATGATGGTTCCGAAGTCTTTCACGTTCATTTTCAGTCAGTTTTCGCCATTTCGCCGCCGAACAGTTCCCGGTACAGGTCCAGGATTCCGGTGGAATCCTTTGCCGGCTGCGGCGGGGTAACCTGCGGCCATTCCGGTTCTTGGGGTTGGGAGACATGCACGGGCTCCCCGGACCGGGCCGGTCGGACAATCCGCTCGGCACCCGGCCCCGTCGCCAGGAGTTTCATGATCCTGCCGACCTGATCGCGGGTAACGGCATTGACTTTCTCTCCGTATTTCGTCAGGAGGTCCTTGCCGTAGGAATAGCGGAGGACCAGCATCGAGATGACCGTCTCCGGATCGGAGGACCAGGAATTGTAATTGTTGACCAGTTCCGCCTTGCAGGCCTTCAGCCGTGCGGCGGAGATGCCTTCCGAGGCTGTCCGGCTGATCGCGCCGCGGACTTCCTGCAGGACGAGATCCACCGAGTCGACCGGCATCAGGGACGCCGGAAGCCCGGCCGGATCGGCCATGGAAGAAAGGATGTCCAGACTGAAACAGTCTGCCGGGAACAAGTCGAACCGCCAGGAGGATTCGCTGTACCACCCCCGGCGGGCCAGGACATCGGAGACCGCATCCGTCAGGACGCGCGCAGCGATGTTGGCCGCGATGAAATGCTCGACCGTATAGTCCAGGTATGCGGTCAGTTCCAGATCCAGGACCGGCCGTTCTCCGGTCTCGGTCCGGGTCTGCCGTCCGACGGGAAGATGGTCCGGACGGCGGAAACGGCCGGCTGCCGCCCGCTCCGTCCGGAAACCACCCAGATATTGCGTCAGGGTCTTCTTCAAGGCGGTCTCATCAAAATTGCCGACCAGGATCAGCACGCCGTCATTCATCTTTCCGAACAGACCGGAATAGAACCGTTCCGAGCGCTGCTGGAAATCATCCGGCAGGGCGATGTCCTGCTTGAAAGAGCCGGCTGACGGATGCAGGAGGCTGTCCAGGATGGCCTGACGCCGGTCTTCCAGCCGGTGCCGGACGGATTCGCTCTCCCGGTAGTAGGAGAAGGCAGCCGGATCCGGCTGCCGGTCTTCCGCCAGGGCGAGAAGCGACTTGAGCAGCAGGGGAAGCCGTGAGGATGGGGCAGCGCCCTCGAGGCGGGTGTCCGTCAGGGAAACCTTCGGGATCAGGCTGATGCCATTGGCCATCAGCATAGCCTGGAAGGCCGTATGTTTCATGCTCCGGACATTGTCCAGAGCCAGCATGTCCGAGACATAAGGCCCCTCGCCCGGTTTCAGCCCGGGCAGGGAGGCGTAGCCGCCCTTGAGCAGCCAGCAGTAGTGGAAAACATCCCGTCCGGGAACTTGCTTGTAGATGACGCGGATTCCGTTGGAGAAGGTCCACATCTGCCCGCCCGACAGCGGCTCGGCGGCCGTGGTCTTCAACTTGACCCGGGATTTCGGAACAGCCAGGGAGAGGGTGTCGCCATGGCTCACGACATAAGCGGCCGGGCCTTCCGGTTTCTTTTCCCAGGCGCTGCGGAACAGGCCGCGCACCCGCGCGGCCGGCAGGTTGTCCAGGTCGGCGTACACGGCCAGGTTGCGCCGGGCGTCCAGCAGGGCGCTGACGTAGGTGTTGAAAAGGCCGACGGCCGTATTCCCGTCCATGGACCGGGTCAGGAAAAAGTCCAGGTTGTCTTTCGGGGCCGCCAGCGACGACCCGTACAGGAAGGCGGAGATGCAGCGGTCGACATAGTCCCGGTTCGAGAAAACGCCGGCCCCCCACTCCCGGCGGAGAACCATGTTGAATTCGTTCTGGACGTCGCGGTATTCTTCGGGCATGGTGCCGTCCGCATCGAGGGACGCCAGGGTCTGGGCCAGCAGGTTGATGGCGGAAATGTACCGCTCCGGGGCCGTAGAGAGGCGGATCTCAAAGTATTCGTCGCCCGGCCCGTCCGCACTGCTGTGGTAGGAAATGTCCAGTCCCGCGACCGGGATGCCGGCCTCGCGCAAGGCCCGGCTCAGACGTTTGCGGACCAGGATGCCCAGTTCCCGGGCGTACCGCCAGGAGACGAGGGGCTGGACCGTCGCCATGTTCTCCTGCGGCGTCCGGGCGGAGCCGTAGCGGACGATGACCGTCGCAACCCCGGGTCGCCGGACGGGCAGCGGCCGGACCCGGATCGTATCGCTTTCTTCCCAGGCATAGGCGTCTTCCGGCCGCAGGCCGGAGCGGCGGGTCACCAGGAGGGAAAGCATGTTCATCTTGCTGAGCAGGGCGTCCGCATCGATGTCGCCGGAGATGACGACTGCCTGGTTCTGCGGAGCATACAGCGGATGGTCGACACGGCCGATAACATCGAAGAGCATCAGCAGGGTCGAGTCGACGATATCGGGACTGTTCGGGAGGACGAGGTCGGAAAAACGGTAGACGGTCGCGTCACGGCCGACCGTGACATACCCTTCCCGGGAGGGCCAGATTGCGTTCCGGGCCAGGAATCCCTGGGGCGTCAGGGTCATGAAATGGGGCAGTTCGGACAGGGATCCGCGCGCCCGGACGACGCCGTCGCCGGCCGAACGGCTGTCTTCAGTGCCGGTTCCGACCCGCTGGACCAAAGCAATATCGGCTTTCCCTCTTTCTGTGGAATTTTTTACAAGATAATATGTTACGCCATTTTCAAGCCGCCCTGTCCGGATTTCAGAGGCCATCGGAAGCTTCGGCAGATCCGTTGCTGGCACAATTCTTGGAATGAGTGTCAGCAAAACAATCAGGAACAACTGGAAGACGTGCCGGTTCATGTTTTCAGAGCGTTTCACAAAAATACAATATTTTTTTGCTACATTTGTAGTCTGCGTGTAAAAAGATTATGTTCAACAAAACACTGCATAGTATGAAAAAATTTATTCTCGCACTGGCTGCGTTCGCTATGACAGCCGGTCTGATGTCCGCACAGGACCTCGCCACTGCAACTGAGACCTACAACAATGGCGCCGAACAGTTCCAGAACGGTGACAAAGTCGCCGCGCTCGACCTTTTCAAGAAAGCGCTCACCATGGGTGAGGCGCTGGGTGATGAAGGTGCTGAAATCGTTGCCAATTGCAAGAATACCATCCCGGCCCTGACCCTTTCCATCGGTAAGGATCTCGTCAAGGACAAAGAATATGACGCCGCCATCGAGAAGATCGCCGAGGCCGAGAAAATCGCCAAGGAATATGCGAATGACGAAGTGATCGCCGACGCGGCCGAACTGCTCCCGCAGGTCTACACCGCTGCCGGTACCGCCGCCTACACCGCCAAGGAAATGGACAAGGCTGTCTCTTTCTTCGAGAAATCCCTCGCCCTCACCCCTGAGAACGGCGCCACCGCTCTCCGCCTGGGCCAGGCGTTCAACGCCCTCGGCAAGGTAGAAGAGGCCAAGGCTGCTTTCAAGACCGCCATGGCCAACGGCCAGGAAGAGAATGCCAAGAAGCAGCTCGGCAACATCATCATCCGGGAAGCCCAGGCTGCCCAGAAGGCCGGCAAGAATGCGGACGTCGTCTCCATCATCGCCCAGGCTGATGAAGAAGGTCTCATCACCAACGCCGCCGCTTACCAGCTCGCCGCTTCCGCCTCCCAGAAGCTGAACAAGATCTCCGACGCCATCAAGTACTTCGAGAAGTTCATCGAAGCCGATCCGGACAACAAGAACGTCGGTGCCATCGCCTACACCATCGGTGCACTCTACCAGGGCCAGAAGAACAACGCCAAGGCGCTTGAGTTCTACAAGAAGGCTGTCAGCGCCGGCTATGCCGACGCCCAGAAGATGGTAGACGCTCTCAGCAAGTAATACCGCCTGCCGGCATGAGACAGCTTGAGCTGCTTGCTCCGGCAAGGAATGCAGATATCGGCATCGCAGCCATCGACTGCGGTGCCGATGCCGTATATATCGCCGGTCCCGCTTTCGGCGCCCGTCAGGCCGCCGGCAATTCCGTTGCGGACATCCGGCGGCTGTGCGACCATGCCCACCGGTTCGGCGCCCGGATCTACATTACCCTCAACACCCTGCTGTACGAAGACGAACTCGCGGACGCCTACCGTTTCATGCTGGAGGTGCAGGAGGCCGGCGCGGACGGTTTCATCGTACAGGATCTGGCGGTACTCGCCCTGGCCCAGGGCGGTCCGGACGGCACCGGGCCAGCGGTCACCCTCCCGATGCACGCTTCGACCCAGTGCGCCATCCGCACCCCCGAGAAAGCCCGTTTCTATGCATCCCTGGGCTTTTCGCGGCTGGTGCTCGAACGGGAGATTTCCCTGGAGCAGATCCGGGCCATCCGGGAAGCCGCCGGCTGCGAAATCGAATTCTTCGTCCACGGCGCCCTCTGCGTCTGCTACAGCGGCCAGTGCTACCTGTCGGAGCATCTGGCGGGACGCAGCGCCAACCGCGGCGCCTGCATGCAGGCCTGCCGCTCCCGCTATGACCTGACCGACGCGAAGGGGAAGGTCCTGGTCCGCAACAAAGCCCTCCTTTCCCTGAAGGACTACAATCTCGGAGCCCGGATCGGGGACATGGCGGAGGCCGGCGTCTGCTCCTTCAAGATCGAGGGACGCCTGAAAAACATTTCCTATGTCCGGAACGTCGTGCGGGAGTATTCCCTCGCGCTGGATGCGTTCATCGCATCGCATCCCGGCTATGTCCGCGCTTCGTTCGGCCGGGTGCACGGCGGATTCATGCCGGATCCTGCAAAGACCTTCAACCGGGGTTATACCGAACTGTTCATCGACGGACGGCGCAGCCGCGGATGGGCGGCCATGGACATGCCCAAGAGCATGGGCGAGGCCGTAGGCACCGTCCGCTCGATTCGTCCTGCCGGACGGGACGGCATGGAAATCCTGCTGGAGTCCGCCGGTCCGCTCAGGCTGGCCAACGGCGACGGTTTCGCGTTCGCCACGGACGAAGAGATCATCGGCTTCCGGGGCGATGTCTGCGAAGGACGGACGATCCGCTGCAAACGCATCTCCGGACTTCGGCCGGGCATGATGCTCTACCGGAACATCAGCGTCGACTTTGAAAAGGAACTGGAGCGGAACCGCTGCCGGCGCCTGCTGGATGTAGACCTGCACCTTCGCGTACACGCCTGCCGCATCGATACGGAGGCTGTCAGCGAAGATGGCCGGAAGGTCGTCCTGGCGGGCGACACCGTCTGGCCTGCCGCCGGGGACCCGGCCCGCATGGAAGCGATCATGTCCGCCCAGTTGGGCAAGACAGCCGGCGATTACGCCTTCCGCCTGGCCTCCCTGGAGGCTCCGGACGGGCTGCCGCTGCTGCCCGCTTCCGCCCTCAACGGCATCCGCCGCGCCATCGCCGCGGCGCTGGACGCCCAGCCTTGCGGACGGAGGCCGTTGCTGCAGGCCCGGCCGTCTGCGGAACAGGCGCCGGTCCGGACGCTGGACTACAAGGCCAATGTCGCCAACAGCCTGGCCCGCGCCCTGTACCGTGATCGGGGCGCCGATACCGCCGGCAACGCCTTCGAACTGGATCACCCAGCCGGTGCCGAACTGATGCGCAGCAAGTATTGCATCCGCTATGAACTCGGTCTCTGCCCGAAGCACCAGGGCGCCCGGGAGACCGGTCCCCTTTTCCTGGTCAACAACGGCCGGCGCCTCGAGCTGGGATTCGACTGCCGGGCCTGCGAGATGACCGTCCGCCAGGCCTGATCCGCCGGCGGCTACCGCTCGACGAGCGAAAAGGTCAGGTCCACGTCGCCGAACCGGCTGGGGACGTCGCTGTAATGCTCGAAATATTTTCCGGAAAGGCTTCCCCGCCAGACGATGTCGTCACGCGTATGGAAAGGCAGGGAGACCCCGAATCCGTATGTCTTCGACTTGATCTTCACCTCTCCCTCCGCTTTCCAGGTCGTCTGCGTCCCGCCGTCATCTTCCGTGATCATCAGGGCGCACGTCTGCAACTGGTCCGTCCAGTTCGACACCAGGACGACGTTGAAGGGCAGTTCCTGGGCGATCATCAGCCGCCGGACCACAATCATGAAATCCGTAATCAACGGCTGATAAAGAAGCAGTTCCGCCTCCGTCGATGCATAGAAGTCGTCGATGGCTCCCAGTTTGACAAAGAATTCCGAGGCGCCTGCGAGCCAGGGATCGAACTGCCGCCGCATCTTGAAGGCCTTCAGCACCAGGCTGCGCAGTCCGGATGCGCCGGTTTTCGACGCCGGGGCCCACCCGGACTGCAACGGCCCCACGACAAGGGTCCCGCCCGGATCGGAGCCCCATTCGGGATGGTCGCGCCGCAGGGTCTCCAACGTCGGATAGCCGGCATCGTCGTTGCGGTTGACGACCCAGACCGGATGGTGCCGGGCATAGGCCTCGTCGACGATGATTTCTTCGACGCGGCGGGAGCCGTCCGCCTCCTCCCGAATCCGGTAGCCGACGTTGACAGTCGATCCGTCATCCGGATCGTAGGTAATGACCGGCCACTCCCCGCGGCCTTCCTCCAGTTCCGAAAAAGGCCAGTAGATCTGCATGTCCGAAGCCGCCAGGACCTGGAGGTAATCCTCCGCGGACAGGCCCGCTTTCGTCGCAGCCGCAGCGCGGACATAGTCCCCGATCAGGTCCCGGAGCGGGACTTCATAATCCCCCGGCGCCTTGGTCGCGGGATCGCCGACGCCGGTTCCCGGCGCAGCGAACAGGTCCGCCATCCGGTATTCTTCGTCGTAGCCGTTGTCGACAGAGGCCGTGACGGCATCCCGCACCTCCGCGACCTGGCCCTCGCCGATCGGAAGGGCGGCCAGCAGCCGGGCAACCTCTTCCGGCGGGATGACAGCCGGATAGCTGCCCGTCTGTTCCCCCGCATGGTCGATTTCTTCACACGCCGCCAGCGCGGCAAAAAGCAGAAAAAAGAGTCGTTTCATGGTTCTTCCTTTTTTTCTGCAAACGAACGAAAAAAGAGCCGTTTACCCAACGGGCAAACGGCTAATGTCCAAAATCGGCCTTACAGGGCCTTCAGAGGCTTACTTCTGGTAGAAGATAAAGCGGTTTTTGTCATAGAAATCCTTGATGACTTCCGTCGTGGAGAAGCCGGCTTTGCGGAAAAGGAGTTCCGTCTGGGCGCCGAGGACTTCGTTGATCTCGGTCAGGCACTTTCCGTCCGGCGCGAGCAGGCGCTTGCTCCAGGCCGCGATGGCGCGGTAGAAGACCAGCGGATCCTCATCCGGGACAAAGAGCGCGGAGGCCGGTTCGAAGTTCAGGACATTCGGCCGGAGCACGCTCTTTTCGGATTCCATAATATAGGGCGGATTGCTCAGGATCAGGTCGAATTCCCCGAAATCGAAAGGCTGCTCCGTGTCCAGGACATCCAGTTTGACGAACTGCGGCGCCGTCGCGCCCGCTTCTTTCAACTGGGCGGAGAAATCCTGGCTCCGCGCAACGGCGAGGGCTTCTTCCGAGATGTCAACGGCGACGACACGGGCAGTCGGAACGGAAAGGGCGACTTTCCAGGCAATGCAGCCGGAACCCGTGCAAAGGTCCAGGATACGGACCGGCTCGGCGGTCTTTCCGTAAGGGATGCGCATGCGGTAGATCCGGGAGCCGATCTTGATGGCTTCACGGACCAGGAGTTCCGTTTCGGGACGCGGAATGAGGACATTGGAATTGACCTTGAAGGTCAGGCCGCAGAACTCGCATTCCCCGGTCACATACTGGATCGGTTCGCCGTGGACCAGCCGCGCCAGGCCCTCTTCCAGGGCTCCCTGTTTCGCTTTCGGGATCTCATAGCCCGGTTCGACGATGTGGGTGTAGCTTTTCGTTCCGATCAGGTGCTCGCAGAGCATCAGGACGATCGTGCGGGCTTCCTTGGTCGGATAAAGGCTTTCCAGGGCCGTTGTTCCGCCCGAGATGAATTCGGTCAGCAGCATATCAGGAATTTTCAATGATTTCGGTCAGGAAGGCCGTCATGTCGAGACCGGCGGTCCGGACCATCTTCGGTACGAGCGAGGCACTGGTCATGCCCGGAATCGTATTGACTTCGAGGAAATACAGTCCGTCCGCCCCGTCGATGTAATCGATCCGCACGACGCCGGAGCAGTCGAGATGCTCGTAGATCCGGCGCGTCGTCTCCCGGATCCGGTCGGAGTGTTCCGGAGAAATCGGGGCCGGGCAGATTTCGCGGCTGTTGCCGTTGTATTTGGCATCGTAGTCGAAATACTCGTTGTCCGTGACGATCTCGATGACCGGCAGGGTCTGCACGCCGTCGGCGTTACGGTAGGCCGCACAGGTAAACTCCCGGCCGGAGATGGCCTTCTCGATGATCACGGACGGACCTTCGGTGAAGGCGTACTGGATCGCAGAGACCAGGTCTTCCGCCTGCTTGACCTTCGAGATGCCGAAACTGGAACCGCCGTCCGTCGGTTTGACGAAGACCGGCAGGCCGAGGCGGTCGAGGATCTTCTGTGCGGCGGCAGGGATGTCCATGCCCCTGCGGACGAGCACGTCCGGAGCCAGGTGCACGAAATCCACATCACGCAGGTAACTCTTGCAGGAATACTTGTCGAAGACGACCGTGGAGACGAAGGCGCTGCAGCTGCTGAACGGGATTCCGAGCATCTCGAAATATCCTTGCAGCAAGCCGTTCTCGCCCGGTTTACCGTGCTGGACGATATAGGCGTAGTCCAACTTGACTTTCTCTCCGTAGACATTGACGGAGAAATCATTCTTGTTGACTTCCGGCCGGGCCCCTTCCGGGAAGGTGATCCGCATCGAATCCTTCTTGCGGAACGCCACCAGCTGCCATTTGCCGAAACGCGCGAATATCTCGTAGATACTGTACTGCGTATCATCGATGCGGGATGCGACGAACTCACCGCTGCGGCAGGAGACTTCCCATTCGGAGGAGTCGGAGCCGTAGATGACTGCTATGTTGGAATACTTTGCCATGATAGGAAATTAGTCGAAATATGCTTCTGTTTCACGACGTTCGGAGCTCTCGCGGGCGTCGCTCTCGCCGCCGCTGCAACTCAGGTCGACCGTCATGCCGGCCGGGCCGATGAACTGGTCCGCTTCGGAAACGCCCAGGGTTCCGTCCTTGAGGACCTTCTTCATCCAGATGCCCCAGATCGGGAGGGCCATGTTGGAACCGCCGCCCAGCGCCGTGGACTGGAAGTGGACCTGGCGGTCCTCGGCGCCGACCCAGATACCGGCCGTGATCGTCGGCGTGTAGCCGATGAACCAGCCGTCGGAGTTGTCGTTGGTCGTACCCGTCTTGCCGCCGATCTGTCCCCGGAGGGCATAGACGCTGCGGAGGCGGGAACCGGTACCGTTGTTGACGACGCTCTGCATCATGTTGGCCATCAGGAAAGCAGTTTCCTCACCGATGGCTTCGTGCTGGCGGGTATTGAATTCGCTCAGGATGTTCCCCTGGTTGTCCTCGATCTTGGTCACGAAGACCGGCTCGACATAGACGCCCTTCGACGGGAAGGTGTTGTAGGCGGAGACCATCTCATAGACCGAGACGTCCGCGGATCCGACGCACAGCGAAGGCACGACGTCGAAATGGCTGCCGACGCCCATCTTGCGCATCATCTGCACCATCGCCTCCGGCCCGAATTTCTTCATCAGGTAGGCGGAAATGTTGTTCGAGGAGTTCGTCAGGCCCCACTTCAGGGTCACGGTCTTGCCGATCCACGCGTCCTTGTCGGTACTGCGCGGGGTCCAGGTCTGGTCGCCGATGATGAAGGTCTGCGGGATGCAGACGGTCTCGTCGCAGGGGGTCATGCCCTCCTGCATCGCCAGCGTGTAGAGGAACGGCTTGATGGTCGATCCGACCTGGCGCTTGCCCTGGCGGACGTTGTCATATTTGAAATACCGGTAGTTCGGGCCGCCGACATAGGCCTTGATGTGGCCGGTGCCCGGCTCGATCGCCATGAAGGAGGCGCGGAGAATCGACTTGTAGTAGCGGATCGAATCGTCCGGGGTCATGGTCGTGTCGATGTATCCCTTCCCTTCCCAGGAGAAGATCCGCATCTTCGCCGGCTTGGAGAAACTGTCCATGATCTCCTGTTCGGAATGGCCGGCCGCCTTCATCACGCGGTAGCGGTCGCTCCAGCGGCGGGCCTGGCTCATCAGCCGGTTGATGGTCGCATCGTCGACGTCGTTGGAGAACGGACGGTTCTTTTTCCATTTGATGTCGTTCCAGAAGGATTTCTGGAGGTTCTTGCCGAGGTGTTCAGCGACCGCTTCTTCCGCATACTGCTGCATCTTGTAGTTGATCGTCGTGTAGATGCGGAGTCCGTCGCGGTCCAGGTCGTATTTCGAGCCGTCGGGCTTGGTGTTCTTGTTGAGCCAGCCGAACAGCTGGTCATCCTGCCACAGCAGCGAGTCGACGGAATAGTCCTCGCGGAACTGGTAGTCGGAGCGCTTGGGCTTCGTGGCGTTCATGTATTTGCGGAGCATGTCGCGGAAATACGGGGCATGGCCGGCATTGTGGTCCATCACCTGGTAGGACAGGGTGATCGGAATCTGCTGGATGGAATCGCGCTCGGCCTTGCTCAGGTAACCGGACTCGCACATGCGGGAAATGACCGTGTTGCGGCGGGCGAGAGCCTTGTCCGGATTGAGGGCGGGGTTGTAGCGGGTCGGTTTGTTGACCATGCCGACCAAGGTGGCGCTTTCCTCGACGGTCAGGTCTTTCGGCTCCTTGGCGAAGAACGTCTGGGACGCGGCCTTGACGCCGTAGGCGCTGCTGCCGAAGAAGACGGCGTTCAGGTACATGGTCACGATCTCGTCCTTGGTATAGTCGCGCTCGAGCTTGACGGCCGTGATCCATTCCTTGAGCTTGGTCCAGACCATCCGGACCTGGTAGACGCCCGGCACTTTGCTGTGGGTCTCGGTTCGGGGATAGAGCGTCTTGGCCAGCTGCTGGGTGATCGTACTGCCGCCGCCCTGGCTGGAGTCCCGGCTGAGGAGCGTCTTGAAGAAGACGCGGGCGATGCTCTCGTAGTCGATGCCCGAGTGCCTGTAGAAGCGGGCGTCCTCGGTCGAGACGGCCGCCTGGATCAAGTACGGGGACAGATCGAAGTAATCGACATGGGAGCGGTTCTCGATATGGAAGGTCGTCAGGAGCTCGCCGTCTTCCGCCAGCACCTGGGTCGCCAGCTTGCTGTCGGGGTTCTCCAGTTCCTCGAAGGAAGGGATGTCGGCGAAGGCCCAGACGAGCAGGATCAGCAGCGCGAACAGCCCGACAGGGACGGCCAGCAGGATCCAGAACCACTTGATTATTTTCTTTTTCGTCAGATCAGTCATACCGTAATTCTTTTTCCGTTCCCCCGGCCTTTAGGCCGGTCCGGGAACACCATATTATAAGGTTACAAAAATAGCAACAAAATTTGGAAAAATCGACCAAAACTTGTTTACTTTGCACTCTTGAAACCGAAAGGGAGGGTCGTTTTCCTCCCCAACTTGTGAAACTTGAATAGGATATGAAGGGCAATCTGGTTATCGTGGAGTCTCCGGCCAAAGCCGGGACCATCCAGAAGTTTCTGGGAAAGGATTTCATCGTAAAGCCGAGTTTCGGGCACATCCGGGATCTGCAGGAGAAGAAAATGGGGGTCGATGTCGCTGACGGCTTCAAACCCGAATATATCGTACCGGCCGACAAGAAAAAAGTCGTTGCGGAACTGAAGAAACTGGCGAAAGAAGCGGACACGGTCTGGCTCGCATCCGATGAGGACCGCGAGGGAGAGGCCATTTCCTGGCACCTTTTCGAGACCCTGGGCCTGCAGGCGGAGCATACCCGCCGCATCGTGTTCCATGAAATCACCAAGGACGCCATCCTCCATGCCGTCGAGAACCCGCGGACGATCAACATGAACCTGGTCAACGCCCAGCAGGCCCGCCGCGTCCTCGACCGGCTCGTCGGTTTCGAACTGTCGCCGATCCTCTGGCGCAAGATCCAGCCGAAGCTCAGCGCCGGCCGTGTCCAGAGCGTCGCCCTGCGTCTGATCGTCGACCGGGAACGGGAGATCATGGCCTTCCAGAAAGAGCCGTACTACCGGGTCGACGCCGTCTTCCATCCCGAAGGGACCCCGGCCGCCGTCAAGGTCAAGGCGACCCTCGACACCCGCTTCAAAGGTTTGGAAGAAGCCCGCAGATTCCTGGAAGACAGCATCGGCGCCCGTTTCTCCATCCATTCCATCGACAAGAAGGAAGGTCTCCGCAGCCCGGCCGCGCCGTTTACGACGTCGACCCTGCAGCAGGAAGCCGGCCGCAAGCTGCACTTCCCCGTCAGCGTCACCATGCGGGTGGCGCAGCAGCTGTACGAACGCGGTCTGATCACCTATATGCGTACCGACTCGACCAACCTGTCGGGGCTGGCCATCAACACGGCCAAGCGGTTCATCGGCGAACACTACGGCGAAGCCTACTCCAAGGTCCGCCAGTTCCGGACCCACAGCAAAGGCGCGCAGGAAGCCCATGAGGCCATCCGCCCGACCTATATCGACAATACCGACATCGAAGGCACGCCGCAGGAGCGCAAACTGTACGCCCTCATCTGGAAACGCACCGTCGCTTCGCAGATGGCGGACGCCCGCATCCTCCGGACCGACATCCGCGTCGCCTCCGACAAACGGCAGGAGAAATTCGCCGTCCAGGCCTCCCAGGTCCTGTTCGACGGTTTCCTGAAGATCTATATGGAAAGCACCGACGAACCGTCCCAGGACGATGAGGAAGTCCTGCTGCCCGAACTCCATGAAGGCGATGTCATGACAGCGAAGGGGATCACGGCCGAATGCAAGTTCACCGCCCCACCGGCCCGTTATTCCGAACCGACCCTCGTTAAGAAACTCGAGGAACTCGGCATCGGCCGTCCGTCCACCTATGCGCCGACCATCAGCACGCTGACGACCGGACGCGGCTACATCGTCAAGGGTGACAAGGAGGGCGAGAAGGTCGCCGTGACCAACCTCTCCCTCAAGGGTTCCGAGATCAAGGAAACGTCCAAGGCCGAGGTCGTCGGCGCCGAGAAAGGCCGTCTGCTCCCGCAGGAAATCGGCATGATCGTCACGGATTACCTCGTCTCGCATTTCAGCACCATCCTGGACTACAACTTCACGGCCAACATCGAAAGCGATTTCGACAAGGTCGCGGAAGGCGGGAAGGTCTGGAATTCCGTCATCGCAGAATTCTATACCCCGTTCCATGCCAAGGTGGAGGAGGTCCTGGCCGACCACCAGTACAACCACGTCGAGCGCCCGCTCGGCAATGACCCGAAGGACGGGCTGCCGCTGACCGCGAAATTCGGCCAGTACGGCCCCTACATCCAGAAAGGCGAAGGCGAGCACCGCCAGTTCGCCCACCTGGCCCCCGGCCAGCTGATCGAGAGCATCACCCTGGAGGAGGCCGTCAAGCTGTTCGACCTGCCGCGCACCGTCGGCACCTTCGAGGGCCTGCCGGTCATCGCGACCAAGGGCCGCTTCGGGCCGTACCTGAAATTCGGGGACAAGAATTACTCCCTGCCGAAGAAGGCGGATCCGCTGACCGTCACCCTCGACGAATGCATCGCCGCCATCGAAGAAGGCCGCAACAAGACGACGGCTATGACCGTCATGGCGGAATGGGGCGACATCCAGGTCATCAACGGCCGTTTCGGTCCGTACATCAAGGCCGCCGGTTCCAACTACCGCATCCCGCGGGGAACGGACGCCGCGGCCCTGACCGAAGAGCAATGCAAGGAGATCATCGCCAACGGAAAGCCTTCCTCCGGCGGCTCCCGCAGAAAACCGTCCAAAAAGAATTGAAACCCGAAAATCTGCCTATTTTTCTAAATAAACGTCCAATTGGGCGGAATTTTAGTTAGGGTTTAACTATTTATTCGCACAAAAAGTTAGAAATTGAAAAAATTTCTTTACTTTTGTGCGAATTAATCTTATAAATCGTAACGAACAATGGCAAATTACCACATTGATCCAACTGACCAGAAGATTCTCGGCTTCCTTGTCAAGAACGCCCGCATGCCTTTTCTTGAAATCGCCCGTGAGTGCGGCGTCTCCGGAGCAGCCATCCACCAGCGCGTGAAACGCCTGGAAAACAACGGCGTCATTACCGGCTCCCGGCTTCTTGTCAAGCCCCAGGCCCTCGGCCTCAACATCTGCGCATTCGTCAGCATCTCCCTTTCGGAAGCCAGCAAATACAATGAGGTCGTCGCCTCCCTGCGCCAGATCCCCGAGGTGGTGGAGTGTCATTTCGTTACCGGAAAATACGCCCTGCTCGTGAAGCTGTACTGCTTCGACAACGACCACCTCATGGAGGTGCTGCTCAATACGATCCAGAAGATCCCCTTCATCCAGGCGACCGATACCATGATCGCCCTCGACGAGGCCATCGACCGCCAGGTCTGGGTTAAGGATTATAAGAGCACCAGCTTCTCGAAATAAGTTACCGACCCTCCCGCTGCAGGGCCTCCGCCAGGAACAGGTCCTCGGGCGTGGTCAGTTTGATGTTGAACCGCTCGCCTTCGCAAAAGGTGAGCGGTATTCCGTATGCGGTGGCGACGGAGGCGTCGTCGGTGAAGGTGGGATCATAGGCCTGGGCGTAGGCGGCCTTGAGGTCTTCGGAAAGGAACATCTGCGGGGTCTGGACCCGCCAGACTTCGCTGCGGTCGATCTTGCCGTCGCCGATCAGTTCGAGACCGTTTTCCCCGGTACGGAGCCGGGTCAGCGTATCGGTCGAAGGAAGGACCGGGATCAGGCCGCGGCGGCCGTCCTGCATCCGGGCGGCCATTTCGCGGATCAGGGAGACGGAGAGGAAGGGGCGAACGCCGTCATGGATGGCGACTACGGCACCATCCGGGATGCGGGCGAGGGCGTTCCGCACGGAATGGAACCGGGTGATACCGCCGGCCACAAGGGTCTGTGGCACAGGGAAATTCTTCTCGAGACAATAGGTCCGCCACCAGCCGATCCAGTCTTTGGGCAGGACCGTCACGATCCGCGCGTCGGGAATGGCTTCGCGGAACCGCATGATGGTCTTGCGGAGCACCGGGACGCCATCGATGGCGAGAAACTGCTTGGGGCGGTCGGCGCCCATGCGGACACCCTTGCCGCCGGCCGTGACGACGAGATAAAATTCTTTTGCCATATTCCGGGAGAATTACTCGGCAAATTTAAGAAAAATTCGTACTTTTACGGAAAATATGTTCAATCGGAAAATTTGAAAATCAGAATATGGCATTCGGATTCTTTACGCAAGAATTGGCTATCGACCTCGGAACCGCCAACACCGTCATTTTCCAGAATGACCAGATCGTGCTGGACGAGCCGAGTATCGTTGCCATCGACAACAATACAGGCAAGTGCATCGCCATCGGCCAGAAGGCCAAGCTGATGCATGAACGCATCAACCCGGGCATCAAGACCGTCCGGCCGCTCAAGGACGGCGTCATCGCCGACTTCAACGCGGCAGAGATGATGATCCGCGGTTTCATCAAGCAGGTCAACAGCAAGCACCACAGCATCTTCAGCCCGAACCTGAAGATCGTCGTCGGCATCCCTTCCGGTTCCACGGAAGTCGAGATCCGCGCCGTCCGCGACTCCTCGGAGCACGCCGGCGGCCGTGACGTCTACCTCATCTTCGAACCGATGGCCGCCGCCCTCGGTATCGGCCTCGACGTCGAGGCGCCGAAGGGCAACATGGTCGTCGACATCGGAGGCGGTACCGCCGAGATCGCCGTCATCTCCCTGGGCGGCATCGTCGTCCAGGAGAGCATCAAGACCGCAGGTGACGAACTGACCAACGACATCCAGTACTACCTCCGCCAGCAGCACAACATCCGTGTCGGCGAGATCACGGCCGAGAAGATCAAGATCGGCGTCGGCGCGGTCATCCCGCAGCTCGACGACGAACCGGAGCCGTTCATCGTCCGCGGTCCGAACCTGATGACGGCCCACCCGGTTGAAGCCCGCATCACCTACCAGGAGATCGCCCACTGCCTCGACAAGAGCATCGCCAAGATCGAGTCCTCGATTCTCCACGTCCTCGAGCAGACGCCGCCTGAGCTCTACTCCGACATCGTGGAGAACGGCATCTACCTGTCCGGCGGCGGCGCCCTGCTCCGCGGCCTGGCCCAGCGTTTCACCGAAAAGGTCAACATCCAGTTCCACGTCGCCGAAGATCCGCTCCGCGCGGTCGCCCGCGGCACGTGCATCGCCCTCAAGAACGCAGCCAACTATTCCTTCCTCAAGCGCTAATGAGGAAAACCGGCAAGATAGTCACCCTCCTTGTCAACGCAGCAATCTTCATCATCCTGGAGATTGCTGCATTGGGTATGCTGCGCTCCGACCGGGCCCAGGACTTCTTTGTCTCGAAGGGCGTGCATGCCTTCATGGCCAAGGTCTGGGGCGGTACGGAAGCCGTCAAGCATTACTTCTCCCTCCGGCAGGTCAACGAGGAACTGTCCGCCGAAAATTTCGCGCTCAACCAGGAACTGATGGCCTGGCGGCATGAAGCCGAAACCGCAAAGCGCGATTCCATCGCCCGCAGTTTCACCGACATCGGCGAATTCCACTACATGCCCGCCACGATCGTCAAGATCAGCCGCAACAAGCAGCACAACTACCTCATCATCGGACAGGGTTCCGAAGACGGGGTCGTGCCGCATTCCGGCATCATCACGTCGGAAGGCATCGTCGGCATCGTGGATGCTGTCAGCAAGCATTATGCGTACGCCATTTCATTCATGAACACGGACTTCAGCCTCAGCGCCCGGCTCGGGCGGGAAGGGGCCGTCGGCCCGCTGGTCTGGGACGGCAAGACGTCCGGCGGCGCCATCCTCAAGGAGATTCCGCTCCAGTACCGGTTCGCCCCCGGCGACACCGTCTACACCAGCGGCTACTCGTCCATCTTCCCGGCCGACATCCCGATCGGCCTGACCGGCGATTCCCGCATCGTCAACGGCGCCACCTACGAGATCAACATCCGCTTGCTCCAGGACTTCGGAGCCGTGCGGTATGTGACCCTCGTCAACAACGTGGGACGCCAGGAAATTGAATCTTTGGAAGAGGAGGCCGCGCCATGAAAAAGAACTTCATCCTGCTCTACGTCCTGCTGGTCGCCGCACAGATGCTGATCTGCAACTACTTGCATCTGACGTCCTATGTGCAGCTCAGCCTGCTCCCGGCCCTCATCCTCTGCCTGCCGACCAGGGTCCGGACCTCCGTGGCCCTCTTCATCGCCTTCGCCACCGGCATGGCCGTCGACCTGATCGCCGAAGGCGCTCCGGGCATCAACACCGTCGCCCTCCTGCCGGTCGCGCTGCTCCGGCGGACGGTCTGTGACTTCATCTTCGGGGAAGAACTGGTCCTGCGCGGGGAAGAATTCTCCATCCGGAAATACGGCCTGCCGAAGGTGCTCTTCGCGCTTTTCCTCGTCCAGGCGCTCTTCCTGCTGATCTATCTCTGGGCAGACGGCGCCGGCACCCGGCCGTTCCTGTTCAACCTGATCCGTTTCGGTGCCTCCCTGGCCGCCGGCATGCTCCTCGGCATCCCGGTCACGGACATGCTGACGCCTGACGACCGAAAATAGACCATGGACCTTTCCCAGAAAAACAAACTCCTGATCGGACTCGTCGCCGTCGCCGTCATCCTGCTCGCCAAGATCTTCTACATCCAGATCATCGACGACACCTACAAGATCAGCGCAGAGAACAACTCGATGGTCTATGAGATCATCTACCCCACCCGCGGGGTCATCTACGACCGCAACGGCACGATCATCGTCGGCAACAAGGTAGCCTACGACATCCTTGTCACGCCGCGGGAAGTCAAGGATTTCGACACCCTGATGCTGGCCCGGGTGCTCGACACGTCCGTCACCTTCATCCGGGACAAGATGGCCGAATACCGGCGCAACCGCAAGCGCATCGGCTTCCAGTCGATGACCATGCTGCGCCAGATCCCGACCGAGACCTACAACCGCTTCGCCGAGGTCCAGTACCAGTTCCCGGGTTTCAAAGGCCAGGTCCGAAGCATCCGCGACTATCCGGTCAACGCCGGCGGCAACCTGCTCGGCTATGTCTCCGAAGTCGATGCGGCTTATCTCAAGGCCCATCCCGACGAGTACCGTTCCGGCGACTATGCTGGCCGGACCGGCATCGAGGCGGCACGCGAGAAGGACCTGCGCGGCGTCAAGGGCTACCACATCTTCCTGCGCAACTCGCACAACCAGATCGAGCAGCCGTACAAGGACGGGGAGATGGACAAGGAAGCCATTCCGGGCCATGACATCGTGACGACGATCGATGCGGAACTCCAGCAGTACGGCCAGCGCCTCATGCAGAACAAGGTCGGCAGCGTCGTGGCCATCGAACCGGGGTCGGGCGAGATCCTCGCCATGGTCTCCAGCCCCGGCATCGACGTCAGCCAGCTGGCCGATTTCAGCCGGCACTACAACGAGATCATGAACGACCCGTACAAGCCGATGTTCAACCGGGCCGTCCAGGCGCCGTACCCGCCGGGATCCGTCTTCAAGCTGGTCAACGGCCTGATCGGCCTGCAAGAAGGGACTCTCCGGCCGGATTCCATGTTCCCCTGTGCCCACGGCTATCCCCTGGCCGACCACCGGCCGGGCTGCCATGGCCATAAATCCCCGATCAACCTGGAGGAGGCGATCATGATGTCGTGCAACTCGTACTTCACCTTCGCCCTGCGGGACATCCTCGAGAACAAGAAATATCCGGACATGGACGCCGCCCTCGACAAATGGCATGAATACGTCGAAAGCATGGGCTTCGGCCGCAAGCTGGGCAGCGACTTCCCGTCCGAGCTGGGCGGGACCATCCCGACGTCGAAACTCTACAACCGCCTCTACAAGAAAGAACTCGGCGGATGGAAATTCAATACGATCAAGTCCATTTCCATCGGCCAGGGCGAAGTCGGCGTGACGCCGATGCAGATCGCTAACCTGGCCGCGACCGTCGCCAACCGGGGCTATTACTACATCCCGCACATCGTCAAGGAGTCCCCGGGCATCGAGATCGATCCGAAATACAAGGAACGCCAGTACACCATGGTCGATACGACCGAGTACAAGAAAGTCATCCAGGGCATGTGGCGCGCCGTCAACAGCGGCGCCGGCATGGGCGGAACGGCCTGGGCGGCTCATGTCGACGGACTGGATATCTGCGGCAAAACCGGCACGGCGCAGAACCCGCGAGGCGCCGACAACTCCGTCTTCATCTGCTTCGCCCCGAAGGATGACCCGAAAATCGCCATCGCCGTCTATGTCGAGAACGGCGGCTTCGGTGCGACCTGGGCGGTGCCGATCGCCTCGCTCCTCGTCGAAAAATACCTCAAGGGAGAAATCGCGGACAACCCGGCCCGCAAGGCCGTCGAACAACGGGTGCTCGATGGAGACCTGATGTCCCGCGTCAAAACCGATTAGCCCATGGAAGAGACGTTCAAGGCCCGATCGATGAAACAGAGTTTCGACTGGAAGCTGGTCCTCATCTACCTGCTTCTGGTCCTCATCGGCTGGCTCAACATCTACGCCTCGATCCATTCCTCCGAGCCGGACGGCATCCTCGCCTGGACCTCCCGCAGCGGCAAGCAGTTCGTCTGGATCCTGACCGCTTTCGGCCTGGCCGGCCTGATTGTCTTCGTGCTGCCGCCGCGCATCTGGGAAAGCGCGTCGATCCCCTTGTACATCGGCGTCCTGTTCCTGCTGGTCGCCGTAATCTTCCTGGGGGTCGAAGTCAAGGGCTCCCGGTCCTGGTTCGAGTTCGGGCCCGTCCGGTTCCAGCCGGCGGAAGTGTCAAAGATCACGACCTCGCTCGTGCTGGCCTTCCTCATGAGCCGGCCGAATTTCAGGATCACGAAACTCAAGGACTTCCTGACCACCGCCGCGGTCATCGGCCTGCCGATGCTGGTCATCCTGGGAGAAAGCGAGACCGGTTCGGCGCTGGTCTATGTCGGGTTTATCTTCATGCTCTACCGGGAAGGCCTCTCCGGCTGGTTCCTGGTCGTCCTCGGCATGGCCATCCTTACCTTCATCCTGACGCTGACCGCCTCGCCCTACACGGCCATCCTCGTCCTCATCGCCCTGATCCTGCTGTTCAACTTCCTGAACGGGCGCCGGGGCTGGAAATTCATGCTTCTCGGCATCCTGTACATCCTGGTGATGGCCTTGTTCCCGAAAGGATGGAACCTGCTGTGCGAGTCGCTCATTCCGGGCGCCAGCCTCATCGGTACGGTCGACCCGTCCGTCGAGATGAGCATCCGCCAGGCCTCCTCCTGGGCCTTCCTGCTGCGCGTCAAGCCGCTCTATTTCCTGATCGGCTCCGCCCTGGTCTGCCTTCCTTTCCTGCTGCGGCTGGCCTACCGTGAAAAAGACTCATTCCTCTCCCTCTCCGTCCTGGCATTCCTGGCAGGCGTGGTCATGGTCTTCTCCGCCGATTTCATCTTCAACAACGTCCTGCAGGACCACCAGCGCAAGCGCATCGAAGTGCTGCTGGGCATGAAGGAAGATCCGGCAGGAGTCGGCTACAACGTCAACCAGAGCATGATCGCCATCGGTTCCGGCGGTGCGTTCGGAAAGGGATACCTGGGCGGCACGCAGACGACGTACGGTTTCGTCCCGGAGCAGAGTACCGACTTCATCTTCTGTACCGTCGGCGAGGAATGGGGATTCGCCGGTTGCCTGGTCGTCATCGTCCTGTATGTCATGATGATCTGGCGGATCATCCAGGATGCGGAAAAGAGCCGGGAAGCCTTCACGCGCATCTATGGTTACTGCGTCGCCAGCTGCCTGTTCATGCACCTGTTCATCAACATCGGCATGACCATCGGCCTGATGCCGGTCATCGGCATCCCCCTGCCCCTGATGAGTTATGGCGGCTCCTCCCTCTGGGCCTTCACGGTCCTGATCTTTATCTTCGTCGTCCTCGACCACGAAGAAAAGAAGTATTTCTGACGGATAAGGGGAAAAAATGCATCCGGGGAGCCTGCATGCTTCAGGCTCCCCGGATTGTCTGTTTTTATGGACGGATCTTAACTCGGAGGGTTTCCCCGGTGGAATATGCGGTATCCTGTCATTGGTTAGTCAACCGTCGTGATCAGTCCTGCTAATAATCCTAGAAGTTTAGGTATTAGGGTTATAGTACGCGGCAATATACTGAAAACTTTCGATTTTTCAAAATAAATTTCATTTTTGAAGGGTTTCCGGCATCAAAGGGATGACCATCCGCGATCCCTTCTTTCCGCCCACATAAACCTGCTGACGGGCCACACGCGTCTTTCCCTGCAGGGCCCAGACGCCGGCGTAATTGCTGTGGACCGCATATTCCGGGAAGTTGGAAGACTTGATGTCCAGCCGGAGACTGTTGCCTTTCTTCACATTCCACAGGATCGGCAGGGCCTCGATTTCGAGTTCCACGCGTTCGCCGGGACGGTAAGGGACACGGGGCTTCAGCAAGCCGTCCCGATAGCCGAGCGTGGCGATGGACGTCCGCATGTTGTAGGTCTCTCCGGACGGCGTCACCTCGCTCAGGGTAAAGGAGAAACTCGTATCATCCACATCGGTGCTGACCTGCAGGAAGACCTTGATGGCCCCTGCGATGGTCATGTCCTCTTCCAGGGGACCCGTCACGAAACTGAGCACATCCGGGCGGGACCCGGCTTCGGGCTGGAGATGGCTGCCCCGGCGGCCGGTCGTTGTGAAGATCGTCTCGCCGCCCGCCGCATAAACCGGATCCTGCGGATCGTAATCATAGGCCAGCCGGCCTTTCTTCACCCGCTTTTCCTGCAGCCGGTATGACCGGGTATCCCGGGATTGCGCCGAAAGGTAGAGGGTCTCCGTCCGGTCCGTGCGCACCGGCCATTCCTTCAGGTTGACCCAGCGGTCTTCTTCGATGACATAGGCGCGGACCTCCGGGTCCGGGAGTTTCTCCTCGACCAGCAGATGGTAGAACCAGTCGAACTGGTCCGCCATCGTATTGAAATCCCGCGCATGGTCCGTCGGCACATGGGTCGGCGTCGGCTGGAAACTGTGGTTCCAGGAGCCCAGGATCAGCCGGCTGTGCGCCTTGGTCTCGGGCCGGAGCCGTTCGTATCCGAGCAGCGTTCCTTCCTCGTGGTGGTCGAACTGGCCGGCGACGATGGTCACCGGGACATCCACCTCGTAGGGAATCCGCTTCAGGTCGCCCCAGACACCGGTATTCCAATAGGGATCCGTATAATCCGTATGGGTAATCCAGTCCCGGTAGTAGTCCAGGCGCTGGCCCAGGACGGCGACGTCCGCCTCGACCTGCGGCCGGTACAGGTAGAAATCATAGTAATTCTCTCCGACGGGCTGGCCGGGCTTGCGCTCCGGATGACGGATGTCTTCCTCGGCATTGTCGATGGCCCAGCCGCTCATGATATCCTCCCGGAACAGGCCGGAACGGTAACAGGAGATATGGCGGTCCACACCGTAGTGGCTCAGGTAAAGGCCTTTGAGTTTCGGTACGGAATCCGCGACCAGCCATCCCGTCAGGGCCGTGTAGGATGATCCGAAAATGCCGATGGACTTGCACCACGGCTGCGCGGCAATCCAGCGGTACAGGGCGATGCCGTCTTCCCGTTCATAGATATTCGGACTGTAGAAGCCCTCGGAACCGCCTTTGCCGCGGCAGTCCTGCTGGATATAGCCGATCCCGCGCCGGGCATACTCGCGTCCGGTCGCATTGTTGTCTCCTCTTCCGCCGAACACGTAAGGCGTCCGGGTCACGACGACCGGCCAGGGGCCGTCCCCTTTCGGAAGATAGATGCGGGTCAGCAGTTTCAAGCCGTCGCCGCCCAAAACCATCTCCTCGGAATAAACATATTCATGCGTGGCCGGCGCAGAGAAGAGGGCCGAGTAGTCCGGCGTGCGGTAGGCGCCGGGCGCCGGCGCCGAAGCCTGCGGCTGGGCCATTGCGAAGAAGACCGGCAGGAAGCCGCACAACGCGGCGAGAATTGCTTTCTTCATATTCATACGGTTTTCAATGCAGGTACCGGATAAAGGAGGGGGCCGTATTCCTTGTTGTCGGAAAACAGCCCCTTCAGTCAGTCTTGGTTGCAACTATTTGCTTTCGGCCTCTTCGACAGCCTTGAAATAGCGATAGGAGTTGACCTTCAGTTCGCCGACGGAATTCTCGTCGCAGACGATGGTTCCGGCGGGATGGCCCTGCAGGCCGCTGAGGGTGCAGTAGTGGGACATCGGACCTTCGATGGCGTCCTTGAGGGCGCGGGCCTTCTTCGAACCGAACGCCAGGATGACGACCTCCTTGGAACTGAGAACCGTGGCGACGCCGACCGTAAGGGCCTGCTTCGGAACCTGGTTGAAATCGCCGTCGAAGAAACGGGCGTTGACCTCACGGGTATCCTGGGTCAGGGTCACGACGCGGGTGCGGGATTCCAGCGAGGAGAACGGCTCGTTGAACGCGATATGGCCGTCTTCGCCGACGCCGCCGAGGAAGAGATCGAAACCGCCGGCCTTGACGATGGCTTCTTCATAAGCGGCACATTCCGCTTCCGTATCTTCGGCATTTCCGTTGAGGATATGGATGTTCTCCGCCGGTTCGTCGATGTGGTCGAACAGGTACCGGTGCATGAAACTGTGGTAACTCTCCGGATGGCTCTCCGGGAGGCCGACATATTCGTCCATGTTGAAGGAAATGACATTCTTGAAACTGAGTTCTCCGACCTTGACCATGCGGATCAGTTCGGCATAGGTTTCAATCGGAGTGGACCCGGTGCAGAGCCCGAGGACGAAGGGTTCGCTGGTGCGGGCCGCCTTTTCTCGGATCTTGCCGGCAATGTAATGCGCCGCCCACAGGGAGCCCTCTGCGGAATTGTTGCGGATAATGACTTTCATTTTTTTATCTAATTGTTTCAGGATCGTTTTCTACAGCTGGGAATCCCGCATCTGGAAGATCTGCAGGCCTTGCTGAACATCGCCGGATTTCAGGCCGGCGGCCAGCCAGTTGACGCGCTGCTGGGCCGTACCGTGCGTGAAGCTCTCCTCGACGGCATAACCCTGCGCCTTCTTCTGCAGATAGTCGTCGCCGATGACGGAAGCGCAGTGGATGGCCTCTTCCAGGTCGCCCTGCTCCAGGGAACCGAAGTTCTCATTGTCGTGGTGCGCCCAGACGCCGGCCAGATAGTCGGCGAGGAGTTCGATCCGGACGCTCATCCGGTTGGCGTCGGTCTTGTTCATGCGGGCCATCTGCTGATGGGCCTGGCCGAGGACGCCGAGCAGGTTCTCGACATGGTGGCCGACCTCGTGCGCAATGACATAGGCATAGGCGAAATCCCCGTCCGCACCCAGCTGGCGCTTCATCGAACTGAAGAAACTCAAGTCGATGTACAGGCATTCATCCGCCGAGCAGTAGAACGGGCCCATGGAAGCGGATCCGGTACCGCAGCCGGACTGCGTCGTGCCGGTATAGAGGACCATGGTCGGATTGCGGTAAGTGCCGATGCCCTTGGCCTGGAAATACGCTGACCAGATATCTTCGGTACCGGCCAGGATCTTCTTGGCGAAGCTGGCCAGTTCCTGTTCTTCTTGGGTGAATTCCACGGTACCGGTTTCTTCCACGGCACCGCCGAGACCGAGCTGGCTCGGATCCACTTGCTGGCCGGTCAGGAGATAAATCAGGCCGGCAATCAGGAGACCGCCGATGCCGAGTCCGCCGGCGATGGCGCCGCCGCGTCCTCTGCGGTCTTCTACATTCGTACTTTCACGTCTTCCGTCTAGTTGCATGGTATGGGGAATTTTTGATTAACGCTGGTTGGTGGATCCGCCTCCGACAAGGGTCGGCTTGAGGACCGTCTTCTCGGCCGGTCCGTTCTCGATCATGCGGACGAGCGTCTCGACGCTCTTTTCGCCCAGTTCCTTGAGCGGCTGGACGATGTGGGTCACGGTCGTCGCATAGAGACTGAAGATGTCACTTTCATCGAAGCAGACGAGCGCCAGGTCCTTCGGGGTCTGGATCCCCTGTTTCTTCATGACGGAGAGAACCTGGGCGGAGAGGGAATAGGTCGGGAGGAACAGGCCTTCGACGCCGCGGGAAAGGGCGTCCTGGATGATCTGTTCGATGTCGGCCGCCACGTCGCTGTAGGTCGTATAATGGATCTTGGCGAAATCATACAGGTCGTGGTCCATCATGGCCTTCCGGTATCCCGTTTCGCGTTCGGAGAGACTGGAAATTCCCAGTTTGTAGGAGATCATCTCAATCTTGCGGTAGCCCTTGCCGACCATTTCGTCGATGGCCATGCGGCCGGCCTCCTCATCGTCGAGCAGGACCTTGCCGACATCGTTCAGGCCTTCGATGTCCCGGTCCAGCAGGACCACGGGGACACGCATGTCCGTCGCCTTGGAGATGGCGTACTCGCCGCCGGCGACCGGTGCGACGATGACACCGTCGATGTTGTGCGCCAGGACGGCGTCCAGGACTTCACCCAGTTTCTCGGGGTTTTCGTCGGAACTGGCGAAGAAGACTGTGTATCCCAGTTCATAGGCCTTGTCTTCGATCCGGCGAGAAATGCCCGCGAAGAATTTATTGGAGATATCGTTCGGAATCACCGCAATCGTGTTGGAACGTCCGCTGCGTAGGGAAGCTGCTGCGAAATTCCGACGGTAACCCAGGCGTTGGGCAACTTCCAGGACCCGTTTGGCAGTCTCCGGATTGACCGGGCAATCCAGTTTGCCATCCTTGTCCCGTTTGGCGTTCATTACAAAGGAAACGAGCGTCACGGATACATTGGCTTCGCGTGCGACGTCGCGGATGGTGATTCTTTTCATAATATACTCAAATTTATGTGGCTTCGTCCCAATAATCTTAATCAAACCGCAATTTACTTAAACTTTGGAATAAGTCAAATAATATTTTTAAAAAACCCCGTCCAGCAGCGCAGAACGGGGAATGAATGGCAGGATTTGGGGATCAAACGTGCAGCAGAACCGTCAGTCCGGCCATGACGATCGACACCATGCTCATCAGCTTGATCAGGATGTTCAGCGACGGGCCGCTCGTGTCCTTGAACGGATCGCCGACCGTATCGCCCACAATCGTCGCCTTGTGCGAGGCGGAATTCTTGCCGCCGAAATGACCTTCCTCCACAAATTTTTTCGCATTGTCCCATGCGCCTCCCGAATTGGCCAGGAAAATCGCCAGGACAAAACCGGCACCCAGGCCGCCAGTCAGCAGGCCGACGACGCCGGCGGGGCCGAGCAGCATACCCACCGCGATCGGGACGGCGATGGCCAGCAGGGACGGAACGACCATCTCCTGCTGCGCCGCCTTCGTGGAGATCCGGACGCAGGACGTATAATCCGGCCGGCGCTTTCCTTCGAGGATGCCGGCGATCTCCCGGAACTGCCGGCGCACTTCGATGACCATTTTCTGGGCTGCGCGGCCGACGGCGTTCATGGTCATGCCGCAGAACAAGAAGGCCATCATCGCGCCGATGAAGACGCCGACCAGCACCACGGGGTTCATCAGGGTGATATTGTAATGTTCCACGATCTCCGGGATCGATGCACGGGACAGATCGGCGAACTGCGCCGCCATTTCGCCGCCCTTGGCGGCCAGGTGGCCGAATCCGATCTTGATCTCCTCAATGTAGGAGGCCAGAAGCGCCAGGGCCGTCAGGGCCGCCGAACCGATCGCGAAGCCCTTGCCCGTCGCCGCCGTCGTATTGCCGAGCGCATCCAGCACGTCGGTCTTCTCACGGACGGAAGGATCCAGGCCGGACATCTGCGCATTGCCGCCCGCGTTGTCGGCGATCGGTCCGTAGGCGTCCGTCGCCAGGGTGATGCCGAGGGTGGAGAGCATGCCCACCGCCGCGATGGAAATGCCGTAGAGACCCTGTCCCAGCAGATCCGGATCGAAACGGAATCCGGTCGCGAAACCGTACGCCAGCAGGATGGCGACGGCGATCGTGACGACCGGGATGGCGGTGGAGATCATGCCGAGTCCGACGCCGCTGATGATGACGGTCGCACTGCCCGTCTGGGCGCTCTCCGCCAGCTTGCGGGTCGGCTTGTAAGAATGGGACGTGTAATACTCCGTCACCTTGCCGATGATGACGCCGGCCAGCAGGCCGCTCAGCACCGACAGGGACAGCTGCCACCAGTTCGGCAGGTCCAGCAGCCGGAAGATCCCGAAGGTCAGCACGGCGATCAGGCCCGCGCTGAGGTTGGTGCCTACGCTCAGGGACTTCAGCAGGCCCTGCAGGTCGGCGTCTTCCTTCGTCCGGACGGCGAAGATGCCCAGGATGGACAGGGCCACGCCGACGGCGGCGATGGTCATCGGGGCCAGGATGGCTTTCATCTGGAGGGCCGTGTCGCCGAAGAAGGCGGAAGCACCCAGGGCCATGGTCGCGAGAATCGATCCGCAATAGGATTCATACAGGTCGGCGCCCATGCCGGCGACATCGCCCACGTTGTCACCGACGTTGTCCGCAATCGTAGCCGGGTTGCGGGGATCGTCCTCCGGGATGTCCTGTTCGACCTTGCCGACGATGTCCGCGCCGACATCCGCCGCTTTCGTGTAGATACCGCCGCCCACGCGCGCGAAAAGCGCCTGGGTCGAAGCGCCCATGCCGAAGGTCAGCATCGTCGTCGTGATGACCACCAGTTTCTGGCTCATGTCCGGCGTATCGACGAAGGCATTCAGCACGATCCACCAGATCGAGATGTCAAGCAGGCCGAGCCCCACGACGGTCAGTCCCATGACCGCACCGCTGCGGAAAGCGATTTTCAGGCCGCTGTTCAGGCTGCGCATCGTCGCATTGGCCGTACGGCCCGAAGCATAGGTCGCAGTTTTCATGCCAACGAAACCGGCCAGGCCGGAGAAGAAACCGCCGGTCAGGAAGGCGAAGGGGACCCAGGAATTCTGGATTCCGAATCCGTACGCCAGGACAGCAAAAAAGACCGCCAGGACGATGAAAACGATCGTGACGACCTTATACTGCTGCTTGAGGTAAGCCATGGCTCCCTCCCGCACATACTGTGCGATTTCTTTCATGGTAACATTCCCCTCGCTCTCCCGCATCATCTGGCGGAAGAAGATCCAGGCGAACAGCAACGCAAGGATTGCCGCAGCAGGGACGGCATAGAACAATGCATTCATAGCAACAAAAGTTTTAGTGTTATCATGGCGGGGTTCCCCGCTTGGTTTCGTTTCGAAAGCTTGATTATTTCGTTTTACAAATATAGTAAATAAATTAAACTTCAAAACAAAATGTGCTAAAACTTCATGCCCTGCACCCTGAAAACAGGGACAAAAAGAAAAAAGATGGCCGCTCGGGTCATCTTTTTTCTATCGGGTCCGTATTCGGATTATTCCTCAGCCTTCGGGGCTTCCTCGGCGACCGGAGCGGCCTCGGCCTTCTTGGCGCGGCTGCGGCGGGTGCTCTTCTTGGCCTCCTTCGGAGCGGAAGCGAGAGCGGCCTCGTTGAAGTCGACGAACTCTACGAGCGCCATCTCGGAACCGTCACCCTGACGGAAACCGGTGTGGAGGATGCGGAGGTAGCCGCCCGGACGGTCAGCGATCTTCGGAGCGATGGTCCGGAAGAGCTCGGCAGTGGCGTTCTTGTCCTTGAGGTAGCTGAAAACGACACGGCGGGAGTGGGTGGAATCGTCCTTGGATTTGGTGATGAGCGGTTCAACGTACATCTTGAGGGCCTTGGCCTTGGCAACAGTGGTATTGATCCTCTTATTCAGGATGAGAGAGGATGCCATGTTGGAAAGCATGGCCTTGCGGTGTCCGCTCTGGCGTCCGAGGTGGTTGATTTGTCTATTGTGCCTCATGGTTATACAATCTTTTTCTTAGGTTCAATGTTATACTTTCTGACATCCATCCCGAATGAGAGTTTCATCTTCTCGACGAGGATATCGATTTCGTTGAGGGACTTGCGGCCGAAGTTGCGGAACTTCATGAGTTCGGCGCGGCTGTAGGACACAAGGTCGGCGAAGGTGTCGATATCGGCGGCTTTCAGACAGTTGTATGCGCGGACGGAAAGTCCCATGTCGGAAAGCTTCGTCAGCAGGAGATGTCTCATGCGGAGACTCTCCTCATCGAGCTCCTTGGAGTCGGTTTCCACCGTGCTCTCGAGGGTGAGCTTATTGTCATCCGTGAAGAGCTTGAAGTGGTAAATGAGGATTTTGGCTGCTTCCTGAAGGGCTGAATCCGGAGAGATGGAACCATCGGTCACGATCTCAAGATTCAGTTTTTCATAGTCGGTCTTCTGCTCGACGCGCCAGTTCTCGACGGTCCAGTTGACCTTGCGGATCGGGGTGTAGATCGCGTCGACCGGAATGGTGCCGATCGGCGTGTTCTCATCGCGCTCCTCCTCGGCCGGGACAAAGCCGCGTCCGTGGGTGATGGTCAGGGAGATTTCGAGCTTGACGCTCGGTTCGAGCGAGCAGATATGCAGCTCTGGATTCAGCACCTTGAAAGAAGACAATCCTTTGGAAATATCCTCTGCAGTAAACTCCTGTTTACCGCTGATGGTGATGTTTGCCACCTCGGAATCAACGCTGTCGACCATCCTCTTGAAACGGACCTGCTTGAGGCCGAGGATGATGTCTTGCATTCCCTCGATGACGCCCGGGATGGTCGCGAACTCCTGGTCCACGCCGGCGATGCGGATCGAGCTGATAGCAAAACCTTCCAGAGAAGACAAGAGGATGCGGCGAAGGGCGTTGCCAATGGTCTGTCCGTATCCAGGCTCGAGCGGCCTGAACTCGAAACGGCCCACGGTCTCGGTGCCTTCGAGCATGATGACCTTATCCGGTTTCTGAAATGCTAAGATTGCCATATCAATTCTTTTTAAGGTGTTAATGATTACTTGGAGTAGAGGTCGACGATCAGCTGTTCGTTGATGTTCTCAGGAATCTCCTCGCGGGCAGGGACGTTGAGGTACTTGCCGACAAGGGTCTTGGCGTCGAACTCGAGCCAGGAATAACGGGTCGCGGAAGCGACGCTGTTCTGGATAACCTCGAGGCTCTTGGAACGCTCGCGGACGGCGATGACGTCACCGGCCTTCACGATAACGGACGGGATGTTGACAACCAGGCCGTTGAGGGTGATGTGCTTGTGGAGGACAAGCTGGCGGGCGGCGGCGCGGGTCGGAGCGATGCCGAGGCGGTAGACAATGTTGTCAAGACGGGACTCGAGGAGGAAGAGGAGGTTCTCACCCTTCTGGCCGCTCATACGGGAAGCTTTCTCGTAGGTGTTGCGGAACTGACGCTCGAGGAGGCCGTACATGTATTTGACCTTCTGCTTCTCCTTCAGCTGCGTACCGTACTCGGTAGCCTTGCGGCCACGCTTGCGGGCGGCACCGTGCTGTCCCGGAGGGAAGTTTCTTTTCTCATAGTACTTGTCGGCGCCGAAAATCGGCTCGCCGAACTTGCGTGCGATCTTTGTGCTGGGTCCAGTATATCTTGCCATAGTAATGGAATCTTAAGAAATTAAACTTTACGACGGCCTTTCGGACGGCATCCGTTGTGCGGCATCGGAGTGACGTCGATGATTTCGATGACCTCGATTCCGGCATTGTTGATGGTCCTGATGGCGGACTCACGTCCGGCGCCCGGGCCCTTCACATAGCACTTGACCTTGCGCAGACCCGCATCGAAAGCGGTCTTGGAAGCATCCTCGGCAGCCATCTGGGCGGCGTAAGGAGTGTTCTTCTTGGATCCGCGGAATCCGCACTTACCAGCTGAGGACCAGCTGATGACCTGGCCAACATTGTTGGTGAGAGCAACGATGACGTTGTTGAAAGTTGATGAAATATGAGCTTCACCAACGGCTTCAACCTTAACGACTCTCTTTTTAGCAGTTGTAGTCTTCTTTGCCATAATTCATCAATTATTTGGTTGCTTTCTTCTTGTTTGCAACGGTCTTCTTCTTGCCCTTGCGGGTACGGGCATTGTTCTTGGTGCTCTGGCCGCGGACGGGAAGGCCGATACGGTGGCGGATACCACGGTAGCAACCGATATCCATGAGGCGCTTGATGTTCATCTGGACAGAGGTCCTGAGTTCGCCTTCGATCTTGTAGTTTTCGCCGATTTCGGCACGGATCTTGGCGATCTGGTCATCGTCCCATTCGTTGACCTTGGTATCGTACGGGATGCCGCAGGTGTCCAGGATGGCCCTTGCGGAGGAACGACCGATACCGAAGATGTAGGTCAGACCGACTTCGCCTCTTTTGTTGTTCGGTAAATCAACACCGGCTATTCTTGCCATATTCTTATCTTTACTTTATTGTTATACAACTTTGGTTATTATCCCTGGCGCATCTTGAACTTGGGGTTCTTCTTGCAGATCACGTAAAGATGACCTTTACGGCGGACGATCTTGCAATCTTCGCTGCGCTTTTTGATGGATGTCTTAACTTTCATGGTGCAAAATTTTTTATTTGTATCTGAAGGAGATTCTGCCTTTGGTCAAATCATAAGGTGACATTTCAACTTTAACCTTGTCACCGAGGAGAATATGGATGAAATTCTGCCTCATCTTGCCGGAAATATGGGCAAGGATGACATGGCCGTTCTCCAATTCAACTTTGAACATAGCGTTCGGGAGCGTCTCGACGATGATCCCGTCTATCTCAATCGCTGTTTGTTTTGACATTAAAATACCACTTTAAAATTTATACCTACAAGTCCTTCTCAATGAAATCAAAGGTCGAAAGCTGCTCCGCTTTGCCTTTACGGACAACAACCGTAAGCTCGAAATGTGCCGCTTTCCGATGATCTGCAGTGTGTACCGCCCAACCGTTTCTTGCAAGATACACCCGGCGGTCGCCCGCCGTGATCATCGGCTCGATGCAGATTGTCATTCCTTCGACGAGGCGTGCGCCGCGGCCCTGGTGCCCGTAGTTCGGGACGCCCGGTCCTTCGTGCATGTCCCGGCCGATACCGTGGCCTTCCAGCTCACGTACGACCCCGAAACCGAATGACTCGGCATACGATTGCACCGCGTGTCCGATATCGCCGGTACGATTGCCCGCCACCGCCATCTTGATGCCTTCGTAAAGGGATGCCTTGGTGACATCCAGGAGCTTCCGGGTCTCAGCATCCACTTCCCCGACCGGGAAAGTGTATGCTGAATCACCGTTGTATCCTTTGTAGAGCGTGCCGAGGTCGACTGATACGATATCGCCCTCCTGGAGCACGACCTTGTCCGACGGAAAACCGTGGACGACTACATCATTTACGGAAGTGCAGATTGCGTAGGGATAGCCATCGTAATCCAAGAAGTTCGGAACTGCGCCGTTGTCACGGATGAAAGTCTCGGCCACCTCATTCAACTTCGCAGTTGACACACCTGGGGCGACCCACTTGCCGACTTCCGCCAACGTCCTCGACGTGAGCTCGCCGTTGTAACGCAGCAGTTCGATTGCTTCTTCTGTCTTCGGTGCTACCATCTTCCTTTAACCATCAAAAATTACATGCCGGAACGTCCCGACAGACGGCCGGTCTTCATCAGGCCGTCATAGTGACGCATGAGCAAATAGCTTTCAATCTGCTGGAGCGTGTCAAGGACGACACCCACAAGGATCAGGAGGGAGGTACCTCCGAAGAAGCTTGCAAACTGGTTCGTGACTCCGAGCTTCATCGCGAATGCCGGAAGGATGGCGATGATGGCCAGGAAGATGGAACCCGGGAAGGTGACGCGGTCGAGGATACCGTCAATGAAATTGGCGGTGGCCTTGCCCGGCTTGACTCCAGGGATGAAGCCGCCGTTCTTCTTCATGTCTTCGGCCATCATGGTCGGGTTGACCGTAACGGCGGTGTAGAAGAATGTGAAGATGACGACAAGAATGCCGAAAATAAAGTTATACCAGAAACCGGTATAGTTGCCGAGGGTGGCAGCGAGGCCGCGGGTGGCATCCCAACGGGAGAAGAGCAGCGGGAAGAGCATCAGCGCCTGGGCGAAGATGATCGGCATGACGCCGGCTGCATTGATCTTGATCGGGATGTACTGGCGGACACCGCCGTACTGACGGTTGCCGATGACGCGCTTGGCATACTGGACCGGGATCCTGCGGACAGCCTGCACGAGGGCGATGGCGGCGCAGAAGACGAGGAAGAGGATGACAAGCTCGATGACGATGAAGAGGAAACCGCCGTTGGTGGCGGACATCTTCGAACCGATTTCAGCGGCCAGGGCATACGGCAGACGGGCGACGATACCGATCATGATGATCAGGGAGATACCGTTGCCGACGCCACGGTCGGTAATACGCTCGCCGAGCCACATCACGAACATCGATCCGGCCATCAGGATGATGGTGCAGATGAGGTTGTAGGTGAAGTTGCTCATACCGAGCTGATTGACGGCGACGAAAGCGGAACCGGGGACCTGGTTGTGGACCTGGGCCATGTACGCAGGGCACTGGATGGCGAGGATCGCGACAGTCAGGTAGCGGGTCAGCTGGTTGATCTTTCTGCGGCCGCTCTCCCCTTCCATCTGCAGTTTGCGGAAGTAAGGGACGAACATGCCCAGAAGCTGGACGACGATGGATGCCGAGATGTACGGCATGACACCGAGCGCGAAGACCGAAGCGTTACCGAAAGCACCGCCGGAGAACATGTTGAGGAGGCCGACAAGACCTTCCTGCGTGCTGCTCTGGAGCTTGGAAAGGAGCGAAGCATCGATGCCCGGGAGCACGATGAAACACCCCAGTCGATAGACGAGTACCAAGAGAACCGTATACACGATCCTCTTGCGCAGCTCTTCGATCTTGAAGATGTTCTGGATAGTTTCGATAAATTTCTTCATCTCAATTCAATTACTCTTCAGCGATGGTTGCCGTACCTCCGGCCGCCTCGATCTTGGCGATAGCGGTCTTGGAGAAAGCGTCGGCAGATACTTCAAGTTTCGCGGTAAGTTCACCGTTGCCGAGAACCTTTACGAGTTCCTTGACCGGAGCGAGACCGTATTCGACGAGGACGTCGAGGTCGATCTTGGCGATACCGGTGGCATCGTAAAGAGCCTGAAGGTCGGCAACATTGATCGCTTTATACTCGACGCGGGTCGGGTTCTTGAATCCGAACTTCGGAAGTCTTCTCTGGATAGGCATCTGGCCTCCTTCGAAGCCGATCTTGTGGGAGTAACCGGCACGGGCCTGTGCGCCCTTGGTACCACGGGTGGCGGTACCGCCTTTACCGGAGCCTTCGCCACGGCCGATACGCTTGGAAGTCTTGGTTGCACCTTTTGCAGGTTTCAGGTTATGCAAATTCATCTGTAGTTCCTCCTTAATTAGATTTCTTCAACTTTGACGAGGTGGAGCACCTTCTGGAGCATACCGGTGGTGATCGGGGTCTTCTCGACCTCTACCGTCTGATGCATCCGGTGGATACCGAGGGAGCGGAGATTCGCAATCTGCCTGCGGGTCTCGCCGTTCTTGCTGATAACCTGGGTAATTCTGTATTTAGCCATAACTGTGTTCCTCCTATTAGCCGTTAAAAACCTTCGTCATCGGGACACCACGGAGACCTGCAACGGTATAAGCGTCACGCATCTCGGTAAGGGCGGCGACCGTAGCCTTCACAAGGTTGTGAGGGTTGGAAGAGCCCTTGCTCTTGGCGAGGACGTTCTGTACACCGACGGACTCGAAGACGGCACGCATAGCACCACCAGCCTTCACACCGGTACCCGGCGCAGCCGGCTTCATGAATACTTCAGCGCCGCCGAACTTGGCGACCTGCTCGTGCGGGATGGTCTTGTTGATGACCGGAATCTTGACCAGATTCTTCTTGGCATCCTCGACACCCTTCTGGATGGCAGCGGTAACTTCGTTTGCCTTGCCGAGACCATAACCTACGACACCGTTCTCGTCACCGACCACGACGATGGCCGCGAAACGGAAGTGACGACCACCCTTGGTCACCTTGGTGACCCTGTTGATGGCTACCAGTCTGTCCTTGAGCTCAAGGTCAGAGGTCTTTACTCTTTTAACATTTGTATTTGCCATAGTCCCGATTAGAATTTAAGGCCGCCTTCGCGGGCAGCGTCTGCCAAACTTTTAACTCTGCCATGATAGAGGTAACCGCCACGGTCGAATGCGACCTCGGAGATACCCTTGGCAAGCGCGCGCTCTGCGACAGCCTTGCCGACGAGGGCGGCAGCCTCCTTGCCGGACTTGCCTTTGCAGTCGACGGCGAGAGCCTTATCATTGGACGCAGCAGCGACGAGGGTTACGCCCTGCAGGTCGTCGATCACCTGTGCATAGATCTGCTTATTGCTTCTGAAGACGACAAGTCTGGGCCTTTCAGCAGTACCGTTCACATGTTTACGGATGCGGTAGTGAATCCTTCTTCTTCTTTCGATTTTATTCAATGCCATAATTGTGTCCTCCTATTTATTTAGCAGAAGCAGTCTTACCAGCCTTGCGACGAAGCTGTTCGCCGACGAACTTGATACCCTTGCCCTTATACGGTTCAGGCTTGCGGAAGGAGCGGATCTTGGCGGCGACCTGACCGAGGAGCTGCTTGTCGTGGCTCTTGAGGATCAGGACCGGGTTCTCACCCTTCTTGACCTGGGCGGCTTCAGCCTTGATTTCGGCCGGGAGATAAAGCTGGATGTCATGGGAGTAGCCGAGCGCGAAGGTAAGGAGCTGGCCCTGGACGTCGACACGGTAACCGACACCGACGAGTTCCTGCTTCACCTCGAAGCCCTTGGAAACACCCTCGACCATGTTGTGGACAAGCGCGCGATAGAGGCCGTGCATGGCACGGTGACGCGGCTGGTCGGTCGGACGGGTAAACTTGATTTCAGATCCCTCGATGGTGACGGTGATATCCGGGTCAACCTTCTGGCTGAGTTCACCAAGAGGTCCTTTAACCTTCAAAACGTTGCCGTCGGTCAGCTCGACGCTGACACCGGACGGAAGGTTTACAGGCAATTTTCCTATTCTTGACATTCTGTGATGAATTTTTTAATTAATAAACATAGCAAATCACCTCGCCGCCGACGCCCAGTTCGCGGGCTTCCTTGTCGGTGATGACGCCCTTGGAAGTCGTGAGGACGGCAATACCGAGGCCGTTGAGAACGCGCGGCATGCTGTCGACGTCGACGTACTTTCTCAGACCCGGCTTGGAAACGCGGTCGATGCCCTTGATAGCGGCGACCTTGGTCTGGGGATGGTACTTCAGAGCGATCTTGAGGGTGTTGGCAGGGGTACCTTCAACCACCTTGTAGCTGAGGATGTAACCCTTCTCGAAGAGGATCTTGGTGATCGCGACTTTCAGGTTGGAAGAAGGGATTTCAACAACCTTCTTTCCGGCGCGGTACGCGTTGCGGATCCTGGTCAAGTAGTCTGCAATTGGATCAGTCATTTGTTTGTCTGTTTTGTGGACCGGCGCCGTAGCGCCCGATATCCGATTGTTTGTTAATAATAATGTTATGCGGATCCCGTTTCCGGGAATGCGTTCGGTTTACCAGCTGGCCTTCTTGACGCCCGGGATGAGACCGTTGGAGGCCATCTCACGGAACTGGATGCGGCTCAGGCCGAAGGCACGCATGTAACCCTTCGGACGACCGGTAAGGGAGCAGCGGTTGTGCAGGCGGACGGAAGAGGAGTTCTTCGGGAGCTTGTCCAAAGCAGCCCAGTCACCAGCCTCTTTCAGAGCCTTTCTCTTTTCGGCATATTTAGCAACAAGTTTCGCGCGCTTAACCTCGCGGGCTTTCATACTTTCTTTTGCCATCGTATACGCTTTTAGTTGTTATGTTTCTTGAAAGGAAGGCCCATAGCCTTGAGGAGGGCGTGTGCCTCTTCGTCGCTCTTGGCGGTGGTCACGAAAGTGATCTCCATGCCGTGGATCTTCGGGTTCTTGTCCATGTCGATCTCCGGGAAGATGATCTGCTCCTTGAGACCGAGGGTGTAGTTGCCGCGACCGTCCATCTTCTCGGCGATACCGTTGAAGTCACGGATACGCGGGAGGGAGACACGGATGAGCTTCTCGAGGAATTCGTACATCTTGACATTGCGGAGGGTAACCTTGGTACCGATCGGCATGCCCTTGCGGAGGCGGAAGTTGGAGACGTCCTTCTTGGAAGAAGTGATGACGGCCTTCTGACCGGTGATGAGGCTGAGTTCCTCAGCGGCTTCCTCAACGAGTTTCTTGTCCTGGGTAGCATCGCCGACACCTTCGTTGATGGTGATCTTGACGAGCTTCGGGACCTGCATGACGGTGGTATAGGAGAACTGCTTCATCAGAGCAGGAACGATTTCCTCCTTGTAGACCTTCTTGAGGGTAGGAACATATCCTTCAGGCAGGGCCTGAACCTCAACGGGTGCGTTTTTCTTCTTTGCCATAATTAGATCTCCTCTCCTGATTTCTTAGCATAACGGACCTTCTTGCCGTCAACCATCTTGTAACCTACGCGGGTAGCCGCGCCGGACTTCGGGTCGACAAGCTGCACATTGGAGATGTGGATGCCGGCTTCCTGCTCGAGGATACCACCCTGCGGAGCCTTGGCATTCGGCTTGGTATGCTTTTTAACTACGTTAATACCTTCAACGACGACACGGTCCTTCTCTTTGAGGACTTCGAGGACCTTTCCGGTCTTTCCCTTATCGTTACCGGCGTTCACAAACACGGTGTCGCCTTTCTTGATGTGGAACTTCTTCATGATTTCTTGTAGATTAAAGGACCTCCGGTGCCAGTGAAACAATCTTCATATACTTGTCACGCAGCTCCCTGGAGACGGGGCCGAAGATACGCGTTCCGCGGACCTCACCAGCATTGTTGAGGAGGACGCAGGCGTTATCATCGAAACGGATGTAGGAACCATCCGCTCTGCGGATCTCTTTCTTGGTACGGACTACCACGGCCTTGGTAACGGAACCTTTCTTGACGTCACCGCCCGGGATAGCGCTCTTGACTGCCACGACGATCTGGTCGCCTACAGTTGCATAACGGTGGTGGGTACCTCCCAGGACACGGATGCAGAGGACATCCTTTGCACCGCTGTTGTCAGCCACCTTTAAACGTGTTTCCTGCTGTATCATTGTTACTTAACTTTTTCGACGATTTCAACTAATCTCCATCTCTTGGTCTTGCTCAGCGGGCGGGTCTCCATGATGCGGACGCGGTCGCCTTCGCTGCACTCGTTCTTCTCATCCTGAGCGACGAACTTGGTGGTCTTGTTGACGAACTTGCCGTAGAGGGGATGCTTCTCCTTGGTTTCGACGGCGACGACGATCGTCTTGTCCATCTTGTTGCTGACCACTACACCGATTCTTTCCTTGCGAAGATTTCTTTCCATGGTGCTTCTGATTACTGGTTGTTTTCTTTCTCGGCCAGGATAGTGATCATGCGAGCGATATCCTGTCTCATCTTTTTGAACTTAGAGGTGTCCTCCAATGGAGAGATAGCGTGATTCACCTTCATCTCGTCGAGTTCGGCCTTCATACCGGCAATGCGATCCTTCAGATCGGCGATCGACATCTCGCGTACTTCTTTAGTCTTCATGTTTCTCTACCATTAAATTATTCGACATAATCCCTGCGGACGATGAACTTCGTGGCGACCGGAAGCTTGTTGGCGGCGAGGCGCATGGCTTCCTTTGCGGTCTCGAGGGAGACACCCTCGGCCTCGAAGAGAATACGGCCCGGAGTAATCGGAGCGACAAATCCGTACGGATCGCCCTTACCTTTACCCATACGGGTGGAGAGCGGCTTCTTGGTCACAGGCTTGACAGGGAAGACGCGGATCCAGACCTGACCTTCACGGTTCATACGACGGGAGATAGCCTGACGGGCTGCCTCAATCTGCTGAGCGGTCAGCCAGCAATTCTCAAGGGTCTTGATACCGAAGGATCCGAATGCAAGCTGGTTGCCACGCTGGGCATTGCCTTTCATGCGGCCTTTCTGTTCCCTTCTGAATTTTGTTCTTTTAGGTTGTAACATGGGTGTATTACTTTTAAAAAAATTTCCTAAATTTCCCTAACAAATTGAGAATCAGCTGGTTGGGCAGAGTTCTCCTCAAATTTGGGATTGCAAAGTTAGCAAAAATATCCGAGAAACAAACATTTTTCAGAAAATATTTTAAAGTTTTCGACACAAAAAATCGTCAGTTATCTTTTGCAAATTCAGTCAGTTACAGACGCCGTTGAAAAATTCTTCGCCGCTTTTTCGACATGGCCCCGAACAACGTGGCACAGTATCTGAAAAATGACTACCTTTGCAACGCGAATGAAAAGAAAGACCGCATACCTGACCACCGTGCTGCTGGGGCTCCTCGCCCTGGCCGCCCCGTCGCACGCCCAGAACCGCGGCTACATGGGATACATCATCGAAGGCTCCGACACCCTCTTCGTGGATGCCCTCCGCCCGTCTTATGTCTATACCGGCAAGAAAAAAGGCCGCCAGTGGCGCCAGTATTACCGGCTCGTCCACAATTTCGCCAAGACCTATCCCTACGCGCTGCAGGCGCGCGAAGTCGTCCTCGAAGCGGACCGCACCATCAGGGAAGAGAACCTGAAGCGCCGCAAGAAGGAAAAATACATCGACCAGATCCAGAACAGCATTTTCGACAACTACGAGAGCGTCATCCGCAAGATGACCGTCTCCCAGGGCAAACTGCTGATCCAGCTCATCGGCCGGGAAACGGGCATCACGCCCTACGACATCATCAAGGACTACAAGAGCGGGCTCACCGCCTCCTTCTGGCAAGGGGTCGCGAAAATGTTCGGCGGCAACCTCAAGCGCCAGTACGATCCCGACCAGGAAGACCGGGCCATCGAAGACCTGGTCAAATTATGGGACAAAGGGGAATTCGAGGGCGTCTATTTCTCCATTTTCGGCAAGGAGGCGCCCATTCCGAAAGTCAAGCAGGTCAACACCTCCGCATCAAAAAGGAAATAAGGAGACTGGTCCATCCAGTCTTTCAGCACCATCAGCCGCGCCCCGGACGGGAGCGTGAGGTCGACGGATGCATGGAAGTGGCCGAAGATGAAATAATCGACCGGACCGCCGTCAAAGGCTTCGCACCACTTGTACAGCGGCTCCTCCGCCCCGCGGAAGGTATAGTCCAGGTTCTTGGCCAGCCGGCTGCTCTTGGACCAGCCGTTGCCCAGACGGAAAGCGAACCAGGGGTGCAGCGCGCTGAAGAGGATCTGCAGGAAGCGGTTGTGGAAGGCGGCGCGCATGATCTTGTAGCCGCGCATGCCCGGTCCGAGGCCGTCGCCATGGCCCAGGCAGAACCGCTTGCCGCCGATCTCGGTGACATACGGCTGCTCCAGCTTCTCCATCCCGAGACTTTCGAAATAAGAATAGGCCCAGATATCATGGTTGCCGGGGAAGAACCGGACCCGGACGCCGCGGTCCATCAGGTCGGTCAGGGCCCCGAAGACGCGGACATAGCCTTTCGGAACAACGTCCCGGTACTCGTACCAGAAGTCCCAGATGTCTCCGAGCAGATAAAGGGTCTCCGTCCGTTCCGCCGGGATGGAGCGCAGGAACTGCACGAACCGGGCTTCCCGGCCGGCGGGATCCTTGACGTCCAGCCCCAGGTGCACGTCGGAGACGAAATATGTCAGCGTCCTTTTCATAGATTCTTCACTTCGTTCAGAATGACAGCGGGTTCAGGATGACACGCCGGGGTGGCGGCGGGTCTCTCCGGAAAGCCGGTCAGCGGGCGATCACGAAAATCAGCACAGCGACCAGCAGGCAGTACAGCGAGAACCAGGAGAGTTTCGCCTTGCGGACCAGGGCGACCATCGCGCGGCAGGCCAGCAAGCCCGACAGGAAGGCGAACACGAAGCCCAGCACCAGCGCCACGGGCCCGACGCCTCCGCCGAAGGAAGCCTCGCCCGTCGCCACTTTCAGCAGGTCGAGCGACTGCTCCCCGATGATCGGAGCGAGCACCATCAGGAAGGAGAACTGGGCCATTTCGGAGCGACGTACGCCGGACAGCAGGCCGGTGGCGATGGTGGTGCCGCTCCGGGAGATGCCCGGCGCGACGGCGAACGCCTGGCCGACGCCCACGGTCAGGGCCTGCCAGTAGGAGATGCCGTTGCGGTATGCGGTATCCGGCGACTTGGCAAAGCGCCGGAACAGATTGAAATGGTCGGAGAAAAACAGGAGCGCAGCCGTGATGCAGAGCCCCACGCCCACCGGGAGGAGGCTGTCGCCGAACAGGGCTTCGACCTGGTCCTTGAAGAACACGCCGACGATGCCGACGGGGATCATGGAGACGATCAGCTTGCAGACATAGTCCGTCTCATCGTTGTAGCGGAACTTCAGCAGGCCTTTCAGCAACGCCCAGATCGCGCCCCAGAAGACGACGATGGTGCTGAGGACCGTGGCGAAATGGACGGTAACCGTAAAGTCGAGAAACCCTTCGGCATCGACACCGAGCAATTCCTTGAAGATCATCAGATGGCCGCTGCTGCTGACCGGAAGAAACTCGGTAAGTCCCTGGACGATACCGAGGAGGATCGCCTGCCACCAGCTCATGATTTCTTCTCCTTGTCCCGGAAGCAACCCATGATGGCGACGATCTCGATGATCACCCCGCAGAGGATGACGAGCGGAGCCGCGACGAGGCGGCGGAAGTCGAACATAGCGGGATTGAAGACATTGGGGTCTTTGCTGCCGCCCCCGATCATGAGAATATAGCCGGCCACCATGACCAGGAGGCCGATGAGCAGGAACCGGAGTCCCTTTCTGGTTATCGCGAAATTGTTATCCATAGTCTATCAATAATACAGTTCGGATTTGTCGAGGCGGATCAGATGGCCCACGACGAAATAGGTGCTCACGACGCAGATGACCACGCCGGAGACGACGACGATGCCCATGGCGACCAGCAGCAGGTCGAGGCGGAACAGCTCGAACAGCTGCGAGAACTGGCTGCGCAGGACATAGAGCAGGCCCACCAGCATCAGGATGGCCACGAGGGCGGAGAACAGGCCCAGCAGGGCGGAATTCACCAGGAACGGGCCGCGGATGAAGGACCGGGTCGCGCCGACCAGTTTCATCGTATGGATCGTGAAGCGGCGGGCATAGACGTTCAGCCGCATGGTGTTGCTGATCAGGACGAAGGAGATGAAGAGCAACAGGGCGATGAATACGCCCAGGACCAGTGAGATCCGGGCGAGGTTGGTGCTGAGCGCATCGACCAGGGATTTCTGGTAGACCACCTCATCGACCAGCGGAGACGCCGCGATCGTCCGGCTGACGACCTGCAGGCTGTCTTCGGAGACATAGGCGGCATCCAGGGTCACGTCGACCGACACCGGGATCGGGGAGGTCTCGAAGACGCTCAGGAAGTCCTTGCCGAGCATCTGGGCCATCTCTTCTTCCCCGCGGGCGCGGGAGATGAACTCGGTCCCCCGGATGAACGGCATCGAATCGAGCACCGCCTGGTAGTCCATGGCCTGCTGGTCAGAGACTTCCGGCATCATCAGGACCGACACCTTCATGTTCTCCTTGAAATAGTCCGAAACGCTGTCGGTATTGACAAGCAGCAGGCTCGCCACGCCGACCAGCAGCAGCACAAGACTGATGCTGACGACCGAGGACAGGTAGGCATTCGCCAGCCTGCGCCGAATCATCTTGTTTTCACCTCTAGCCATAGTTACCCAAATTGATGTCAAAGATAGTGATTTATGGAAATATGAAAAAAAAATCTTATCTTTGTGGACGAATTTTTGAAGATTCAACGACCATGGGAGATTCTGCAAAAAAGATTTTGTTCGTCAATTCCGAGATTTTCCCCTATCTCCCGGAGTCGCCGGTCGCCCGCATCGGACGCCAGTTGCCCCAGGGAATCCAGGAGCGGAAAAAGGAAATCCGTTCCTTCATGCCGCGGTACGGTTGCATCAACGAGCGCAAGAACCAGCTGCATGAAGTGATCCGCCTCTCGGGCATGAACATCATCATCGGCGACGTGGACCGGCCGCTCATTATCAAGGTGGCGTCGATCTCCTCCGCCCGCATCCAGGTCTACTTCATCGACAACGAGGATTATTTCAAGCGCAAGCAGACATACTGCGACGACAACGGCGTCTTCTTCGAGGACAATGCCGAAAGGGCCATCTTCTTCGCCCGCGGCGTACTGGAGACGGTCAAGAAACTCCGCTGGGCCCCGGACATCATCCACTGCCACGGCTGGATCACCCACATCCTCCCCGCCTATCTGAAGAAAGCGTACCGCGAAGATCCGATTTTCTCGGACAGCAAGATCGTCCTTTCCCTGTATGACGACACGCCTGCGGCACCGTTCTCGCCGGATTTCGCGCGGCTCGCCAGATTCGGCGGCGTGACCGAGGACGACCTCGGCTTCCTCGCCCAGGCCGATGGCATAAATCTTGCAAAAACTGCTGCGCAGTATTCTGACGGCATCATCCAGGCTGCGGAGAACGTAGCCCCGGAGATCATGGAGTACTGCAAGAGCCTCGGTCTTCCGCTGCTCCCGTATGACGGAGCGGCCCTCGAAGACGGCTCCTACGTAGACGCGTATAACAGTTTTTATGATCAGCTGTAGACAATGAAATTCCGATTCCACGGCCTGGCCGCCCTGATCGCGGCGGTCGGCCTGACATCCTGCATCGACGTCAACAACCGGCTCGGCGAGGACTACATCGCCACCAACCAGAAATACGACATCCATTCCGTCGAATTCGCCCTCGAGGACATTGAACTGGCCAGCCCCGACAGTCTCTCCGGATACAGCACGTACCGCTTCACGGTGGGCGCCATCCGCGACCCGGAATTCGGCCTGACGACCCGCAGCGCCGCCTTCACCCTCGTGCCGGTCGCAGACACCCTCGACTTCGGCAAGAACGCCAAGTTCCGCGCCTTCCACTTCACGGCCCCCTCCGACTCGATTTCCTGCGACAACCTGGACCAGGAATACATCCTGCAGAACATCCACGTCTACGCCCTGGAAGAAGAACTGGACCTGACGGCCATCGCCCCGAAGATCGTCCCCTCCAAGGAACGCATCACCAAGGGCGTCCCGGTCTACAACGGATCCGACTCCCTGTCCTTTGACTTCACGCGCGCCTTCGGCGAGAAATACATGCAGATCACCCAGGCCGACCTGGACGACATCTCCGTCTACCGGAAGAAATTCCCGGGCATCTACATCACCACCGACGCCCCGGCCGGCAACGGCGGCCGCATCAACATGTTCCGGGTTCCGATCGAAGTGACGAACGGCCTGATTTACGGCAGCTACGCCAACCTGAAATTCACGGCCGACTACGGCACCCGCACGCAGGTCGACACGAGTTTCCTCTTCTACATCGGCCCGCTCAGCAAATACGACTTGAGCGGAGTGACCAGCACGTCCGTTAACGACAACCCGCAGGTCGCCTACGACGTCATCACCCATGAAACCAAGTCCCGCGAAGGCAAGGTCACGGGAGACATCGTCTTCGAAGGCGGACGCGGCCTCAAGCCTGTCGTCAAGGCTGCCGCCATCAAGGAGAAACTCTCCGCGCTCATCAGCCAGCACGGTGATCCCGCCTCGATCATCGTCAGCAAGGCCACCATCGAGCTGCCCTTCGAATTCCCGGAGAACTATCTCGACATGCGCCTCTTCCCGACGACGCTCAGCCCGACCTGCCGCATCGTGACCGACACGTCGGTCACCTTCGCCGGCATCTCCGACGCCAGTGTCTCCACCGAGAACCAGGGCACGATCAACCGTTCCCTCGGCATGTACGCCCCGGACCTCTCGCACCACATCCAGTCCCTGCTCCGTCTCAAGGACGACAGCCAGATCGAGAACTATGACATCTGGTTCCTGCCCATGGCGGACGAAGTCATCACGACGACGACCGGCGCCGCCAACACCGACCTCGCCGACTACTACCAGCAGATGGCCTACATGAGCTATTACAACAGCATGTACGGCGGCTATGGCGGTTACGGCGGATACGGATACGGCGGTTATGGCGGATACGGCGGCTATGGCGGCTACAGCAACTACTACAATTACTACAACTACATGATGATGGCCGAGATGTACGGTTCCTCCAACACGACCGTCAACACCCAGACCATGCTGGACTTCCACCGCTTCTACCGCGCCGTCCTCAACGGTCCTTCCTCCGAAAACGGCCCGCGCCTGCGCGTCACCTACGCCGTTCCCGCCCAGAATTAACAGCCTCCGGGCAAGAAAATAACAAGGGCTGCTCCTTGCGGGGCAGCCCTTTACGTTTGCTTTATCGAAGAATTACTCTTTCTCAGCAAGTTTAGCCTCAACATAGTTGATAGCGTCAGCAACGGTAGCGATACCGGCAGCGTCCTCATCCGGGATCTTGACACCGAACTCCTTCTCGAATTCCATGAGAAGTTCAACGGTGTCGAGGGAATCAGCACCAAGGTCGTTGGTGAAGTTCGCGGTCTCGGTGACCTCAGACTCTTCAACGCCGAGCTTGTCAACGATGATGGCTTTTACCTTTTTTACTACGTCTTCCATAATAAATAAGAATTTTTGTTTATAGTTTATAATACACAATTTCAGTTTATTCGGCAAAGTAAGTAAAAATTTCTGACATTTGAAACAAATTGCCCGAAAACCTGCATCTTACAGGCACTTCCCGAAAACCGTCTTTCCCCATTGCAAAAACAGAGCCGAACTCTAGCAGCACCCTTCTTTTTCAGGAAAGGCCTCCTCCGAACCGGAATTCCGGGAGAGGTTGATCCAGATCCGCAGGCCGTTGACCGAGTTGACCAGGTAGAAGCAGTACTTGATGAACATGACCACCGTGTAGCTGGAAGCGTCGGAAGAGAGCATCGTGCTGCCCCACAGGCAGATGGAGGAGATGTTGACCAGGTTCCAGAGGATCCACTGCTCCATGTACGCCAGGGACATCAGGATCTGGCCGGCGATGTTGAACGTGAAGACGGCGGCGTCGAAGAAGACCTGGAGCCGGTTGACCTGGTCCGGGGCGACGGTGCGCAGCTGGATCCACATCAGCACGCCGTACGAGACCGCCAGCAGCACGAGGACGCTGCACAGGACCAGCCAGCGCTGGGACGGCGTCAGCCGGCGGGCTTTCACCTCGGTCTTCGCCCCGCTGGCGCCCCGTTTGCGCCACTGCCACAGGCCGACGAACTGCATCGGCAGGAAGAAGAACAGGTGCAGGGCGAAATTGCCCCAAAGGCCGTTATCCGCCGCGACGATCGTGCAGAAAGTCACGTCGAGGATGCCGAAGAAGAAGGTCCACAGGATTCCGTTGGCCGACAGGACGGTCGAGGCGACGCCCATCACGGAGCCGAAGGCGGCGATCAGGAGCATGACGACGCGGGCCTGAGGGTCCTGGAGTTTGAAGGCGGTGGTAATGGCGATGACGACGACCATCAGGGTCATCAGGACCGTCGAGAAGATTTTATTGAATTTCTTGTCGTTCATTTCATTGGGTTTAGATCCTTCGCTACGCTCAGGATAACAGGGTGGAGCCGTCCGCTCCGGCGTTCAGGGATTCGAGGATCCGGGCGGCGAGGGCTTCGCTGCCCAGGAATTCCGCCAGGTCGGAAAGGGGCGCCGCCGCAATCCGGGCGACGGAACCATAATGCAGCAGCAGGCGCTGTTCGGTCTTCTCGCCGACCCCCTTGATCTCCCGCAGGGCCGAATCGATCTGGGCCTTGCTGCGGAGGTTGCGGTGGAACGTGATGCCGAAGCGGTGGGCCTCGTCACGGATCTGCTGGAGGACTTTCAAGGCCTGGGAGTTCCGGTCGATGAACAGCGGATACGGATCGCCGACGCGGATGACCTCTTCCAGCCGTTTCGCCAGGCCGATGACCGTCAGCCGTTCCGTCAGCCCCAGTTCCGCCAGGGCCTGGTAGGCGAATTCGAGCTGCCCCTTGCCGCCGTCGATGACGATGAGTTGCGGCAGGTCGTCGGGGGCTTCCATGAGCATCCGGCTGTAGCGCCGGTTGACGACTTCCTTCATCGAGGCATAGTCGTTGGCACCGACGACGGTCTTGATCTTGAAGCGGCGGTAATCTTTCTTGGACGGTTTCCCGTCCCGGAACACGACGCAGGACGCGACCGGATTGGTGCCCTGGATGTTGGAGTTGTCGAAGCATTCCATGTGCCGGGGCAGTTCCTTCATGCCGATGGCCCGCTGCAGGTCTTCCATGACCTTCAGGTAGAACTGGTCCGGATCGGTATGCTCCCGCTGTTTCATGGCATTGAACTGCATCTCCTTCGCGTTGCGGTCGTTCAGCTGGAGAAGCGCCAGTTTGTCGCCCTTGACCGGGATACGGAAGTCCACGCCGTCGATCTCCACGTCCGGCAGGAACGGAACGATGACTTCCCGGGACAGGTCGCCGAACTTCGACTCGATCTCGGCGATGAACGTACTGAGCACCGAGGCCGGTTCTTCCTCGATCTGGAGCCGGAAGCCCAGACCGAGACTCTGGACGATGGCCCCGCCGCGGATGCGCATGAAATGTCCGAACGCCTCCGTCGAATCGGTCACCAGCGAGAAGACGTCGGCGTCCCCGATCGTCGTGCTGCTGATGATGGACTTGCCGTAATGCTTTTCCAGCGACTGCATCTTCTCCTTGCAGAGGGCGGCCTGCTCGAAATCCAGCGCGGCGGCGGCCTCTTCCATCAGCGTGCGGTAATGCTGGATCATTTCCCGTCCCCCGCCCTTTAGCAGGGACACGATCTCATCGATCCAGCCGCCGTATTCTTCCTTGGAAACCGCCCCGACGCAACAGCCCTTGCAACGGCCGATATGGAATTCCAGGCAGGGCCGGAACTTGCGGCGCAGGATCGCCTGCGAATCGATTTTCAGGGCGCAGGTCCGCAGGGGATACAGGTCCCGGAACAACTCCAGCAGGTTGCGGGCATGCATCACGGAACTGTAGGGACCGAAATAGCGGGAGCCGTCCTTGACGAGGCGGCGGGTCATGAAGACCCGGGGAAAATCGTCGGCGGTCACGCAGATCCAGGGATAGGTCTTCGAATCCTTCAGGAGGATGTTGTACCGGGGCTTGTACTGCTTGATCAGGTTGTTTTCCAGCAGCAGGGCGTCGGCCTCGGAGCCGACGACCGTGTACTGGGCGTCGGCGATCTTCGAGACGAGGATGCGGGTCTTGCGGTTGAGCCGCTCGGGCGGGACGAAATACTGGGCCACCCGTTTGTGGAGGTCCTTCGCCTTGCCGACATAGATGACATTCCCCTCGGCGTCATAGTAGCGGTAGACACCGGGGGAATGCGGAAACAGGGATATTTTCTCTCTTACTTCCAAGATTCTTCACTTCGTTCAGAATGACGCGCCGGCCGGAAGGGCGGGGCTGTCATCCTGAGGCATGCCGAAGGATCTAGATGTACTTGGCGAGTTCTTCGGCGATCGCCTCGCCGCGAAGGCCGCGCTTGAGGATCGTGCCGTCCGGGCCGAAGAGGATCAGATGCGGAATGCCCTGGATCCCGTAGAGGTCGGTCGGGATGTGCTGGCCGTTGACGATCTGGTTCCAGACGATGCCGAATTCCGGAGCGGCTTTCTTGGTGTCTTCGATTTCATCCCAGACAGCAACGCTGAGGATGTCGAATTTCGGGCCGTGGAACTGGTCGTAGGCCGCCTTGATGTACGGCATCTCCCGCTTGCACGGACCGCACCAGGAAGCCCAGAAGTCGACGAGCATGTACTTGCCCTTGCCGACATAGTCGGAGAGCTTGACCTTCGTGCCGTCTTCCTCCTCGATGGTGAAGTCGGTGAACATGGCGCCCTCGGCGGTCTTCAGCTGGGCCTCGGCCGCTTCCTTGACGCTGGCGACGAACTGCTGGCCCTGGAGTTCCGGAGCCAGGCCGGCGATCGCATCCAGCAGGTCGGCCGGTTCCAGGTCATAATACACATTCTGGAGGGCGACGAGACCGAGGAAGTTGTCCTTGTTGGCCAGGAGGGTCTCCTTGTTGAGGTCGACATACTGGTCATAGAGCGCTTCGCCTTTCTCCTCATCCTGCTCGGCGCGGATCTTCGCGGCGAGGTCGTTGGCCTTCTCGATAAAGGCGTTCAGGCGGGACGTCGCGGAAGCCGGATCGCTGGACGTCACCTTCGGGGTGTCGCCCGTGAAATCGAAGGTCAGCTTGCTGCCGTCGGAAATGAACTGGCACTGGCCGAGTTCGGTCTCGACGACGGCGTTGGAGAGCAGGTCGACCGGGACCTTGAAGGAGAATGCACCGTCGGTGATATTGAGGACGGTATCGACGCTGGCCGTAGCGATGTGGACCTGGGAGGGGGCATCGGCGCCGAACTTGCCCGTCAGGGAAGTCATGCCGGACTTCTGCCCGCAGGCGACGGCAGCGAGGGCAGCGGCCGCAAAGAGGAGAATTTTCTTATTCATGGTCATGAAACTTTGATTGTCAAGCAAAAAGCCTGTTCCGCCGACAGACGGAACAGGCCGTAAAAATAGTGATTTTCTTTCTTATTGCAAAGAATTACTCACCGCGGTTCTCGTTTCTGCGGCCACCACGGCCACCACGACGTTCGCGACGGTCGCCACCACGGCTACCACGCTCACCGCCACGGCTCTGCGGCTGTGCGGAAGCGGCGCTCATGCCGGCATTCGGGGAGAGATCCTTCTTGCCGTAGACTTCGCCGTTGCAGATCCAAACCTTGATACCGAGGCAACCGACCTTGGTATTGGCGACAGCCAATGCATAGTCGATATCGGCACGGAAGGTGTGGAGCGGAGTACGTCCTTCCTTGAACATCTCGGTACGGGCCATTTCGGCGCCGCCGACGCGGCCGGCGATCTGGACCTTGATACCTTCGGCTCCGACGCGCATCGCGGAAGCGATGGCCATCTTGATGGCGCGGCGATAGGAGACGCGGCCCTCGATCTGGCGGGCGATGGAGTCAGCCACGATGTGGGCGTCCACCTCCGGACGACGGACCTCGAAGATGTTGATCTGGACATCCTTCTTGGTGACCTTCTTGAGTTCTTCCTTGAGTTTGTCGACTTCCTGTCCACCCTTGCCGATGATGACACCCGGACGAGCGGCCTGGATGGTCACGGTAATGAGCTTGAGGGTCCTTTCGATGACGATCTTGGAGATGCTTGCCTTGGCGAGACGGTTCTCGAGATACTTGCGGATCTTGTAGTCTTCCGCGATCTTCTCGGCATAGCTGCCACCGACCCAGTTGGAGTCCCAACCACGGGTGATACCGATTCTGTTGCTGATAGGATTAGTTTTGCTTCCCATAATTATGCCTCCTCTACTGGTTTCTTGACATCAAGGATGATGGTGACATGGTTGCTTCTCTTGCGGATGCGTCCGGCACGGCCCCGCGGGCACGGGCGGATTCTCTTCAGGGTGCGGCCTTCGTCGACCATGATGGTCTTGACGACGACGTTGCCGTTGTCGAGTTCCTTGGACAGTTCCGGGTTCTTGGCTTCCCAGTTCGCGATGGCGCTGCGGAGCAGCTTCTCCAGGCGGATGGACGGAGCCTTCTTGGAGAATTTGAGAAGATCCAGTGCGCGGTTTACTTCCACACCCCTCACCGTGTCAGCGACGAGACGCATCTTGCGGGGAGATGTAGGCACATCATTCAACTTAGCTATAGCGGTCTGCCTCTTAGCTTCTTTCAGCTTTTCGGCCATTAATCTTTTACGAGCTCCCATAATTCGAATCTCATTTAAAATTACTTCTTATTGTTGCCGGAGTGGCCTCTGAAAGTTCTAGTAGGAGCGAACTCGCCAAGCTTGTGACCTACCATGTTCTCAGTAACATAAACCGGAATAAACTTGTTTCCGTTGTGGACTGCGATGGTATGGCCGACGAAGTCAGGAGAGATCATGCTGGCGCGTGACCAAGTCTTGACAACTTCTTTCTTCTTGCTACCATCATTCATAGCAAGAATTCTCTTCTCCAGGGCTTCCTGGATATAGGGACCTTTTCTTAAAGAACGACTCATGATTCCTAAAGTTTAATTCCGATTATTTTTTCCTTCTTTCAATGATGAACTTATTTGAAGTAGCCTTAGGATTACGTGTCTTGTAGCCCTTAGCAGGAAGGCCCTTGCGGGAACGCGGGTGTCCGCCGGAGGCGCGTCCTTCACCACCACCCATCGGGTGATCGTGCGGGTTCATGACGACACCGCGGTTGTGCGGACGACGGCCGAGCCAGCGGCTGCGGCCAGCCTTTCCAAACGACTCCAAATTGTGATCAGGGTTGGATACGGTACCGACGGTGGCACGGCAGGAAACGAGGACCATGCGGGTCTCACCGGAAGGGAGACGGAGGATGGCGTGGTTGCCTTCACGTGCGGCGAGCTGGGCGAAGGTGCCGGCGGAGCGGGCCATCGCGCCGCCCTGACCGGGACGGAGCTCGATGTTGTGGACGAGGGTACCAACCGGAATTTCAGCGAGAGGGAGGGCGTTACCGACTTCCGGAGCGACACCGCTGCCGGATTCGATGATCTGGCCGACCTTCAGGCCGTTAGGAGCAATGATGTAACGCTTTTCGCCATCCTGGTATTCGACGAGGGCGATGCGGGCGCTGCGGTTCGGATCGTACTCGATGGTGAGCACGGTTGCAGTCTGACCGTCCTTGTTGCGGAGGAAGTCGATGATGCGGTACATTTTCTTGTGACCGCCGCCGATGTAACGCATGGTCATCTGACCCGTGTTGTTACGGCCGCCGGTCCTCTTGAGAGGCTCAAGCAATGCCTTGTGAGGTTTTCTGCAGGTAATGTCGTCAAAAGCGCTGATTACCTTGTTCCTCTGACCGGGAGTTACCGGTTTGAATTTTCTTACTGCCATAGCTTCAGCCCTCCTTAAATATTAGCGTAGAAATCAATCTTGTCATCACCTGCGAGGGTCACGTAGGCCTTCTTGAAGTGATTCATGCGGCCACGGAGCAGACCAGCCTTGGTATAGCGGGCCTTGCGCTTGCCGTGATAATTGAGTGTATTGACAGATGCGACGGTAACATTGTACATCTGCTCGACAGCTGCCTTGATCTCGATCTTGTTCGCAGAGCGGTCGACAATGAAACCGTAACGGTTCAACTTTTCGCCCTGAGCCGTCATCTTCTCTGTAACGATTGGCTTAATGATAATTCCCATCTCTGTTTTCTTTTAGCGGTTGACTCTCGAGGCGAGAATATCCTGGACGCCGTCGACCAGCACGAGCGAATAAGCGTTCATGATGGCGTAGGTGTTGATCTCGTCCACAGTGATGACATTGACCTCAGGGAGATTGCGTGATGAAAGGAAAATGTTGTCGGAGTTCTCCGGGAGGACGAAGAGGACCTTGCGGTCACCGGCCTTGATGGCCTTGATGATGCCGAGGAGTTCCTTGGTCTTCGGGGCGTCCATGGTGAACGGTTCGACGATGGTGATAGCGTTGTCCAGCGCCTTCTGGGAGAGGGCGGAGATACGGGCAAGCTGCTTCACTTTCTTATTGAGCTTGAAACGGTAGTCGCGCGGTTTCGGACCGAAGACGCGGCCGCCACCGACGAAGATGTTGGCCTTGAGGGATCCGTGACGGGCACCGCCGCCGCCTTTCTGACGGCCGAGCTTCTTGGTGGAATGAGCGATTTCGCTTCTGTCCTTGGTCTTGGCGGTTCCCTGACGCTGATTGGCGAGGTACTGAACTACGTCAAGCCACATGACGTGGTCGTTCGGAGTGATGCCGAAAACCTTCTCGTCGAGAACGACGGTCTTCCCGGACTGGGTGCCGTCAATTTTCAATACGTTGAGTTCCATAGTCTTATGCCTCCAAAATTACGTAAGAACCTTTGGCTCCCGGGACGGAGCCCTTAACGACGATGATGTTGTTCTCAGGGATGAGCTTGAGGACGGACAGACCCGTCACCTTGACGCGCTCGTTACCCATGTGACCGGCCATGCGCATTCCGGGGAAGACGCGGGACGGCCAGGAGGATGCACCCATGGAACCAGGGTGACGGAGACGGTTGTGCTGACCATGGGTCACACCGCCGACGCCGGCGAATCCGTGGCGCTTGACGACGCCCTGGAAACCCTTACCCTTGGAAGTACCGACGACGCTGACGAAGTCGACGCCTTCGAAGACGTCTGCGACGGTCAGGGTGTCGCCCAGGTTCAGGTCCTTCCCGAAGTTCAGCGGAAACTCGACGAGTTTGCGCATCGGGTTGACACCTGCCTTTTTGAAATGCCCCTGAAGAGGCGCGCTGGCATGCTTCTCTGTGGTTTCGTCATAGGCAAGCTGAACGGCGGCATAACCATCTTTCTCAACCGTCTTCAACTGCGTAACAACACATGGACCAGCCTCAATGACGGTGCATGGAATATTCTTTCCATCAGCACCGAAAACGGAAGTCATTCCGATTTTCTTTCCAATTAATCCAGGCATTGGCTTGTTAATTGATTGTTAATTAATATTTTACACTATTCCGCCTAATTTTTGCGGACTGCAAAGGTAGCGATAATATTTTGATTTTCATAACTTTTCCACAGTTTTTTCAACAGGTTTTGCAGCAGATTCCGCACACCGCCTGCCGGCCGCTCTTGCGGCATCGAAAATAAATGTCTATTTTTGTATGCTATTTTATATAATATGTTGTTGTCGCTCTTCGGTTTCCTCAACCTGTCGCTCATCGACATACTGGACATCCTGCTGGTTGCCCTGATCATCTTCGTGGTCTTCCGGTGGATCCGGCATTCGTCCGCCCTCAACATCTTCCTGGCCGTCATCCTCATCTACGTGATGGTCGTGATCGTCGACGCCCTGGGCATGAAGCTGATGAGCGCCCTGCTGGGGACCTTCGTGGACGTGGGCGTGATCGCCCTCATCGTGATCTTCCAGCCGGAGATCCGCCACTTCCTCTACCGGTTCGGCAGCGAAGCCAAGATCAGCACCAAGAGCCGGCAGATCCTGGACCGCATCCTGGGCGCCCGGTCCGGGGCCAAGATGGGCTCGGCCGCCGTCGACGAAGTCGCCGAAGCCTGCCGCGCCATGTCCGACAGCAAGACCGGTGCCCTGATGGTCTTCCCGCACAGCGACAACCTGGACTACATCATCGAGACCGGCGACCGGATCGACGCGACGATCAGCCGCCGCCTCATCATGAACATTTTCTTCAAGAACTCACCGCTCCACGACGGGGCGATGGTCCTCCGGGGAGAACGCATCGTGGCCGCCCGCTGCACGCTTCCGATCACGGAGCGCAGCGACATCCCCGCCCATTTCGGCATGCGCCACAAAGCCGCCGTCGGCATTTCCGAACAGTCGGACGCCGACGTCATCGTGGTCTCGGAAGAGACCGGCAACGTCTCTTTCGTCCGCAACGGCAAGCTGACCCACATCAGCAACATGAATGAACTTAAACTGCTCCTGGACGCCGCCTTCTCCGGCGGGGAGCAGACAGACAAGAAGGAGTAAGATTTGGAAGAAGCAAGGAACATAGACGTCCGGTTGGAAGCGAAGCTGGGATTTGACAGGATCCGGACGGCCATTGCAAACCGCTGCAGCACGGCATACGCCGCACAGCGGGTGGCAGAAGAAACATTTTCCACCTCGGCCCGGGAAATCCGCCGGCGCCTGCTGCTGACCGACGAGATGCGGCTGATCATCCTGTTCGAGGACAGTTTCCCGACCAGCGGATACATCGACTGCATCGATTTCCTCGAGGTCCTCGCCCAGGACGGCGCCAACATCGACCTGCTTTCGCTGGGCAAGCTGCGGACCCTGCTGGACACCCTCCACAAGGTCATCGCCTTTTTCTCGACCGTTAAGGACGGGGTCTATCCCAACCTGACCCGCCTGACGGCCCACGTCAACGTCTTCCCGGAAATCCTGCAGCAGATCGACCGGATCCTGGACCGCAACGGCGAAGTCAAGGACACCGCCTCGGACCTCCTCTACGAGATCCGCAAGGCCCTCCGGGAGAAAGAAGGCGCCATCTCACGCCGGGCCGCTGCCATCCTCAAGCGCGCCCAGCAGGAAGGCATCGCCGATGCCGACGCCAGCCTGTCGGTCCGCGACGGCAAGATGCTCATCCCGGTCAGTTCCGCCCACAAGCGCAAGCTCGCCGGCTTCGTCTACGATGAATCCTCGACCGGCAAGACGACCTACATCGAACCGGCGGAGGTTATCGAACTTGAAAACGAAATCGCGGAACTGCACTTCGCCGAAAGCCGTGAGATTTTCAAGATCCTCAGCGATTTCAGCGAATTCGTCCGGCCGTACGTGCCCCGGCTGCTGGCCGGCGCCCGCGTCGCCGGCGAACTGGACTTCATCATGGCCAAGGCCCAGACCGCCCTGGAATACATCGCCGGAATGCCGGTCCTCTCCGAAAACGGAGAGATGAACCTCCGCAAGGCCCGCCATCCCCTCCTGGAGAAAGCCCTCCGCCGCGAAGGCAAGGAGATCGTCCCGCTGACCGCCTCCCTCACCCCCGCCAAGCACATCCTCCTCATTTCCGGTCCGAACGCCGGCGGCAAATCCGTCTGCCTGAAGACCGTCGGCCTGCTCCAGTACATGTTCCAGTGGGGCATGCTCATCCCGACCTCGGAGACCTCCGAGATGACCCTGTTCAACCGCATCATGGTCGACATCGGCGACGGCCAGTCGATCGACAACGACCTGAGCACCTACAGCTCCTTCCTCGATTCCATGCGCCAGATGCTGGAATGCGCGGACGAGCATACCCTCGTACTCATCGACGAATTCGGCTCGGGCACCGAGCCCGCCGCCGGCGGCGCCATCGCGGAAGCCATCCTGAGCGAACTTGACCGCAGGGGCGTCTACGGCGTCATCACAACCCATTATACCAACCTGAAACTCTACGCCGCCCGGGAAGGCGACTGCGGCGTCATCAACGGCGCCATGCAATTCGATGCCAAGAACATCGCCCCGCTCTTCAAACTGGAGATGGGACTCCCCGGGAACTCCTTCGCCTTCGAGATGGCCCGCAAGATGGGCCTGCCGGAGGCGATCATCAAGGATGCCGAGGAGCGTGCCGGCGACGAATACGTCGGCATCGAGCGGAACCTCCGCAAGATCGCCCGCAACCGCCGCGCCCTCGACGAGAAACTCGAAAAGATCCGCCACACCGACAAGACCCTCGAGAACATCACGGGCCGCTACCAGAGGGAACTGGAAGACATCAAGAAGACCCGCAAGGAGATCATCGACGAAGCCCGCCGGGAAGCCGAGGGAATGGTCAAGGAGGCCAACAAGCGGATCGAACGGACCATCCGGGAGATCAAGGAAAACCAGGCGGAAAAAGAGAAAACCCAGGAAGTGCGCCGCGAACTGGGTGACTTCATGAGCCTGCTGACGCAAGGCAAGCAGCGGCAGCAGAAGAACCGCGAAGACTACGTCGAAGGGAAACTCCGGCAACTGTCCGAGCGCCGGGAGCGGGAAAAGGCCCGCCGGGTGCGCCGCGGAACGGCCGCGCCGGAAGAAGTCCCGGCCGAATCGGCGGCGGACGCCCGCAGCGGCCCGCTGAAAGTCGGCGAGAAAGTCCGCGTCAAGGACAACGGGATGGTCGGCGAGGTCTCCAAGGTCTCGGCCAAGGCCGTCACCGTCATCATCGGCAGCATCACCAGCAAACTCCCGCACGAGCGCGTCGAGCGGATCTCCTCGAACGAATACAAGGAGGCTGTCCGGAACATTCCGACGGCCACCCGGCCGCTGCAGGTGGAAGATGCCGCCATCCGCGAGCGCAAACTCGCCTTCAAGCCGGAACTGGACGTCCGGGGCGAACGGCTGGGCGACGCGCTGGAGATCGTCATGCGGTTCGTCGATGACGCGATCATGCTGGGCATGCCTTCCGTGCGGATCGTCCACGGCAAGGGCACCGGGGTCCTCCACGAGGAGATCCAGAAGATGCTCCGCGCCACGGCCGGGGTCGCCTCGGTCAAGGACGAGCACATCCAGCACGGCGGGTCGGGCGTAACCATCGTCACCTTCGACTGATGGGACGCGGAGAGATCGGAAGGCTCGGCGAGCAGGCCGCCTGCCGCTACCTGGCCGGCCGGGGTCATACGGTCCTGGACCGGAACTGGCGGGCCGGGCACCTGGAACTGGACATCATCTCCCTGGCTCCCGACGGGATCCACTTCACGGAGGTGAAGACGCGGGTGGCGCCGGTAGCGGCCCCGCCGCAAGACAATGTGGGATACGCCAAGCAGCGGAACATGGCAGCCGCGGCCCAGCGGTTTCTCCACGATAAAGACGACCGGAAACTGGCCACCCTGGAGGTCTTTTTCGACGTCATTGCAGTGACACTGGACGGAGGCTCCGAGGAAATCGCGTATTTCCCGTCCGCCTTCATTCCGATATATGTTTGAAACACTATGAACAACAACCATTACTGCGTCATCATGGCCGGCGGCTATGGAAGCCACTTCTGGCCAATGACCCGGGAATCCCGGCCGAAACAGTTTATCGACCTGACCGGACAGGGCCGATCCCTGGTCCGCGTCGCGTATGATCGGTGCCTCGGGGTCGTCCCGAAAGAGAATATCCTGCTGATCACCCTGTCCCGCTTCCGGGATTACGTCTTCGAGACGATCCCCGACTTCCCGGAAGAAAACCTGCTGCTGGAGCCCTACGGCCGGAAGACCGCCCCGTGCATCGTCTATTCGACCTATGCCATTCTCAAGCGGAATCCCGACGCCGTCATCGCCATGATCCCGGCCGACCAGATCATCTTCGACGGAGACTGCTACCGGAAAACCCTGCGGGACGCCCTCGACTACGCCTCCGGCCACTCCGTCCTGGTGACCCTCGGCGTCGTACCGACCCGGCCGGACCCCAACTATGGTTACATCCAGGTCGCCGGCGGCAAGGCGGCACGCAACGCCGACAAGCCGGTCCCGGTCAAGACCTTCACGGAGAAACCGGATCCGGTCATCGCCGAGGTCTTCTGCCGGAGCGGGGAGTTCTTCTGGAACTCCGGTGTCTTCGTCTGGCAGGCCTCTGTCATCCGCACCGAATGCGAACGGTACATCCCGGAGATCACGACCCTCTTCTCCGGCTGGGAAGGAGCCCTCGGGACCACAGCGGAGCGCGTCTTCCTCGAACGGGCCTACACCGACTGTTCCAAGCAATCCATCGACTACGGCGTCATGGAAAAGACCGAACGGGCCTGGGTCTATCCGGCACGGTTCGGCTGGTCCGACATCGACAACTGGGACAGCCTGTACGCCAACTACCCTGACAAGGATGACGAGGGCAATGTCACCAACAGCAGGCAGCCGTACCTGGAAAGCGACGCCGGCTGCATGATCCTGTCCCGGAATCCGGGCAAGATGATGGCCGTCAAAGGCCTCAAGGACTTCCTGGTCATCGACACCCCGGACGCCCTGCTGATCTGCCCGCGGGACGACGCCGCCTACCGCGATTTTACCGCCGGGCTCGCCATGCCCGGATTCGAAGATATCCGTTAACCCATTTATTTGCGCCCATGAACCGGACTGACACCTTCCTGCGCGAGATCCGCGCCAATCTCGAGAACAACATCCTTTCCTTCTGGCTGGACAACACCCGCGACCCGCTGGAAGGCGGCTTCCTCGGCCGTATCAGCGGAACCGGAGAACCGGACCGCAAGGCGCCCCGCGGCACCATCCTCAACGCCCGCATCCTCTGGGCTTTTTCGGCCGCGTGGAAAGCCCTCCGCAAGAAAGAATACCTGATTGCAGCCAGTCGGGCCAAAGACTATTTCCTCGGCCATTTCATCGACCACAAATACGGCGGCGTCTACTGGTCGCTGACCCCGGCCGGCATCCGGCTCGAAACCAAGAAGCAGCTCTATGCCCAGGCCTTCGCCATCTACGGCCTCAGCGAGTTTTACGGTGCGACCGGAGACGACGAAGCCCTCAAGGCCGCCCGCAACCTCTACCTCATCATCGAGAAGGAATTCGCCGACCCGGTCCACGGAGGTTACTTCGAAGCCCGCGGACGGGATTTCCAGCCGCTGGAAGACATGACCCTCAGCGCCCATGACATCAACGCCGCCAAGACCATGAACTCCCACCTGCACCTGCTCGAAGCCTATGCCAACCTCTACAAGGTCTGGCCGGACGAGGGCCTGCGTGAGAAAACGATCGCCCTGCTGGACATCCTCCGGGAGCGGATCATGGACCCGAAGACCGGCCACCTGCACCTGTATTTCAACGAAGACTGGAGCGTCATTCCCGGCGCCTTCTCCTACGGCCACGACATCGAGACCTCCTGGCTGGCCCTGGAAGCGGCCTTCATCGTGCGCGACATCGACGTCATCGGCCGGATCCGGCCGGCCGCCCTGCAGATGGCCCGCGCCGGCCTGGAAGGCCTCCAGCCGGACGGCAGCCTGCTCTACGAGAGCGGAGACGATTCCCGCCAGTGGTGGGTCGAGGCCGAGAACGTCGTCGGCAACCTCTGGCTCTGGAAATACCAGGGCGATCCGGACGGAGCCGACCGTGCCCTGGCCTGCTGGGACTACATCAAAACCCACCTGGTCGACACGGAAAGAGGAGAATGGTTCTGGTCCTGCGCGCCGGACGGCACCCCGAACCGGACCGACGACAAGGCGGGCTTCTGGAAATGCCCCTACCACAACAGCCGCATGTGCCTCCAGGTCCTCAGCCTCCTGTAAAACCCCTCGCAAAACAAAAGCCGGTCTCCTCTGCCCGAAGAGACCGGCTTTCTTGTTTCCAAACGTGTCGTTATGCCTGTTCCTTGACGTCCAGGCGGATCTGCAGTTCGTCCAGCTGGCTGTCGTCGATCGACGACGGGGAATCGATCATCATGTCGCGGCCCTGGTTGTTCTTCGGGAACGCGATATAATCGCGGATCGAGTCGCTGCCGCCGAACAGGGCGCAGACGCGGTCGAAGCCGAACGCGAGGCCGCCGTGGGGCGGAGCGCCGAACTTGAAAGCGTTGATGATGAACCCGAACTTGTATTCGGCTTCCTCCGGACCGATGCCCAGCACCTCGAACATCCGCTTCTGCATGTCGGCATTGTGGATCCGGATGGAACCGCCGCCGAGTTCGGTGCCGTTCAGCACGAAGTCGTAGGCATTGGCGCAGACGCGCTCGAGATCCTCTTTCTTATCGCTGTAGAACCAGCCTTCATGCTCCGGTTTCGGTGCCGTGAACGGATGGTGCATGGCATAGAAACGCTGCGTCTCATCATCCCACTCCAGCAGCGGGAAGTCCACGATCCAGAGCGGAGCGAAGACCTTCGGGTCGCGCAGGCCCAGCCGGCCGCCCATCTCCAGGCGCAGGACGCCGAGCATGGTCTGGACCTTGCGCTTGGCATCCCCGCTCATGACGAGGATCAGGTCGCCCGGCTTCGCCTCGGCGGCAGCGGCAATCTTGGCAAGGTCTTCCGGACCATAGAACTTGTCGATCGAGGACTTGAAGGAACCGTCGGCATTGCAGCGGATGTAGATCAGGCCCTTGGCGCCGACCTGCGGCCGCTTGACCCACTCGGTCAGTTCGTCGACCTGCTTGCGGGTATACTCCGCGGCGCCCGGCACGGCGATCGAGCCGATGTAGGCGGCACCGTCCAGCACGCCGAATCCCTTGCCCTTGGCCACCTCCGTCAGGTCATGGATGGTCATTCCGAAACGGATATCCGGCTTGTCGGAACCATAGTTGTCCATCGCATCGTACCAGCACATGCGCGGAAGCGGATCCGGAATCTCCACGCCGAGGACGTTGCGGAACAGGGTCCGCATCATGCCCTCGAAGGTGCCGAGGACATCCTCCTGCTCGACGAAGGACATCTCGCAGTCGATCTGCGTAAACTCCGGCTGGCGGTCAGCGCGCAGGTCTTCGTCGCGGAAGCAGCGCACGATCTGGAAATACCGGTCGTAACCGGCGACCATCAGCAGCTGCTTGAACGTCTGCGGACTCTGCGGCAGGGCGTAGAACTGGCCCGGGTTCATGCGGGACGGGACGACAAAATCACGGGCGCCTTCCGGCGTCGACTTGATCAGGTACGGAGTCTCGATCTCCATGAAACCCTGTGCGTCGAGGTAGTTGCGGACCTCGTGAGCCACCCGGTGGCGCAGCATGAGCGCGTCCCGAAGCGGCCTGCGGCGCAGGTCCAGATAACGGTATTTCATCCGGAGGTCATCGCCTCCGTCGCTTTCATCCTCGATCGTGAACGGCGGGGTCACGGACTTGTTGAGCACGCGGATCGACGCGACCTTGATCTCGATGTCACCGGTCGGCATCTTGGCGTTCTTGCTCTGGCGCTCGACAACCTCGCCCTCCGCCTGGATGACGAATTCACGGCCCAGGGAGGTGGCGGCCTCGACCAGTTCCGCCGGCGCGTCGGCCTCGACGACCAGCTGCGTGATACCGTAGCGGTCGCGCAGGTCGATGAAGGTCATACCGCCGAGTTTGCGGGATTTCTGGACCCAGCCGGCCAGCGTCACCCGCTGTCCCTTGTTCTCAATGCGGAGTTCTCCGCAAGTATGCGTTCTGTACATGGTTCTGAATTATTTTCAGTCAAACGTGCAAAGATACGGAAAAATCCTTATTTTTACACATCAGGGACCTCATAATACCCATAACACATGAAACGAATCCATCTGGGCCTGGCCGTCCTTCTGACGGCAACCGCCTGTTCGGCTCCGGCCGAAGACCTGAAACTAAACGACTTGGGATATTTTGAACGGCAAGGCGTCAACGTCCTGGTGTTCAGTAACCCGTTTACCGGAGGCTTCAACGACGAGAAAGACTCCGGCATTGAGATCATACACCACGGCGTCCGGACCTTCCAGGGCGGCGCCGTCCGCCTGGGCGCCACGCCGGAACAGTGGGACCTGGTCCCCAAGATGACCTCGCGGACCGTCGATACCCTTGCCGGGTGCATCGAAGTAGGGCTCCGCTACGATGATTATGACTTCGACTCCCGGGTAACGGTCCGGGCCCAAGGTCCCGCCGTCGAAATATCCGTATACCTCGACAAGCCGGTTCCGGATGCGCTCGTCGGGGAAGCCGGGTTGATGCTGGAGTTCCTGCCCTCCCAATACTGGAGCAAGGCCTACCTGATGGACGGACGGCCGAACCGGATCCCGCGATACGCCGTCAGCGACACCAAGGTCCGCCCCAACGAGGAAAAAGTGCTCCAGTTCCGGGGCTACCGGACGTATGACGACAGGGGCACGGGGATGTTTGTGGAACCGATTCCGATGGAAAGCGGTCATGAACTGCTCCTGGCGCCCGACGCGCCGGAACGGATGGTGAAGATCACCTCTGAAGACGCCTTGCTGCAGCTGTACGACGGCCGGATGCTGGCCCAGAACGGCTGGATGGTCATCCGGAGTGTCCTTCCCGCCGGAAAGACCGGCAAGGTCGCGACCTGGACCGTGGAGCCGAATGCCGTTCCCGGCTGGATCCGGGAACCCAACGTGGGCTTCTCCCAGATGGGCTATGTCCCCGACCAGCCGAAAGTCGCCGTCATCGAACTGGACAAGAAGGACAAGGTCCGTCCGAAAGCGTCCGTCTGGAAAGTGGAAGCGGACGGTTCCGTCCATGAAGCATTTACCGGCCCCGTCACCGTCTGGGGAGATTATTTCAAGTACAACTACGCCCGGTTCGACTTCTCCGCCGTACAGGAAAGCGGGGTTTATTTCCTCCGCTACGGCGATGTCCGGACCGACAATTTCATCATCGACCCCTCCGTCTATGACCGGATCACCGTCGCGACCAGCGATGTGTGGATTCCCGTGCACATGGACCACATGGCCGTCAACGAAGGCTACCGTCTCTGGCACGGCGAACCATTCAAGGAAGGCTATCTCCAGGCACCACCGAACACCAACCACTTTGACCAGCACCGCCAGGGGCCGACGACGGACACCCGTTACAAAGCGCTGGAACTCATTCCCGGACTGAACGTCGGCGGTTATTTCGACGCCGGGGACTTCGACATCGAGACCGGATCGAACATCAGCGTCATCCAGAATTTGATCAGCCTTTGGGAGCAGTTCCATCCGCAAAGGGACGAGACATTCGTCAGCGAAGAGCAGCGCTATGTCGACCTGCACCGCCCGGACGGCGTTCCGGACATCCTGCAATATATCGAACACGGCGTGCTGAACATCGTGGCGCAGGCCGAGCAGATCGGGCACATGGCCCAGACCCTGTCGAACTCTGTGCTGGACAACTACCACCACCTGGGCGACGCGGCCGGCATCACGGACGGACTGCACTACGACCCGCGCCTGAAACCCTTCCAGAAATCCGCGGACGGAAAGTCCAGCGGCACGCCGGACGACATGTGGGCTTTCACCAGCCGGAATCCCGGCATGGATATCCAGGCCTCGACGGTCCTCGCGGCAGCGGGGCGCGTGCTGGCCGACTATGACCCGGATCTGGCCCGGCGGGCCCTCGCCCAGTCCAAGCGGCTGCAGCAGGAGGCGACGGCGATGATGGAAGCCAATCCGATGTTCCGCCGTTTCGGCATGTCCGGCAACTTCACCTCCGCCCTCCAGCTCTATGTATCCACCCGGGAGCCGCAGTACCTGGAACAGTTCACGGCCGGAGTCTGGCCGGCGCTGGAGCAGAATGCGCTCTTCGCCATCGATGCCGCCCTTTCCGCCATCCCGTACATGGACGAGGATTACAGGCTGAAACTCCGTCCCTATGTAGAAAAATACAGAGACTATGTGGAATCCCTGGAGGCGGAGAATCCCTATGGCGTCCCGATCAGCCTGGGCAACTGGGCCGGCAGCGGCCAGGTCGTCAGTTTCGGTACGACGGTCTGTAACGCGGTCCGGTATTTCCCGGACATCCTCAGCAAGGAGCATATTTACAAAGCGCCGGCCTTCCTGTTCGGCTGTCATCCTTACCACAATTATTCGCTGGTCGCAGCCGTCGGCGCCACGCGTCCGAAAGAGGTCTTCTACGGCAACAACCGCGCGGACTTTTCGGTCATTCCCGGCAACGTGGCGCCGGGCGTGCTGTTCCGCCAGCCCGACCATTTCGAGAATTACGACGACTGGCCGTTCCTCTGGGGACAGAACGAAGGGACCATCGCCGGCAACACCTCCTACCTCATTTTCGGAGAAACCTTCCGGACCCTGCAATAACCTGCGGGCAGAAAGTCCCGCTTCTGTAGTTTTCGTGATGCCCGTCGGCAGGCCAGTCCCTGGCGACAACCGTAAAGAAAATCTACGAGGAAAGGTAGCCGTTAGTTTTTGAAAAGGCCAGATGAGTTTTATAGGTTGATAATCGTTTGATTATCAACCTTTTTCTTTTTCATAAAAAGAGTTTTTTGTTTTTGCGATGAGTTATTTCCAACCGAACTTTGCATCAACAAATAACTTATTATTTATGAAAACACAATCTGTAATTCTTGCCTTATTTATGGGCATTTTCCTATTCGCCGCATGCGAAAAAAGTATGAATAATCGGCAGGCCACGGCAGAAGCCGTGGAAATCGAAGGAGAGTAATCACAGAATAATTCTGCCCCTATGGCATAAGTATTGTCTTGAGGTTTACGTATCATTTAATTCCAATTACGTATGAAGAGTCAGTTTATGAAAATGATGGTGGCGGCCCTGGCGGCGTGCTGCCTGTTCCTCGCAGGGGCCGGACAGGCCCATGCACAGTATAACGGAAAGGTGGACGTGCAGATGTTCCAGCATTTCGACAATGGTGATTATGGCCTGATGGATTTCATCGGAGCGCGTGTCGGGTACTTTTTTACGGACAACTTTTCTGCCGGTATTGGGTACGAAACTGGGATGAGCGCGATGAAGAACAATCACGCAACACAACTTCTTGGAATCAATCTTTCCCATGTACAAGGTACAGGAAAGAAGACACAACTGATATCAAGTCTTGTTGGCGGAATGATGTGGGACAAGAACGTACAGGACAACACGTTCGCCAAGAAACCCTACATCGGAGTCGAAGAACAGATCCGGTTCCACCTGAACAGCAAGTCCTATATCGGCCTGTCGGCCCGGTACAATGTCGCCAAAGACTTTATCCAGGGATCGTTCATCGGCATCACCATCGGTTGCCGGTTCTGACGGGCCGGATCATTCTTGCATAGCGGAGGATTCTTGTCATAAGGATCCTCCTCTTGCTATTTGGAAGAATTTGCGTAAATTAGAGGCATGAAACGGATGATTCTTTTGCTGGTTGTCGTGGCGGCGTTGACCGGCCTCTCTTCCTGCGGGCGGTACTCCGCCGGACGGGAAGAACTCCGCGACATCGCCTCGTATGCAGACGCCAACCCCGACAGCGCCCGGATCTCCCTGGAGAGGATGAACCGCCGGCTGCTCGTCACCTCCTCCCTCCGGGCAAGGCATGCACTGCTGTACTCGCAGGCACTCGACCGCTGCCATATTTATATCACCGACGATTCGATCGCAACCGTCGCCGTCAATCATTTCCAAAAGATAGGAAAAGCCGAGGACCGGTACAAGTCCTTGTATTATCGAGGACGGGTATATGAGCATGCGCAGGCATACGATTCCGCTTTACGGGATTATATAAGAGCGGAAGCAATAAAATCTCCTAAAGTTTCGCTGAGGTTTCGGGTTTCGAACCAACTTCAGCAACATGACCTTTATTTAAATCAAGATGATGAAAAACATGCAGAAAAAGCAGCCCAATTGGCTGCACACTATGCAAAACTAGCCAATTGGGACCACAATTATTATACGGCCTTGTATAATCTCTCGAAATTATACTTGTACCAAGGACGTTTTTCCAAAGCGGATAGTTGCATACTTCTTCTTCGTAGCGAGCAGAGTAAAATGGATCTGCCGACAATAGCCGTTTATGAACAACTCGAATTATGGAAGTTGATCTACGAGGATGGCCCATCAGACTCTTTATTTAGTCGGCCCTGCTTTAGTCAAAACTGATTGATAATCAATAAAATAAACCCGAAATATGCTTGTTTTATTTGCAGAAAATGCTTATATTGAGGTCAGAAACCTGCAAATAATTGAAGCAAAA
>Ga0256405_10001336_pt1 | contig 68015 bp, 52 predicted proteins | sample RumenRJG_02DNA_FD_189096 | JGI IMG/M metagenome (GOLD analysis project Ga0256405, IMG submission 189096) | Bovine rumen microbial communities from Lethbridge, Alberta, Canada - RJG_02 | ecosystem: Host-associated > Mammals > Digestive system > Stomach > Rumen | place: Canada: Alberta... | reverse complement strand
GCCGGAAGCCCGCCCCCATGTCTGTCGCGTACCCGGCCGCCGCCTGATCCTTCCCATGTATTGCATCCTGCCATGAAATGAAAAAACATGGCTGTTCTTTCATTTCGTGGCACTATTCTGGGCGATCCGCAGGAAAACCCTGCCATGAAATGAAAAATCATGACCGTTTTTCCATTTCGTGGCAGATATGAAGAAAGGTGGGATTCCAGTGCTGCCCGGAGTAGTCTAATCATGCGCGGGCGCGGCAGAATACTGTTGGTCCGGGTGCCGCTGGACCGGGTGCTGCTGGCCCTTTTCGCCGCACACGCCATGACAAGGGCGCAGAGATGCCTGTGGACAGGGCCCGCGTCAAATGACCGGCCTGGCACAGCGGCCACTTTACATGCTCCCTGCTCTGACACGTCTCTACTCGCTACTCGCGTAAAGTGCCTTTTCGCGAACTACCGTTCGGATTGTTTTACGTGTACCCCGTGCATCCAGCCCTCTTCTTCCCATTCAACAGCAAGATATTACCGTTTTCATTACAATGTAAAAACTTGAATATCAAAAGAATGCAACGAAGCAAAAGTCCTCCTTGTGCCCTGCTGTCGCCTGGTCGCCACATGACGCAAAAGCGACCTGTAACATCCCCTCTCATCGGCCGATAAAAACAGTTCACGTGGCTGCAGTCCCGGGGCATGCGGGCGGCATGGCCGTCCGCGGCCGTGTGAGCGGAAGGGGCCCGGCGTGAAGGGCGGAGCCCCGGCAACCGGCGGTTGACGGGGTGGCCGAAACGACGGGAAGGATAGCCCCGGCAGGGGCGTACCGCTCCGCATGCCCCGGGACGAAGGACACGGCCGTTCAGGCGGTATAGCAGCCGAGCCGAAGAACGGACCGCTCGGGCAGCACGCAGCCGAGCCGAAGGGCGCGGCCGTGCGAACAGCGTCACCCCCGGGACGGAAACCGATGGACTCTGTACGAAGAAACATCCCGCAACTCTTGCACCTTCGCTGCATTATCGCTACTTTTGTTCGTTTGACCACACGGTCATGCACAACTGAATCATATAGCTATTTTTACCATGACACACCCGCTTGTCCCCGCCTACGCCTACTGCTCTGACAAATACCAGTACACCATGGGGAAATCCTTTTTCGACTGCGGCAACAGCGAAAAACCCGCTGTCTTCAACCTCTTTTACCGGAAAGCCCCCGAAAACAACAACTGGGCGGTCGTCAGCGGCACCGAAGAAGTTATCGAGATGGTCAGCCACCTGGGCAAGATGCCGGCAGACTTCTATGAGAGATTCATCCCGGGCGACGACTACGCCCCCTTCCGGAAGTACCTCTCTACCATGAAGTTCACCGGAAACATCTATGCCATGCGCGAGGGCGAGATCGTCTTTCCGAACCAGCCCGTCATCACGGTCGAAGCCCCGCTCGTCCAAGCCCAAGTCCTGGAAACCCCCATGCTCTGCATCATGAACCACCAGATGGCCGTGGCGACCAAAGCCTCCCGCGTCTGCCGGGCTACCGACCGCCCCGTCAGCGAATTCGGGTCCCGCCGCGCCCATGGTCCCTGGGCCGCCACTTTCGGCGCCAAAGCCGCCATCATCGCCGGCTGCGCGAGCACATCCAACATCCTGACCGGCATCATGAACGGCGTTCCCTCGACCGGCACTATGGCCCACAGTTACGTCACCTCCTACGGCAGCACCGTAGAAGGAGAACACCAGGCTTTCTGCGACTACATCCGCACCCACCGGGGGGAAAACCTCATCCTGTTGATCGACACCTACGACACCCTCAAGTGCGGCGTCCTCAATGCGATCCGGGCCTTCCGTGAAAACGGCATCGACGACAGCTACCCGTACGGATACGGCATCCGGCTGGACAGCGGCGACCTCGCCTACCTCTCCATCAAAGTGCGCCAGATCCTGGACGAGCATGGATTGAAACAATGCAAGATATTCGCCACCAACGGATTGGACGAATACCTCATCGCCGACCTGGAACGCCAGGGGGCACGGATCGATTCCTACGGAGTCGGCGATGCCATCGCCACGAGCAAAGCGGCTCCCTGCTTCGGCAATGTCTACAAACTGGTCCAGATTGACGGCCAGCCCGTTCTCAAACGCTCCGAAGACAAGATCAAACTGATCAATCCCGGATTCCAGATCACCTACCGGCTCATCAAGAACGGCGATGACGGAAAGCCCCAGTTCAAGGCCGACGTCACCTGCCTGCGCGGGGACAACCTGAGCCAGCGCATCGAAGCCGGCGAGACCTTCACCATCTACGACGAATTCGACCGGTATAAATTCAAGACTTTCGAGAAGGGAACCTATACATTCCGCGCGCTGCAAATCCCTGTCATCCAGAACGGAAAACGCATCGGACCGGAACATACCCTGCAGGAGAAAAAAGCTTTCTTCCAGGAAAACCTCTCCCGCATGAGCCCCTCCGAGCGGCGGCTCATCAACCCGCACTATTACAAGGTGGACATCTCGGATGACCTGTACAACACCAAGATGGACATCCTCGGCAAACTGGTGAAAGAAATTGAAGAATTCCATATCGACTGATCCATGAGAGATGTAGCTTTGGTCGTCGTGGACATGCTCTACGACTTCATCGACGGAACAATGGCATGCCAGGGGGCCGGCGAAGCCGTCCGGAACTCCCTGAAATTCATTGAGAAGATCACGGAAGGATCGCCCGAGAGCGACGAAATCATCTACGGGACCTTCCCCATCCTGTTTGTCCGGGATTCCCACCCGCAGGGGCACTGCTCCTTCCAGGCGCAGGGCGGCCCCTGGCCGGAGCATTGCGTCCAGGGCACCCACGGCGCTGAAATCCATGACGCCCTCCGGCCCTATGCCACCGAAGAACTCACCTTCTACAAAGGGTACAAGAAAGACCTGGAACAGTATTCCGGTTTCGAAGGGGTCAACCACGCGGGCCAGTCCCTGCACGAAGTACTGGAATTGCTGGATATCAAGAATGTATACGTCTGCGGCATCGCCACGGAGTACTGCGTCCGGAACACCTGCGAAGACCTGAAGAAGGCCGGGCTGCGCGTCCTGCTCCTGCAAGACTGCCTCGCCTGGGTCGACCCGCAGGGGCACCGGGAAGCCCTCGCGGCCATGCAGGCGGAAGGCATCAAACTCATCTCTCAATAACAGGGTACCATGGACACCGGTTTCCTCAAGGACCTGAACTCCCGTCAGCGGGAGGCTGCCACCGCCACCGAAGGCCGTATCCGGGTCATCGCGGGGGCCGGTACCGGCAAGACCAAGGCCCTTACCTACCGGTATGCCTATCTGGTGAACGTCCTGGGCATCGACCCGGCCGACATCCTGTGCCTGACCTTCACCAACAAGGCGGCAGCTGAAATGCGGCAGCGCATCGCCGCCATGGTCCACAGCGGCGATTACAATGATTTCGTCTGCACCATCGACGGTTTCTGCGTGAAATTCCTCCGGCAGGAAATCTACCGGCTCGGCTTCCCGAAATCCTTCGGCATCCTGGACGAAGAGGACGCCAAGGCCGTCGCCAAACAGTGCATGGACCAGCTCGGAATCAAGCGGACCGAGAAGACGGTCAAGCATTTCCTGGACGGCATCGCCGTCGACAAAGCCCTGGACGATTACATCGACACCTACATGCTGCCGGGAAGGACGCTTTCCGATGGCATGAAAAAAGGGAACCTGGCCTGCTTCGCCGCCGCCCAGCTCAAGAACTGGGCGCTGGATTTCGATGATATCGAGAACTTTACACGCTATATTCTCGACCATTTCGCCGATGCGCGGGAAGCCTGGCAACAGCGCCTGAACTACATCATGGTCGACGAGGCCCAGGACTGCAACGCCGACAACTGGGACATCATCGAAAAACTCGCCGCCGGTCACGGCAATCTCTTCGTGGTCGGCGACCCGGACCAGTGCATCTACGAATGGCGGGGCGCCCGCCCGAGCCGCTTCGTGGAATTCGCCTCCGACAAAGACATCATCCTGGACGAGAATTACCGCTCCACCCCGAATATCCTGGATGTCGCGAACAGCGTCATCGCCCACAACACCATGCGGTATCCCAAGGACCTCTTCACGCGCCAGGCCGAGGGGCGGGCCGTCATCCACTTCCACGGAAAGACCGAGCAGGAAGAAATCGGGTGGGTCACCGACCGCATCAAGGAACTCCTCGCGGAAGGGGCCAGGCCGCGCGATATCGCCATCCTGTACCGCTCGACCTATCAATCCCGCGCCGTTGAGCAAGCCCTCCTGAAAGCCCAGCTCAAATACACCATCTGGGGCGGAACCCGTTTCTTCGAGCGGAAGGAAATCAAGGATGCCCTGGGCTACCTGCGGCTGGTCAACAATCCCGCCGACGACCTCGCCTTTAACCGGGTCATCAATGAACCCTCCCGGAAACTGGGCCGCGCCTTCCTGGCGCTGCTGGCGGACATCGCCGGCGGCGGTGCACTCTATCCGGCGTTGCGGGACAACCTCACCGTCAAGGGTTTGGACAAACCCGCCGCCCAGGAATTCGTCCACCTGATCGAAGAAGCCATCGCCGCCAAGGGCGAAATGCGGGTCTCCGATTTGCTGGACCGCCTCCTGGACAAGAGCGGGCTCAAGCGGGAACTGCGGGAAGACCAGGACGAAGACCGGCTGGAAAACCTGGACGAACTCATCCAGTCCGTCCGCAATTACGAGAAAGCGTACCGGGAAGACGCGTTCACCCTCTCCGACTACCTCCAGGATATCGCCCTCTACACGGAGCCCGACCTGCGGAAGACCGACTCCGCCATCAAACTCATGACCATCCACCAGGCCAAAGGGCTGGAATTCCCCTATGTGTTCATCATCGGCCTGAGTGAAGGGATTTTTCCGAACATGCGGACCATCCGCGAATACAAGAAACACGGCGAGGAAGAAGAGCGCCGGCTCATGTATGTCGCCATGACCCGGGCGGAGCGCGCCTTGTTCCTGACCGAATCCGAGGGATTCAATGTTTCCACGAAGATGGACAAATACCCGTCCCGCTTCCTGACCGAAATCCGCCGGAATACCTTCGTGACCGAAGGGTTCATCCCGGACTGGCTATGGAAAGGCACGCGCAACCTCATGCATGTCCTTGACGAAGAAACATTTACCGGAGGAGGTGCGACGGACCGGTTCGCCGGGGAACGGGCGGTCTACCAGGGAGATTTCCAGGTCGGAGACGCCGTCGTCCATGAGATCTTCGGAGAAGGCGTCGTCGTCGGGACCGACCGGGAAGGCACGTTCCAGGTCCGGTTCTCCGGAGGTGCCGTCCGGCATATCCGTTCTTCCTTCCTGCGCCTGCAGGACCTGCCCGACTGATCCCGACCCGGCTGGCGGCACTGATTTTGCGGATCCGTCAGTTTTTCGTAAATTTGCCGGTCATACCGACCAATGCCGTTCAACGTGGGAAAAAGCATCTTCTCGAAACTCTGGTTCCCGGCCGCCGTGATTGTTTTCGCGACGGTCCAGACTTTCGGTATGGAGTATGTCCGGAACCGGCCGTTCCTCTCCCCGGTCGAGAAAGCGGACACGGTCATCTACACCAACGAGAAGACATTCACCAAGTTCCGCTCCGCCGCCGAACGGGCAAAGGAACAGGATTCGACTTTCCTGGACCTGTCCGATGCAGCGGAAGACACCTTGCCGCGCCTGACTGCGCGGGATACCATCCATGCCCCGGATTCCCTGAAAGAGACCGATCCGTTCCGCTACAAGTACTATGTCGCCCTGCTGGACTCCCTGACCCATGTGCAGGTCCGCGATTCCCTCAAAGCAGCCGGCGACACCCTTGACTGGCCGCGGCTGGACTCCCTCTACTATGCCGATTCCACGACCCGTGCCCGCGCCAAATTCCTGGCCTGGTACAATTCGCTGGACAAGAAGGCACGGAAAAACTATGACTTCGAACAGAAGATGAAGCTGCGCCAGCGTCAGATGGACTCCATCCTGGCGGTCAAGGACAGCCTGCAGTACATCAAGGACAGCATCGTCGAGTATACACCGCGCATCCTCTCCACGTATGCCCTTCCCGATTCGATGCAGTACAAACGCATCATTACCTGGAACCGGGACAACCTGTTCGCCGGGGTCAAACTCAAGCAGCTGGACACTTCATTCAATTACTATTTCAACGATTATCCCTTCATGCGGGAGGATGTCGGGGCATCCTACCTGGGCATTGTCGGTTCCGCCGTACAGCAGTACGACTTTTTCCGGCGGACATCCCGCGAAGGCATCTCGTTCTATGCCCCGTATGAAGTATACAGTTTCTCCCCCGGCACCCTGCCGATGTACAACACCAAGACGCCGTACACGGAGCTGGCCTATTGGGGGACGCTCTTCGCAAACACGGAGCAGGAAGAGTCGGATATCCATATCCTGACGACGCAGAACATCCTGCCGGAGCTCAACATGATGCTCCGCTATGACCGGTTCGGCGCAAACGGAATGCTTGAGAATGAAGATGTTGACAACAGGACCTTCGCCGCGTCCCTGAACTGGCTGGGGAAGAAATATGCTGCCCACGGCGGGTATATTTACAACAAGATGGCCAAGAGCGAGAACGGCGGCCTGATTGACAGCTTCTGGATCCGGGATACGACGGTCGGCCCGCGTGAAATCGCCGTCCACCTGACCGACGCCTCCACCCTGATCAAGAAGAACACCCTCTTCCTCGACCAGACCTACCGGATTCCTTTCACCTTTATCAAAGACCTGATACACAGGAAGGATTCAACCTATGTCCCGGCCTCCCGGGACAGCCTGGACACGGACGTGACCACCGCCTTCATCGGGCACAGCAGCGAGTACTCGGTCTACCGCAAAACCTACGCGGACAACATCGGGGCCGGTGACAGCCAGGCCAGGGAATTCTACCACAACAATTTCTACCTCAATCCGACCGTTTCGGCAGACTCCATCCGGGTCATGAAATTCGAAAACCGGATCTTCGCGAAATTGCAACCCTGGTCCAGCGACGCCGTCGTCAGCAGCATCAATGCCGGTATCGGCGACCGGATCCTGAACCACTACCTGTTCCAACCGTCAGGCTGGATTTCTCCGGTGAAGAATACCGTATGGAATTCCCTCTACCTGTACGGCGGAGCCGGCGGTAATTTCCGCCAGTTCCTCTCGTGGAACGCAGAAGGCTACTTCACATTCCTCGGAGAGGAAGCCGGCGACACGGGACTGTCGGCCGACGCCAACATGAACTTCTTCCCGTTCCGCCGCCACCGGAAGAGTCCGCTCTCCCTCAACCTTCATTTCGAGACGACACTCGACGAGCCGGACTTTTACGAACAGCATTATTTCTCAAACCATTACCGCTGGGAGAACCAGTTCAGCAAAAAATCCACGACCAAGGTTGAAGGTTCCGTCCGGATCCCCCACTGGGACATGGAAGTCAGTGCCGGATACTCCCTCCTGAGCGGGAACATCTACTACGACACCCTCGGGGTCGTAAGGCAGAATTCCACACCGATGAGCGTGGCCAAACTCGGGGTGATGAAGAATTTCCAGCTGTGGAAATTCCACTTTGACAACCGGGCGCTGCTGCAAGTGTCTTCCAACGAGGATGTCATGCCGCTGCCCCAGGCTGCCCTCAACCTCAAGTGGTACATTCAGTTGCACGTCATGAATCCGGCGAAGACCTTCGACGCCCTCAAGATCCAGCTTGGCGTGAACGGGCTGTATACCACCCGCTGGCATGCACCCGCTTACAACCCGGCTGTCGGGGCCTTCCACAACCAGAACAGCGAACTCATCGGCGGATGCCCGTATTTCGACGTGTTTGCCAATCTGCAGTGGAAGCGGGCCTGCATCTTCGTCAAATTGCTCAATGCCGGAATGGGATGGCCGATGGAACACGCGGACTATTTCAGCGCACGGGGTTACATCCGCTCGCAACGCGCCTTCAAATTCGGCATTTACTGGCCTTTCTACATGCAGACCAAAAAAGCCACGACCATGAGCAGCCACGCCAGTTCCATGGGTGGCGGCGGAGGCCGCAGTGGTGGCCGGGGACGCTAATTCCGCCCTTGATTCCATGAAGGCCCGTACCCTCCTGCGCTATTTCCTGCTGATTCTGGCACTGTTGCTCCTGCTGCCGGGTTCCCGCCACGTCCGGCCCGCCGGAGTCCTTTCCGAAACAGATACCCTTGTCTGCGTAATCGACATTCCATCAGGAACTTCAAACCGGATTACCTATCCGGTCGGCTTCCAGTACGAGATGCTGTCCCTTTTCGCCGCCCGGAATCACTGCCATGCTGAAATCCGGCTCAGCCAGCCCGGCGAGAATTGGACGGATTCCCTCGCCCACGGGCGCATCGACCTCCTAGCCAGGCCTGGCTCGGACACGCTGGCCGCACAGTTTTTCGAAAGCGTCCCGATGGAAGACCGGTCCGCCTGGCTGGCCTCCCGCAAGCAGAAAACGCTCAGACGGGCATCGGGGTTCTTCCTCGCCCATTTTATGCAAACGGAAGAATACCAGAATGTCATCACACGTTTTTCCATCGCCTCGGATCCGATTTCCCGGGCAGAAACCGGCAAGACCTACTCCCAGGCGACCCCCTACGATGAAATCCTGAAAGAAACCGCCACCCAGATCGGATGGGACTGGCGCATCCTGGCCGCCATCATCTGGCAAGAATCCCATTTCCACATAGAAGCCCGCTCCCCGCGCGGCGCGCTGGGTCTGATGCAGGTCATGCCGAGAACGGCCAGCCTGTACGAAATCGAAAACCTGACAGACCCCCGGCAGAATATCGAGGCCGGTCTGCAACACTTGATCCGCCTGCAAGAGATGTTCCGCAACTACGCCAGCGGCCATGAACTGGCCAAGTTCACCCTGGCGGCATACAATGCGGGAGAAGGGCGTGTCTTCGACTGCATCCGCTATGCCAAGGCAAACGGAATGCCCTATGCGACCTGGGACGACCTGAAGGAGGTCATCCCCCATTTACGCGACCCGGAAAAAGCCGCCGTCGACTCCGTTGTCAAGAACGGCGTATTCCAGGGCGACGAGACCATCGCCTATATCGACCAGACGATTGCCCTGTTCGGCGCCTACTGCGCTATTGCGCCCGGACGGTTATTGCAGGGTCTACCTTTGAGACATACAGGGATGGAATCAGAAGCAGAATCATTATCAGCAGATAGGCTGCCAGATTCACTCCCAGAAGCATCAGGGGATCCAGATGGACCGGAACATAAGACAGAAAATAGTGTTCCGGATTCAGGCGGATCAGGTGGGTCTTCCCCTGAATCAGACAAAAAGCCAGCGCCAGGCCATTTCCGATAAGCATTCCCTGCAGCACCAGTGTCGATGCGACCCGCAGGAAGACCTCCGAGATGGACCGGTCCCGCATGCCCATGGATTTCAGGATCCCGATGGTGGAAATATTGCGGAGCAGCAGGATCAGCAACCCGGAAATCATGTTGAATCCCGCAACGATGGTCATGAGGATGAGGATGAACAACACGTTGGTGTCAATCAAGTCCAGCCAGGAGAACAGTTGCGGATACTTTTTCAGGGCGGAGGTAGCCAAAGCCGCCTCTTCCTCTTCCGAAGCACTGAACAGCAGGATTGTACCGATGTCCTGCGCCTTTTCTTCCATGACGGCATTCCCGTCCGAGGTATCCGACAGGATCACCTCCAGGGCCGAGACCTCTTTTTCCGACCAGCCATTCAGGCGCTGCATGTCCTCCAGTCCGGCGATAACGACCAGGTTTTCAGCCGATCCCAGCACATTGGGATACACCGAGGCCACCTTGAATTTCCGGACACGGACCTTGTCCCCCACGAAATAGGTCAGCATGTCATCCCCCGCCTGCAAACCGACCAGGTCCGCCAGTCGGGACGGGATGCTGACCCGGAGACTGTCCCCGCCGCCGGGAACGCCCTTGAAGAGCACCCCGTGGATGTTTTCTCCGCTGCGCACGATGCCGGCCCGGTACACGGCCGGTACCACTTTCTCTACGCCGGGAAGCGTTTCGACGGCATCCATGCCGGGCAAATCCCGGCGAAGCGGTTCTTCCTCGTTCACGAGGGTCTGTCCCCGGAGCGAAATCTGCACATCGCCCGACACCAGCGAAATGCCCCGCCGGATCTCATGCCGGAAACCCGAGGAGACGGCGATGGCAATAATCATGATAAGGAAAGAGATAGCAATGGAAACCATCGCTATCTTTCCTTCAAAACGCAGTCTGCGCGCTATGAAACCGGGAGCACCCACTACCAGATATGCACCCGCTCGCTCTCCGGACGGTACATTTTGTCTCCCTCCTTGATGCCGAACGCGTCAAAGAATTCCTGGAAGTTCCGGATGGAAACATTGACACGGTTGCGGCCCAGGGAATGGACGTCCATGTTGGTCCGGCGGAGAATCTCCTGGTCCGTGATGTTGGCCGCCCAGATGGCGCCATACGAAAGCCAGAAACGCTGCTGCGGCGTAAAGCCGTCGATCAGGCCCGGATCGCCCTTGGCCTTGAGCGCGTTCTCCATCGCGGTATACGCAATGCTGAGACCGCCATGGTCTCCGATGTTCTCGCCGAGCGTAACGCGGCCGTTGGCATGGACACCCGGGGCAACCTCGACTTCGTCGAATTGCGCCACCAGCTTGTCAGCCAGCGCGTTGAAGCGGGCCTCATCGGCTGCGGTCCACCAGGAAACCATGTTGCCGTCCTTGTCGAAGAGGCGGCCCTGGTCATCGAATCCGTGGGAAATCTCGTGGCCGATCACCACGCCGATGCCGCCGTAATTGACCGCATCGTCCGCATCCGGGTTGAAGAACGGAGGCTGCAGGATCCCGGCCGGGAAGCAGATCTCGTTCGTGGTCGGATTATAATACGCATTGACCGTCTGCGGCGTCATGCCCCACTCGGTCTTGTCCGTCGGCTTGCCCAGACGGGACATGTTGTCCGCGACATACCAGCGGCTCGCAGCCCGCAGGTTCTCGTAATAGGTCTTTTCGGGATCGATCTCCAAGGTGGAATAATCTTTCCACTTGTCCGGATAGCCGATTTTCACCGTGAAATTGTCCAGCTTCTCATGCGCCTTCACCTTGGTGGTGTCCCCCATCCACTCCAATGCGTCAATGTGCTCGGACAAAGCCGCTTTCAGGTTATCGACCAATTCCACCATCCGCTGCTTCGAGGACTCGGGGAAATACTTCTCGACATACATTTTCCCGACCGCTTCGCCGAGGATCCCGTTCGGAACGGACATGGCCCGTTTCCAGCGCGGCGTCTGCTCTTTCGCTCCGGCCATCTGATGGCTGAAGAACTCCCAAGAGGCGGTATAGAAATCGTCGCTCAGAGCGCCGGTCGCCCCGTGGATCAATTGCCCGAGGAGATAATCCTTCAGGACGGCGGTCTCCGTCCGGGCGACCAGGGCGTCCAGTCCCTCGAAGAAGGAAGGCTGCTGCAGGATCACCTTATCCTGGGCAGGAATGCCGCGGGTGCTGAAATACTTGTCCAGCATCAGGGCAGGATAGTTCTTGACTATCTGGTCGGTAGACATCGGATTGTACAGCTTGTACATATCCCGGTTCTGCTCCCGGCTCCAGGAGAACTCGGCCATGCGTTCCTCCACCCACAGGGCATTGTCCGCCCGCTCCTCGGGCCGGTCGAGGCCTGAAAGGGTGAACACCTTGATGAGGAAATTGCGGTAACCGGCTTTCAGGGAATCGTTTTCACTCTTGATATAATAATCGCGGTTCCCCATGCCCAGGCCGCCCTGGCCCATATAAAGGATCTGGTTGTTGCTGTCCATCAGGTCCGCTTCGACCCCGGCGCCGAAGAAGCCGTCATCCCCGCCGTCGTGCAGGCGGGCCAGCAGGAGAACCAGATCCTCCTTCGTGCCGACCGCCTCGATCGCAGCGATCTGCTCCTTCAGCGGAGCAGCCCCGTCCGCATTGCGGCGGAGCGAATCCAGCCCCATCTTGTACAGGTCCACGATTTTCTGGTCGACTGTCCCCTTTTCCGGATGCATCTCGGACATGGCCGCGAAGAGGTCGTTCAGATTCTTCTGGGCATTTTCCGCAATGACATCGAAGGAACCGTAGCGGGAGAACTCCGGCTTGAGGGGATGATTCTTCTGCCATCCGCCGGTAGCATACTGGTAAAAATCTTCACCGGGAGAGACACTGGTATCCAGATTGGCCAGATCGATGGCCGGAATTTTCGCCTGTTTCGGAGCGCAGGCAGGTGACAGAAGCGCAGCTGCCAACATGATAAACAATACTTTTTTCATATCGATTATTTTCAGTTTTCCACAAGGGATAATTTGTTGCGAAGTTAGGAATTTCTTGCGATATTTGCCGGCCTTATCAGAAGAAAATGAAAGCGGTCCTCAGATTCATCAGCAATTGGATGCTGCCCCTGGCCATCGTGACCGGAATCAGCGCCTACCTGGTGTTCCATTTCACGCCGGCCCTGTATCCGGCGGGCCCTTTCCTGCATGTCCTCGTCTCCAAAGGGCAACCGATCCTGATCAGCGTCATGCTGTTCCTGCAGTTCGTCAAAGTCTCGCCGCGCGACCTCAAGGTCCACCGGTGGCATTTCAAACTGCTTTTCCTGCAGGGAATTCTCTTCATAGCCCTCGCCCTTGCCGCCTCGCGGATGGCGCCGGGAACGGCCCGGATCCTTACCGAATGCGCCATGCTCTGCTTCATCTGCCCGACAGCGGCGGCGGCCGGTGTCATTACCGACCGGCTGGGGGGCAGCATGGCCGAAATCATGTCCTACGTGGTCATGATCAACTGCCTGGCCTCCCTCTTGATTCCTGCGATGATTCCGCTGGTGCACCCCAGTGAATCGTTCAGTTTCTGGTCCAGCTTCCTGAAAATCATTACGCGGGTCTTCTCCATCCTGCTTCTGCCCTGCGTCCTCGCCTGGACCATCCGCTTCACACTTCCCGCCCTGCAGGAAAAACTGGAGAAATATGCGTCCTGGGCCTTCTACATCTGGGGAATCGGGCTGACCTTCGCCGTCATCCTGGCGACCCGAGCCCTGCTGCTCAGCCACATCTCCGCGGGGACAGCCCTGCTGATCGCCCTGACCTCCCTGCTGTGCTGCCTCGTCCAGTTCGGGTGGGGCCGGAAAATCGCCCGGTCCTATGGCCCCAGCGAATCCCTCACTTCCGGACAGGCATTCGGGCAAAAGAACACCGGCTTCCTTATCTGGCTGGGATACACGTTCTTAACCCCCGTGACCAGCGTCGCGGGCGGATTCTACTCCATCTGGCACAACATTGTGAATTCCTGGGAACTGTATCTTCGGCAAAAAGAACAGGAAAAGCTTACTTCTTCCCGCTGAGGACTGCCAGCCGGGCCTGGGCGGCCTGCTTGTCCGTATCCGTTTCGCCGTATTTGACCATCATCGGAAGATATTTCTTCTCGAGCTTAACATTCTTTTCGTTGCGTGCAAGCAGGATGCAGTTCCGGATGGCCGTGATATCCGAAGGCTTGATCTTCAAGACTTTATTATAGTATTTCAGGGCCGTTTTCGAATCTTTGGCCGCCACGAGGTAATACGACCCCACATTGTCCAGGAACAGGACATTCTTCGCATCCCCTTCCAGCATCTTTTCCGACAAATCCCGGAACGCGGCATAGGTTGCCGGCGTACCGTAACGGAAGAACGTGAAGCAGAACTCCTGAATAGCCGTATCGAAAAAATCCTTGTCCACCTTCTCCGCCCCCGGATACACCCATGCGGGATGCTGCAGCCGGTTGTAATCGATCAGGGTCTTGAGTTCGGAAGTCGCCATGTCCGGACTGTCCTTTTCATAAGCGACCAGCGCGGAAATCTTGTACATGCGCAGGTCCAGCCGGTCGGGCAGCAATTGGATGGCCTTGTCAATCGACGAGATGGCCTTGCCGAACAGTTCGTCGTCGAAGTTCGCCACCTCGAAATAATTCACCGGATTGTCCAGCGAATCCTTCAGCGTGAAAATCGGCGCCTCACCGAGGTACTTGGAAACAGGCTTCTGCTCGACAGAAGAGCTCCGGCTCTTTCCCAGATAATACACGAACTTCGCTGCCAGCATGTCCACATCCTCGGGATAATCCCTTTCCCATTTGCCCAGCATCGTTTCGATACCCACGCCCGTCGCTCCCACATGGGACACGAGCATGTTATAACGCTCCAGATACTCCTTCTGCGAGGTCTGGGGTTCCTGCGCGAAGAGCGGAAGCATCCACAAAACCGTCAGGGCTGTCAGCAAAACACACTTTTTCATATCAGAAGCTGTTTTATAATAATCGTTCTTGTTTCTTTCGCGGCCTTTCCGGCCATTTTCCCCTTTGTCATCAGTCACGTAGCTACGGCATCGTCTTCCATCCGGATGTCGCGGCGGATCCGCCGGGAGGCCGGATACAGGTTGTTGCAGCGGTTCCCCACATTCTTCACAAATCCCAGCGGCAAGCCATCGTGGCACAGGATCAGGAAGCCACGCGGAGCCTGCGGAAGGAAAAGGGTGTCGCCATGCAGGAAGCGGAGCGCGGTTTCCCGATCCACTTCTTCCCGGGGAAACGCCGCCGGCCGGGCCGTGATACAATGCGCCAGATCCGCATCCGGAACAAAATCCTTGCCTTTCAGGATGCCCACTGCCGTGCCGGCCGTCAACGGATGCAGTCCGCGGAGCGTTCCCATGCATGCGGCCACGGCTTCCGGCAAAGCCGTCACCAGCGCGCCGGCCAGCCGGGGAACACGTTCGTCCAGGAAATAATCCTGCAGACGGATCCCATTCGGAAGGGCCTCCTTGGGCTGCGGGACGATGCGGACCGGCTGCAGCCCGTCCGGTCCCGTTTTGCGCAGGACGGCACAATACTGCCCCTCTCCCGGGACCAGGCCGGGGACCAGGGCATACCCCCGGGACGTCCGGACGACGCCGGGCATATCTATATTCAAATCAAGCGTTTCCGCGCCCAGTTCCCGGCAGATCCATGCCACGTTGTCGTCGTTCTCATTCCGGTTGAACGTACAGGTCGCGTACACGAGCAGTCCGCCGGGGGCCAGTGAAGGCCAGACATCCGAGAGAATCCGCCGCTGGCGTCCCTGACACAGGGCGACCTGCTGCGGAGACCATTGCCGGACGGCCTCGGCGTCCTTGCGGAACATGCCCTCTCCCGAACAGGGGACATCGGCCACGACCGCATCGAAGAAATGCGGAAGGGCGCACATGGCGGCGGGATCACAAGCGGTCACGACGACAGCAGGGTCGCCCCACACGCCGGCATTGTCCGAGAGGACCCGCACACGGGCGTTCATCACTTCATTGGCAACCAGGACAAAACGGTCGCCCCAACACTCCCGGAGGGAAGCTGCGAGGTCCGTCGTCTTTCCGCCGGGTGCGGCACAAAGGTCCAGGACACGGCGAATCGGCCGCTCTGCGGCGGCAGCAGCCTGCCGGAAGGCATGGCCGACAAACATGGCCGAAGAATCCTGGACATAATAGGCTCCCCCATGGAAATGCGGATCCAGGGTAAACGAGGGCCGGGATGGCAGCAGGAACCCCAACGGATTCCAAGGCACCGGCCGGATCCCCTCTCCGAAGAGGTGCGTGGCAGCCTCCGCAGGGCCCTGACCGGCCGGAATCCGGGAAGGATGCAGCCGGACAGACACGGAAGCCTCACGGGCAAACGCCTCCCGGGCAACCCGGGCCGTTTGCTCGCCCAACGCTTCGGAGAGCATCTGGAAAAAGGATTCCGTCATGAGAAGGGATTGCCGTCCTCTTTCTTGTAGCCGGACATCGGATTGGAGAAATCAAATCCCTCCGGAAACATGGAAGGATCCACTCCCTCGGGCATACGGCCTTCCGAAAGGGCCGCCAACGAATCGACCATTTTGTCGAGCGCTTCCTTGATCTTGCCGCCGAGCAGCATTTTCATCATGAAATTCAGGTCGGCATCCACGTCCACATAAAAATCGGTGTGCTCGGGATATGCCGGATCCGCATCGAAATGGACGTCGATACGGAAGTTGAAAGGCGCGCCGTCGTCCTTGAACGAGACCTTGGAATACGGGACGCGCTCGTCCACCCGCACGCCGATGTCGAATCCCTGGACCGTAGCCCGGATGGAATCATAATCGGCGGTGATTCCCTCACGCCGGTCTTCGGGAAGATACTGTACGAAGTTGCGCATGTCCACAAACAACATGTACAATAAATAAGGTGCGCGTGCCACGCTGGCATGTTTGCTTTCTATCCGGGTTGACATTGTCTAATAAATTATCAAGTAAAACTTTACACATCTTGCCGCCAGGTCGAGGGCGAACGGCGCCATTCCTGCAGGAGGGCCTCCTCCCCTTCGGAGACCAGCCCGCGCTCCACCGCCACCCCGATCAGGGCATCGTACCGGGACAAGGTATCCAGCGGGACGCCGGCCTCGCTGAACCGCTGCGCCGCCAGCTCAAATCCATAGGTAAAGAGGGCGACCATCCCGAGGACCTCCGCACCGACCGCGCGGAGCGCCTGGACAGCCGCGAGCGAACTCATTCCGGTAGACACCAGGTCTTCCACAACCACCACCTTGCTGCCGGGAGGCAGGACGCCTTCGATCTGGGATCCTGTTCCATGGTCCTTCGGCTTGGGGCGCACGTAGACAAACGGTTTCTCCAACCGGTCCGCGACCAGCATGCCGTGGGCAATCGCCCCCGTCGCGACCCCGGCGATGACTTCCGCCTCCGGATACATGGTCCGGATGCGCGCTGCCAAAGAGGCGGCGACCCAGCTGCGCAGGGCGGGATCCGACAGGATCCTCCGGTTGTCACAATAAATCGGGGAACGCCAGCCGGAAGCCCAAGTGAAAGGCTCGGACGGATGCAGCAGCACCGCTCCGATGTCCAGCAGCTTTCCGGCAAGTTCTTTCTCTACAGATACCATCATTCGGGAATAAATGTTAACTTTGCTTCCCGACAAAGATAACATTTATTCTTCTTCCGCACGTCTGATGCACAAGATTTATTTCGAGAAACGCTGCATCGTCATCTGCACCAAAGGGGAAGCCGCCCTGGCCGATCCCAATTCCGTCGAATTCCACCTGGGAGAAGCGCTGGACATCGGCCCGCTGGTGGGCATGTTCGAGGTGTCGGCGACCCTCAGCCGCATCTATATCCCCACGGATGACATCGCGTCGACCTACCGGCGCCTGTGCGCAGAATTCAAGGAAGTGGACGCGGCAGGCGGGCTTGTCTCGAACCGGCGCGGGGACTTCCTGCTGATCTCTCGGAACGGGCTCTGGGACCTTCCCAAGGGCCACCGGGAAGCGGGAGAAGACCTGCAGGAAACCGCCATGCGGGAAGTCCAGGAAGAAACCGGTGTCGACCAGTTGCAACTGCGTGACCTGATCTGTGTCACGGACCACTGCTACCGGCGTGACGGCATCTGGCATCTCAAGCACACCTGGTGGTATGACATGCTGTACACCGATCCGGTAGACCTGACCCCCCAGCGGGAAGAAGACATCAGCCGGGCGGCCTGGGTGGCCAAATCCAGCCTGCCCCCGTTCCTGAAGAATACGTACCCCTCCATCCAGGAGGTGTTCCGCGAGGCAAAAATCTGATTTTTGCCTTTTTTTGCGGATATGGTGAAACAAAAATCCGTTTTTTACGTATAATAAATAGTTTGTCTTTACTATTTATGAAACTTTCGCAATTCCAGTTCGCCCTGCCGAAAGACAGGATCGCGACCGCTCCCCCGAGATGGCGGGATGAATGTAAACTTCTTGTTCTTCACAAAGATACGGGTGAAATCGAGCACAAACTTTTCAAGGATATCATCCAATACTTCGGCAAAGGGGACACCTTCGTCCTAAATGATACCAAGGTTTTTCCCGCCCGCCTGTCCGGCAATAAGGAAAAAACCGGCGCCGACATCGAAGTATTCCTGCTGCGCGAGTTGAACAAAGAGCAACGTCTGTGGGATGTGATCGTGGACCCCGCCCGGAAAATCCGGATCGGCAACAAACTGTATTTCGGGGACGACGAGAGCCTGGTGGCGGAAGTGATTGACAATACGACCTCCCGCGGGCGGACCCTCCGCTTCCTGTTCGACGGCAGTTACGAGGAGTTCAAGCAGAGCCTGTTCAACCTCGGGGAGACGCCGGTCCCGAAATGGGTGAAAGAAAAGGTCACCCCGGAAGACCGCGTCAATTTCCAGACGATCTTCGCCGACAAAGAAGGGGCCGTTTCGGCACCGGCGGCCGGCCTGCATTTCAGCCGCGAACTGTTCAACCGGATGATCCTCAAGGATATACAGAAGGCTTTCATCACGGTGCACATGGGCATCGGACATTTCCGTAAAGTCGATGTCGAAGACCTCTCCAAGCACAAGATGGACTCGGAACGGCTGATCATCACTCCGGAAACCGCCGCCCTGATCAACAACACCAAACGCCAGGGACACAAGGTCCTTGCGGTGGGTGTCACCGTGATCCGCGGACTGGAAACCTATGTCACCACCAACGACGAGGTCAACCCTTATGACGGCTGGACGAACAAATTCATCTTCCCGCCTTACCGCTTCGCCATCCCGGACGCCATCGTATCCAACTTCCACCTGCCGTGCTCGACCATGCTGATGTCCGTGGCGGCTTTCGGCGGCTACGAGAAGGTCATGCATGCGTATAAGGTCGCCCTGGACGAAGGGTATTCCTTCGGCCCTTACGGCGACGCCATGCTGATTATTTAGCTGCGTTTAGAAGCTGTTTTAAAATAATCGTTCTTGTTTCTTTCGCGGTCTTTCCGGCCATTTTCTCCTTTGTCATCAGTCACGTAGCTGCGGCTACGCTCCTTCTTCCAAAGCCGAAACTGTCTCGAAAACTCCGCATAATAAACTTCGGCAATCATTTCAAAACAGCTTCTACTTTTTCCCGAAGCCATTGTAATCGACGGCCTTGCGTTCAGAACGCCGGCTCATCGAAGGGAACCACATGTCTGCTGCCTCCAGGCCGCACTCCCGGATAATGTCCAGGCAGTATTCCAGGCGGCCGAAATCTGCATTCACATTGTTGGTCCCGAAGGTGAACTTGATGCCGCGCGCCTTGGCCCGGCGGATCACGTAGGAAGACGGAATCCTGTAACGCGGATTGATTTCCATGGCGATCCCGTAGCGCTCCAGGACATCCAGCACGCGGTCGATCCGCTCATCGGTCCAGTACGTATCGTACGCTGCCTGCATGTCCTCCGGCAAGTACGTGGCATTGGCGTAGATATCCGCCGGCTCATACGTCAGAATCTTAACCGTCTGGTCCACAATCAGATCCATGTACTGCTGCATGGAAAGGCCTTCCCGCCAAACCTCCTCCGGCCGGTAAATCCGGCTGATCCGGCCCTTGTGGTCGACAATGGTCATCGCATCGGTAAAGAGGTAATCGAAGCTGTCCAGCGCTTCCCGGGAAAAGGTTACAATCCAGCGTCTCCCCTCTCCCTGGACGCCCCGCAGGAACGGCATCGGGCGGACCTCCTCCAGATAGGAATAGACTTCGGCGTCATCGGCCAGCATCCGTCCGACACCGCCCTCGCCGGCATTCGGCGCAACCCCGTAATTGATTCCGTAATTCATGCTCTTCGCATGCGCCTGCTCCTTGGTCAGCCCGCCTTTCAGGTGGACATGATAGTCGATGACCGGGAAACCGGCCTGCTGCAGGCGGATGATTTCGTCCTCCTGCTCATTCACCGGAGCCAGGGTATCGGCCGGATTCACGGCATCTGTTCCCAGCCTGCTGATTGTCAAGTCCTTGAAAGAAGCTTTCCCGGAGACGGCCTGGAGATAGATTCCGCCCGCCTTCCCCAACAGCCGGGAGGCATAGGCCTGCGTCCGGTACGGCGCATCCGGCTCGGTGTAGCAGACGACAGGCATGCCGTCTACCGAAACGGCGATGTTCTTTCCGCGCACGCTCACTTCGAAATCGAACCACTGCCCGTCCTCCGGCAGGGAACGGTACAGGTTGCGGACGGCCGACAGGGAGCCGGTCTTGGGCGTACCGTCAATCGGACCGCCGTGGAACAGGACCTCGTATCCGCATTCCCCGTCGGAATGGAAACGCAACACCGCCTGACCGTCCTGCGAAGTGCAGGTACGGCCCGTCAATGTGAAATTCTCCCAGTTTCCCCGGGCTTTCCAGGAGGAACCTTCCTCCAAGTCGACGGATGCATAATGGTTGCCGCAGGAGATCGCGGCCAGCAGGGCCCAAAGCCCGAAAATCATCTTTTTCATGACACAAATATGGTAAAAACAAAGAGTTAAAAAAAGTTTTGGCCACATAAAAAAACAGAAAAAAGAGCCCTTGTCCACATCCGTCCGGGCCACATTTCCTTGGCCGCCTCCGGGAGTCCCGTTACCTTGCCGGAAAAAAGATGGACATCCACATCACAGAGGAACAGGTGGCCTGGTGTGCGCTCGCCACCCTGTTCGGTTACACCCCGGCTGTCGGCGCAGCCCTGGCCGGGCGGGCCGGCGGCGCCCGGGAATTGTTCCGGCTCTCCCCGTCCGGACTGCGGGACCTGGCCGGCGCGGACGCACCCGTCCTCCGGCAGATCCGGCAAGAGACCCTGGAGAACGCCGCCGGCTCCCTGGAAAAACTCGCACGGGAAGGCTGCCGTTTCCTGCCGCTTTCCGACCCGGACTACCCCGGCCTGCTGAAAGAATGCCCGGACCCGCCGCTGGGCCTGTATTACAAAGGGACGGGCACGCCGCATGAGCTGTTTTCCTCCCGGACCGCAATCGCCGTCGTGGGGACGCGGGACATGAGCCGCTACGGCGCCCAATGGTGTACCCAATTGGTTTATTCCCTCGGGGAATGCCCGAATAAGCCGCTGATTGTCAGCGGACTGGCACTCGGCATCGACATCACCGCCCACGAAGCCGCCCTCCAATGCGGGCTGCCCACGATCGCGGTCATGGCCACCGGCATCGACGCCGTCTACCCCACCCGGCATGCCTGGGCGGCAGACCGGATCGCCTCCTCGCCGGGCAGTGCCCTCGTTACCGATTATCCGCCCGGGACGGCTCCGCTGGCCGCCAACTTCCTGCGCCGGAACCGCATCATTGCGGGGCTGTGCGGGACAACCGTCCTTGTCGAATCGAAAATCAGGGGCGGCGGCATGATGACAGCCCGCCTGGCCGCATCGTACAACCGGACCGTATACGCCCTGCCCGGCCGGCTGGAAGACATCCGCTCCCAGGGCTGCAACAAACTGATCGGGGACAAGACCGCAGAGCCCCTCACCGACCTGGACGCCTTCCTGGCCGACTTGGGACTGAAGAAAAAGCCGGTTCGGAAAAAAGTCGCCGAAGAAGCGCTTTCCGTACGGGTCCACGCACGCTACAGCGGACGCATGGACGAAAAAACAGCCGGCCAGCTGGAATTGCTGGCCCGCCTCATCCAGGCGCGGCAGGACATCACCCTGGAGGAACTGGCTTCGGAAAGCGGACTGGACTGGGGAGCCGTCACGGCGCTCTCGGCCATCCTGGAATGCGACGGATTCATCCGGACAGACCTGCTGCAACGATGCAGCATCCGAAAAAAATATTAACTTTGTGGATTACAGGTGCCGCCTATGCTTGATTTTATCGACACACACGCCCATTTCTACGACGAAGCCTTTGCCGGCGAGGAAGACTTGATGGTCTCCAAAGCGGCAGATGCCGGCGTGAACCGGGTTCTCCAGGCCGACGTGGACAGCAGGGAGCGTGATGCGATGTTTTCCCTCTGCGAACGGCATCCGGGCCGCCTTTTCCCGATGCTGGGACTCTATCCGGGAAGCGTCGACGACCGGTGGGAAGAAGAGCTGGCCGCCCTGGAAGCCTACACCGGGCGGGGCATTGTCGCCATCGGGGAAATCGGGCTTGATTATCACTATTCCAAGGATACCGCCGCCCTGCAGAAACTGGCGCTCCGCGCGCAATTCCAGCTGGCCAGCCGCCTGGACCTCCCGGTCAACATCCACCTGCGCGATGCCACGGAGGACTTTTTCGCGGTCCTCCAGGAATGCCGGCACCTGGGGCTGCGCGGCAACCTGCACGCGTTCAGCGGCAGCAAAGAAACCTTCCAGCGGATCAGCCGTTACGGAGACTGGTCGGTCGGCATCGGCGGCGTCGTCACGTTCAAGAACGCGTCCCTGCCGCAGGCTGTCGCTGCGATTCCGCTCGAGCACATCCTGCTGGAAACCGATGCGCCGTACCTGACGCCGGCTCCTTACCGCGGACGGCGCAACGACAGTTCGTACATTCCCGTCATCGCAGCCAAAATCGCTGAAATCAAGGGAATATCCCTCGAAGAGGTCGCGGCCGTCACCACGGCCAACGCCGAAAGACTGTTCCACTTGCAACCCATATCATCATGACTCCTTCCGCCCAGAAATCGTCCTTGCTGCTGATCTACACCGGCGGCACCATCGGCATGAAACAAGACCCGGACGAACTGACACTCCGGCCTTTCGATTTCAGCCAGATCCTCGAAGAAGTCCCGGAAATCCGGAAGTTCGCCTTCCGGATCGACTCCTATACCTTCGACCCGCTGATCGATTCTTCGGACGTAGAACCATCTCTGTGGCAGTCACTTGCAGAACTCATCCAAGCCCGCTACGACGACTACGACGGCTTCATCATCCTGCATGGTACGGACACGATGTCCTACTCGGCCTCCGCCTTGAGTTTCATGCTGGACGGACTGACGAAACCCGTGATTTTCACGGGAAGCCAACTGCCCATCGGCGTCCCCCGCACGGACGGGAAAGAGAATCTGATCTCGGCCGTGGAAATCGCCTCCGCCAAGGACGCGGAAGGCCATGCGAAAGTGCCCGAAGTCTGTATCTGCTTCGACTCCCTGCTGATGCGGGGCAACCGGACGACCAAAGTGAATGCCGAGGTTTTCCGGGCCTTCCTTTCGCCCAATTATCCTCCCCTGGCCGAAGCCGGAATCAACATCCGGTACAACGACGAGGCCATCCGGAAGCCGCTGGACTGGTACCAGCGGGTTTCCGTCAATACGTCCCTGGACACGCGGGTCGCCGTCCTGAAACTGCACCCGGGCATGACGCCCCAGGCCGTGCGGTACTTCCTCTGCGGGCCCCAGACCCGCGCCGTCATCCTGGAGACCTACGGATCGGGGAATGCGCCGATGAAGGAATGGTTCCTGGACATCGTCCGCGAAGCCGATGCGGCCGGAAAGATCATGGTCAATGTCACGCAGTGCCTGCGCGGCACCGTAAACATGGACCTGTATGCCAACGGGAAGGCCCTGGAGAAGGCCGGAGTGATTCCCGGATACGACGCGACGACCGAGAGTGTCCTCGCCAAACTGTTTTATCTGATGGGCAAAAGCGAAGACGACAAGTGGGTGAAGGCCATGATGGGGCGCAACCTCAAAGGAGAAATTAGCAAATAAATCTTGATAAATGAAAATATTTTGCTAAATTGCACCGGATTTGGAAAGGGTAAATTGTACCCCGGAAAGAAAGAACTTAAACATCAATACAATTATTATTTCAAACACACAAAAACAATTATGAAAAAGTTTTTCATGTTTTTGGCAGTCGCCGGCCTGATGGCCGTTTCTGCAAACTTTGCAGCTGCCCAGGACAACGCGCCGGCCAACGAGCCCGCAGCCACAGAAGAAGTAGCCGCTCCTGCAAATGACCTTTTCGGAGGTGGTGAGGAAGTTCCCCTGCACCAGGCTCTGAAGACCAAGTTCATCGAAGGTGGCGCCGGCTTCATGTCGCTGATCCTCCTCTGCTTGATCCTCGGTCTCGCCCTCGCCATTGAGCGTATCCTTTTCCTCTCCTTCTCGAAAACCAACACCAAGAAGCTCATCGGCAAGATCGAAGATGCGCTCAAGAATGGTGGTGTCGAGGCTGCAAAGGACGTGTGCCGCAACACCCGCGGTCCTGTCGCCCGTATTTTCTATGATGGCCTGAATCACTACGATCAGGGTATCGACGTAGTCGAGAAGAACGTTGTTTCTGCCGGTTCCGTCGAGATGAGCCGCATGGAGAACGGTCTGACCTGGATCTCCCTGTTCATCGCCCTCGCCCCGTCCCTCGGATTCCTCGGAACCGTTATCGGTATGGTCCAGGCATTCGACGCTATCGAGCGTGCCGGTGACATCTCCCCGAACATCGTCGCCGGTGGTATGAAGGTCGCCCTTATCACGACCGTTGCCGGTTTGATCGTCGGTATGATTCTCCAGGTGTTCTACAACTACATCCTCTCCCGGATCGACGCCCTTTCCAGCGATATGGAGCAGTCCTCCATCGACCTGGTCGACGCCCTTGTCAAGAACGCCAAATAATCATCCTCACCAAGAACTAACAATAGAATCAACATGTACGCAAAAATAGCAAAATGGCTTTCATGGGTACTGATGATCGTCAGTGTCGTCATTGTGGTATTCGGCTTTTCCAAAGGCTTTGAATCCAACGGCGGCGCTCCGGTTGACCTGCTGTTGCGCTGGGGTTACGTCCTTCTGTTCGTAGCCGTCGCACTCGTGGTCATCCTCGGAATCGTTCTCGGTGCCATGAATGACCCCAAGAGCCTTATCAAACTGGGCATCGGGCTCGTTGCAGCCGCTGCTCTGGCTCTCGTGGCTTACGCCCTTGCTTCCGGCAATCCGCTTGTCGGATACCTCGGCGAACAGCCCGACCAGCAGACCCTCAAACTTACAGATACTATCCTGAATCTCACCTACATCCTCGCAGGCGGCGCGATCGTCTCGATCATTGTGGGCGAAGTGATTGGTGCAGCACGTAATAAATAATTCGCTATGTCCAAGAGAAAAACACCGGGTTTAAATACACAATCCACGGCGGACATCGCATTCCTCCTCCTGTGCTACTTCCTGATGGTCTCCACCATGGACCAGCAGTCGGGTCTGCAGCGTCGTCTGCCCCCTATGCCGGAGAAGGACCAGAAAGTCGATGACCAGAAGGTGAACCGCCGTAACATTATCATTGTGAAGATCAACTCGGCCGACAGGATATTAGCAGGAAGTGAGCCTATCGATATTTCCCAGTTGAAGGACAAAGTCAAGGAATTCCTTACCAACCCTACGGATGATCCGAATCTCCCTGAAAAGGAGCCCAAGAACATCGAAGGATTCCGCGCAGACTACCCGGTCTCCAAGGGTGTTATCTCCCTGCAGAACGACCGTGGTACCAGCTACCGGGCTTATATCGCTGTGCAGAACGAACTTGTAAAAGCGGTGAACGAACTCCGTAACGAGTTTGGCATGCAGTATTTCGGCAAGCCGTTCGCAAAACTCACCGAAGAGCAGCAGGACATTGCGAAAGCAGCTGTTCCGCAGAATATTTCCGAGGCTGAGCCTAAGGACGTTGGTAAAAGATAATAAAGGAGAATAGATATGGCAACATTCAAGAGAAGTGGCAAAAAAGATATGCCCGAACTCGGTACCAGTTCCGATATCGTGTTCATGTTCCTGTTCTTCTTCATGGTTACCACGCAGATGAGGCAGAACGAAGTGAAGGTTTCCGTGAAGCTCCCTGAGGCAAGTGAAGTTGCCAAGCTCGAGCGTAAGGACCTTGCTTCCTATATCAATGTCGGTCCCCCTACCCTGAATTATCAGGCCAAGTTCGGTACGGATGCCCGTATCCAGTTGAACGATTCGTTCAAGACGGTTGACGACATCCGCGACTTCATCGCCGCCGAGCGCGACGCGATGAGTGAGGCTGACCGCCAGTTCATGACCGTTTCGATCAAGGCTGACCAGGATGTCAGGATGGGTATCGTGACGGATATCAAGCAGGAGCTCCGCCGGTGCTCCGCGCTGAAGATCATGTACAACGCAAGAAAGACAGAGTAACCACAGCTGTCACAACGATAACAAGGGCTCCGGATTCCGGGGCCCTTGTTTCGTTTTAGCCGGCTCCTGGTTTACAGGATCGCAGTCACAGAGCCAGAATATAACCTGTTCCGCTGCCACGAAATGAAAAAACAGCCGTGTTCTTCCATTTCATGGCCCGATATCTCGGGAATTTGCGCAAAACAGCGCCACGAAATGAAGAATTCAAGTGTTTTTTTCATTTCATGGCAGCAGTCAGATTCTTCGCTTCGCTCAGAATGACAGAACGAGGCAAGATGAAGCAAAAAATACATCCCCATGCAACGTTCCGGGGAGAATATGCATCTATACAGATAGGACTATTAAAATAAAAACAAACCATGAAATCTTTTATTTATGCTGCAGCGGTGAGCATGCTGCTGATAGGGACCGTGGGGGCGAAGGCCCAGGTGAAGCGATTTGAAATCGAGCCGCGGATCGGAATCGGCACACAGACCCAGGAAGTCACACCGGCTGCGGTTTCAGGATATGACGTCAGCTACGAAGCGTTTCATCATTCACCTGGAGTCTTCCAGGGAGCGCTGGAGTTCCGATACAACCTCCCCGAAAAACCGTTTGACATCGCGGTAGAATGCTTCGCCAGCCTCCAAGACCGAAAGTATAACAAAACGCCTGTTCCCTCTGAATCAGACGCTTTCCGGCCTAATGATTTCTATGATATTGTCGGCCATAATTTCAATGTCTACGCCGCTTCCTTCTTCTTGGATGTCAGGCCCTGCAATGGGAAAGTAGCCCCGTTCGCCGGAATCGGTGCCGGCCCGGCCCTGACCCAGAAGTATATCCCGGGCAAAGGCGCAGAAGACAGGGCCGTCGGCATGGTCCTGACGCCCCGTGTCGGCGTACGCTTTTTCGGACGCCTCAGCCTGACGGCCGACGCCCGCATCACCCGGCCAGGATACTCCTCCTGCGGGATTTCTCTCGGATACAGTTTCGGATGGGGAGAAAGCCGCTAACGCGACCTGCATTCGATCAAGACACCCTGGCTGGAAGATACCGTGCATTCATAAACGCCCTTGGTGCGCTTGAGGGGGACCGGTCCATTGCCGCCCCACACGGAAACTTTCCGGCCACGCGTCTTGAAACGGAGGACATGGGAGGCCGGGGCCTGGTCATAAGGATCATCCGCCACACAGACGAAAAGGGCCTTGCCTTTGCCACCGTCCCGGGCATCCATCTGTCCCACGATAAGCGGACAACCCGCTGACAATTCGGAGAACAAACCATCGCTGTATTCCGGGACACTCGTCTCGCCGGACCCTTCCAACATCTTCGTCCCTTCGAACCCGACGCAAGCCGTTTCCCGCCGGGCATACTTCATGTAGCGGTCCCCAATCGTATGGAGCTCCCGGTTTACGGTCTTCAACTTTTCATACTGCTGCGTTTTGTTTCCCTTGCCGTCCAGGACCTGGTTTGTCCACCATCCCGCCGTATAGCAGGCCCAGGTGATGCTCTCCGCCCCATATGCCAGCGCAGAAAAAGCCTGGAAACGAAGTTCATTTTCCGTAATCCACACTTTCGGATCGCGGCTGTTTACCTGTACCGTAACCCACATGCTCCTTCCGGTTTTCCGGCAGGCATCCGAGACAACGCGCAGGTTGGCATAATCTTTCTTCAGCCCGACCCCTTTATAATAGAAATCATAGGAAATATAATCCGCCGGGACGTGCTGGCAATACTGGGCGATGTGCTCGGCATAAGTGGGCGTTCCCAGCTGATTCACCGTCTGCGTGGCTGAATTCTGCGAAACAGACGCATAATTCGGATAGAGGTTGAGGAAAGCGAACTGATTGGGAAACAGTTCCTCCACGCGCCGGATTACTTCCCCGTAATAAGGGAAATCCAGGGCGGACGGTTCGTCGCCGATGTCGATGCCCCAGATTGCCGGATGGTCTTCAAACTTGGCAGCCGCTTCTTCATATTTGGACAAGGGATTCTTTTCCCGGAGTGTGCCGGCATTGGCACCGTCGCCACCCCACCAACCGGGAACAACGCCGCTGACAATCGCCCCGACGCCGTATTTACGGAAGAGGTCCAGCGCAGCACGGTCATTCTCCATGCAGATGACGAAGTCGATTCCGCAATCAGCCAAATCTTTGATATGCGCCTCCGTACGGGCATAAGGACGAAGATGGTACGTACCGATGTTCAGGCGGCTGCGGTCCATCCGGCCCGCTTTCGTGACATAGTCCGGCTGCTGGGCGGACAGGAGTTGACAGGACAGCAGAATCAGGATAAAGGAAAAGAAATGCTTTTTCATGCGATGAATCTTTGGGATACAGGCCGGAGTCGCTGCAAATAAAATGCCCCGAAGGCCTGCCGCAGGCGTGGAGAATTCGACAATAAGTGTTATCTTTGCATGATAAGCATGCAAAAATCATGGACAGACCAGTCAGAACCAAAGTCAAAGACCTGCTTCACAGCGAGCCGGGCCAGAAAGTCCTTGCCAAAGGATGGGTTAGAACCAAGAGAGGCAACAAACAAGTCAAATTCATCGCGCTCAATGACGGGTCTACGGTGAACAACATACAAATCGTCGTCAATACGGAACTTTTCGACGAGAATCTTCTCTCACAGATCACGACCGGAGCCAGCATCGCTGTCTGCGGCCACCTTGTCGCATCGGTCGGCAGCGGCCAGGCAGTGGAAATCCAGGCAGAGGAGATCGAACTGTACGGCACCTGCGATCCCGTCCGGTACCCGATCCAGAAAAAAGACACGTCACTGGAGTACCTCCGCACCGTCGCCCACATGCGCCTGCGCACCAATACCTTCGGCGCCGTCCTGCGGATCCGTCACGCCATGGCCTTCGCTATCCATAAATTCTTCAACGACAAGGGATTCGTCTACCTCAACACCCCGCTGATCACGGAATCGGATGCGGAAGGAGCCGGCGACATGTTCCAGGTCACGACGATGGACCTGGCGAACATTCCCATGCACGGCGGCAAGGTCGATTTCAGCAAGGATTTCTTCGGAAAGAAAACCAGCCTGACGGTCAGCGGTCAGCTGGAAGGAGAACTGGGCGCAACGGCTGTCGGCGAAATCTACACCTTCGGACCGACTTTCCGTGCAGAGAATTCCAATACGCCGAGGCACCTGGCCGAATTCTGGATGATTGAACCGGAAATGGCCTTCTACGACATCCAGGATGACATGGACCTGGCGGAAGAATTCGTCAAATACCTCGTCCAGTATGCCCTCGACAACTGCATGGACGACCTGTCCTTCCTCAATGACAAATATGACAACGGGCTGATTGAACGGCTCCGCAGCGTACTCGGCATCGAATTCCGCCGCGTCACGTATACCGAAGGCATCGAGATCCTCGAAGAGGCGGTCCGGGGCGGTCACCAGTTCGAGTATCCTGTCCACTGGGGCACGGACCTGCAGAGCGAGCACGAACGCTACCTGGTTGAAACGCATTTCCAGCGTCCGGTCATCCTGACGGATTTCCCGAAGGATATCAAGGCATTCTACATGAAGCTCAACGACGACGGAAAGACGGTCCGCGGCATGGATGTCCTCTTCCCGAAAATCGGGGAAATCATCGGCGGTTCCGAGCGGGAAGCCTCGCTGGAGAAGCTGGAAGGCCGCATCGACGAACTCGGCATGAGCCGCAAGAATCTCGAATGGTACATTGATACCCGGCGCTACGGCACCGTTCCCCACAGCGGCTTTGGCCTGGGATTTGAACGCCTGCTGCTGTTCGTCACCGGCATGAGCAACATCCGGGACGTCATCCCGTTCCCGAGAACTCCCAAGAACGCAGAATTCTAAATTCCATACAAGATGCTTGTAATCGGTATCGCAGGCGGCTCCGGCTCCGGCAAGACAACGGTAGTGAACTCCATCGCGAATCAACTGAAAGAACGGGTGGTGGTCATCCCGCAGGATTCATACTACAAAGATTCCAGCCACCTCCCCTTGGAAGAGAGGCAGCAAATCAATTTCGACCACCCGGATGCCATCGATTTCCGCCTGCTCTGCAAGCAGCTTAAGCAACTCAAGGAAGGAGAAACCATCCAGCAGCCGATCTATTCCTACCTGACCTGCTCGCGTTCCAAGACCGAGACAATTACCGTCAAACCGGCCGATGTCATCATCATCGAAGGCATCCTGGTGTTTACCTGCAAGGAACTCCGGGACCAGATGGATATCAAGATTTTCGTGGATGCGGATGATGACGACCGGCTCATGCGGGTCATGGCCCGGGACATTCTTGAGCGCGGAAAAACCGTCGAAACGGTCATCGAGCGCTATACCAAAACGGTCAAGCCGATGTACCTGCAGTTCATCGAACCGAGCAAACGGTATGCAGATATCATCATCCCCCAGGGAGGGCACAACAAGGTAGCCATCGACATCATTTCCGCGACCATCGAGAAATCCCTCGGAGAACAAAACGCATAGTTCCCGCACATGAAAAGCGAAGACAAAGCCGGATTGTATGTCACCGTCATCGCCCACTTGACGGTGCTCATCATCCTGCTCCTTTCGCAGATTAGCGCGGCCCTCAAGGGCGAGAATTCGTTCCTCATCGATTTCTCCCGCGAGGAGGCGATCGAACGGGAATCCAAAGCCCAGCAGGAACAGGAAGAGGCGGAGGCGTTTGATGAAGAGATCAGCCGCCGGGTGGAGGCGTTGATCAACGGGACCTCCGGCATTGAATTCAAAAACATCGCCGTCGACCGGTCCACCGCCTTGAAAGACGACCGGAATACCGACGCTGAGCAGTTGTACAAGGATGCCGAGCGGCTCGCCCAGGAGCTCAAGGACGGGGTCAAGATCGAGGAAAGTCCCGACGATTATGTCGACATGCCGTCCACCAAGAAGGTCGACAATACGCCGAAGAAAGAATATTCAGGGCCCTCTGTGGTATCCTATATGCTGGACGGCCGGAAGGCCAGCCGCTTGCCCATCCCTGCCTACCGCTGCTACGGAGGCGGCATGGTAACGGTCCTGATTGTCGTCGACAATGCGGGGAATGTCGTCAATGCCAAAGTCCAGGATGAGACTTCGTCCGGCGACGCGTGCCTGCGCAATTTCGCCGTCCGCGCCGCCCGGATGTCCAAGTTCTCGGCCGACCCGAAGGCGCCGGCCAGACAAGGCGGAAATATTGTATATCAGTTTATTTCGCAGCGGTAGCAAGCGCTACTTTCACCACTTCGTCCACCGGAAGATACATTTTGTAGAACGCATTGTCGCCCAACTTGGAATAACGGGCGATCAAGGCGCGCAACTGCGGTTCCAGATAGGGCGCGGACTTTTCCCACTCCCCGGCGGCAGGCCGCAAACCATCCTCACGGGCGGCGAAATCCAGGAAACGGCGGGGAATATCCAGTTGGTCCAGGAAGGCCTCCAGATCGCCGTAATTGTCGATCTGGCGCAGGGAAGCACGATACGTGTCCGAAACAGCGGAGGCGAACCGCATCTGCGTCGCTTTGCGGTTGCAGCCCATGTAGAAGGCGGTCACGCGGGTCGTATCCATCGGGACGAAAACGTCGGGGATAATGCCCCCGCCCCCGTATACTGTCCGGCCGCTGACCGTATGGTACACTGCTGTCGTATCAACTTTGATGCTGTCCTGCTGGAACATTTCCCCGGTCGTATACCGGTTGTACAAATCCCGGCCATAATCCTTGTACGGCTTCTGGATACAGCGGCCTGAAGGAGTGTGGAACCGCGCCACGGTCAGCCGGACGCCCGAACCGTCGGTGAAGTTAATCGGCTCCTGGACAAGGCCCTTGCCGAAGGACCGGCGACCGATAATGACGCCCCGGTCGTTATCCTGGATGGCTCCGGCAAAAATTTCGCTGGAAGAAGCGGAATTCTCGTTGATCAGCACGGAGAGAGGGATTTCCTGGAGTTTTCCCCGGCCGCTGGCCGTATAATCCTCTTTCTTGCGGTTCTTGCCCTGCAGATAGACAATCTCGTCTCCTTTGTGCAGGAACATGTCGGCCAGCAGCAACGCCTGGTCCAGGTACCCGCCGGAATTGTCCCGAAGGTCGAACAGCAGCATTTTCATCCCGGCATCCAGCAGGCGGGAAGAGGCCTCGGAGACTTCCTTGAACGTCGTGCGGGTGAATTTCGTCAGCCGGATGTAGCCGGTCGTGTCATTCACCATGAATGAAGCGTCCACACAATGGACGGGAATCTTGCCCCGGACAATCTCGAACGGAATCACCTCCCGGCCGCGCTGGACCGTTACCGTCACCTTCGTACCGGACGGTCCTTTCATGCGGCGGACCATGCTGTCCCGCGGAAACTTCACGCCGGCGATCGGGGTGTCATCCACTTTCAGCAGACGGTCTCCTTGCATGAGCCCCACCTTCTCGGATGGGCCGCCGGGGATCACCTCCAGCACAATCGCCGTATCATTGGGCACATTGAACTGAATTCCGATCCCGTCGAAATTCCCGGCCAGTTCCGTCTCCGATTCCACCAGTTCTACCGGCGGCAGGTAAATCGAATGCGGGTCCAGTTCGGCCAAGGCGGCCACGACGGCGGCATCGGTGAGCGACTTGACGTCCACCGTATCCACATAATTCTTGCGGACCTCTTCCAGGATCAGGTTGAGTTTCGCCCAATTGGAGTAATTCGCCCGGATTTTATGCCCCCGGATATCCCGCATGATACTGCCCACCGTGAGGGTCAGCACCACGCCCAGCACGATTCCCAGCAAGGCCGCATAGGAACCGGATTTATCCCATTTTTTCATCAGTCTACCCTCTCTACCTCGATTCCGGCCTTCCGGAGCAGGTCCACTCCGTCCGTCAGGCGGTACTCATCCCGGTACACGACCCGCCGGATTCCGGCCTGGATAATCAGTTTGGAACATTCCAGACAGGGAGAGGCCGTAACAAAGAGCGTGGCTCCCTCGCTGCTGTTCCCCGATTTGGCAACCTTGGAAATGGCATTCGCCTCGGCATGAAGGACATAGGGCTTCGTCACCCCATTCTCGTCCTCGCAGATGTTCTCGAATCCCGACGGGGTCCCGTTGTAGCCGTCGGAAATGATCATTTTATCTTTCACGAGCAAGGCTCCCACCTGACGGCGTTTGCAATAGGAATTCCGGGCCCAGATCGAGGCCATGTCCAAGTAACTGCGATCGAATTTCTCCATGGTTTATTTCCCGTTTCTCTGATACAAATAGCGTTTGATGCTGCGCTTGGGCGTCCGCTCGAAATCTTCCGGCATGAACTCCACCTTCTTGATTTTCGCGTAATTCGGAATCTCCTTGTTGATTTCCGGCAAGGCATTGGTGATCCGCGCCTCCAACGCACTGCGGCTCAGACCGTCCAGCTCTCCCTGATGATAATCCAGGTAGACCAGGGCAACCAGGCTGTCGTCATCCTCAATGACCAGCGAATCCACGACATAGGCCACGTTGTTGATCACGGCCTCGAGTTCTTCGGGATAGATGTTCTGGCCCGAAGGTCCGAGGATCATGCACTTGGAACGGCCGCGGAGGAAGAGATAGCCGTCTTCGTCCATCACACCCATGTCACCGGTACGGAACCATCCGTCCTCGGTGAAGGAATTGGCCGTCGCTTCCGGATTCTTGTAATAGCCCAGGAAAACATTGGCCCCTTTGACCTGCACTTCGCCAGGCACGCGGGCCGGATCCGGAGAATCGATCCGGATCTGCATGTTCATGGCCGCTTTCCCGCAAGAGCCCAATTTGGTCTTGTTCCAGTGGGCATAGGCAATGATCGGCGCACATTCCGTCATGCCGTAACCGACGGTATACGGGAAGCCGATGGTATGGAAGAATTCCTCCACCTCCGGATTGAATGCGGCACCGCCGAGGATGACCTCCTCGAAGTTCCCGCCAAAGGTATGCACCAGTTCCGTACAGAATTTCTTCTGGATAACCTTGTCCAACACAGGCAGATTCATGAACATGCGGTTGCGGTCGATAATCGGTTTCAACTTGGACTTGTAGATTTTCTCGATGACCAGCGGAACGGCGATGATGACACTCGGATGGACCTCGGAAAAAGCCTGCGTGATGACCTTGGGGCTCGGGACTCGGGTCAGGAACTGCACGTGCGCGCCGATGGTCATTTCAAAGAGGAATTCGAACATCATCCCGTACATATGGGCGGACGGCAGCATCGCCACCACCTCGGAATGGTCGTTCATGTGGCTCTCCGCATCCCTGGAGAACTCGATATTCGACAGGAGGGCCCGGTACGGAATCATCACGCCCTTGGAGAATCCGGAAGTACCTGACGTATAATTGATCAAGGCCAGTTCATCCGCCGAGTCGCAATAGTAATCCATGTCTTCGGGGCCGAAATAATTGGGGTATTTCTTGCCGAAGCTCTCATTCAAGTGCTCCCGCACATTCCACAGGTCCTCCGAAACCGCATAGAGGAACTTGAACGTATTGATCTGCACCACAACGGACAAACCGGGCATTTCCTCCGGGCTGAGGCCTTCCCAGATCACGTCGTCCACGAAAAGGACACGCGCTTCGCTGTGATTGACCAGATAATGGATATTTCCGGGCTTGAATTCATGCAGAATGGGGACAGGAACGGCACCATAGGTCATGGCCGCCAGGAAGCTGACGCCCCAGTTGGCCTGGTTGCGCGAGCAGATGGCCACTTTGTCGCCCCGGTTGAGCCCGCATTGCTCGAAAGCGATGTGCAGTTTGGCAATCCGGCGGGCGACATCCCGATAAGACAGGGTAGCACCCTGATAATTGGACAGGGCCGGGCGGTCCCAGTGTTCCTTGAAGCTTTTCTCGAGAAGTTTGTTTACAGATTGGAATCCCATATCATTATTCCTTATTTGTTTGCAATTTGATTTTCCTTTGCTTTCCATCCAGGCAAGTCACGGTGACAGCGCCGTTTTCGCCGGCCTGGACGGGCGAATCCGGACGGATCATCTTGTCCCCTTCCGCGCGGGTCAGCGGTTCTCCGCCCCCGAACGGATAAATCAGGGTCTGGATGGACGTCCGGACCACCCAGTATTTCTTGCCGCGGACCTCCAGGAGTTCCGGCAGGCATTTGATCGTTTCTTTCAGCGAGATTCCTTCCCAGAAATCGGGAATACGGCCATGCAGGTCATACATTCCGACCGTATTGTCCGTGTGCAGGACAACGGCGGTGTAGCCGTGCGCCCCCGTGAAATCATACGCTGCAGGCCCCAGGAGCACTTCTTTGCCCAGCGACACGGGGAAAGGACTGACAAAGCGGCCCAGCCTGTCCAGCAGGTACAACTTGTCCTTGGAGGCAAAGAGGAACTGCAACTTCCCGTTCCCATAATAATCGATGGTCGCGACCGCCCCGCACAACGGCGAAGAGAACGGGACGCTCCAGATTCCCTTTCCGCCTTCTTCCCGCAGGGAAAGGGCTCCGTTCGCGCTCTGTGAAAGAAGATTGACCTTGCCCGTTCCGCTGTTGGTAACCTTGAACGGCCCTTTGGGAACGACCACGACGGTATCCCTTTCGATGACCACCGGATCCAGGCTGCGGGTTGCGGTGACCCGGCAGGAAGTGACGTCCACCGCCTTGCCGTGCACGCCCACAAAGACCGGTTCAAAACTGATTCCCGCCGCTGTATGGCGCAGCTCCCGGGACAAAGCCGGCGAAAAGAGCCGGTCCAGGAGCGGAGGATTCTCTGTCAGAGAGAAATACAATACCACCCCCTGCCCTTTTTCAGGCATGTGGGCAGCCACGGAAGCATCCGAAAGGAAGGTCCGGAGCGGATGCGTTGTCCCGAGGGCGAAGGGCGCCACAGCCTTTTCCGTGCCGATCACCATCCAGTCTTTCACCCAAGTGAAGACCGTCTCCTCCGGAAGGGAGAAGAAACCGCCGAATTCGAGACCGGCGAACCCGGCGTAGGCATAAGGCAGCACAGCAGGCTTGTAACCCCGCAACGTCGTCAGTCCGGTCCCCCGGAGCAATACGTCGGGATCCACCTTGCCCGGACGGATCAGCAATACATCATATACGCCGGACTCCCCGGTATAGGAAGCACGGACGATTTCCTTGATATCCAATGATCCAACCCACTTTTCCGGGGTCATGCCGACGGCCTTCCCCAACGCGGCGCTTTCCCGCTGGTAGCCGTCCAGGTGCCGCGTCGCATCGATGTATTCCTGGTATCGGGCCCGGTAAGCCGTAACATCCTGCAAAGGCAGGCTGAGGGCGAAAACCGTCGTAGCCGGGAGGATATCCGCCATTTTGCTGTCACCGCCCCGGGTCCGGGCGAACACGTCCATGAAAACAGCGGGAGATGCGGAATGGGAGACCGTTCCGGACAATTCCAGCGCCTTGGCGGAAATGCCGGAAATGGCCAGGGCGGTCCAACGGGTCAAGTGCGAGAAAAAGTCCGCCACGCCTGCGTAACCCCTTCCCATGTATTTCTGGAAAAATTTGCCGGCATAGTCATGGTTAAAGAAAAGGGCATCCTTCCCCTGCATGGCGGCGGCCGCTCCCGGGAATCCTTCCTTGTCCAGAACGGACATGCCCCCCTGCAGATGCGACCGCGAAGAAGTCAGCAGCGCCTCGGACGGGGAAACCAGCATCAGGGTCTTTTTATGCAAACGGGAAGAGACAGGGGCATAGGTGCTGCCGTCCAAGATCGCCGAAGACAGGCCGCAGGAATCTGCCGCTGCCTTGACGGCGCGGGCGACGGCACTCGTATCCGCCGGCGCATCCGAAGCCGTGAACAGCAGCAGCGGCACCATTTCACCGCTGTAATGAACGGAAACAATGGCAGGGACGTTGCGCAACGCTGTTTCCTTCAACCGGGCCAGGAATTCCGGGAAACGGCTGTTCCCCGTGCCGCGGAAAAGTGAGCCGACCGCATGCGTGCTGTCGGTCAGCACCGACACGGCATCTTTGAGCGATGCACTGCAGAACAGCATCGCCGCATCGGACGGAACCGCCTCCAGGAGCGGATATCCGGTCACGTCCTCTTTCTGGACAGCCACCGGTTCCGGAGTTTGGGAATCCTTTCCGGAAAAGAGATTGGCGACGGCAACGGCCACGAGGGCAGTCAGCAAGGCCAGGGCTGCGATACAGAGTATGAGGGTTTTCCTGTTCATCTAATCATGGGGAATTGCCGTACTCCCCATTATGCAAAGATAAACAATATTTCGGAAAAGAACCGCTTTACTTGCCTGAATCCGAAAAACGCTTTCAGGAAGGTTTTCCGGCGCTGTCCAGCAAGGCCTGGAGGGCCTCATTCACAGGGCCAAAAGTGAAACGGTCCAGCGCCTTCCGAAACTTGGCGGCGATTTGCGGATTGCACAGGTTCCCGATAGAGCCCTCGTGCGTATGGGAGAGCGCCCCCTCCCAGGTGAACTGTCCGTCCATGATTTCCCGGCCCACTTGCCGGTATGCCTCGCGGAACGGGACGCCGGCCAGCACTTTGGCATTGACTTTTTCCACGCTGAAAGCCAGGCGGTAACGCGGATCGTCCATGATATCCTGCCGGACCGTAACGCCTTCCAGCGCATAGGCGGCGATATCCAGGATATCGTCCGTTTCGTCGAAGAGCGGCAGGTAAACTTCCTTAATCAGCTGCATGTCACGGAAATAGCCAGACGGGAGGTTACCGGTCATCATGCGGATGGTCGGGGCAATCCCCTGCAGGCGGTTGCAATGGGACCGGATCAATTCGAAGACATCCGGATTCTTCTTGTGCGGCATGATGCTGGAGCCGGTCGTCATCGAATCCGGCAAACGGAGGAAGCCGAAATTCTGGCTGTTGTACAAGCAGGCATCTGCGGCCAGCCGGCCCAACGTTTCCGCGATGCCGGCATAGGCCTGGGCTACCATCCGCTCGAGCCGACCCCGGCACATTTGCGCGTAGACGACATTGTAATCCAGGTCGGCGAAGCCCAGCAGACGGGTCGTCAGCGAACGGTCGATGGGCATCGAGGAACCATACCCGGCCGCGGAGCCCAAGGGATTGCAATTGACCACATCCCAAACTGCGCCCAGCAGCGTCAGGTCATCGGCCAGGCTCTCGGCATAAGCCCCGAACCAGAGTCCGAAGGAAGAGGGCATGGCCACCTGCAGGTGGGTATACCCGGGCATCAGGACATCCTTGTACCGCTCGGAGCATGCCTGCAAGGTCTCGAAAAGGCGCTTCACTTTGCCTACGGTACGCTCGATCCGGGCACGGGTGAACAAATTGATATCCACGAGGATCTGGTCATTCCGGGAGCGGGCGGTATGGACTTTCCGGCCCAGGTCGCCCAGGGCTTCGGTCAACATGTTCTCCACCTGGGAGTGGACGTCCTCGATGTCTTCTCCGATGACGAAATCCCCGGCGACGGCGCTGTCGTAGATCTTCCGAAGTTCCCGCAGCAAAGGGGCCAGATCTTCCCGGGGCAGCAGGCCGGTCCGGGAGAGCATCGTGATATGGGCCATCGTCCCCAGCACATCGTACGGGGCCAGTTGCAGGTCGAGTTCGCGGTCCCGTCCGACGGTAAAGCGGTCGATCCGGACATCCTCTTGTATTCCTTTATCCCAAAGTTTCATTCAAAAAAAACCTTTTTTAAATTAAAAGCTGGTCCAGCAGCCGGACAAAGATATCAATTCCCTCCCGGATTTCCGAGAGCCGGATGTATTCATCCGGGGCATGGCTGCGCGCAGAATCGCCCGGGCCGATCTTCAGCGTCGTGAACGGGCTGACACTCTGGTTGCTGGTCGTCGGTGACCCGAATGATTCCAGCCCCAGGCTGCGTCCCCGGACCACAACCGGGTGGTCCGCAGGGATGGACGCGCCGCTCAGCCGCGTGGACCGCTCCTGCACCCGGCAGGAAACCGCTTCCCGGATATGGGAAAGCAATTCCACATTCGAATAAAGCCCGTTGGAACGGACATCGACGACGAAACGGCACCGGTCCGGAATGACATTGTGCTGGTACCCGGCTTCAATCTGCGTCACCGTCATCTTCACCGGTCCCAGGAAATCGGAAACCGCCGGGAAACAGTAAGTCCGGAACCACTCGATATCCGGAAGGGCCTTGTAGATTGCGTTTTCACCCTCATTCCGGGCCGCATGTCCGCTTTTTCCCAGCGCCTCGCAATCCAGGACCATGAGCCCGCGTTCCGCGACGGCCATCTGCATGCGCGTGGGTTCGCCCATGATGCCGAGCGCGATCTCGCCCAGGAACGGGAAAATCGCCTCCAGCCCTGCACGGCCGCACACTTCTTCTTCAGCCGTAGCCGAAAAAACCAGCCGGTAAGGCTGCGGTTTGGCAGACAGGATGCGGAACGCCTGCAACAAGGCGATCAGGGAGCCGCCATCGTCATTGGACCCGAGGCCGAAAAGGCGGTCTCCCTCCAGGTCCGCACGGAACGGATCCCGGGTATATCCGGTGGAAGGACGGACCGTATCCAGGTGTGCATTCAGCAGAAGGGTCGGCTTTTCGCACGGGAGCAGCCGGCCATCCGGGGCCGTCTCCCCCGCCACGCACCAGAGGTTGTTGCCTTCCCGGAAAGGTGACAGGCCATGGGCGGTCATCCAGGCTTGCAGACAATCGGCCGCAGCCGCCTCTTCCCGGCTGAAAGAAGGGATGCGGATCAGATCCCGGAGCAATGCAATCAGTTCATCCATAATGGGTCATGGAATAATGCGGGTGCCGCCCCGAAGGGCAGATGCGCTTGTAATGACAACTTCAGCGACACCGGCTTTCAACGAAGAGAACGCCCCGGTCAGTTTCGGAACCATTCCACCGGAGACCGTTCCATCCGCCAGCAAGCGCTCAAAGCCGGCCGGGTCGATAACGGGAATTACCGAGGAATCATCGGACGGATCCGACAGGACTCCAGGCTTCTCGAAGCAGAAAGTCAATGTAACCGCATATCCGGCCGCAGCGAGCCCCGCCGCCAACTTCGAAGCAATGGTATCCGCATTGGTATTCAACAGGTTTCCCTCTCCGTCGTGAATCAGCGGCGCGACGACCGGGACGGCCCCATCCGCCAGGATCCCGGCAAAGGCATCGGCTTGGACGGAGGTGACATCACCGACGCAGCCGAAATCGACCATCCCCTCTCCCGGCATGTCCACCGGCGGACGGCGCTGTCCCCGGATGCAATCCAGGTCCGCGCCGCACAGGCCGAGTGCCCGCACGCCCCTTTTGCCCAAGGATGCGATGACGGTCTTGTTCACCAGCCCCGCGTACACCATGGTTACGACACGCAGCATCCCGGGGTCCGTCACGCGGCGGCCGGCCACCATCCGGGTGGGGACGCCGAGGCGTCCGGCCACTTCCGTGGCCGTCCGGCCGCCGCCGTGCACCAGGATTTTCGCCCCGTCCAGGGCCGCGAAACCGTCCAGAAAAGCTTCCAGTTCCGCCGGATTCTCGACAACGGCCCCGCCGACCTTCACGACATGCAAAGGGGTGGCGCTCATTGCATTGCCTCCAGCATCCGTTTCATGACCACCTGGGCGGAAACCACCCGGTTGGCCGCCTCGGGGATCACCAGACTCCGGGGCGAATCAATCACCTCGTCCGAGACGATCATGTTGCGGCGCACCGGCAGACAGTGCATGAAATAAGCATTGTCCGTCACGGCCATCTGCCGGGCACTTACGGTCCAGGCGCGGTCCCGGCTCAGGACCTTCCCGTATTCCCGGTAGGAAGCCCAGCTCTTGGCATAGATGAAATCCGCCCCTTCGAACGCTTTCATCTGGTCATATTCCACCCGCGCATTCCCGACAAACTGCGGATCCAGTTCATAACCTTCGGGATGGGTGATGACAAAGTCCACATCGGCGGCATTCATCCATTCGGCGAACGAGTTCGGCACCGCCTGCGGCAAGGGATTCGGATGCGGCGCCCAGGTCAGGACCACCTTCGGCCGCGGTTTGGTCTTGTACTGATCAATCGTAATCAAGTCCGCAAAAGCCTGGCAGGGATGCACCGTCGCAGACTCCAGGCTGATGACCGGCTTCCCGGAATATTCAACGAATTGATTCAGAATCGTTTCCTGATAATCGAAATCCCGGTCTTCGAAACGGGCGAAGGAGCGGACGCCAATCAGGTCGCAGTAACTTCCGATAACCGGAATCGCCTCGCGCAAGTGTTCGGGCTTATCTCCGTCCATGATCACGCCCATCTGGGTTTCCAGCTTCCAGCTGTCCGCCCCGACGTTCAGGACGATGGCATTCATCCCGAGGTTCATCGCCGCTTTCTGGCTGCTGAGCCGGGTCCGCAACGAACTGTTGAAGAAAATGAAAATGGCCGTTTTGTCCGTTCCCAGGGATTTCCAGTGGAACGGATCCGCCTTGACCCATGCCGCCTCGCGCAGGGCTGCATCCAGGTCGCCGATATCGCTTACGTGAAAGAACTTTTTCATGCCTGTTATTACTTAAATTTCACTCAAAACATCTTCCAGGGCGGTGATAAACTGGGCGGCCTCTTCCTTTTTCAGGACCAGCGGCGCCAGGAGCCGGATCATGTTCTTTCCGGCGACACCCGTAAAGATATGCTTGTCATACAAGAGTTTGGAACGGATGGGGGCAACTTCCCGGGAGAACTCGATTCCCAGCATCAGACCGCGTCCGCGGACCTGGCTGATGGCCGGATGGGAAGGCAGGTGGGTCAGCAGGTAATCCCCCACTTCACCGACATGCTCCAGCAGATGCTCCTGCGTGATGACATCCAGCACGGCCAGCGCTGCCGCCATGGCCAGATAATTCCCGCCGAATGTCGTTCCCAACATGCCCTTGACGGCTTTGAACTGCGGGGAAATCAGCACACCGCCGATCGGGAACCCGTTGCCCATGCCCTTCGCGACCGTGACCAGGTCCGGCTCGATGCCGGCCCACTGGTGCGCAAAGAATTTGCCGGTCCGGCCGTACCCGCTCTGGACCTCATCCAGAATGAGGACGACCCCGTATTTCCGGGTCAGCGCCGACAGTTCCCGCAGGAAGGCATCTTCCGGGACGATAATGCCGCCGACACCCTGGATCCCCTCGATGATGACGCCGGCGACATCGCCTTTGGCCAATTCCGCCTCCACCGCAGCGGCGTCATTCATCTCCACGAAGGTGACCTTGTGCGCCGCATTGAAAGGCGAAACGATTGCCGGATTGTCCGTTACGGCCACTGCGCCGGATGTCCGGCCATGGAAGGAATGGCGGAATGCGACGATCCGGTCTTTCCCGGTATGGAAAGAAGCCAGCTTGAGCGCATTCTCATTCGCCTCCGCCCCGGAATTGACCAGGAACAGCGAATATTCCGGCATGCCGCAGGCCTCTCCCAGGCGGTGGGAAAGTTCTTCCTGGAGCGGATTGCGGACGCTGTTGGAATAAAACCCGATGCGCGAAAGCTGCTCGGTCAGCGCGCGGACATACACCGGATGGGCGTGCCCGATGGAGATGACCGCATGGCCGCCATACAGGTCCAGGTATTCATTTCCTTCGGCATCCCAGATCGTGCACCCGCGTCCTTTGACCGGGGTCACATCGAAGAGGCTGTATACATCAAACAGATTCATGGCATTTCCTTTATTTAATAACGCAGGGCGCGCAGGTGGAGCCCTTCGGTCTCCTCCCGGCCGAAAAGCAGGTTCATGTTCTGGACGGCCTGCCCGGATGCACCCTTGACAAGATTATCGATCATGCTGATGGCCAGCGCTTTCCCGCCATGCTTGCTGACATGGAGGATGCATCGGTTGGTCCCGACGGCCAGTTTCATGTCCGGGTCGAAGGGAACGACTTCCACAAAGGGTTCGTCCCGGTAATACCCGCTGTACAGGGCGGAGAGTTCCTCCCCGGAGAGCGGACAGTCATAGTAGGCTGTCACCATGATCCCGCGGGTGAAATTGCCCCGGACGGGGATGAAATTGACCACGCCACCGAAAGCCGGATCCAACCGGGTCAGGGTCTGTACGACTTCACCCAGGTGCTGGTGCGTAAAAGGTTTATACACGGAAAGATTCCCTTCCCGCCAGCTGAAATGGGTCGTTTCGGAGGGCTTGACACCCGCTCCGGTCGACCCGGTGATTCCCGTCACATGGACTTCGCTCCGCAGCATCCCCGCGTGCGCGGCGGGCAACAGGGCCAATTGGATCGCCGTGGCGAAACACCCCGGATTGGCAATCCGGCGGGCACCGCGGATCTCTTCCCGGAAGGCTTCCGGAAGGCCGTACACAAAACCTTCCGCATCCGCAGCCAGGCGGAAATCGTTGCTCAGATCAATGACGGCTCCGTCATAACGCCCGTCCAATTGTTCGTGGACAAATCCCTTGGAACGGCCGTGTCCGGAACAAATGAAAATCACATCCGCCTCATTCACAGGCGCTTGCTCACAAAAAGCCAAATCCGTCAGCCCGACCAGGTCCCGGTGCGCTTCCCACACCGGACATCCCGCATGAGAGGCACTTTGGGCGAAGACGACCTCGGCCCCAGGGTGCTCCTGCAAGATGCGCAGCAACTCGCCGGCCGTATAACCGGCCGCTCCGATGATTCCAGCGCGGATCATAGTTCCCGTTCGAGTTTGGCGCCTTCGTCGGCATGGTTGGCGTAATAGACCCGCAAGGGAGTGGAAGTGACCTTGATGAAGCCCTTGGCATCTTCGGCCGTCCACCCTTTCTGCATCTCGCCGTATTCGCCGAGCTTGGTCTTGACCAGATCGTCGGCAGAGACCACGCCGACGGTGGAGAAGCTGTAGGGGCGCAATTGCATGGTTACCGTCCCGTTGACATTGCGCTGGCTCTCGGCGAGCATGGCCTCGATGTCCCGCATGACCGGCTCCAGGTACTGGCTCTCGTGCAGGAACATGCCGTACCAATTCGCCACCTGGTCTTTCCAGTATTGCTGCCACTTGCTGAGGGTGAATTTCTCCAGGAACTTGTGCGCGGCAATGATCAGCATCGGTGCTGCGGCCTCGAAGCCGACCCGTCCTTTGATGCCGATAATCGTATCGCCGACATGCATGTCCCGGCCGACGCCGTACGGGGCCGCAATCTCCTCCAGGGTCTGGATCGCCTTGACCTTGTCCTCGAATTCCTGGCCATTGACAGCCGTCAGTTCTCCGCGCGTAAAGGTCAGGCTCACCGTTTCTTCGCCGGTTTTGGTCACCTGTTTGAGGTAGGCCTGTTCGGGAAGGCCCTGCGCCGAATCCAAGATTTCGCCGCCGCAGATGGACGTGCCCCAAAGTCCTACATTATAGGAATACTTCAGTTTGGTGAAATCGGCGAAATAGCCGTTTTTGTTCAGGTAATCCACCTCTTCCTGGCGGCTCAGGGCCATGTCCCGGGTCAGGGTGATGATTTCCATGTCCGGAGCCATGACCAGGAAGGTCATGTCGAAACGGACCTGGTCGTTCCCGGCGCCGGTTGAACCATGCGCAATCGCATCCGCGCCGATCTGCTTGGCATACCGGGCGATGGCCATGGCCTGGAAAATCCGCTCCGAAGAGACGGAGATCGGATAGGTCCCGTTCCGCAGGACATTGCCGTAGACCATGTAACGGATGCTCTTGTCATAATACTCCTTCGTGACATCCAGGGTCACATAGCCTTTCGCACCCAGGCGATAGGCCTTCTCTTCATTTTCCTTGAGCTGCTCCGGACTGAATCCGCCCGTGTCCGCACAGGCGGCGTACACCTCATACCCTTTCTCCCGGGTCAGGTACATCACGGTAAAGGAGGTATCCAACCCTCCGCTGAATGCAACGACTACTTTTTTTGCCATATCTTTTCTCCTAAGAATCTTCTGATAGTGTAAGTTTGCCGACGACGGATGCCCAGACATTCTCGTCCACGGGCTTGCCGAGCGGGTTGCGGCTCGCCGCCTTGACGGGATCATAGAGCATCCCGGTGCACAGGCAGCGCGTGTAATTGTTCCGCAAGAGGACATCGAAATTGATGCAACTCTCGCAGCCTTTCCAGAACTGCGGGTCTGTCGTCAGTTCAGAGAACGTCACCGGGACATAGCCCAGCGCCGTATTGATCTTCATGACTGCCAGGCCGGTCGTCAGGCCGAAAATCTTCGCCTTGGGGAAGCGCTTCCGGGACAGGTCGAAGGCCGTCTTCTTGATCCGTGCGGCCAGGCCGTGTCCGCGGAATTCCGGCTTGACAATCAGGCCGGAATTGGCCACGAATTCTTCATGGTCCCAGGACTCGATGTAACAAAAGCCGGCGAACTCCTCTCCGCAAGTAGCGATAATCGCCTTTCCCTCACGCATTTTACTGGCAATATACTCCGGATTACGCTTGGCGATACCGGTCCCGCGAACTTTGGTGGCATCCTCGATGGTCTGGAGGATTTCAGGGATGTACCCCAGGTGCTGCTCACCCGCCACCTCGACAATGACATTGTCCATTTCCTTATTTATTATATGTTCATCATTTTCTCACTTTGTCCGAAATCCCGGGGATCAGGTTCTCCAATCCCGTGAGGAAAACATCCGGCTGTGCATGCTGCCGGAGGATGACCAGAATCGTATCGTCACCGGCAATCGAGCCCATGATTTCATGGCCGAGATTCATGTCGATGAAAGAGGCGACCATGCTGGCGAAACCCGGCCGGGTCAGCAGAACGCAGAAATTGCCGGAAAACTCGACAGAGTCAATGCCGGAAAGGGTATGCTCCGACTGGGAGGAATTGATCCGTGCCGGCTGGGAGATGCGCGGCAGGGCATAAACATACCCGCCGGCGTCGTCATGGATTTTGGCAATCCGGAGATCCTTCAAATCCCTGGACAGGGTTGCCTGCGTCGTTTCAATCCCTTCTGCACGTAGCAGGGAGGAAAGCTCTTCCTGACTGGCAATCCGTTTGCGTTCGACCAGCCGCCTGATGATCCGTTGTCGCGTCTCTTTATCTTTCATTATGCGGATATTTATTCATGTTTCTGCAAATATATGCACAATATTCCAATATTCCTGCATATTTTTTCAATATTTTATTCAAAACGATCCAATAAATATTCAAAAAATTCTCCTTCGCCGGACGCCGCACGGGCATCCACGCGAAGGAGAACCATTCAATCTGCCGGGGAAAAGCCCCCGGGATTGCTTATTTTACCTTGATTGTGAGGACTTTCCCTTTCTTGAGGTCACTGTCCTTGAGGAACCAGCCCTTCAACGGCTTGCCGTCATACCGGATGGACGTGATCTTTTCGCCATTGCCGGATTTCCGGATGGTGAACACTTTCCCGTCCGCGAGGGTGAACTGCACTTCGTCGAACAACGGAACGGTCACAATGTATTCCGGATCCGCCGGCGAATAGGTGTACAGGCCGATGGCATTGAAGACATACCAGGAGGACATTTCTCCGGCATCATCCATTCCCGCGTAGGCGAGTTTTTCCTTGCCCATATCGTAGAAGCGGTCCAGGATCATGTTGATGTAGTGCTGGCTCTTTTCCTGCTTGCCGATGAAATAATAGGCATACGGGATGTTGTGGCCCGGCTGGTTGCCGTGGCAGTACTGCCCGATGAAGCCGGTCATGTTCTCCACCTCATAGCCGCGCCAGGGCTCGGTGAAGAGAGAATCCAACTTCGCCTCGACAGCCTTCTTGCTGGGATACAACCCGATGACGCCCTGCGGGTCATGCGGCGGATAGAACAGCACATTCCAGGCATTCGCCTCACGCCACATGTGCTGGAAATAAGGATAATACGGGTCGAAATCCTTGTACCAACTCCCATCTTCGACGCGGCCGCGATAGAATCCGGTCGACGGATCGAACACATTCTTGTAGTTCTGCGACTGCTTCATCAGGAAGGCATAGTTCTCCTGGTCCCCCAGGATCTTGGCCACCTGGGCGGTCGCGTAGTCGTCATAAGAATACTCCAGGACTTTCTGGACGCCTCCCTTGCATTCGATATAGAAAGGCAGGCCGACGGTGTCCTTGTCGGATATCCATCCCCGCTCCAGGTATTCATCCATATACCGGCGCCCGTAACGGCCTGCCACGGTCGCGTTCTTGAGAATCAGCTTGTAGGCCCTCTCCAGGTCGAAGTCCTGGATGCCGCGCTGCCATGAACCGGAAATAAAGGTAGAAGCATGGTCGCCATGGAAGAACGTCGGCATGAAGCCGTCGCGCTTCTCCCCCTTGTCCGTAATCGATTTGATGACGTCCACGGCGACATCCGGACTGATCATGCCCAGGAGGACGAGTTTGTTGCGATGGTCATCCCAGAAAGACGGATCGGTATAATACCGGAACCCGTTGTTGACGACATTCCCCAGCATATCCGTGTACTCCCCGTTGCAGTCGCTCCGCAGCGAAGGCCACAGGAAAGAACGGTAGAGGGTGGAATAGAGCAATCCCTTCTGGCGCTCGGTTCCGCCCTTGACGCGGATCCGGGACAGCAACTGTTCCCACTGGGCATCCGCCTCGGTGCAGACCTGGGCGAAGTCCTTGTCCAGCATTTCTTTCTCCAGGTTCTCCTTGGCATTCGCGACGCTGACGAAGGAGAAACCGATCTTGAGTTCCAGCGGTTCCGCACCCTGGCTTTCCGGGAAATCGATGACGGAGACCAGGCCGCCTCCCATCTGGGAGCGGTTTCCGCCGGAACGCTGGCCACGGCGTCCGAATCCCTGGAATTGGTTCACTTCCCCGATGCGGTAATTGGTGACCGCATAGAAATAAATCTTTCCGTCGCCCCACTGGGAACCGCTGAAAGCATGGTCATTTTCTTTCCGCAGGGACCACTCGCGGATATTGTTGTTGGAGCGGGTGATATCGACCAGGATCTTCTTCTCGTCTTCCGGCCGGAACGTATATTTATGGTAACCGCAGCGCAGCGTGGAGGTCAATTCGACATTGACGCCATACCGCTCCAGCCAAACCTGATAATAGCCCGGACGGGCGGATTCCTTTTCATGGCTGTACGCTGAAGCGTAATCCGTGGGATCGACCCAGCCGGTCACGGGCAGGATCGGGACATGGCAGAGGTTCCAGTGCCCCTTGCTGGTATGGGCGAATCCGAGGATGGTCGGATCTTCCCACTGATAGCCGGAACCGCTGTGGTACATGGTGACCGGGGTCACCTGGACCATTGCGTTCGGCAGAGAAGCCCCGGGGAAGGTCTCCGCACCCCAGGTACGGGATTCCCTGTGCCGGACATAGCCGAGGTCTTCCGGCTCCCACAGGGTCGTCGTCCCCAGGAACGGATTCACATAATCGGTCAATTTCTGGGCGGATACCGGGATCGCGCCAATCAGGAGAACCGCCGCTGCGGCGGCTTTTGCCAGAGTGGAATGAATGGACATTTTGCTCGAGTTTAAGTAAGTATTCATACAAAATTAAGCGGAATCCCTCCGGCATTGATTCCTCCACCCGGCCAAATTTGTATCGGTTTATGACAAGGAGTCGTCTTTGAGACGATTCTTTTGTCGGAATTCTTTCGGCGTCATACCGAAACGGCGGCCGAACTCCTTGTAGAAATGCGCCCGGTTCGCGAATCCGCATTCATAAATGACCTCCTGGACCGTAAGATTGGATGTCAGCAGGATTTTGGCGGCAAGCTGCATCTTCCGCTCCTTGATGAATTCATTGGGCGGCGGCAGGTTCATGGTGTTGAACCGGCGGTACAGGGCCCGCGTCGACAATTGGACGGCTTCCGCCAGGGAATCCACCGAGATATCCCCGTCCCGCAGGTGCACATCCAGGTAGGCATCGATCCGTTGAAGCAGCTCCTTGTCCTCCTTGCTGAGCAGCTGTCCCTCCGCATACTGGAACGCACTGGCTGAGGATCCATAGTATTCCCGCGAACGTCCGGCACTCTTGAGAAGCTGTGCGATGACCGCCTTCATATAATTGATACTGAACGGCTTGTCAATGAAAGCATCCGCCCCGACCTCCAGCGCATGCACCCGGTCTTCTTCTGTGCTCCGCGCAGAAAGGATGATCAGCGGGATGTTCATCGTATGCTTGTTTTCCTTGATCTGGCGGGTAAGGGAGAACCCGTCCGTCCCGGGCATCATGATATCGGTAATCACGATGTCCGGCCGCTGGTCTTTCAGAATCCGCAAGGCTTCATCGGCATCCAAGGCTGTCCGGACGTCATACTGCGTCAGCGAATCGCGGAGCAAATCCAGGATTTCCCGGTTGTCGTCAACGGCCAGCACCAAAGGAAGCCCTTTCCTGTCCACAACATAGTCCGACTTCGAATTCAGCTCGGAACGGATTGCCGCCATGTCGATCTGGGACACGGAAGGAACCTCCGTCTGCTCATCGCCGGTTCCGCCCTGCGGCACCTCCTGACGGGGCAGCCGGACAATGAATTCGGCAAATTCCCCCACACGGCTGTCGACCGTCACCGTCCCGTCGAGCAATTCCACCAGGCCCTTGCAAATCGAGAGACCCAGCCCGTTGCGGGACGTGATGCTGCTGACCCGGTTTTCTTCCACATTTTCCAGTACGCCATACCGGTTGAAAATCCGCTCCCGGTCTTCCTCGGCAATCCCCTTCCCCGTATTATAGACCCGCAGCCGGAGGAAATCATCCGGCGTCCGGTCCAGGGAAATCCGGATCAGTCCGCCTTTCTTCGTATACTTCAACGCATTGGTAATCAAGTTCGAGAGAATGCGCCCCCAGCATTTTCCGTCGGTGACCCAGCGAATGCCCGGCGCGATTTCCTGCTCCATGGTCATTCCGTTCTGCTCGGCGACATCCAGGAAAGAATGGAAGTAGTTGAGCGTGATGTCACTGACGCTTACCTCCTGAAGGTGAATCCGCTGATGGCCGGACTCCAGTTTCCGGTAGTCGATGATTTCCTGGATCAAGGCATTCAGGCGGTCCGTATTCGCCCGGATGACCCGGGTATACTTCTTGACATAGTCGTCCGCACGGTCATACGACAAGATCCGTTCGCACGGCGTGTATATCAAGGTCAGCGGCGTCCGGAATTCATGGGTGACATTGGTGAAGAACCGCAGCTTTTCTTCGTACAGTTCTTCCTTGTGCTGACGGTCCATCTGTTCCAGTGCATATTGCTGCCGACGGCGGGCCCGTTCCTGGAACACAACGAAAAGGCCGATGATTCCTGCGAAGAGAGCCAGCAGATAAAACAGGCGGGCCCAGGTGGATGCATACCAGGGGGCCTCAATGAAGATATCCAGCCGCGCCACGGCCGTTTCCGCCCCGGTCAGCATATTGCGGGCCTTGACATACAGGCCGTAATTCCCGGGCTTCACCCGCGTGAAGGACAGGCTGCCCGACCGCCCGTTATCGACCCATTCCCCTTCTTTCAGCGTCCCGAACTGGTACAAATAGGTATAATCCCGGTAATTGACATGGTCGAATACCACCCACTCGGCCGTAAAGGAATTGTCACCGGGTCCCAGCCGGATCTCCTGCCGCCCGTCGGTGGAGCCGATGACGCCGGCATAGAAATCCAACTGCCTGTCGCGCAGGCCGACGGATGTGAAAACAACGGAGGGAACAAAGGTCTGATCATCGGAAAATGCCGGATTCTCGTACACTTCCACCCACCCGTTCACGCCGCCGAAATAGAGGACACCATCATCGGCCAGGAAGGCTGCACCATCCGAGAACTCATTCACAGTTAATCCTTTATCCACGCCGAAGCGCTCATTCCGGTCCCGGGAAAAATCCAGCCGGACCAGCCCCTCATTGGTCGATATCCAGATCCCCTTCTTCCCGTCCACAACCAGTGCATGGACCGTATTGTTCGGCAAGCCGGTTTCCGAGTCGAAGTAGCGCTCTTCCCCGGAAAAAGCCCGGCGGACAACCCCGCGCCCGGTTCCGACCCAGAGGGCATTCCCGGTTTCCACCAGCGAGAACACATCCGACACGATTTCATACCGGGACTCTGTCTCCATTTTCACGGGTTCCAAGTCGTTCTCTCCCATCCGGTAGAGTCCGCTCCCCCGGTTGCCGAACCATAGGGTCCCGTCCGCACCGCGGCACATGGAGAAGAAATAATTGGAGGACATGATCCCCCCGTCAACCTGGTACCGGGAAAGGTTTTTCAATCCGATGCCATCCCGTCCGCGCGAAACCGAGGCCCGCCAGACCCCGTCACCGACCGTCGCAATCCACAGCAAGGTATCCCCCACCTCTTCGACCGCATGGACATACCGGAGCGGGGTGCTGCCCGGTACGGACACAACCCGGCCGGCCCGCTCGTCAAAATAATCCAGGCCGACCTCCGTGCCGATCCAGAAACCGCCCAGCCGGCTCTGGGCAAAAGTATAGACCAGATTGCTGCCCATTGAGGAATTTTCCGTCGTTATCCAATGCTGCAGGGCGGAAGACGTGTTACCGGCGGAACGGTCGCGGACCAGGATGCCGGAACCTTTCGTCCCGATCCAAAGGCGGTCTTCCGCATCCACGTACAAGGCGCGGACAGGGGATCCGAATTCCGGGCTGATGTCCCTTCCCTGGATAGAACGGATGGAAAAAGGAGCTTCCCAGTACTGATAGAAGCCCTGTCCGTCCGTCGCGATCCACAAAATCTGGCGCTGCCGGTCTTTGACCATGTCGAAAATACCGACCTTCAACCCGAGGTCTTCCCCGGTATAGGAGCCGGCGGCATTCCGGCGGAAGCGGACCACCCCCCGCGTGGCAAAGGATACGAACAGATCCTCGTCCATCTCGACAACCCCGCTCGGAAGCCCGCGCAAAGGCAGTTCCGCCGACAAATCCAACAGGAAGGCTTTTCGACCCGAAGCAATGTCCAGATGGGAAAAAGTCCCGTCCTGCTCCGTCAGAAAGACACTCCCGTCCCGGCTCAGGGAAGAAGTCACCGCTCCCTGGAATAAACACGTGGCAGAAGAAACCTTTCCCCTGATTCCTCCGGAAGAAACCGGCCAGGAATAACGGAAGACGCCTTCCGGCGTGATACGCCACAGATATTTCTCATCACAGCCGAAATCCAGGACACTATCCTCTCCCTCGACGGGCAAAACGGAAAAAGCCTCCGTCGCCGTATTGAAATAATACAATTCGTTGTTATCCAGAACCAGGACCGTCCCGTCCTGTGAAGACATGATCCGGTAAGCCCCCGTGAACTGCGGGAAATCCCGGAGCGTTCCGGCGGAGCGGGACCAGCACTTCAAGCCATGCTCCGTCCTGGCCCACAGGCGGTCGCCGGAATCGGAACTTGCAAACTGCTCGACCAGAAAGCCCTCGAGCGAACTGCCGTCTGGGAAGGTAACGGGATGGACCCGCTGGCCGTAATACACGCTCAGCCCGTCACAGGATCCCACCCAAATATATCCGTCCGCGTCCTGGAACAAGGAGAAAACGGCATTGTTCGTCAAGCCTTCGTTATGGGAGATTTGTTTGAGGTTCTGCGCAGGAACAGAGACTGCCGTACACAGCGCCAGGACAAAGATTGACAAGAATCGATACATTTCACGCATCCGCATACACATTCGTAATAAAAGGCCCTACAGCCTGAATTTCATATATTTCCGCCATAAAGATACACAAAAAGACAGAGCTCTTCAAAGGGAGATGTACGATTTTCCGCCAAAATTGTATACAAGCCGGAAAGCGCGCAAAATCATACAGAATTGACAAAGTCAGGACAAATATGTTTGAACAATGAAAAATACTTTTGTATCGTTTTAATCAGAAAACGAAAAAAACCCGTATTTAACCCATTTGTTTAACCAAACTACCAAAGATGGAAAAATCAACAGTAAAAAGGTTTACATTGCCTTTCCTGGGAAGGTTGATGGCTGCTGCCATCCTCCTCTCCATCCCTGTGCAGACCTTTGCCGAAACGATTTCCGCCCCATCCGAGGCTGCCGCGCAGCAGACACCCGTCAAGGGTAAAGTGCTGGATGAAGCAGGACAGCCGCTGATCGGGGTCGGCGTCATGGTCAAAGGAACACAAACAGGTGTTGTAACGGACCTCGACGGTAATTTCACAATCAATTGCCGTCCCGGGGACGTCCTCGTCCTGTCTTCAATCGGATTCAAGGATCTCGAAGTCCCGGCCAACGGAGACCTGAGCCGCCTCGTCCTCGTCGAAGACCATGAAATGCTTGACGATGTCATCGTCATCGGTTACGGTACGACGACCCGCAAGAGCGCAACCGGTTCCGTGGAAGCGGTCCGCTCCCAGATGCTCGAGAACCGGCCGGTCGCCAATGTCACCCAGGCCCTCCAGGGTGCAGCCGCGAACGTCGTCGTCCAGAAGAGAAGCTATGACCCGAACTCGGAAAACACCAACTTCAACATCCGGGGTATCAGCTCGCTCAACAACAACAGCCCGCTGTTCGTCATCGACGGTCTCGTCGCCGATAACAGCACCTTCAACAACCTGAACCCGAACGACATCGAAAGCATCTCCATCTTGAAAGATGCCGGTACCGCCGCGATCTATGGTTCCCGTTCCGCAAACGGCGTCGTCCTGGTGACGACCAAGGGCGGCCGCAAAGGCGAGCAGACCAAAGTCCGCTTCAACGCCATGGCGGGCATGAACGTGCCGAACTTCCTGATCCACGCGACCGACGGCTACGCCAATGCGACGCTGACCAACCTGGCCATGACCAATGCCGGACAGGCTCCGAAATTCACCCAGGAGCAGATCCGCGACCTCGCCGCCCACAAGGACGAGGAGAAATGGTGGTATTACCAGATTTTCGAACCGGCCCTCCAGCAGGATTACAACGCGTCCATCAGCGGCGGCAGCGAAAAGAGCTCTTACATGCTCTCCTTCGGCTATCATGACCAGGCCAGCAACTACGTGGCTGACAAGGATTACGGTGCACAGCGTTACAATATGCGCGCGAACATCTCCACGGAGATCGGCCGCCTGCACCTGACCGGTATCATGGCTTACACCCGCAACAACAGCCTCGGTGTACGGAGCGTCAACCTCGCCAACGCCATGCGTATCCCTTCCTACTATTATTATAACGCGCTCAGCAGCGACGGCACGAAGTACCTCGTCAACGACGTGGTGAATGACTTCACGCCGCTCGGCCAGATCAACAGCGGTTCTTTCAACAAGTATCGCAACAACGCCCTGACTACCAGCCTGAACGCAGACTTCACCATCATCGACGGATTGAAACTCCGCGGTGTACTCGGCGTGGATGTCATCAACCAGGCCCGCTACACGCGCAACTTCGCCCAGACCTACTGGCCGAGCGAAGATGCCGCCGAACCCCGTCTGACCAACGCCAGCGATTACCTTTCAGAAAACTGGAACTCAGACGCTTACCGGACCAACAGCCAGCTCCTCCTGGACTACCGCAAGAGCTTCGGCAAGCATACGGTCAACGGTTTGATCGGTGTCACCAACGAGTCCTACACTTCCAATGAGAACTCCATCTCGAAGAAGTACGTAGACCCGACCCTCGGTGTGGAAAGCGCGACGACGAAAGAAGCCGGCAACATCACCGGCGGAACGTCCGTGGACAACTCCAGCCGCACCAGCATCACCTCCCTGATCGGCCGTGCGGGATACAATTTCGACGACCGCTATTACGCTGAATTCAGCTTCCGGTATGACGGATCCTCCAAGTTCGACGAGCATGTCCGCTGGGGCTTCTTCCCGTCCATTGCCGCCGGCTGGCGCATCTCCCAGGAAGACTTCATGGAGAACTGGCGCACAAATGTCGGCGACCTCAAGATCCGTGGTTCCTACGGTATCCTGGGAAGCCAGTCCATCGGGGATTACGAGCGCTACACCACCTACAGCGTCAGCGGCGCCAGCTATGCCTTCAACAACGTACCGGCTACGACCGCCAGCTTCACGATCGGAAACCCGGAACTGACCTGGGAAAAGACCAAGACCTTCAACATCGGTTTGGACGCTTCCTTCCTGAAGGGCAATCTCCAATTCACCTTCGACTGGTTCAACAAGAACACGGTTGACATCCTCCTGAACGAGACGACGCCGAACGTATTCGGTACCGGACTGCCCCGTACGAATATCGGACGGGTCCGCAACCAGGGATGGGAAGTAACGATGAACTACCACTTTACAGCTGGACAGACCAACCACTTCCTGAACTTCAACCTCGGCGACTCCAAGAACAAGGTCCTCGAGTACCCCGGCCACGAACAGATCTGGCATTCCGAGGAATTGTGGAAAGTCATCCGGGAAGGTGAAGCCATCGGTTCCTACTACGGATACAAGATGGACGGCCTGTTCCAGAGCTATGAGGAAATCGAGAACTCTCCGGTTCCTGCCGGTCTGACGGTGCACCCCGGCGACATCAAGCGCAAGGATGTGGATGGTGACGGCGACATCGATTCGGACGACCGTGTGATCCTCGGCAACGCTTTCCCGCGTTACACCTTCGGTTTCACCTACAACTTTGAATGGAAGGGCTTCGACCTGAGCGCTTTCTTCCAGGGTGTCGGCAAACGTGAGGCGATGATGCGCGGTGAGCTCGTCGAACCGTTCCACGAGAACTATTCCTACGTCATCTACAAGCACCAGCTCGATTTCTGGAGCCCGGTCAACACCGACGCCAAATATCCCCGGCTCGCCGCACAGGGCTCCGATTCCGACTCCAATAACTTCTCCAAGGACTATGGTACCGACCTGTTCATCTTCGACACCCGGTACATCCGCCTGAAGAACCTGGCAATCGGTTACACCCTGCCCAAGAATCTCTCCAAGAAGGTGGGCATGGAAAAATGCCGCATCTATGTGAACGCACAGGACCTCTTCACCTGGAGCCCGACCAGTTTCTTCGATCCCGAAGCCTCTGAGTTCGGCACCGACTTCACGGTGAACGGCAGTGCGAACTATGGACGTAACTACCCCAGCATCCGTTACTTCGGTATGGGTCTGGACATCGAATTTTAATCTGGAACCGGAATTATGAAAATGAAAATCAATCTTTCCATTATTGCAGCAGCCGCAGCCATGTTGCTCGCCGGTTGCAACGGCATGGAGAATCCTCCGGTAAATCAATACACGGACGCCAACTTCTGGTCGGCGGACAGGGCCCAGTATATGGTCAATACCGCCTATTCCCAGATGTACAGCGCCGGCAACATGTGGCTGGACGAATCTCTGGGCGATAACGTATTCAATGTCCGCTCCACCAGCGCCCTCGGACGGGTTCTGCGGACCGGACAGGCTTCTTCCGCCACGGGTGAATTCAATACCCAGTGGGGCAACGCCTACGCCGGCATCAAATCCTGCCACCTTTTCCTGGACAACGTAGGAAACATCTCCGGCATGAACGAGGCATCCAAGGCCCGCCTGATTGCCGAAGCCCGTTTCATCCGCGCTTTCCAGTACTTCCGCCTTATCACCTTCTACGGCGATGTTCCTTTCTTCACGAAAGACATCACAGCTACGGAAGCACAGACGATTTCCCGTACCCCCAAGAATGAGGTTCTTTCCTTCATCCGCACGGAACTGGAAGAAATCGTGAGCGACCTGCCCCGCCGGGACGACCTGGCCGCAGCCGAGAACGGACGCATCACCAAGGGCGCAGCCATGATGCTGCTCGCCCGTACCTATCTGTACGAGCAGAACACCGACTGGGCTGCTGTCGAGCGGATTACCTCCGCCCTGATCAACAACCAGGCAGAATACGGCACCTATGCCCTGTATCCCTCCTACCGCGGTCTCTTCGACGAGAACAACGAGTACAACGAGGAAGTCATCCTCGACCGCTCCTATGTCAAGAACCAGCTGACCTGGGACGATATCCAGGACCGGATTCCCCTTTCCCGCGGCGGCCGCGTCATCGACATGGTCCCGCTGCAGCAACTGGTTGACTGCTATTTGACCATCAATGGTTTCACGATCAACGAGACCGGCACGGACTACGATCCCGCCCACCCGTACGACAACCGCGACCCGCGCATGACCCAGACCATCATCTACGACGGTTATGACTGGGCGGCGAACGTGAACGACTGGTATCCGAACCTGGGCAAGATCCAGATCGACCCGGCCACGGCTCCCGAGAGCAGCGAAGACCGCTACGATCCCTCCGGCAATACCTCCCGCTCGGGCTACTACACCCGCAAGTGGTATTCGCCCCAGGCCAAGGGTGAAGTTGCTTCCGGTCTGAATATCATCATGATGCGCTATGCCGACGTCCTGCTGATGTACGCCGAGGCCATGCTGGAGCAGAACAAGCTCACGGAAAATGTCTGGAACCAGACCATCCGTCCCATCCGCCAGCGCGCCGGCTTTACGGCGGCCAAAGCCCTGAATTTCCCTGCCGGCAAGAGCCAGAGCGAACTCCGGACCATCGTCCGCAACGAGCGCCGCGTCGAACTCGCCCTCGAAGGTCTCCGCTGGTATGACATCCTCCGCTGGAAAGCCGGCTCCACCTGCTTCACTGGCGAGCCCAAGGGTGCTTCCTTCGCGACCAGTCTCGGTGCGACTTACAAATTCAACGAAAACCGCGACTATCTCTTCGCTGTCCCGCAGACCCAGATCGACCTGAACGGCAACCTGTCGCAGAATTCGGGCTATTAACGGCAAAACAGCCTATTTTAACTATATTTGAAACAATCCAAATTGGAAACAAACATTATGAAAAAAACCATATTCGGAGCCATGATCCTTCTGGCTGGTCTGGCCTCCTGCACCAGTGAAATGGAATACAAGGACGCACAGGTGACGGCGGTGAATTCCCTGTACGAGCCTGCGGACGGCAAATCTGTCGCCCTCGCCACTTCTTCCACCGCAGCCATCTACTTCGCATGGGAAGCCTGCAAGGTTGAAGACAGCGGCTCTCCCCTCTACGAGGTTGTCTTCTACAAACCGGGCGAGAATGAACCCGTCTACAAGATTGCCGCGGACGACAACGGCTTCCGCAACCACGCCACCATCCTGCACAAGGACATGAACAAGGTCTGCAAGGCCGCCGGCTTCTCCCAGGGCAAATCCGGTTCCGTAGAATGGAGCATCATCTCCTCCCGCGGACTGAACGAGCAGGTCTCCTCTGCACGCCACTCCCTGAAGCTCACCAGCATCGAGGGTCTGGAGGAAATCCCTTCCGCATTCTTCATCACGGGCGCCGGTACCGAGGGTGGTGCCGATGTCACCAAAGCGATGGAATTCGCTTCTCCCGAGCAGGGCATCTATGAGATCTTCTGCAAACTCGAGGGCGGCAAGGAATACTACTTCGTCGACAAGAAATCCGCCGATGCGAACCGTTACTATCTCGAGGGCCTGAAGGTCCGCGAGGGCAGCGGTAGCGCAACTGTCAGCAAGACAGGTGTTTACCGGATCGTCTGCGACCTGAATGTCGTTTCCACGACCATCACCGAGGTCAAGACCATGGGCTTCTACTTCAGCCCGACCAACACGATCGAATTCCTGCTCCCGTACGTCGGCGGCGGTGTCTTCCAGGGCCATGCAGTCACCAACTTCAAACAGGAGAGCTGGGGCCGCGACGAGCGCTACAAGCTCTGCATGCAGCTCGGTGACGACAGCTGGATCTGGTGGGGTACCAAGAACGGCACCGACAGCCGTCCGAACGGTCTCCCGATGGAGGATCCGTACTACTACATCATGGAAAAAGGCCCCATGTACACCCCGACGGGCAGCACCATCGACCAGTGGAACGACAAGTGGAAACTGGACAAGGAATTCGACGGTGCCGACACGAAGATCACCGTGATCTTCAACGTGGCCAACTACACCCACCATGTAGAACACAACTAGTCGGTTTGCATGATTCGTAAATCACTTTATCTGTTATCGCTGTTGCTCTGCGCCACCCTGGCGCAGGGCTGCAGCCATAACGGGCCTGAAGAAGACGGCCCGGACTCCGGCAAGAAGGAGGAGGCGGCCATCGACTGGAATCAGGCTGCGGAAAGCAGTACGCAATCCCTCGTCCTGCATTTCTGGAATCCCGGCAAGGGATATTTCAATTGGGATGTAGACAAGACGGACGGACCGGACAAAGACTGGTCCTATTGGCCGGAAGCCCACGCCATGGACGTGATCATAGACGGTTTCCACCGCAGCGGCGGCAGCAACGCTTACAAATACTATTTCAACAAATGGTATGAAGGCGTGAAGAGCAAGAGCGGCGGCAGCTACTACAACAATTTCTATGACGACATGGAGTGGATCTGCCTGACCATGATCCGGCTTTACGAGGCTTCAGGAGAGGCCAAGTACCTGGCCACTGCCCGCGACCTGTGGAACGACATCCAGAAAGGATGGAACACCCAGGGCGGAGGCGGCATCGCCTGGAAAAAAGACCAGACGTGGAGCAAGAATGCCTGTTCCAACGGTCCCGGAGGCTTGATTGCCGCCCGGCTGTACCGGATTGACAAGAAGGAGGAAGACCTCCAGTGGGCCCGGAAAATCTTCGAATGGGAATATGACCACCTGGTTGACGCAGCCACCGGTCGCGTCAACGACAACCTGGATGCCCGCAGCGGCAAAATCACCGACTGGTGCTTCACCTACAACCAGGGAACGTTCATGGGACTTGCCCACGAATTGTACCAGCTAACCGGGGAGAGAATGTTTCTGAACATCGCCGTGAAAGTCGCTTCCTACACCATTGGCGGAGGAGCCTGCACGGACACCAACACCGGCCTGCTGCGCAGCGAAGGAAACGGGGACGGAGGCTTGTTCAAGGGGATCTTCATCCGCTATTTCGTCAAGCTCGCCCTGGAGGAAGACCTGACGAACGGGGAGCGGAACAAATTCGCCTTCGCCTTGAAAAAGAATGCGGAAGCCCTGTGGAAATGCGGCATTGATACGACCGATCCCCTTTTCGGACCGAACTGGGCCCGAACCGGCGAAACGGTCGATCTCGGAACCCACACCAGCGGCGCCACGCTCATCGAAGCGATGGCCCTGTACGAAACCAAAACCAAGTAATCATCACTCAATGAGAAAAATCCTGTTCTCCATCGCCTTGATCGCCGGCATCTGCACGGCGAAGGCCCAGACTTATGAATCCCGCCGTCCCGCCGAGGGAGACCGTCTTTTCCGCAGCGAGGCGGACGAGGCCAAAATCAAAGAAGTGACCGCACAACTGACCAACGCAAAGCTGGCCTGGATGTTTGCGAACTGCTTCCCGAACACCCTCGACACGACCGTCCACTTCGGCAAGGATGAAAACGGGAACTGGAGAACCTTTGTCTATACCGGCGACATCCACGCCATGTGGCTGCGGGATTCCGGAGCGCAGGTATGGCCCTATGTCCAACTGGCCAATCAGGACGAGCATTTGAAAAACATGCTCGCAGGCGTCATCAACTGCCAGTTCAGCCTGCTCTGCATCGACCCGTATGCGAATGCTTTCAACGACGGGGCGACCGGCACCGGCTGGCAGACGGACCGGACCGACATGAACCCGAACTTGCACGAACGCAAATGGGAAATCGACTCGCAGTGCTATCCGATCCGGCTGGCTTACCAGTATTGGAAGACCACCGGTGACACTTCCGTCTTCGGGGAAACCTGGGTGAAAGCGGTCCGGAATATTCTCACGACCCTCAAGGCGCAGCAGCGCAAAGACGGTCCGGGACCGTACCACTTCCAACGGGAGACGGCCGTCCAGACGGACACCAAATCGAATGCAGGCTATGGCAATCCCGTAAAACCCGTAGGCCTGATTGCATCGGCGTTCCGCCCGTCGGACGACGCCACCATTTTCGAGTTCCTGGTCCCGTCCAACTTCTTCGCTGTCACCTCGCTCCGCAAGGCGGCCGAGATCCTGGATACCGTCAACGGGGAAAAGGACCTCGCGCATGAATGCCGCGCCCTGGCCGACGAAGTGGAAGAAGCCCTGCAGGCGTATGCCACCGTCGAGCACCCCAAATACGGAACCATCTACGCCTTTGAAGTGGACGGATACGGCAACAAACTCATGATGGATGACGCGAACGTCCCGAGCCTGCTGGCCATGGCCTACCTCGGCGACGTCTCCCCGCGCGACCGGATCTACTACAATACCCGCCGGTTCGTCTGGAGCGAAGACAATCCGTATTTCTTCAAAGGCTCGGCCGGAGAAGGAATCGGCGGCCCGCATGTCGGAATGGACATGATCTGGCCCATGAGCATCATGATGAAGGCCTTCACTTCCCGCAACGACGAAGAAATCAAATGGTGCATCGAGACCCTGATGAAGACGGACGCCGGGACCGGATTCATGCATGAGTCTTTCCATAAAGACAACCCGGAAAAATTCACCCGGGAATGGTTCGCCTGGCAGAACACCCTGTTCGGGGAACTGATCATCAAACTGATCGATGACGGAAAGCTTCCGCTGCTTAACGCGATAACTGTCAAATAACGCATTTGCAGACAATTACTTAAACATGAAAAGAATCTTACTCCCCATCGCCACGGTTGCCGCTGCAGTGACCCTGAATGCACAGCAGCCCAAAGGCACGGTCTACATGGCCGCCAATGCCCACCTCGACACCCAATGGCTCTGGACCGTACAGCAGGTCATCGGCGAATTCCTGCCCAACACCCTGTACCAGAACCTGAAACTGCTGGAGGACTACACGGACTACAAATTCAGTTTCGAGGGTGCCGTCAAATACCAGTGGTTCAAGGAGTATTATCCCGAGGCCTACGAAAAGGTGAAACAGTATGTGGCCGAAGGCCGCTGGTACCCTTCCGGAGGCTGGGATGCCAATGACTACAACGTCCCTTCGGTGGAATCCAACATCCGGAACATCCTGCTCGGAGAGGAATTCTACAAGAAGGAATTCGGCCACAAGTCCATCGACATCATGCTGCCGGACTGCTTCGGATTCGGATACACCCTCCCCACTGTAGCCGCCCACTGCGGCATGTATGCCTTCCACACACAGAAACTCCAGTGGCGCAACCAGCCCTTCTATGACGGCGGCCGGAAATGGCCCTTCGAGTTCGGAATTTGGGAGGGAATCGACGGTTCCCGGATCCTGGCCGTCCTGAACGGGGGCGATTACGGGTTCAATCCCCGGGAAGACATCTCCGATGACCCCGCCCTGCAGGAGAAGGTGAACCAGAGCGCCGTCGGCGCCGCGATGCGGTATTACGGGACGAAATCCTATCGCCAGAACGGGGACAAGGGCGGTTCTCCCATCCCTGCAAGTGTCCGGATCATCGATGAAAGCACCCGCAAGGGAGGCCCTTCGTATACCCTCCGGATGGCGACGGTCGCAGACATTTTCAAAGACCATAAGAACCTGCTGGACAAGGACGTTCTCCCGGTTTACAACGGAGAACTCCTGATGGATGTCCATGGGACGGGGGTATACACCGCCAACAGCGACAATAAACAGCTCAACCGGCGGGCCGAACAACTGGGTTATGCGGCGGAAGCCGGGGCCGTGATGGCCGGATGGCTCGGGACTGTTCCCTACCCTGCCGAATTCCTGAATGATGCCTACAAGCGCTTCATCTGGCACCAGTTCCATGACGACCTGACCGGAACCAGCATCAAAGAAGTCTATCCGTTCTCCTGGAACGATATCATGCTGGCCCAGAATCAGTTCGCAGCCACCCTCGAGAGTTCGGTCGAAGGGATCGGATCCCTGCTGGATACCCGGACCAAGGGGACACCCGTCCTGGTCTTCAACCCGGTATCCGCCCGGAATCCGGAGATCGTGACCGTTGCATACGAGATGCCCGAAGGCTGCCGGGACATCCAGGTCTACGGGCCGGACGGCAAGCGGGTGAAATCCCAGATCCTGGAGAACCGGGAAGGGAACGTGACCCTGGCCTTTGCCGCCGCATCCCCTTCCGTCAGCCTCTCCGTCTACGATTTCCGCCCCGTGAAGAACGCAACATCCCCACGCTCGTCTCTCAAAGCCAGCGGGAACACCCTGGAAAACAGCATCTACAAGGTGACTGTAGGACCGGACGGCGATATCTGCTCGGTCTATGACAAGCGATGCAAGAAAGAGCTTGTCGCACAGGGCCAATCCTTCGGACTCCAGGTTTTTGAAGAGAATACCTCCAACTCCTGGCCTGCCTGGGAGATTCTCAAGAGCGTGATTGACCGGGAACCGGCCCGCGTCCGCGAGCAAGTTTCCGTCACCGTGGAATCCTGCGGACCGCTCATGGCCGTCCTGCGCGTTGACCGCCGCTTCAAGGAATCAACTTTCACCCAAAGGATTATATTATATGACGGTGCAGCGGACGACCGGATCGACATCTGCAATCATGTTGACTGGAAAGCCCGCCGCACCCTCCTCAAGGCGGCCTTCCCCTTCTCGTTCGGCGCCGCCCAGGCCAGCTATGACCTCGGACTCGGGCACATCCGCAGGGGAAACAATACGGACATCCAATATGAGGTCCCCGCCCAGGAATGGGCCGATCTCACGGCCGAAGACGGGAGTTACGGCGTCACCCTGATGACGGACAGCCGCTACGGATGGGACAAGCCCTCCGACAATACCCTGCGGCTCACGCTGCTGCATACACCGACTGCCGACCGGGGATACAAGCAAGACAAAACCCTGGATCTGGCGCCCCATACCTTCACCTACTCCATTGTCGGGCACCCCGGTGCCCTCGACGGAGCCCAGGCCACCACCCGGGCAGACATCCTGAACCAGCGGAAATCAGCCTTTGTCACCAGCCGCCACGCAGGATCGCTCGGGAAAGCCTTCTCCCTGGTCAGCTCAGACAACCCCTCCATCCGGATCAAAGCCCTCAAGCAGGCCGAGGACGGAGACGGCCTGATTGTCCGGGTCTATGAACTGTCCGGCAGCCCTGCAGAAGGAAGCCTGCAGTTCGCAAGCCCGCTGGTCTCAGCGGAAGAAACGAACGGAATCGAAGAACGGACCGGCAGCGCCGCGTATTCCGGGAACAAATTGCATGTCATGATGAACGCTTTCGCGCCCAAGACTTTCCGCGTCCGCCTTGCAGCCAGCGGAAAGCCCGCTGCACAGCCCGCCTTCCAGACCCTGGAACTGCCCTACAACAAAGTGGCGATCAGCTCCAACAACTTCTCCGCATTCGGAAGGATGGACGACGAATGGCATTCGTATGCCGGCGAACAGCTTCCCGGGGAAATCCTTTACCGGGGCGTGACGTTCCACACGGCGGCAGCCGATTATGACAATGCCGTCTCCTGTGACGGACAGGTCATTCCGCTTCCCAAGGGCACCCGCGGCATCTATTTGCTGGCCGCCTCCGCCCGGGACGACCGCGAGGCCACCTTTACGGCCGGAAACGATGTTACCGTAACCATCCCCAGTTGGACCGGCCTGTTCGGCGGGGGCAACTGGACGCCGTACAAGGCCTTCCTCCGCGAGGGGGATGTCGCCTACATCGGCTCCCACCGGCACGACTCCAAGGACCGGGACGAGTACTACGTACAAACTTACATGTACATGGTCTACGTGCCCGTCGCCGAAGGAGCAGACGAACTGGTACTGCCCAAGGACCGGAACGTCTCCCTCTTTGCGGCTGAAGCACTGATGAATGAACGGATTGCGGCTGAGGAAATCTCCGATTCCGTCACCCACCTTGAAAGGAATTGAATATGAAAAAATGGATTTACGCAGGAGTCCTGGCACTCCTCCTGACGAACTGTTCGCAACCCGCCCGCCGGAACACGGTCTGGGCAGGCCGGGCGGACACCGCCGCCGTCGCCCTGGCGGAAAACTTCTGGAACACGGAAAAACTGTACTGCAACTATGACAGTGCGGGAGATACCACCTTCCACTACTGGCCCCAGGCGCATGCGCTGGACATTTTCACCGACTGGTACCTCCGCAGCGGAAGCGAACGCGTCAAGACCCTGTTCGACGAATGGTACAAAGGGGTTCCGGCGGCCAATGACGGCGGATTCTGGAACCAGTATTACGACGATATGGAATGGAACGGCATCGCCGCCCTCCGCGTCTACAAGGCCACGGGAGACACGCGTTTCCTCGAGGCAGCCAAGCAGCTGTGGGAATTCATCCAGCCGGCCTGGAACGACCGCGGCGAAGGGGGCATGACTTGGAAGAAAGGGATGGAATGGAGCAAGAATGCCTGTTCCAACGGCCCTGCCGCCATCCTGGCCGCCCGCATGTACCAGGAACTCAAGCACGAAGAAGACCTGGAATGGGCCAAGAAAATCTATGCCTGGGAAAAATCCCACCTCTTTGACGGAGGCGCCATTTACGACAATCTCAACGGAGATACCGGTCGGATCGCCCGTTTCTGCCTGACGTACAACCAGGGCACGTTCATCGGTGCCGGAGTGGAACTGTACAAGCTCACCGGGGACAAAACATATATTGAAGATGCCGTCCAGGCCGCAGATTACACCCTGGACAGCCTTACGGTGGAAGGCAATATCCTGCAGCCCGAAGGGGCCCGGGACGGCGGTATCTTCAAGGGAATCTTTGTCCGCTATTTCACCCAACTGATCCGGGAAGGAGACCTTCCCGAGGCAACGCGGGACCGTTACATCGCATTCCTGCAGCACAATGCAGAAACCCTTTGGACAGAGGGGAATACAGACGGACGATTCGCGCCCGACTGGCGGAAGGCACCGGGAACTCCTTCCGCCATGACACCGCAGCTGAGCGGCTGCATGCTCCTCGAAGCCATGGCCCTGCTCGAGCGGGAAGGCGCCTTGAAAGAAAGCCGATGAGGCCTCTAAACATCATTGCATTTGCAGCGCTCCTGGCCGGATGGAACCTGTCCGCCCAGGAGCCTTTACGCTTGGGCGTCGCCGGGGTCACGCATGACCACCTGGCCGGTGTCGTCCAGATGCTCGGAAGCAAGGAAATCGAAGTTGTCGGAGTGTACGAATCCGATCCGCGCTACCTCCATGACAACGCCCTCTCCAAACACCTGCCCGCCAATCTGTTTTACGGCGACCTGGACAGGATGCTGGACGAAACGGAACCGGAAGCAGTCGTCGCCTACGGATCCATCAAAGACCACCTGGCGGTCGTGAAAGCCTGCGCTCCGCGCGGAATCCACGTCATGGTGGAAAAACCCCTGGCCGCCTCCCTGCAGGACGCCCGGAAAATGGCGGCGCTGGCGCACAGACACGGAATCCACCTGCTGACGAATTACGAAACCACGTGGTATCCTTCCAACCACCACCTGAAAACCCTTGTCGACGAAGGTCGCATCGGACCGCTTACCCGGATCGAGGTCTATGACGGGCATCAGGGGCCGATCGAAATCGGTTGCAGCAAGCGGTTTACGGACTGGCTGTGCGACCCGGTCCAGAACGGCGGAGGTGCCGTCATTGATTTCGGATGCTACGGGGCGAATCTGGCAACCTGGCTCCTGGCCGGGCGCAGACCGGAAACCGTCTTCGCCGTCTTGCAGCACAACAAGCCGGAGACTTATCCGAAAGTCGATGACGACGCAACCCTTGTGCTCCGGTACCCGGGAACGACGGTCCAGATCATGGGCTCCTGGTGCTGGCCGTATAACCGGAAAGATATGGTTGTCTACGGCAGCCGGGGCTACCTGTATCAGCAGAACCGGACCCAATTGAGCGGATTGACTGGGAAAGAGCGGATTCTTCCTTTCCAGGCGCCCGCCCTCCCGGAGAAGACCGGCGACTCCTTCCGCTACCTCAAAGCTGTTGTCCGGGGAGAAGTCCGTGTCCTGCCCACCGATCTTTCCGCACTCGACAACAATTTGATTGTCATGGAGATACTGGAGGCCGCCATCCGGAGTGACCGGCAAGGAAAGGCCGTCCGGATCCGATAATGTGCGAAAAGCGTCTCCATCTTTCCGGCATTTTTCGTAAATTGGCGGTACCAATTGCATTTCATATGAAAAAGCTTGTCATTTCCCTGCTCGTGGCAGCACTCTCTGCCGCAGTTTTCACGCCGGCCCAGGCCCAGGACTGGCCCGGGTTCAATCGGTATGCTGAGAAAAATGCTGAGGCAAAAGCGATTACACCGACTTTACCGCGCGTCATCCTGATCGGAGACTCCATCACGGAAGGCTGGTACCGCCATCACCAGGAGTTCTTCACCTCCCACAGCTATCTCGGACGGGGCATCAGCGGCCAGGTTTCCACACAGATGCTGGCCCGGTTCAGCGAAGATGTCATCGCACTCGCTCCGAAAGTGGTGGTCATCAACGCCGGGACGAATGATGTCGCTGAAAATCAAGGTCCTTACAATGAAGACCGCACGTTCGGCAGCATCATCGCCATGGTCCGGCTCGCCCAGGCGAACGGCATCAAGCCCATCATGACTTCCGTCCTTCCGGCCGCCAGGTTCAAATGGCGTCCTTCCGTCACGGACGGCGCCCCGAAAATCGCGGCCCTGAACGCCCGGCTCCAGGCTTTCGCCAAAGAGAACGGCCTGATTTACGTGGACTACTACACCCCGCTGGTTGTCGGGGAGGAAAAGGCCCTGAACAGCGCCTACTCCAACGACGGCGTACATCCGACACGGGACGGCTACCTGGTCATGGAACCGCTCGTGGTCGAAGCCATCAACAAAGCCCTCTCCTCCAAGAAATACGGACGGCTGAAAAAATAACGCGAAGACGCCCGGGCCGATGGTCCGGGCGTCCGGTTTATCCGCCTGTCCCAGCGGAATCTCCTACATTTGCTGCGCGATGGCGTGTTCGACTCCCCGGAGCTCTGCCAGCGAACGGAGACGCCCGTAGCAGGAGTATCCGGGATTGGATTTGCGGTTCAAGTCGTCGCACATCTGATGACCGTGGTCCGGACGCAGGAAGATCCGGAAACCGCGGCGCTGTTCCACTTCCAGGACCGCTTTCATCATCTCGTACACCGGGACATCCCCTTCCAGGAGGTTGGCCTCGTAGAAATTGCCTTCGTCATCCCGCTTGGTGCTGCGCAGGTGGACGAAATCCACGCGGTCCCCGAATTCCCGCATCATCGCGGGGCAGTCGTTGTCCGCCCGGACGCCCAGGGAACCCGTACAGAGGTTCAGGCCGTTGGACGGATTCGGGACCGCAGCGACCAATTTGCGGAAATCTTCCGCCGTGCTCATGATACGCGGCAGACCGAGAATCGGATACGGAGGATCGTCCGGGTGGATCACCATCCGGGAGCCCACTTCGTCGCAGACCGGGCAAACTTGCTTCAGGAAGAAAATCAGGTTGTCCCGCAGTTGTTCCGGCCCGATCCCCTTGTAACGGTCCAGGGCCGCCTGGAACTGATCCAGGGTGAAACTCTCTTCACTCCCCGGCAAACCGGCGATCATATTTCTGGTAATCAGATTCTTCTCTGCATCGTCCATTTGCGCGAACCGTTTGCGGGCCTTTTCGATTTCCTCCGCGGAGTATTCCTTTTCGGCCCCGGGACGCTTCAGGATGAAC
>Ga0256405_10001335_pt1 | contig 68032 bp, 72 predicted proteins | sample RumenRJG_02DNA_FD_189096 | JGI IMG/M metagenome (GOLD analysis project Ga0256405, IMG submission 189096) | Bovine rumen microbial communities from Lethbridge, Alberta, Canada - RJG_02 | ecosystem: Host-associated > Mammals > Digestive system > Stomach > Rumen | place: Canada: Alberta... | reverse complement strand
TAATTAATATTTGCAAGGTTGAGCGTTGCGCTGGTTTCAAGACCAACAAATTTTCAATAACAATCATTGTAAGATTGTGGTACTAAAAAATATTCTATAACATTTTTTGTACATCATAAGTATATCTTATTCTACCGCTTTTGTCAATGATTTTTCTCCGACATCTGTCGGAAACCTTTTGTTTACGGTAGCTTTAATGATGTCATATACGAAATACAACCGAGTTTTTCCAATTCTTCTATAACCTGAACTAACTCTGTATTTTCCTTATATGTTAAAATAGGTTGTTCGCCGCTGTAATCAGGGAATACAATCACTACGCGTTGCCAACGTTTATTAACCCAACGAAAGCCTAAACTCTTTAATTGGTCTTTAATCGGATATGAATTGCCTTTAAGAAAGACAACAATACTGTCATTGCCATTCTTATCCCTGCCGTTATATTCAGCGTCGATATACGCTTCCTCTTTTCTGGCATTGTAATTTTCTAATAGAGGACGTATTACACGCAACTTTATTTTATTTGTCTTTCTATTATATATACCTTTTTCAACCCCTCTGTGGTGCTCAAAATATTTTTTGAAATCAGAATAGCTAACCTCTATTTCTTCTGAGTTTGTATAAAACTCTGTTCGCCTGCATTTAGAGCATATTCCAGACTTTTTTGCTTTGTGCATTTTAATTAGCATATCCGAACGATCCGTATATCTAATATAGTCTCTATGTCCGCAAGAAAACATAACATAACTTTCTCTTAACATAATTTCCTCCTAAAAAAAGCGACCACTATTTTGTAGCCGCTTAATTATTTTTTGTTTTGATATAGTCCTTAATAGCTAACTGTCCACGCTTTGTATTGGTGATAATTGTAGCTGACACTTCCCACCATTCATCACAACAGTAATCATATTTCCAACCGTCGTTTCTTAATTTAGCAGGCTTTTTAATCATCAAAGCCTGTCCGTTTTTAACATATACATTACCAACTAAGGGCTTATATGCCATTTCGTTTAAGCCGAATCCGGTTATGATAGTTGCAGGCTTTTCTTTGTTATAAACAGGAATATAAAAAGCTTTTTCTATATTTTGGGTTGATACGGTCTTAACTTTCTTAACAGATAAATCAAAAGAGTCACCCTCTTTTAAGAAGTACGAAAACTTATTGACTAAGACTAAATTCAAGCGCTTTACGGTATAGTCTGTGCTTAACAAAGAGACGGTAAGCCATTTTTTACCCCTATTAATAACAATGCCAACAATATCTATTATCGAATCGTTAACGTTGTTTACAGCGGCATTTTTCATATTACGAACTCCTTTCATCTGTAAAGTCTGATAAAGGATTTGCGTTAACAGCTTTTTCGAGTTGGTCGTTGCTTATATGTGTATAGATTTCCGTAGTGCTGAGATTTTCGTGTCCTAAGACTTCTTGAATCACATTAACAGGGACGCCGTTCTGAAACAAAAGCGTTGCCGCTGTATGTCTAAGTTTATGAGTGGAAAATCCGTAACCTTTAAGTCCGGCCGATTCAAAACTTGTTTCAACAATTTGCTGAATTCTACGCTGTTTTAATCTTTTTCCTGTTCTTGATGAAATAAACAGAGCGTTCTTATCAATAATAGGGTGGGAGCTGTTTATGCGAACCTTTTTGTAATTCTGAATAGCAATTTGGCAGGCTTTATTTAAATTGATTTCACGCTCCTTTTTACCTTTTCCTCTGATTTTCAGGGTGTTTTCTGAGGTAATATCGGTAATATCAATACCAACCAATTCAGATAATCGTATTCCACAATTAAGGAACATTGTGATAATACAGTAATCACGCTCATATTCGCTGCTCTTTATATTTGTTAAGAGCTTAATACACTGTTCTACAGTAAGATATTTGGGCACTGTTTGCTCAATCTTTGGTGTATCAATATCCTGTGCAGGGTTTTCATCAATTATCTGTTCGTGCTTTTGCAGATATTTAAAAAAGGATTTTACAGCCTCAATTCGTCTGTACCTTGTGTTTGCTTGATTTTCTCTGACATTATGGAGATAATAAACATATTCCATTATATCGGTATATGCTATGGATTTTACAAATTCATCTTCAAGACACCAGATATTCACGTCTGATAAATCGTAGAAGTTTTTGGTTTCATCATTTGATTTGAAAACCACCATAAACTTTAAGAAGATTTCCAAATCATTTGCGTATGATTTTACCGTTTCGATAGAATAGTTTTTTATTGCTCCCTGATAATTAAGAAAATGCTGTAAGAATAGAGGGTATTCATCATAATGAGTGATTTTTCTATTGCTGTACTTTTGTTTTATCATTTTATGAACCTTCTTTTACTCTATCATTTTTTTAAGCAAGTTAATCTGTTCGGTTTCAGAACACATTGTACCTATAATTCTCAAATCAGTTGGACTGAGATTATCCAACTCGTAATTCAAATCGCCGTAATCTGCCTGATTAAGAATGATTTTATTTACATTTTCTGCCACCGACTTAGGAACGCCGTTCTTAAAACGAGAAAAAACAATAGTTCCTCTGACCGGATAAAAGTTAGGCTTATTTTTTACAATTAAATCTTCTCCGACTATAATCGTACATCCTGGCAAATCTTTATATCCGTTTGTTTTCGGATTTATAAAAGCAGCAAACAATCCGTCGGGGGACAGCGGAAAGAACACTATGTTATCAGCAGTAGGGCAATCACAGCTATTTATAACCCTTACGGATTTCTTTTCTGTAGGAGCAAAGCAATCTGCCAACTTATTAGTTTCAGCTATTTTTGAACTGAGAGCTAACAGGTTGTGCTCCGGCTTTTTTATTACGATTAACATTGTTATCACCTTCCAATCCAATATGTTATTTGCTGATTAATCTCTCATTTCTGTTCATTCATTTCTTCTTCCAATTCGGATTTATATTTATAGTAAGTATTACGAGATATGCCTATTAGCAGCATAACTTCTTTATCGTTTAAGTTGCCATAAAAATCCTTAGAATACTTTTTGATTTTTTCTTTTGCGGGAGCCGCTTTCTTAACAACTAACTTTCTCCCTGACTTCTGCCCGATTTGCTTTCCGTTAAGTCTTGCTGTTTCAATTCCTTCTTTGGTTCTTTGCTGTAAATCCAAGACCTCTTTTTCAGCCTGTTCAAACGCAAGCCTTATTTGCTTAGTAGCTAATTTTTTCAGGTAACTATTTACTCCGATTAATATATCGTCAACATCATCGCCTGTTAATTCAATGTTATTTGAAAGTGCAGATTTATAGGTATCCGTGTTTATGTAGCTTTCTTTAAGAAATACAAGATTAATTCCTTTATCATATAGTTCAAGATAGAGTTCTATTCCGTCGTCAGCATTTCTGCTCATACGGCTTACACTATCAAAAACGATAGTATCTCCGGAACTGATTTTATGTAACAGCTTTTCAAACTCTTTGCGTTCGTAGAGTTTGCGCCCCGTGTACACCTCTTTATATATTATCGCAGTAGGGTAGGCTGATATAATGTTTCTGATTTGCCTATCAATACTTTGTTTGGGAGTTGATATTCTGCAATATCCATAAATCTTGTTCATTATTTTATTCACTCACCTTTATTGCCTGTTCCAAAATCTATTAAAATAGTCTGTGTAATATTCCGTTGCTGTTTGTTCAGGGGAGATTTGTTCTCCTGTTTTATCATAGTGTTTTGCTACAGCCATAATACGCGCTTCCCATTCCTCAGCAAGCGGCTTGATTTTGTCGAGATATTTTGTTTGAAACAAATACTGTGTTTCATCATTCCATTCAGGAAGGCGATCAGTGTATTGTTCAAAAGCATCCATTTCAGCGGATTCCATAATTTCGTCATAAGTTTCCGGGTTAATGTTTTCATAAATACATCTTTTTTTTCGTATCATAACATAACAAGCTTTCCAACTTAGTACGTGTTCCTTCAAGTTCAATTTCAAAGACTTCTGCCCACGTCATCGGTTCATCATCGTCTCGGTCAACAACACTCTTACCGTTAGTATCAAAACCGTACAGTTCTGAAAACTGTTGTACGTTGTGAATTCCTTTATCGTCCGAATGACTCCATTCGATTGTGCCGTCGTCATTCATTTTACAACCGTGAGCGACAAGGACATTTCCGTTAGAAACATTGACAAACAAGCCTTCGTTGCTGAAATTTTCGCTTTCTAAACACAAATATGTTAAGCTGTTACGGTTTTTATAGCTTTGTCCGGCAATCGGGTGAAAATGATTACTTGTAAACATTTAATTCATCTCCTTTTTTGCCGCTGATTCCTGTTTCTCAATAATGTTCAAGCACGTGAGCACGGTGTCGTCAGGCGCTTCAATTTCAAGCACAACAGAATACCCATCAGAAGAAAATTGCATATTCCATTTTGGGATGGACAAATGCGAGCCGTGTCCATCTTCAATTTGGGCAATTCCGATATCCCAACTACCATTATTAAGCCTTGAATACTGACCTATGACAATCATAGAGCCTTCGCTTGAATCAAGCCTAAAGCTTATAGGGTTGCCGCTTGCGCAATTATCGTAGTCAATACCTGTTTCTCTATATTCACCAAACGTGTCGTCTGAGTGACCTTCGAATTGAAATCTTCTCATATTTATTCTCCTTTTCTTGGACAGTTTTGAGGGCGGCGTTTGCCTTTATATGTAATGCCGCCGACCTTACAACTTTTATTCTTATAACAAGTTGAACATCTTGGTTTTTCGTTGAGCCACGAGTAATGCCTTATTCTGCAGGATTTGTTGCAAAATATCTGGTCGCTTCGACTATCAGGAACAAAAGAACGCCCGCAATGATGGCAATTTCTTCTTTCTCCTTTTTTATAACCGTAAATCATATTGTGTCCCTTATTCTTCGTTTTCTTACTAAGCAGTTCTAACCTTTTGTATCGTTTCTAATACAGTATCAGGGTTAATGAACTCAGGATTGTCAAACATATTGCCAATTATTTCATCACAGATGATTTGTTTTTCTGTATCTACGAATTCTTTATCTGGCGCAAAGAAATTTTCTCCTTGCCGCTCACCATACGCATAATCTATACACTCAACAAAATGCCAAGCGCCGAATTCAAATACAACAATTTGAATAAAACCGTATTTGTTCTTTACAATATCGCCGTAAAAAATTTTACGGTTGTGCTTGTCGTATAAATATGTAAATGGACGTACTGTTTCGGGAATAACAAGCGAAAAGCCGTCTCCGGTTTTTATTGCCGCTCCTAAGCCCTGCCAGTCACGTACATAATCTCCTTCGACCCACTCTCCGTTTGCCTTGCGTTTACCTTGAAATATGGGGAGGTAAATATTATTATTCATCTGGAAAACCCTTTTTGTTCTTTATTTCAGCAAGAACAATCCTTTCATTATTTCTTGACTTCTCACAAGCTTTTCTATATACAATATATCCGTATATTAAAGCAGAAACCGTTATCAATGAAAAGAATAAAATATAAATAGTTAATGCACACAAGTATTCTTTCATAGTTTTTTCTCCGATTTCAGATTTTCGGTAAAAATTGATTAACAACCTCAAACTCTACGTCGTTTTTGGTAATATCTCTTAAAGTGGAAATGTCTTTATAATAACAAGTTCCTGTTCCGTGTTCCAAATCTAACATCAGAGTATCCTGGCAATTGATATCAGATGTTTTTGTGAGAGTTACTTTAAGAGTATAAGGCTCTACTGTTTTACTGTCAGTCTGACACTCAAACAGTAGACAGATTTCAGCTCGCCCATAGCTAACAGACAAAGAAGTGCTTACGACTGAAAAAATACGCCCTAAATGGTGTGCGTCCAAAAGATACTCTCTATTTCCAAACATATCACAAACTGATTGTTTTACTTCATATTCAACGTCGATTTTGTTTTCGTTCGTAAACAGCGTGTAAATAAACGCCCAGCAAAACATAAAAACACTTATGAACAAAGATATATTAAGCCATACGTAAATGTTTAATATACCAAATAATATTGTTGTCAAGACGAAGAAAACAAAAGTGCTGAACAATACGATAGTTTTTATCGTTGAGCAGCGTATTCGAGATTCTAACTCTGCTTTTTTTTTCTTTGTAAATCCCTCAATTGTGCTATGAAGCTCAACGAGGCTTCCTGTAATTTGTAGTTTCATTTTTGGTTTTCTCCTATTCGTTTTTTTAATAGCTACATTGATTATATGCTATTTGTTTTTGCAAGAGGAAGAACATAGCACCAACTCTGCGGCGGGCGATTCATCATTATTTTTGGACAGGTTTTACCGTCAAAATCAAGCCTACACGCTCTACAGTTTTCAGCAGAATCAAAATAGTCGTATTCACACTTTTCTGTGTCGCAAGGTAGTGAATCGTTTATAAGATGTTTATAGCTGTAAAAGTCTGATAATGGTTTCGGCTTGTCATAAATTTTAAGTTCCGATATGTGCCAACCATACAGTTTTTTGCTGTTGCTGTATTCAATGAATTCATTTCTCGTAAGACAGGCATTCCATCCAATATCTTTGAGATATATGAATTCACCATTTTCCCAAAAGCCTACACCTGCTGAGCCCATATCCAAATACTCAATTCTGTCACATATAAACTCACCGATCACTTTTCCACGTCCTCTTGCGTAGGCAGTAGGCAGCTCTCCGTCTAAATCGACGATTATTTTTTTATGATTGATAGCTTTGGTTTCATAGATATAGCATTTAAACGGTGGCTCAAGGTTTGGCTTATTCTTTCTGATTTCCAATAGCTTTTCACCTACTTCTATTTTCTCACAAAAGTAAGGGTGAATGCTTAACATTACTTCTCTTTCCATTAATCAGTTTCCTTGCAATTCTCAAAATTTCCGTTTTCAAATGCCTCACAAAATTCATCAGTAATGTCGTTGCCGTATTCCAATTCCTCAAGACTCAATCCGGAACCACACCTCAATGAATCACAACAGGTTGCATCGTCAAGATTATAGCCGTGTTGGGTAAACCAATCATCAATCTCTCCAGACAGACGACGCGATTCTGAACTCAGCTTTGCTAAACGGTGCATTTTTCTCTTTATTGTTTTAGGTATTCTCATAGCCCCATCATCCTTTTCTTTGAAGATTGATTATGTATTCGTAAATATGTTTTGTATGCGCTAAGCTCTATGTTAGCATCGTCAATATTAAAGAATATACTATTATTAATCAATTCATCGGGAAGAAACATTCCGCTGATTTGAACACGTATAATCTCACTGTCTGTTTTAACTCTGAGATAATGAACATCTTTAACCTTTATTACGCCCAAGATTGTTCCTATCCAGATTTTCGGATCATCAGGATTTCTTTCCACGATATAGACACTTCTCTTTTTTCTTAATTCCTGAATGTATATCATTTCTTACACCTCTCTTATATGCGTTTTGGAATTATTCCGAAAAAATCAACTCACGTCCACACAATGGACAGAAGTGAATTACACACGAGTTAGTATCGTTTTCTCCTTCAAAAACAAGTTCATATCTTCTTGTGAGATAATTTTTACGAATATAAAACAAATCGTCATATTCAACGATAGGAAATTCCGGTCCATACTCAACATCGCCGCCTTTGCTTTTTTCGAGATTATGACAGTAGGGGCAAAGTTTCTGTTCTTCGGTTAACGCTGCTTTGTTCTTTTTATGTGCGGTAGATTTAATGGTTTCCATTATAAGTCTCCTTTACTTCTATTTTGTTTCTAATGGGTATCGGTCTATGTATACGCAAGTATCTTATCGCAAGAAGTCTTTATAAGAATCACACACAGGGATTTTTATAACAAAGTCTTCAGCAGTTCCTTCAACTGCATTATGGCTTTTGAAAAAATCATAAATAACCGATATGCCTTTCTTTCCAATTCCATTACTGGATTCAAGTATGTCGGTTGTGGTTACTCCGTCAAGCCCCTCTAAACGGTTGTAATAATCAAACTTATTATTGTCCCCAAATGAATGTTTAGTTTTTCTTAACCCCCTAATATATTTATCGGAAAGAGGGAGAAGTTCCAAGTACGGAACAGGTTCAAATTTTTCAAATCGTATTCCTGAATCACCGCACTTGGAAAAATCCACATAATACGCCTTCACGTCGCCATAAGCAACATTCATTTTTTTGAGATAATTAAAAAGAACAGCCCAGCCTTTTTGACCTAATTCTATTGTCCGACGAAATTTAAAGGAATATCCACCGTGGAATTGTTCAAGATAGTAGATACCCGATTCTTTTAATTTTGTTTTGAGAAATGTAGGAAGTGTGGTTGATGAAATACTAAGAGCTGGCTTTAAACAGTCATCATATTCACCGGACTCAAATTTGGCTTTAAAGCTATCAGTGATGTCTTTTCCCTCATTCAACTCAGATAACTTTAATGCACGCCCTATTTCTATTGACGGAGAATCTTCTTTGTTTGGTGCAAGCGACAACAAATCAAGAGACGTTGTACAGTATCCTTGTTTTTCAAACCACTCTTTGATTTCAGACTCTGTATCGTTCGCTTTAGCAGATAGTTTTGCTAATGTCCGCATTTTGTTTTGTATTGCTTTTGGTATAATCATTTTTTACAATCCTTCCTGTATCATAATTAACGACCGTTAAATTTATAACTGTTTTTCTTTTGCTTTTTTAGGCTGGTGAACGCAAGTTCTATAACTTTTTCATTATAGGTTAGATTTAATACTAAAGAAGGCTTTTTACATAAAACCGTGTTGCACCCATTAGAGCGAACAGGATAATGAGAATAAGTATAGATAACACCATAAACCTAATCTGCTTTGTCTCTTTATACTTTATGTAACATCTAAAGGCACAAAGTAATATCCCTGCGACTACACCTAAAATTCCAACCAAAACAAGGATATAAATTAAATATATAAATACAACCATTTTTCTTGCTTCTCCTTTATGCTCTTGATTGTTTGATGTGTCCTTTTTTATAGTGTACTGATATGTTCAGGTAGTAGTGGAACTACTTTTTGGTATTTGCATCGAAGTTGATATGGATTGATCCCCATATCCAATAGCGATTGTTGCAGGTAAAAAAGCTTTCTTTGTGTTCTTAAATAATTGTTGATGTTGCTCATTCATTACCCACTTCCAAAAACAAGCCATAAGGTATTTCATCTCGATAATAATAAACGATTTCTTTTTTATCCATATCGACTGTAATGACACCTTTCTGGTTTTCATCAACGCTCTTTTTATACTCAACTGGCAAGGTAATATCATTTAAAATAGAAGGATTTGCCGCACTGAATATACATTCGTTCGACTTCATAGTTATACCAATTATCGTTCCTTCGGCAAAGCTCTTAAGATTGTTATAGTCTTGAACACTTATTATATATTGATAAAAAATATCATCTGCTAAAGCTGGTAAAAAAGAACATTTGGTATATTTATCAACAAATTCTTTTGTATCAAAATGGAAAATAATTAGGAATTCGTATTTTTCAAAGTCTTTGTATATTGTTTTCAAAACAAGACGGTAATTATGGGTAGATTTGTTCACGTAAATACAGAAAAGCATAATAAATATCTGTATAATAAGTATCCAAAAACTATTTATATCCGGTGTATAGATTTTATTGCGCACCAATATAATAATGGCAATATTGCCAGTAATAAATAAAGCTACACAAATCGCAGTCAACAAATTTTTTATGAATCTATTGTGTTTATATGCTGAATCGAAGTCCTTAATAAATTCGGTCAAAAGAATGTATTTATGCTTGTAATCTTCAATTAGGCTTTTTGCATTGTTATTTATTTCTATTTTCGGAGTGTTCATAAATTTCAACCTCTTTCATATCAGGTAATCATTCCTTCGGTTTGTTGGGGTTCGCACCAGTTGCGCTCGCTATACATCACTTCATCGTCCTGAGCCAATTCAAGTGCATCTTCTTTTGAATCCGCTTCAACGATAGAGAACCCTGTAAATTCAACTATGTATCTTGCCATAATTTACACCTCGCTAAGTTTCTTTGTTTCAGCATTGATTATGTAATCAATAATCTTTTTTTCGATTTCGGATGGCTTTGTGTGATGATTTACCAGCGCATAAACGCTGTCGTCCGTGGGAAAGTCCTTTATATATCCGCAGTCTGTAAGATACTTCTTTGCAAACTCACAGCTTTCAGATACTGACAATGAATCAACCAGATGAACCCTGTTAAAACGGCGAACAATGGCTTCATCAATGATTTCAAGCCTGTTCGTAGCGCCAATCAGAATAACGCCGTTCTGAAGTTTGTCCAGTGCTTGCATAAGAGTTATGGCAATTCTGTTTATTTCACTTGTGTCATTTGCGCCTCTTTTGGTAGCAATAGCGTCAAGTTCATCAATCATACAAACACAACGCTGATTCTTAACATAGTTAAAAATCAGGTCGATACGCTTGCCAGTATCACCCAAGAGGGAGGAAATAAGAGTTGCAAAATTAATATATACAAACGGGAGATTAAGAGTATATGCTATATATCTTCCAAATGTAGTCTTTCCTGTGCCGCTTTCGCCGTGCAGCAACGTTGAATTTACATATCTGATTCTCTTTTCAGTTAGCTGCTGAGTAACCTTGTCGGTTTTAAGGATATCTTCAATGATATAGCTCTCATTGTACGGTAGATAGTACCTCTCTGGGATGAAGGTCATACTGACATCTTCAACCGTAAGGTATTTTGAGATGTTTGTAGGCAGGGATTTAAGCTCCTGTTGTTCAGTGAGTTTATTAATAAGTTGTTCACGCATAGATGAATCTTTTTGCGATTTATCTGCTTTTAATATATCTATGGCATTATTTTTGATACTGTACATATCTTCTCTAACTATTGCAAGCATCAGTCGTTGAATGTTTTGGTTCATATTATTTCTCCTCGTATATTATTACTCCTTTCAGGGTACCAATTGGTACCCTAAAATTTTATTTTCAACGGATTGCCGTCTATTTTATGGAACGCCTCCAACATTTCATCAGAATAGCACGTGAATTCGATGCCGTTTACGTGGTTTATGCCGAGAATTATAAGGACAGTTGCTAATTGTGTTTCAGATAAAGGCATCTCAAATTCGTCACCTGAACCATTTGTAAATTTTATTGTTGCGGTATACTCACTATTCATTTTTACTGCTGCACTCCTTTATGATAGATATGATAGATTGAACATTCTCACAATCAATCTCGCTGTTTTCTTCACAGAAACCTGATAAAGCAAGACACTTACCATTTTTGTATCTCAATGGGCAATTTGGGTGTGTTTCCGCTGAAACAGTCTGATTAACGAAGGTATCATTGTGAATCAACGCCCTTAACTCACGAGAACCGTACTTGTTTCTTACTGCCGCTGATAGCTCAATAAATCTACTGTTGAGTTCTCTGTTACGGCGTTGTTCTTGTTTGTATAGCTGTTTGAATCTCCCTATCTTTGATTCATCACGGCTGTCTATATCTTTTGCATATTCTCTCTGCAAGCTCCGTATAAAGAAGTTCTTTAGTTTATCACTGGAAATAGACAATTCTTGCCTTCTGGCTTTTTTGAGAATACACGAACCATTTGATACGCCTATATCTACAGGAATATCATTCTTTACTTCCTCATAAAGCTCATTCGGCATAACAAAGTAGTTGTAATGACCGTAGAACGAGTGCTTTGCTTTACTATGAAAATCAGCTTTGCTTGCTTTAATTTCATAAAAGCGCCATATGCCCTCTGTATCATATGTAACATAGTCAGCACGTTCCTTGCCGTTCCAACCTATCGTTACTTCAAAGCAGCCGAATGTTCCCAACTTGTGGGTGCTATTCCACAGGTCCTTTTCCAGTTGCAGAGTAAGTTCACTTTTTGACATAACTTTTTCCTCTAATGCAATCGTAGTGGCAACTAAATAGGATACTTGCTCGCTGTAATCCAATTGTGTATAGGAATAGTTTTTGCGGTTAATTCGAAAAGTGCTATAGCTAATGCGTCAGGATTTGTGAGCCATTCTGCGCTCACGTAATTATTCTTGCGATAAAATTTATCATCAACTTTCCAAGCGTTAGTCTTTCCTCTTCTTGTGTTGTATGTTTCGCTTGTTATGATGCGCTCCCTTATATTACCATTGTCCGAAAGAATCACACGATTTTTCGGCTGCTTGAAGAATGTAACCAACATACTTACCAACATAGCTGGTGTCCATAAATTCCCGACGCTTGTATCCTTGTAAACGTGAATTGCGGGTTCGTCATATTTCGAGCTATGGTAAACGGCAATTTCTAATGAAGCGGGTTTGGGATTCCATCCCTGATTATTCATCATCAGCGTTGTTCCTATAATTTTTGTTTCAGGCATCATTAACACTCCTTCTTACCGGCAAGCCAGAATTGCCATTTAGAGTCTTTTGAGTAACTCTGTTCAGTTAAAATTTCTATTATGGTTTTAATCGCATCATTTTGTGTTTCTGCAAAAACAGAAATCTCTATTTGTATGCCTTTGTTATTATTAAGATAAAATGTGTATTTGTAAGACTTATCCATATTAATTTGAATCATCACCTTTATCTTTCAGCACGAAACAGCGAAACCTTCGGTTTATACTGGAGCCTCCGGTCAAGTTGCAGGCTAATAAGTATTTCTTTTCAAAAAGGGAGGAACGGTCAAGTGCAGCTAACACGTTATTAATACGACGGAGTGGGTGAAGGGTTTTCATTTGCGCACGGTCTGCACATTCCTCTATTAAATCTATATCGCCCTTCCACACATATTTATAGCCGTTTTCTTTCAATATATCTGCCATATGTTCAGCTATAGATTTCATAGTTGTTTCCTTTGACTTTTTTACTTAATTTGATTCGATTCTCTTTTGACTACCAAAAGAGTAACCGTCAGCCTGACCTTGTTCATATACAACAGATGAACGAGCCGTATATCCGGGCGTATTTGGCTTGTAAATGCCAGATATATTAACCACTGAACTCACATCAGGCTTAACAAGAACTAACGCCCATTCAGGATTTTCTTCATTCTGTTTCTTTAACGCATTGTTCCACCCTTCACAAAATCCCCATCCATAACTATCTCTTATGTCAGACTGTTTCTTTCCAAAACCTATCTTGTTTTGCTTACAATAATTCTTTGTATAAGAATACACTGAATCATATATGTACCTTATAAGTTGTACAATGGTTTCAACATCAGAAGAAAAGCCTGAAACAACCGGATATTGTGATTTTTTTCCGGGCAAACTACTTAATGATATTGTTACTGGATAAAACCTATCTACAACACACAATATGTTATTGAGCCAAAGGTCTTTTCTGCTATAAAACCTAATATCATACATAGTAAAACTAATCAGTTGTTCTTTTTCTTGCGTATTTTCATCCAGCTCTGATTGTTCAATTTTATACTTTGCCATAAGTTTCCTTGCTTTCAGTAGTGCCGCTGTAGCCTCAGCTTTAACTGGACTTTGTGAAAGCGCAAGGAGCTTTTTTATTTTATTAAGATAGTCTTGTTTGGTTGTCATTATTTCATTTCTCCTGTGTTTGCACAAATTTAATGTTGTTATTAAGCACCAGTAAGCTATTTGACGTATTAGATGTTATCATATTGTTTGGGTATAATTTCTATAGGGCATCGTGCAAGATTTCTGTGCAACAAAGGGAATTCTTTTCTTAACGCATAATAAACTTTCCTGCATTCTGAAATCACACAATCAAGTTTTTCCTCGTAATTACAGCCTTCACCGCTTGCAATGAATTTATATCCTTCGCCGATAGTTATAACTGTTCCGTAGTCTTCTGTTGAGGGGGTTTGACCTTGCTCTATAATACGCTGATGTCGTCTGTTTGCAACACAAACATCCAACTGCGGTCTTAATATCCACATTTCACCTTCATCACGAGCGAGCACATCATAGGTTATTTCAATGCTCTCCAGATCATCACCATATTTCTTTATAGCACTTTTTATTTCATCTCTGATGAAATTCAAAGAATAGATTGTACCTTCTATCATTTTTTCTTCTCCCTTTTTATTTTCTAATTTTCAAATCCGTTCAGTTTTGAAATAATTATTTGCCAATAGTTATAAGGCTCCTCAACACTGCCGTATCTGTTTATAAATTGTTTTTTTAGTGTTTCTTGTAAATCTTCGCGCAAGATGTTCTTGATAACTTCTATATCTTTATCCGTCAAGGAGCACAATTCGTAGTCCCACGGATCGCCGTTACTATAATCGAGCGGCTTAAATCTTGCAAAAACAGCGTTACCGATAATAGTTTGAATCGGTATATCAGTGTTATCAAAGCTTAAAAAGAAATTGTGAGGAAGTCTCTTAAATATTCCATTTTCATCAACCAATAAAGAAAGCCCGTCATTTGAAATCTGTACCATTTCAACAGGATTGCCGCCTACGTATTCTTTCAAATCGCCACGATAGACCAACTCTGTTTCAATTTCTTCAAGAGTAGGGGAGCCGGGCTTTTTTACAATGATTTTACTGCTCATTTGTACTCTCCTTATCAAAGCAATCAATGTTCTCTTTGCCAAGTTTAATCAAAGCATCTTTTCTCAGCGGCAAAGACCATGAACCAATAATTTTTTTATCACTCCAACGGTTCTTGACAAGTCGTTCTTCAAGATAGAGCATATTCTTATAAATTCCAATTCTATATGTTTTGTTGTTGTACTCAAAAGTAACGCCGCCGCAGCAAGGACAGATATTTTTTCCTTTTTTGGTACGAAATCCAACAAATCTTGCTGATGATTCAGCTTGACGGCTTGATTCACATAAGCCCCAATCAAAATCAGTGCTTAACCGATTACCACAGTAATCACACTGAACATCATAGTATCTATCTATTTTCATTACATTCTCCTGCTATTTTAATTCTCGTATTATGCTACGAATATTGTCCGTTCTCAATAGTTCAACATTGGTTTCAATCCTGATATTATCAGGCTGAATGTGTGATACACACACACCTACTAACTCTTTAAAATAAGAGTCAAAATAGGGGAGTACCCATTGATTGCTCTTACAAATAAAAACCGCGTCATAACTTTCATTTTTTATTTGTTCTATATCTAATACGCCTTTCATCATATATAATTCGACATCATTAAGATTATACATTTTCTGTGACAGCGGCTTTGCAATCCACTTTAACTCTTGTATTGCGCTTTCATTTATCAAATTTCCAATCCAATTCCCACAATCAACTTTATCATTATTGTTGAGAATATCGTGGTGCAAATCTACATTGGTTAATTGAATCTTAACATCACCAATTTGCTGCTTGATTTCCTTTATAAAATAATATGCTGATAAATGAGAGCTTGCAATACAGAACGGTATATTATAACGTTGAGCCTTGATAGTCTCAATAACGGCATTAAAACCGTCAGTGTCAAATTTCACATTATCAAAGTTTTGTGAACAATAAGCCAGTTTTGACGCCCAAACAATATTTGAAATGTCCAGCGGCAAATCAATACCGTCAGGATAATGGGGAAGTACCTCATAAGGGATATTTTGAAAGTAATCAAAATCTATAGATAACACATTAAACATTCTCATAAAAACACCTTAAGCACAGTTTATAAGTGAACTAATCATTTTACGCGGATCACAATCATTTAGATTGTCAAACTGTTTTATATATTTTTTATTGTTTCGCTTTTTTACGCAGAAGTCAGCTATCAGAAAGACCGGCTCACCGTCAATAATCATATATGCGTAAAGGATTCGTAACTGTGAATTGGCTTTCTTACATTTATATGTAAAAAACTCACCGTGCTTATCATACTTAACTTTGTCGTCGTTAAATATGTGGTTGAAATCAATTCCTTGATTTTCATACAACCGAATACGGTCGTAAAGTTCGTCTATTGATTTAAGAATGGCTTTTTTTACTTCGGCCGATTCCTTATTATATTTTTTACTCATAATGATTTTCTTCATTTTTAAAAACCTCCCTATTGCGTGAAATATTTATTACGCGCAATTTGAGTTCTAAAAAAATTACTCCCCTATTGGGAATTATTTAGATTTTTTTCGGTCCAATTTTTCTTAAAAAAAAAGGAAAAATAATCATTCGCTATACACTCCTTACTTTTCGGGGTATCTGCAAACATAAAGACACTAACGCCGCTAAGACATATCGCTATACACCCCTTACTTTTCGGGGTATCTGCAAACCCTCTGTTGTTATGCACGACTCCCAATAATTGATTCAGGGGCTTTAGTGAGTGTCCTCAGACCTCACCTTTTGGCTGTATAGTCAGCCGTAATATAAACGGAAACTTTATTTTTCTGATTTTTCCTTTACTCTAAGCTGTCTGTTCTTCTCAAGCTGATTGATTATCGCTTCTCGTGTTTTTTCCTTTGCTGCCCACGGCTCACAGTAAATCATTACATCTGTACACAAGCAGGTTTCATCAATATTATTACAAATCGGAATACCGATTCTTTCACAGTATTCATCAACTTCACAACAAGCATTAATCAGTTGTGATGCCAGCTTTTCTCTCCTATCCAATAGTTTCTCAACATATTTGGGGATTTGTATATTATTCTGTTTTTCCATTATTTAACCTCACTATATAGCATAATTACTACCCACTTTTTGGGGTATCTGCAAACTGGATAGCGGATGATGGACAATTTAAAGTCGCTATACACCCCCTACTTTTCGGGGTATCTGCAAACCCTCTGTTGTTCTGCACGACTCCCGATAATTGATTCAGGGGCTTTAGTGAGTGTCCTCAGACCTCACCTTTTGGCTGTATAGTCAGCCGAATGTTCAAAAAAGCAATTTAGTCAGTATACCGACTAAATTAATTATATTATAATTCATATTTGCTATTATTGCAAGTGGAATATTCTACAAATATTTATACTGCTTTTTGTATAATGTGGTTATTTATCTGCTCTCTCGCAAATTAAGCAATACCTGTCAAATGTTCCGTCGTCACCGGGCGTACAAGTGAGCAAGGTTAACATATCTTTTCCTTCCTCAATAAAAATCAGGTTAGAATCTTTTGGTTTTTTTATTGTCGATTTTACGACCTCATAAGTAAGCGTATTAAAATAAGTTTTTATTGTTATCTTATCTCCTTTTTCCAATTCAGGGAGATTATCAAAGAAAGTTCTTCCAATATATCCAGTGTGTCCCGCAAGAACGCAGTTGGTATTCTTGCCGCCTATAGGAAGTGACGTATTGTTTAAGTGCGCAGCTCCAATAGCCATATTATCTTTTGTAGCACCGAGTAATATTGGTAACTTCATATCTATTTTTTCAGCGGAAATATATCCATAAACACCGTCAAATATGCCGTAATCTGAAAGGACAAGTGCAGAATCTCTATAGTTCTCTGTTTTTAACAATTTGGAGCGCTGAGAAACAACTAAGTCGTTATTATAATCTAAACTATCTTTATACAACCTATCAAGCTCAACCTTAAAAATAACCGGTGTATCGGACACACGATCACCGGACTTATCAAGAAGATACCCTTTATCATCAGACTTCTTTTGCTTAATTGCTTCATCTAATGTTAGACTTTTATCATCTTCTCCTTTTATATCGACTATAATATTATCTTTTGTATCAAATTTGTTTACAATGGAGTTTGTATTTCCCCTATAAATCAGATTTGATATTAACGGGAATAATAATGCTAATAGGCTGAATGATAAGACAACTATTGAAATAATGGTAAGTATCTTTTTTTTCATACCACTATACTCCCTTACATTAAATAAGATTTATTTTGAATAAAACGGTTAATTAATTTATGACTTTTATCTACTTGATTTAATTGCCCATTCTCCTGTATCCATATTTTTTACAGCCTCAACTGTTAAATTTCCCGTCAGGTAAATCCTATATTTTGCACCGTCTTCTGAAACAACATCCAATACTTTATCGTTGTTTTCTGTGCTCGGTGTAGCACTTTTGATATTTCCTGCTTTTACGCTATTAAGGGCGCTTATTATTGTTGAAATATCATCACGATTATTCGTATTAAGAGCGTCCATTATCATACGCTCATTAAGTGTAATTTCATCAAACCCACAGCTTGGTACGCTAATTGAAGGTTTACTTTCATTATTACTGCAAGCACATAATGAAGTTACTACCAAAATCAAAGCGCACAAGAGAAGAGATACCTTTGTTATCTTTGAATTGTATGATTTCATAATACCTCACCTCAAATTAATCAAAAAAGTACAAATAATAGCTATTGCTTTTCTTTGTCATATACAAGTATATTGGGTGTGTAATTGCGCCGTTCTTCCCTGTTTCAAGACGTATCCATTCAGCAACAGGCTGTTCTGTTTTGAGTTTGTTTGCTATTGGATGATTCAAAAATCCAGGCATAGTATTAAAATCTATTACCCGTTCTTCTCCGCAGGCTATTGAGAGCTTTTTTCGTACTTTGTCTTGTTCATTCTCTTTTACTGAAAAGCACAAATAAGCACCGCTTTGGTTAATCTCACCCTCGGCGTTGCTTACATTGTCAAAAACATCAATATCATACTTCTTTACATATGATATGTATTCTGAGTTTTTGTTTGATGATGTGTTTCCAACAAATACACTTATAGCAAAAGCTGCTATCGCAATAACTGATAAGCCCAATAAGACAAAAATAAATACAATAAGCTTTTTTTCTTTCTTCATATTAATTTCATCCTCTGGATTTATTATTTGACGTAAATTCGTCCCACAACATTTTGGACAGGATAGAAAGGAATCCTCGTTCTTTTCATTACAATCAACACACTCTTTCATTTTTCCCTCTATTTTGCAAGCTCACTCTCGCCTGTCTTGTAATCAATAGTTACACCGGGCTGTGCGTTATAACAGTACACATTAAAACAAACTCCTTCTCCCCTATCTTCTACAGAATATCCTTCCATTAAGACACCGTTAGCAACAAGGTTATCACCTTCAAATATAGGTGTGACTCGGTACATAACGTGGTTGTTTGTTTCCTTTACATAATCAGCAACTTCATTTTCCTTAAGCAGCATACCTACTATATTAAGATAGCGCGTCCCGGTTATAAGATTCTTTTCGTTAGCATTTTCACCCGATAACTGGTATCCTATTAGGTGACAACGATTATATAAATACTTGCCGTCAACACAATCATACTTAACAGTGTGCCAGCCGGAGGGTTTTACCATACCTATCGGACCACGTTCCTCTGTAGGCATTAAATCTTTGCCTATACAGGCATAACATACACCGCATCTGCCAAGAGCATCTAACTCCGAATAGTATTCGTATGAGTACGAGGACGTTGTGTATTTATCCATTTCAAAAAATGGGATATTGTTATTAATTTCAATAAATGGTCTTTCTTCATTAAATACAGGAATTTGGCTTAAATCAACTTCATCGCGTGGACTACCATTCCTTATATCTGTTGATGTTCTACTCTCCGTTGGTTGATAACCTTCAGCCTCCTGCATTCCTGAAATGAGCGGTTCGACAACACCGTTAAAAACAGCCTTACAACCGGAAAATATTGTGGAAACAATTATGAGAGCAACAAAAAAAGATGTTACTCTCAGCGACTTATTGTTTTTCATTATTTTCTCCTCCAAAATAGATTGTTTACCGAATGCTATGCAATACACCCCCTACTTTTCGGGGTATCTGCAAACAGGGGATTTGTAAAGGGTTATTTTAATTTAGCTATACACCCCTTACTTTTCGAGCCATCTGCAAACCCTCTGCTGTTTTGCACGACTCCCGATAATTGATTCAGGGGCTTTAGTGAGTGTCCGCAGACCTCACCTTTTGGCTGTATAGTCAGCCGAATATAAGAAAATTATTTGTTTTTAAATAAGAGTAAAAGCGTAATTCTGATTTTCGTAATTATACCAAATCTTTTCTATACGTTTTTTACCGTTTTGTGTTGTTGTAGGACAGACATCAGAATTCCAATTTTTAAGTTTTGAATTATATAGTTCGTTATCATATCCACTTATAACAACTTTTGATTTAGAATTAATCAGTATATCCAATAATTTTATGTGTTCTTCATCGCTCATTTCCGCTTTATATAAATAATCTTTTCTCAGACTTCTTAAATACGGTGGATCAACATAAATCAACGTATTGCTATCATTGTAAAATGGAATTAATTTAAGAGCATCAGTACATTCAATTTGAGTGTTTCTAAGACGTTCAATTCCACTTATTATAGATTGAGGAAGATAATTCCAAATTGTGGCACATCTTGGACCACCTGCTACAGTTGTAAACTTCCAACTGTTTCTTGATGAATTTGATGTGCCAAAAGATTGATGATACCTCACTAAAGTTCTTCTGGCTTGCTCTATTTGATTATCTGAAGGTTCTAAGCAATCTTGAAATTCTTGACGTGAAAAAGGAGTAAGTTCAATTAATTCCGCAAGTTTTTTCGGATGTTCTCTACATACCTTAAAAAGATTAACAACATCTTTATTTATATCATTAATTGTCTCAATATACGCAGGTTGTTTATTAAAGAAAACTGCTCCGGAGCCAAAGAACGGTTCCAAATACACACGATGTTCCGGAAAATGACTAATTATCCATTCAGATATTTTCCATTTACTGCCCGGATATTTCAAAATGCTCTTTGCTGTTTTTTCTTTCATATTTTCAATTTTCCTTGCTTTTCTGGGTATCTGCAAACTAATTTTAGATTATTAATAAAAATCAATATGCTATACACCCCCTACTTTTCGGGGTATCTGCAAACTGACCTTGCCGCTTACGTCTACTGCCCAAAGCTATACACCCCTTACTTTTCGGGGTATCTGCAAACTTTTCCGCGGTTGCCAATTCTGACTTTGATTGCTATACACCCCTTACTTTTCGGGGTATCTGCAAACCCTCTGTTGTTATGCACGACTCCCGATAATTGATTCAGGGGCTTTAGTGAGTGTCCGCAGACCTCACCTTTTGGCTGTATAGTCAGCCGATATGTTATTCAAATTAATTGACGGATATGAGTTTACCTCTTACTAACCACCTACAATTATACATTGTATCGTGGCAGGTTATCAGGTATATATCTTTTGAATAATCATCGTAGAATGGAGCAAATTTCTGATTGGTATTAATATCACACATAGAGTAGTCGTCAATCATTCTACATATACTTTTATAATACACTTTGTATTTTAGAGTATTACCCCCACCCTGTACAGTGATAATATCATTTTTGTTAAGATTTTTTATTTTACCAAATGTTTTGTAATTATGTCCGAATAAAACAATCGTATATTCATTAAAACAATCAGTAACTCTATAATACATTCCTATTTGGTAGTTATCAATTATGTATTGTTCAACGCCTAACGAAATTGGTAAATTATACACTCCTATTGACGGAGCAGTAAATAGTCCGGCTTTGTAAATATTTTTAGAACTGTATCCGTTTGGAACAAATGCTGCATTTGACCAAGTACCATATGCAAGAGCGACACCGTTTTTTCCATAAATAGGGATAACTTGAAAATAATAAGATTTGAAATTTGGCAAGTTATAGACTATGTAAGTTGTTCCGGCTTTAATAAGTTCATATTTGTATGGGGATTTACTATTGTTCCTATAAGCAATTTGATACATTTTAGCATTTGGAACATAATTCCAAGAAAGCTTTACACTGTCTCCACCATATTGATACGCTTTCAATGATGTGCTTGCGTAAAATATATAACAAACTTTGCTCCAAGCAATAGTTTCATTTTTTCTATTAAACGCTTGAATTTGACAAATATACGCATTGGGAGCGGTAATACTGCTTGTAGCGATATTCTGATCCTTACCGTGTTTCCACCAACTTCTTCCTGTAAGAGAATTACGATTAATAAGGAATTGAACTGATTTAGTGTTTTTAGGATATGTAGATAAGTCTGACGGACGAAGTACAGTATATCTTCTCCAATTACCGTTTGCGCCAAAATACAAACGATAATAGCTTGCCGAACTCACACGATTCCATACAACATTAAAACAGCCTGTCCCTTTTACAAGATTCATAGCAGGTGTGGCAGTTGTACTGCTTGCTGATGTAACAAAAGCCGCATTAATAACTAACGCAGACATCATAACCAGCACTAAAAATACTGATAATATTTTTGACATATATTTCATATTATTACCTCTCCAAATATTTAGTTATGATTAAGTTTGCTATAATCTCTTTCGGGGTATCTGCAAACGAAAGAGTATTAAAGCATGTGAAAATCAACGCTATACACCCCTTACTTTTCGGGGTATCTGCAAACCCTCTGTTGTTTTGCACGACTCCCGATAATTGATTCAGGGGCTTTAGTGAGTGTCCTCAGACCTCACCTTTTGGCTGTATAGTCAGCCGAATGTTTTATTTTTTATTTCTTTTTTCTGAATTGGTATGATTTTGCAATATTTCGTGCAGTATTAAAATCAGGTTCAAGATATTTTACTTTGCTATCTCCTTTTGTGAGTGTATGTGATACACACTCAGGATTTTTGCATAAAAAACGGTGTTCGCTAATGAGCTGACCGTCCTCCTGACAACCACAATAACTGCAAGTTTCAGTTAAACCATATGGATTGATTTTTCTCAATCCCATACCGAATTTGCGCGCCTTTCTTATCAACATTTCCTCAAATTGATGATAGTTGCCATTTTGAATAAGCACGTTATCTTTTAACCTGTCCCCATACCAACTCATATCTTCAATATTGATATATTTGGCGTTGTTTTTTCTTGCAAACAGAACAATGAATGTCGTAATTCTATCGTTGATTCTTTGAATGGTCTTTTTGTGGCTAATAGCAAGCCTGTTTATTGAACGGAGTTTATTATGTGTGCCGTGTTTTGGCGAAGCTTTTTCCAATGACTTTTCCATCGAAACCTTTGCCGCTCTTTCTCTTTGCTCTTTACAAACAAGAACCTTCTCCGGCTCTATATATTGGCGCTTGTAATTATCGCTGTTTAGTCCGCAAACAACGGTATTTTCAGCACCGAGATTAACTCCAACAACTATATTTTCATTGAGACTATATACTTCTCTCGGAATACTCATTTTGAGAATAAGCGTTATAGCATTGATAGTTTTTCCACCGTACACTTTTTTCTTTTCGATAGTGATAAGTGAATCCTCTATCAAATAATTCCCGGATTTAATCTGCACAAATGTTTTTCGCAAATTAAACCCATATGAATTGGATTCAAACATCACATCAAAGTGAAAATTCGCCCAATTCAAAACAGCTTTCAGACTACTGAAATTCGGAGAACCGTTCTTATGATTTTCAAAATCAATATCAAACTTAATATTCTCCTTTTCAATAGGCATAGGAGCGTTCCTTTTATAGTTTTTCAGCGTATTTTTGCCGCTTGCAAGCCCATTCTTTACTTGCTCGGCAAAGTCCTTTTCAACTCTTTTTATACTTAATGGCAGTATGTCAATTTCTTCAGGATAAGAGAGTTTTTTCAAAACAGGATTGTCATATGAGAACAGTTCACTTTTTTCGGATTTAAGCTGTTCGATATTTACACGACAGCCGTTTTCATAAAAAGCTGAACTTATCTGTCCTAAAATCTGATTGCTTGTTCGGTAGTAGAGATACTTAACATTACGAATAAACTCGTATGCTTTATTTTTTTGTTTCTCATTTCCTTGCGGAATAAGTGGTATTCTCTGTATTAATGTTTTTTTATTACTCATTTATATATCCTTTCATTCAGTGTTTCGGGGTACTTGCAACGTTGCCGCTTGTCTGGTACATCGCCCTTACGCTATATATCCCTTACTTTTCGGGGTATCTGCAAACCGTGGCAGCGGTAGTCTGAATCAACAAAAATGCTATACACCCCTTACTTTTCGGGGTATCTGCAAGCCTTTGTAGTTATGCACGACTCCCGATAATTGATTCAGGGGCTTTAGTGAGTGTCCTCAGACCTCACCTTTTGGCTGTATAGTCAGCCGAATTTATAGATTATTCTTCATTGTTACTTTTTTGTTCTTCTTCTGTTTTGTCTTTTTTCTTCGTTTTCGCCCAATTTGTAGATTTTGCTATATTTCGAGCTGCATTGAAGTCTGACTCAATAAAGGTGCTCTTGAATTTGTGAGAAATGCAATCAGGATTTTTGCAAATAAACCTATCTCTGTCTATTAGCTGTCCTTCTTTGTCACTCCCACAGAAACTACACACTTGCGATGTGTAGAACGAATCGACCATACGAACCTCAATTCCGTATTGAGCTGCTTTATTTTTAATCATTGTTTGAATTTCATAATACGACCACAATTTACGCTTATCCGCATTCTCAGGAATCTTAAAATAGCCCTCAAGATATTCAAGGTTGATATATTTCGCATTGTGATCTAATGCGAATTGAACAACCTGTTTTGCGATTTTGTGATTAGCTGTTTTCGCTTTATCTCTTTCTTTTGTATTATGCCGACTTGCTTTTTTTAGTTTTTTCTTTCTTCCGTGCTTGGATTTGTTAAAGATTGATTTGACCTGTTCCTCTTTTCTTCTCGACAGGTGTTCTTCGTGAATTTTGAGCATTGCAAAATTGTCTCCGCAATACATTCTTGCTTCTGTATCATTGTTGAGAGCGCATACGGCAGGATTTTTAGCTCCAATATCAACACCGACAACAGTATCTTCATCAAGCTGTGCTAAAGTTATCGGCTTTTTTACTGATAATAAAAGCATCATCTTTTCCATACCTTTTTTATCATTCTTATTGTTAAGCACCTGAACCTTTCCCTCGCCGAAACTGTATTCTCCCGTAAAAATCTTAAAGAGCAATCTTCTTAAATCCATAGAATCACCGGGATTAACATTAAAGTCTTTTTTGTTAACCCAATGCAAAGTAACTTTCATACTTCGCAGCAGCCTTTCTTCGGCCGAAGATTCCGTGGGATTTAATTTATAATTTTCCATAGCTTCATCATCAAATTCAAAAACGAAATGAAGATTTCTACTGTTCGTATATACGGGAGCTCCCTTTTTGTAATTTGATAATGTCCTCTCTCCGCGAGCAAGTCCGTTTTTACGTGCAGTATCAAACTCGCTGTTAAGATGGTAAAAGACCAACGATTTCAAATCCAAACCTTTAGGAAATTCGATTCCTGCCAGAATTGGATTTGACGAAACCGAAACAGCCTTTTTTAAGTCCATTGTAGTAATTTCTTGGTCGAGCTTATAAAAAAGAGCACCCATTTGTCCGATAAGCAGATTTTTAGCACGGTATTGCGCTTCCTGTGCGTTTTCGACATATTTGTGAATAACGTTGTTGTTCTTGCTATCACCTATTGGCTCAATTTGAATTTTTCGTGTGATAACTATACCTGAATTCTTTTTTTTCATATATTTCTCCTTATTAACGTTTGATAACTGCTCCTTTTTGCTATATACCTCTTACTTTTCGGGGTATCTGCAAACGTGGCGGTGCTTATCCATCTTTCTATGTAGGCTATACACCCCCTACTTTTCGGGGTATCTGCAAACCCTCTGTTGTTATGCACGACTCCCGATAATTGATTCAGGGGCTTTAGTGAGTGTCCTCAGACCTCACCTTTTGGCTGTATAGTCAGCCGAATGTTTAATAATTGTTTTTTGTCGGTGTCCTTACTAAATTATTTTTATTATAATTCAAATGTTTCGTTATTGCAAGTAGAATATTTCACAAATATTAATGCCGATTTTTGTGTAAGGACACCAATAAAATTAAATGTTTTGAAAAATCCCTTGTTTTTTCATTCTTATTTATGTATAATGAAACCGTCTATAAAAATGAAAGGTTGAAAAGAATGGCTAAAAGAGGACGCCCAAGAATTCACGAGGATAGAATCGCATATCAAAACCAATGGGCTAAGGAAAACCAAGACAAGATTGTTGTTAAACTTTCAAAAGATGAAATAATAAGAATCCGAGCATTTGCGTCTATGTTCGGACCGAACATTTCGCGTTTCATTCAGTATGTTTGCGAAGATTACTATATGAATATCTATAACAACAGTTCTGATGAAGAAAAAGCCCGCATGGACAAATCCATTGCCGCTTTCAAAGAACAATACATAAATAGCAAAAAAACGAACTCCGATACGAAATAATATTGGTTGTTATCTGTCCTGCCGCACACAGGACAGCCGACAACCAAAATAGATGATAGGAGCATACGCATAAGCGTTATATATCAAGGCTATAAGTGCGGAGCCGTGATATTCAAAGCATAACAAAAAAGCCGAAAGCATTGTCCCGCTCTGCTTTCGGCTTTTTATCCTGCAATTTTATTGAAATACAAGCTATTCAGTTTTTATATTACAAAGTTTAAGCGGGTAAACTCAGTAAACCAATTAATAATACGGACCATACATCATTGCCAATATAAAAAAGCCTATTGCCGCAATAAAAGCAAGCACAGATATTCCAATTTCAGTAAACACTATAATACGTGCGGCAATAGCCGCTTTTCTTTTCGTCGTGTTATTCTTGGTTGAAATAAATGAGAAAACAAGGCTTAGTATCATCAAAGCTAGTGATATAAAATACGATAGATAAACAATAATATCAAAAACCGCGGAATATATATAAGGTAGTCCATATAGGAAGTCTAAGGAAAAGGCTGTATGTAATGTGCTCATAATGCTTACTATAACAACTATAACTATGTTGAGAATAGCAAACAACAATGATAGAGTAGCCATTTTATCATATCGTTCAGAATTAGGAATCATTGTTTGTTTCCCCCTTTTTCCTTCTTCGCTTACTTAAAATCAGAATTAATAGAAGTAAGGCAATAGGTATAGGAACAAAAAACAGTGAAGAAAAGTCAAATTCAAAGCCTGCGCTGTTAATTTCTTCTTCTGCTATATCTTTGCTCTCTTTTACTCTTTCGCCCCTTACAAGCAATCTGTGGGAGTTTACGGCATATGGATAACAAGTAGATAAGGTTACAAGTTCTTTGTTGTGATCCACTTGCAATTTGCTTGTATCTGTCGGCTCGACAATATTAACCTCAGTTACTTCATACTTAAACACATCATCCAACAATTTTATATAAAAGAAATCTCCTACTTCTAACTCGGTCAGTCTATCAAAAAACACTTTGCCTGGAAACGCTGTATGCGCCGATATTACAGAATGAGTGCCTATCTCTCCTATAGGGAATGATGTATTAGGAAGATGTATTGCTCCGCTTTGTAACATTCTATCGTCTGTTCCGTGAAACACAGGAAGATTTACATTAATTTTTGGTATCTCAACACTACAAATTTGACCGTCGTTAAAATTAAATATGCTTGTATAATCTTCGGTTCTTTTATAATCAAAAGCAGAGCCGAATTCAAGAGGTTCTCCCAAGCTCTTATTGTATTCTCGTGCTTTATCTATCATTTCTTTCTTTTCTTGTTCGCTCATAGTTTTTACATCATCTGTATACGCAACATTACGGTTCATATTTGAAAATTGATTTGAAATGTTACTTATCGCAGGATAAGAGAATATACCAATGGATATTAATATACAAACGGTGGATAAAACAGTGACGAACTTATTATGTTTGGTTGTCGTTTTTTTCATAATAAGATGTCTCCTTTTATATAAATATCAGCACTTAATTGTCGGATATTAAATACTGATATTTATATAAAACAAGCGCTCACAGCTACAGCATTAGATGTGAGCGCTCTTTTGCTTTAATAATAAATTGTTGACGAATACGATGACGCCGATTTTGCAAGCATCGCAAAAAACAAGGCAAATACAACAATCCATATTATACTTAGAACAAATCCGACAATGCCGAAAACGAGTCCAAGTGTAGCTTTTGTATTTTTACCTTTATATTTTACTTTTGCAATTATCGAGAACACTATAGCCGGAATTGAGAAAATCATTCCATAACAAAGCGTTGCCATTGATACAATGCCGCAAACCAAAGAAACAATACTGAAAACTTTTGGCGCCCCTGATAATTCAGTCTGATTAATGGGTACGTTTGTGTTTATCGGTGCACTTTGCTGTTCAACGTAACCATTTTGATTATTCCCGTTATACATCGTTTACCTCCCAAAAACGAGCACAGCCGAGAGAATGTCGGCTGTGCTTTTTCTAATTATTCATTCTTATTTGGTTTCATTCTTTTCTCTTTTTCTGAGCAAAAGAACAGTAAATCCTAAGAGCAGGAAGAATGCCGAACCGCCGATAAGCAAGATGTTACCGTAGCTGCCTGTTTCCGGCAGTACATTTCTGACGTTCTTAAAGCGCACAAGGTTTTCTTCGCTATTCTTCGATATAACGCCCTTTTGATTATCGGCATACGTTAAGAAGTCTAAGCTGTTCGCCCCTACTTCTTCTACTTCATAATCAGCACCAACAGGTAAGTCTTTGATACTAATGGTCTGACCGCCTTTAAGCTTGAAGTTTGCAGAACCGTCATTGAATGTTATGCTGCTGAGGCTTGTTCCCTCACATTCGTAAGTTCCGCTCAGCTTTTCATTGCCTTTTACAATCGAAACAGTAAAATCAAATTCTAAGTTTCTATCTTCGGTTCTTGTGCTTTCAAGCTCTTTCCTTACCATAAGTGTTCCGTATGCGTTCAATTCGTTGATATACGGATTTCTTATTGTATCGTTGGCGATAATAACGCCCTCATATGTTGCTGTATCAGGCGTTACCGTATATAAGGCATCTTCGGTCTGAACAATCTTAAAGTGGTATCCGGCCGGAATATCTTTAATAGTGATGTCGTCGTGGTGTGTCAGGTAAATAGTCGATACACCATTAACGAACGGCATATCTCCTGCTTTTGTTCCGATACGCTCAAATGAAGCTGTAACGGGTTCACCGTTGGCATCAGTGAGAGTAACAGTATATTTAAATTCCTTTGTGAAGTCAGCGGCATTACCGCGAATTTCGTTACTAATCTCAATGTTTCCAACAGGTACTTTGGTGTTAGTAATAGTATAGGTATTACCGCTTGATGTGTAATCTGTAACGTAACCTCTTACGTCAGCTTCAATCACGGAATATTCGTATTCTTTTCCGAAATCATCATATACGAGCAAATTGTCAAAAGTAGTTCTCCAATTATCGGCAGATGTGATTTCAGCGGATTTTAATAAGTCCTCATTCTGATACAGATAAACCGTTATTGAATCAGGTCTTTCCGTGGGATTGTCATTAACCCAGTTTTTAATTACGCTCACTGATTTTACAGCAGGCGGATCCGGCTCAACAGGAGTAATGATTTTTTCATTTGTAAAGGTTACGGTGATTTTCTCATTGTCCTCTACGTTCTCTTTGCCTGTCGATAATGCCTTGTTAACCTCTGTGTTACTGCCTGAACTTGAAGTAATCATTTTAAGATTAAGTTCATCAGCAACAGAATATGACGCATAATAAGGAGTAGCTTTTTCTGTAATTTGATATGTAGAACCTACAGGCAGATTTTGGAAAGTAATAACATCATCAGCCTTTAGCTGTACATTTACTGTTGCTTCACCGTCACTATCTGAGTAATATACAGTGTTATCAGATAACTTATACGCAAGTTTCGGATAAAGGTTAGTTAAGAATACAGTAAAGTTAAACACATCATTGTCCTCGCCGTTTATCACACGTTTTACAAGGCTGAATGAGTTTTTGTTTCTGGAATCACCCTGCCAGTTATTCACAAACGATACAGCGGCATTAACGTCCTTTGTTATTGTTCCTGAAGCGTTCTCCGTGAGAACTGTATAACCCTCGGTGTTAAGTTCTGTTACGGTATAGTTCAATCCCGCCGGAATACCTGTGAATGAGGCACTTTGTCTGTCGTGGAGCTTAAATGTCGTAACACCGTTCTCATAAACTCTGTCGCCCCATACCTTTGTTCCCGACGTTATATCGTCATTTCCGCTGAGAGTGAGCTTAAATGTAAAATCTCCTATAATGTAACCCTGCTCGCCGACTGCCAGTCCGTCTCCGTGTACGGTTTTTGTAACTGTCAGTGAACCAAAATCAGTAATTGGGGGTTTATCGGGTTCATCGGGAACGTCGTCAGCAGTATTTGTGATAGTGATAACGTTAGTTATATCACCATCATTTAGGCGTTTCTTCGCCTCATAGCTTGTATCTGACTTATAGCCTTCCATATCTTCTTCGTAGATATAATACTGAGCAGTATCATCAAATACGTCAAAAGTATATGTCCAAGTGTTATCATCAACAATAGTCCAACCGTTATCATCAGAATCATACGTCCTGCTCAAAACATCCTTTAATGTTAAATATCCGGCATCGTCGGTTCTGTCAATATTGGCGTATTCACCATTTATTTTAGACGAATCATAGGTTGTTCCTTTGCCGCCTACAATATTCTTAGCGTTATAGAACATTCCGTTGAAATCTGTTACCGCGTCAGTGTTGAAAAGATCGGAAACATATACAGTTGTTAACGATGTATCGCCGCTGAACATTTCTCTCATATTGGTAACGCTGCTTGTGTCCCAGCCACTGAGGTCAAGGCTCGTAAGACTTGACGCGCCCTTAAAAGTACCTTGCATATCAGTAACGCTGCTTGTGTTCCAATCGCTTACATCAAGGCTTGTTATAGCCCTGCAATAATTGAATGTTTCTCTTAAATTGGTAACTTTACTCACGTCCCAACTTCCAATATTAATCGGATTGAGTTTTGAGCAATTTCCAAATGCACTTTCCATATCAGTTAGGGATTGTGTGTTCCAGTTACCTATTCCAAGATTTGACAAATTAGTACAGTTACTAAAAGTCGAATTAATGTTTTCCAGCTTTTTTGTATTCCAACCGTTAAGGTCAAGCGAGGAAAGAGCTCCGCAGCCGCTGAACATTCCGCTGATATTTGTTAACTTGTTTGTTTTTAAGCTGCTTACGCCCGGTGTTGTGAGCGCATAGCAATCACTGAACATATCTGCCGCTGAAGTAAGTTTGCTCGTGTTCCAGTTGCTTATATCAACTGTTTCAAGTGATGAACAACCGCTGAACATTGAATCAGCTATCGTAACCTTGCTTGCGTTAAAGCCTGTCAAATCAACACTCTGAATACCGTTGAGATTTGCAAATAAGTATGAACTGTTTGTAGGAAGATATACTGTTGAAGCGTTAGTCCACCAATACACGTCTTTTCTGGCGCCGGAGACATAATTGCTTGCCCAAATATAAATCACCTTATCCGTAGCGTTATCGTCTACCTTGACAACGCCGTTGATTGCTTTGACTTCCTCAAGCGTTTTTTCTGTATCACGGGTAAAGCTTGAAATATATGCTCTACCCCAATAATACGGGGATGAACTCAAATCAAAGGTCTCTGTGAGAAGTGATTTGCTTAGTGTTGCGTATTCAGCGGCAACAGGCGGTTTTACAACAGGTTCTGCCGGAGTGGTTGGCTCAGTTTGTGTCGCTTCTTTATATGTAAAATAGCCAGGGGTTTCCGCTGTATCAATTCGAGCGTATTCTTTATTTGTTTTTTGCCTGTCATAAACTGTTCCATTTCCTCCTTTAAGAACAGGGCAATAAATAAACATATCTGTTGAACTAACAACTGCGTTTGTATCAAATAGATTTGAAGCATAAATTGTTTTTAATTTATCACAAATATAAAACATACCGCTCATATCCGTAACCTTACTTGTATCAAAACCACTCAAGTCAACTGATGATAATTCCACACACAATTGAAACATTTGCCACGTATCTGTAACCTTACTTGTATCAAAGTTACTCAAATCCAGTGCGGTTATCGCAGAACACTGATAAAACATTCGGCTCATATTCGTAACTTTACTTGTATCAAAGTTACTTAAATCAAGAGTAGTTAGTGTAGAACACGATTCAAACATTTGGCTCATATTCGTAACCTTACTTGTATCAAAACCGCTTACATCAAGTGCAGTAAGTTTGTTACAGTATGAAAACATACTTCCCATATTGGTAACTTTGCTTGTATCAAAACTACTAACATCAAGTGCTGTGAGAGAAGAACAGCTGTGAAACATAAAACTCATATCCGTAACCTTACTTGTATCAAAATTGCTTAAATCGAGTGAAGTAAGCGATTGGCAGTCGTAAAACATATAATTCATATCAGTAATTTTGCTTGTATCAAAATTGCTTAAGTCAAGTGAGATTAGTTTTCTGCAACCAGCAAACATATAACTCATATTAGTAACACTGTGTGTATCAAAATCTATTAAATCCAAGGATATAATAGTTTGGCAATTCTGAAACATTTTTCTCATATTTCTTACATTATTAGTATCAAAGTTACTTACATCCAACCAAGTAACCGCCCAACAATTTAGAAACATATAACTCATATCCGTAACATTACTCGTATCAAAATTGCTTATATCAAGTGTAGTAAGCGATTGGCAATAACTAAACATACTATTCATATCCGTAACATTGCTTGTATCAAAACTGCTTACGTCAAGAGTAGCAAGTGAGTAGCAATAAGCAAACATATCGTGCATATTAATAACTTTACTTGTATTAATACCCGATAAATCAATATTCACGAATTTGCTACTATCAAACAAAGAAGAACTATCACTTGGCAAATAAACTATTGCAGCATCCGACCACCAATAAATATGACATTTAGAAGAATCGTTTTCATCAGTTTCTGCCCAAAAGTAAATACTTTTACTTGTTGTATTATCATCTACTTTTGTTACACCACTTATTGCCAATACTTCTTCTTTTAATTTATTATTACAATTTGAAAAAGATAATGCCTTACTTTTCATGCTGAATGAAAAGTAATTTTGCCATAATCCCCTACTAAAAGTTGCAGTCGGTACGTTCTTTTCCATTTCTCTTAAACCAATATGAACCTTTGGAGTTTGTCTTGTCTCATTATCGGCATTATCTTTCCAAACTTTAGTAACCTTTATTTTGCCGTTGAGCTCACGTTGGTTTGGAAAAACCCAAAAACCAAGATTATTCTTTTTGAGTCCTTCAATAGTAATAATGTGATTAGCGGAAATTGTAACAACATACTTGCTTTCGTCAAGCTTATAGTTTTCAAGCGCCTGAACTTCCTCAAGAATATACTTACCTACTTCCATTTCGCCGAATGAAGCTACACCGTTGCTATTAGTTTCAATAGTTCTATCGTACTCTGTACCGTAGTCTGATGTGCCGTGGATTCTAAGCTGTACTCCCTCAAGGTATAAAGACGGGTTATCCGCGTCAACCTTATATACCTTTATTTCCTCATAAGGCTCATTCTCAATCTCATATTTGCCTTTGCTGTTCAGCGGCACATCTATTGATAAGATACCTGAATTATCGCAAACTACCGTGTATTTTTTGCCATCGTTGCGGTAATTGTCGGGGTATTTGGTCTCAACAAGGGTATATGTACCAAGTTCAATATTGTAGAAGTTAACCTGACCTTCGGTATTACTTGTAGCGTACATCAGAATATCATTACCGTAGTCGGATTTACCTGATAATCTAAACTCTGCTCCTTCGAGCTTTTTGTCGCCTGTTTCATACGAAATTTTATCAACCTTTGTAAAAGTCAAATCTCCGTGAATTCTCGGCTTGTTTTCAATAATATAAATGTTGCCTTCTTTTTCTTTGTCTTCAACCGTCACATTTCCGTTACTGTCGATTGAAACGGCGATTGAGTTGTGATCCTCTTGATAATCTATTACACCTTCAATTTCCGTGATTGTGTAATTACCTTTTTCAACGTCATTGAAACAAATATATCCGTTTTGGTCTGTGGTACTTGTAAGATTATATTCTGTGCCGTAGTCAGAACGTCCGACAAGATTAAAGACAACTCCTTCGATAGTCTTACTATGGTCTGTACTATCAACTTTTCTTATCTCAATATCTCCTACAGTTCTAAATCCAACCGCTGTGTAGTCATAATGAATAAAGTCATTTACTTCAAGTCCGTTTTCAACTATAAGAGTTTGATTAAGATAGATATTATTATATGTTTCCGGATCATCAACCAAATCAGGGACTTGATTCGGAGACTTTAAATATACTGGAATATTTATTGATTGATTTCTGTCAAGTACAAAGTTGTCTCCGTCAACTGTTTTACGGCAGTCAATGGCTATCGCTTTTGCATTTGAAATATTACCAAATTCCTCAGCAGTTTTCCAAACCTTATCCCCACTGATTTTTTCAGTAAGGTCATAATGCTCAGATACATCTAAGTTTTCGATAGAGCTGTAGTAAACAACAGCATTTACACCTTTATCGGTAAGATTTGACGTATCAACTGATTGCAAAGTACCTTTCCAGTTTGAAATCAGGTTTTCTTTTGAAAAGTTTTCCAACGAATCAAACAAGATAATATTTTTGGAACGTGTTTTATAATCGTTAGCTATACGAATATGGTAAGCGTATGTTTCGTTTTGATGTACAAGCGTACTTTGTACAGGCTTTTCATCGTCTTTACTTTGGACAAACTTTGTCAATCCTGTTGACGACGTTGTAACTGCAACTATATTGAAATATCTGGACGAATAGATAAACTTTTCATCATCGGTTTCTGAATCCAAGTCGTTCATATAATTGCTGTCCGTAAGGCTATCGCCATTGTCAGGAAATCCGTTATAGATTTTTTTATTTCCAGTTTCATATGCCGCTGAGGTATATGTCATAGCACCATAGTCTTTGATATTCGCCCAAGAATGTATGGTATTATAGTGAACATAATAATTTTCGCCTGTTTTATCAATGTCCACTACAAGCATTGTACGACCTGAATCCTTATAATTCGGTATGGTATCATATCTAAACTGACCGGGAAGAATTTTATCTCCGTTACCATTAGTCACGGAAACAGAATCGTTTTCAAGTGTTGCTCCTATAGGCAGCAAAATATAAAATCTACCGCTTTTTTGTTCAACGTTGCCCGTCTTAGCGATAGATTCGTGCATATTTACTGTCCATGAAGCCTCGTACTGTTTCTTTATGCGATTGTTTTTGCTGCTGTCAGGAGTAATTAAGAGATACGATTTTTTTACAGCGGATAAATCAGCAAGATAATCATTTGAGCTTGAACTGCTTGCTCTTTCACTGATTTCCTGAGCGCCAAATTCATTATATCTAATAACAAAGTCAGCCTGATTTGTTAAAGGAACGACCGCTAACTCTCCTAACTGATTTAATACTCTCTCTGTTCTGAACAAAGATATTTCCGGATAAATACTTATTCCAACGTGGAACGCATCCGTTGTTGTCTGAACCTTCCAAGCATCAACGCCGGGCTTAAAGAAGATTTGTCCGTCAGCTTGTGTGCTCGTAACAATATCATTATTAACATTCGACCAAGTGTGATTCTGCTGATGATAAGTAGCAACTTTCACGTAGTTATCTTTACCGTTAACAGATACGTACACATCAAAGTTAATATCATTTTTGGGCTTTGTTGTGTCATAATTAATAGTTGTATTATTAACGACACTTATATCATAATTAGCACTTTTAATTTTAAGTGCTGTGAAATCATAGTCGTCTTTTTCTAACGCCGTCTGATTATTGTTAAGTTTAAGAGTATCGTCTTGTACAATATAGGTTGAGGGAAATCCCTCTACACTATCAATAGTTGTAGAAGTTCTTAACACCTTCCAGTTCCAACCATTTGCGCCGTAGTCAACCAGATAACGGAGTTTGTCTATTGCATTTATATCTCCGTTTCTGAATTCTTCCAAACGTCCGTCGGAAATGTAGTTGCTGTCTTTGACGATACTTCCTTCGCCGTCTTTAACATTATATAAACCATATTTATTGGTGAATATTCTTCCTATGTTATCTAATCTCTGAATATTATAATAAACGTATGTGTCACTACCGCTTGATTTTGTTGATTCATCAACTCTATCATAAGGAATTACAACCGTTTCAATGTTATCGGTTATTTTGCACTCGTTTACCAACACCTCAGATTTAAGGTGTTTCGTTAAAACATAATCATATCTGTACTTTATATAGTCAGAATACGTGTTATAGCTGTTCTGATGTTCAATATGATTTTCAGATACGTATTTTGTTTGGTTTTGAAATTTATAGCCAATCGCTTCACCATTATCGGTAATAACATTGTTGTTTATTTGGAAGTCATAATACTGTGTAGCATTGCTGAGACTTGTCTTTACGCTCCATACAATATAACAGTATTGGTCGTCGTTTTCAGGTTTAGGTAAACCCCAAGCTGAATTCCAATTAAGGCTGAAGTTAGCTAACTTTACTTCCGTGCTTTGATTTACTGCTGACGTATCAAAATATACACCGTCAGCGGTAGAAGTACGGGTATAACCCGCTCCCCCTTCGCCCAATGTAAAGGTAGATGTTACATCAGCGGATTTCTTCATATCAACGTAGTTGATTTCTGACTTTGTAGGAATATACGCAATTTCAATGTTTCCTGCCTGAGCCGAGGAAATTTCAAGTCTGTTCGTGATAACTATAGTATTATCATTTTCTACGGTATAAACAAACTTTACCTCGTTATCAGTTTCCTCTACATCATCAGCGTGAGGAACAGCAATATCAAATTCATCTGCGATATTACCGTCTCTGTCCGTTATAATTGACGTAGGAAGGGTTATTTTTACCTTGCCAGGCTGTAACATTCCTTCGCCCGACAAAGCGTAATTCACGCGGTAAATAAAGCGGTTCCAACGCAATCCGCTGTTGTCTTTCGTAGCGTCAAAAACATACTTGCCGTCTACGTTATCAGCGCCGGATATGAACTCAACTTTGAAGTCCTCCACTATTCCGTTTTCAGCCGCCGCTACAGCAGGGATAAACGTGGACAGCAGTGTAATTAGAACAAGGAAAATTGAGATTATTGCTCTGATTGCCTTCTTTGCTTTCATAGTTATTGCTCCTTTTCTCGTTTTTTTAATTCCATTCTTTTGTGAAACTGTTTGCCGCTGTAAACAACTTAGTGTCGTCTATGGAATAAATTTTATAGCCATCTTTTGTTTTTTCAAGTAAAAGATTTGATAGACGGCGAGTCTGCTGATTCCAATCAGCAAGCTTGTAATGCCAATGTAATTCATATTTGAAATTAACAAGGATAATACTGTCTGTTAGATAGCTTGTGCTGGCTTCATTGTTTATCAAAACTTTTTCCATTTTGAAATTGTCATTACCTTTCGATGAAGTTGCTGACGGTTTGGTTATTGTGTTAAAGCCGTCCCAAGCTGTTTTTAGAATATCAACATCTGCTTTATCGGAAATATATTGTGTTTCGTCTGTTGCTTTTTTCCCGGATTCCCAATCTTTGTAGAGAGCGTTCCACGTGTTCTTAATATATGCGGTTACAGTTTCTTTTTCGTTATCATTGAGGTCATAAAATGCCTCTGTATCATCAGAAATTTGATTGTTTCCTGCCGTAGACAATTCTTTTGTAAAATTGTAGTTTTCACATTTGACATTAACCTTGATGTTCTTTTTGCCAACTTTAGGTATTGTATAATCAGTACACATACCTGTATCGCCTGTTTTGGTCTTTTTTATAACAGTAGCGTTATTCGTTATGTCTTTGCCGTTCACTGTAACAGTAACATTACCTGATGGTCCTCTAAATGAAAACTTTTCGTTTACGAATTCTTCCGAAGAAACAACCCAGTTGTTGTTATCATCAAGATGAAGGGTAATATCCGCAAGTGATGTCGGCTCCCCGCTGCCGCTTTTCTGATATGCTTTTGCATAAACAGATGTTTTGGATTTATCAACGATTTTTGTCTCGATTTCAGAGGCATCGTTAATGTTAAGCAGTTCGCTGTAATTACTACGTGGTAATTGAAAAGCAATATCGTCTTCCGTAACAAAGCTGTCCTCTCCGTTAAGATTCATAAGAGCTAAAATAGTCTTATAATCTTTATTTATAACGGCGGTCGCCATTTCTGTTGCGAGTTTTTCTGTATCGTCAATATTGCTTTTGCTTTCGTTAGAAGTTACATCATTAATTGCCTGACTGTCTGTTTCATTATTACTTTTTTTCATACAACCATTCATCACAACGGTTGAAAAGCATAATGAAAGAGTTAATATTAACATTAATACTTTCTTCATATCAAATACCCTTTCTTGTGAATTGTTTTTTTAAATAAATATTTGTTCGAAATTGGTTAACTATAACACTGAAACTTTTGCTTTTTTGACGAATATCCTCTCCTAAGTCCTCTTTTATTTTTGCAAAGGGGATATGGTATTTTCCGACACGTGTCGGAAACATTTTGTTTTTTCTGAAAAAGAGATTGGCAGAAGGAAAGTTCCCTCTGCCAATCTTCTATATACATTTTTCAGCGGAATGAATTTCACTCCGATATATTCGGCGGTATATTTTTCGTCTTAATGTTTTGCTTACTTTGAGCTCTTTGCTCTCTTGCGTGAGATAGCAAATACAACGCCACCTACAACAACGCCGATTCCACCGATAATGTAGAAGATATAGTTACCGATACCGCCGGTCTCGGGAAGAAGAATCTTTGTATCTTGTACAGAAAGTTTCTCAATACCGTCTGTGGGGCAGTTAGTAACATATGTGCCGTTTGTGAATGTTGTGCCGTATGTAGCGTCGATGTTAATAGTAATTACCTTACCATATACGTTGTAGTCCTCGGGAGCGATAGTCTCAACTGCATAGTATGTGCCGCTTGCAAGTCTTATTTCCTCATTGTTTGCGTTCTTAAATACTACCTTGCCGTTTGGATCGGAAACGCCTGTTGCGAAATCGCCTGTACCTGCCTTAGCGTTAGCTTCAGTCTTGTAAAGCTTGAATGTAGCGCCGGAAAGAGGCTGACCTGATTCATTTGTTTTTGTGATTTCAATGCCGTAGGTATAAGCATAAACGTCTGTTTCGTTACCCTCAACCTCGCTCTGAACGCCGTTCTTATTAGAATACTGGAGCTTAACGAGTTCGTTCGGGTTACCAAGGCTGCCTGTTACAGCATACTTATTAAGTGTTGCAGAATAAGTTACTGATGTATAAGCAACATCTTTAGCGTAGAAATCAGCGCCCTGAAGATAACCGTTTGTAAGAGCAACATTGAATGTAGTAGCCTCACCTTCGCCCTCAGATGTAACTGTGAGCTTGTAGTTGGCAGCAGCTACGTCAGCAATCTTTGTTCCGTCCTCTTTCAAAAGAGCAACTTTAACTGAGTTCTTATCGAGAGTAAGACCAGCGGAAAGATTATCGAATACTGTGTATGACGCAAGTTTCATTGTAGCGGAACCTGCTCTTTTTGACTTGATTTCGTAGTTTACTTTGTCGCCGAGTGAAACATCAGTGTAGTTCACATTGCCCTTTGTTGAGTTTGTGATTGTTTTAACTGTTGTAGGAACATCATCTGCAACCTTTGTTGCGAGGTTAACCTGATTGTAGCTGTAAACCCACTGTGAGCCGTCATAATGAGGAACAGATACAACCGAGCCTTTAATTGATGTTACGCCCGCAGGATAGTTAATGGGACGGATATAGTAGATACCCTGATCCAGATTACTCCAAGTCTTTGTAGTTGAAGTAGCGGATGTTGTCCAAGTACCCTGAGAAACAGCGGTTGCAGGCAATGTAGCGATTGCGTCGAGAGTGTCAATCATTGCCGCTGAATCGCCGTTCTTAATGTCGTTTGCGATTGCGGGAACAAGCGGAGTGTACGAGTTGTCGTATGATTTGTTAGCTGAGTGAACGTCGAGAGACGCAACCTTAAATAATTCAAAGGTGTAGCCGGGCTTAGCGCACTGTGCCGTGATTGAACCTTTGGTTGTCGTGTCGAGTTCCGCCGCCGACGCGAACGGAATCGCGGTGATTACGAGTGTCATTACAATAAATACTGCTAAAATGATTCTTGATAATTTAGTTTTCATTTTTTCTGTTTCCTTTCTAAATCAAATTTTTATATATAAAGAAAAACAGACATCCCATTAAATCACGTTATAATAACAGTTCAGTGCATTACCAATACCGCCTTTTTACAACAGTAATGCTTTGCTGTCATTTAATATACGTTTCTAATGGATTTGTCTGTGTCTTTAACTTTTTTCGTGGTATCTGCAAACTTTTGTTTTTATTTTCACAATAAATTAGGGGCTATACACCCCCTACTTTTCGGGGTATCTGCAAACGACTTTTTTTGGAAAGAATCAGGTTCCTTCATGCTATATACCCCCTACTTTTCGGGGTATCTGCAAACCCTCTGTTGTTCTGCACGACTCCCGATAATTGATTCAGGGGCTTTAGTGAGTGTCCTCAGACCTCACCTTTTGGCTGTATAGTCAGCCGTATATCAAAACATTTGTTTTCAATTAAGCAAGCCGTTCTTAAAAAGCTTGTATTGAGCGTAAGAATAATTTGTGCCGTGGGTTTTGTTATACTGAATACGCTCTTTGTCGAGTTCTTCAATCAGGTCAATGTGTTTCTCATGACCTTTTGCGTCATACTGTCTTACACTGTGAAAAGCAGGATTTGTTGCTTTACGCTTTTTTGAAACAGAAGATTGATTGCTGTTGTTTGTTTTCTCTAAATTCATAGCGTTCCTTTCATAAAAAAGAGCCATTCAAGATGAACGGCTCTCTGTATATTATTTTTTTAACGTCTTGTACCCTTTTTGAACTGCATAATCATTATACAATTCCGTGATTATACTTAAAGCACATTGCAAAAGCGTTGTGCCATTGAATATATACACATTGTTCTCGTTTTGCTGTTTATTAAGAACAGTACAAGTTCTCATTTTCTTATTGACCGCAGCTACTTCCTTATACTTATTATTGAAAGCCAAAGCAACAACCGCATAAAGTTCTTTGCCGCTGAAATTGATACTATTCTTATTAAACTCAAATTCAGCGGCAAACTTTAATATATTCAGTTGTTCCTTGGATAAAGCATTAAAGTCAATCTTATCAAAATTCTTGCTTAAATAGTTGAGAGATAAGACAATGAGTTTGATACAATCATATACTCCGCAATAGCTTATATGGGATTTAGATTGTGATAGTGCCTTTTCTATCATTAAATATGCGCCGTTTCGATTAGTCGCTCCACTCTGCCATATAATGTCAAAAACCTTGTGAGTGTTAATTCTCAACGTCCTTAAGAAGTCATTTGCGACACGCAATCTTGATATGCTGTTTCTGCTTGTAATAAAGACATAATTATCACATTTTGGATAGTTACTACATACAAGAGCTTTACCGTTTGTGATACTGTCTTTTACTGATGAAGAATATTTAATAGCATCAATGGTAGAAACATCTCTTATTTCAAGCAACGCCCCACACTCAGGACATTTATTCGCCATATTTTAACCCCCCGAAATCATCCTGAAAAATTCATCAAACAAATGGTTTGCCTGATAAATCAACATTTCTCTTGTTTCGGGCAGTATGATTGAGATTAGTCCGACAAAAGCCAATGACAACAAAACGGTATATACAATTATTTTGATTATCGTAACAGCGATTCTCAGAATTATAGTATTCTTTTCAACAACGACGACGTTATCGTTTTCGATATTGTACTTCTCCTGTAGGGCAAGAGAGTGAAACGGCATTTTGTCTTTTTTTATTTTCACTTTTTGCCCCCCTCTTTCCTTCCTCTGAACAAACCACGTCTTTTCTTTACCGGGGCAACAGGAACATTGGGCTTTTGAGGAAATTCCGCTGAAAAGACAGTATCAAACATTTTGGCACTATCCGCTACAAGCGAAAAGCATTCATCAAAGAAAGGAACAAAATAACACTTCTGATTTCTGTTATTCGCATCCTCAATCAGACTTTCCCTATCTCCCTGCGGTACAAAGTTATAGAGATAAGTGATATTAGTGCGATAGATTTCTTTCATCAGCCTGTTAAAAGCCATTTCTTCGTTGGGCTTATCTCCTACAACAAGCAACCTGTATTTTTTCTGAAGAAAGACTGATTGCTTTTCCGCTGATTGAGATATATTTCCAACATCAAAAATCATAAAGTTGTAGTTCTTTACTTCAATGTTTTGAAGTATATCCGCTGTTACGTTATAATACATATCAATACCGTCAATGGTAATTCGGTGATTGATAATATCCTCGCTGTCACAGTCGTAGTATTCTTTACATAACTCTGTATATCCTGTTCCGGACATATCAATATAGCAAGCTGTTTTTCCTTTGGATAAGAAATACTTAACCAGCTGTATTGATACGGAAGTAACTCCCATTCTTGAAATAGGACCTGCAACGGCGACAGATATACTGGAGAATCTTTCGGTTGCGGGTACGATTCCATTTTCGGGTTTTGTTGGTGCTTTTAGCGCGGCGTCAATAATCTGCTGATTATTTTTAATACCCGCAAGAGCGTTTTTATAATCTTCGTTTAAGTCCGATAGACTTTTTGACAGCATAAAATATGATACGCCGTTCTGCGCGGATTTCAGAATTACGTTTGAACGAACGCTGAATCCTTGCGCCATAATGGTTAATTTTGATTTTGTCGCCGCCTGAATTGAGCTGATAATTCTTTCCAATTCATCATTGTCGGTTTCAATCTCCATTACATTGAGAATAATCATAGCGTAAACGTCGCTCAGTGCAATTTCAATGATTTGGTCTGCTGTAGCAGACGGCGCGTAAAAAGGTACGATTTGTGTTTCTGTCCTTACCGCAATATCGGTAAAAAGGTTATACGTCAAATCGTTTCCTATGTATAAGACTTTTTTCTCCACTTTTACCTGCTCCTTTGTGTTGTCGGTTGTTTATTTTGCGTTGTGGTTGTTTGTGGTTGAGTGGGATTGGTAGCTGATACAGTCGGTTTTGTTGTTTCCGTTGGTTTTGTTGAAGTATCATATTCAGCGATAACATCTTCATATTCCTCAATTTCGCTTTTTAGTTCAGCGTTTTTTGTTCTGAGTTCATCAATGTTTCTCTGTATGATTTCAATTTGAGATTTTATAGCAGTAATCTTTTCATTTGTTGTCTTTACCTCTGCGGCAACTTGGAATGACCTTTCATTTTCAAGTGTCTGAATATTATCTTCACACTCTCTGATTGCCTTTTTGTATTCCTCAATCTTTTCTGTATTCTTATCAATCATATCGTTGTTGATAATAATGTTGCCCTTTGCTCTTTCAACAATAAAATCATTTTCTCTTTCCAACACCAATATTGACGGTACTTCTTTTACATCTTCAACACAGGTATATATAGAGCCTGTTTTAAGATTATCGTCAAGCTGACTGGCAACATCTTTATCCTTAGTCTGAGTGTTTGTTTCTGTAGCACTCTGAACATTAAGCGTTGAAGTGTTATTTGTGATTCTCAGTGACGCACAGTACCAATCTTCGGGCACATCATTAATATACGCAACAAGATAATCGGTTGTATAATAACCTATTTTCGGTTTAAGCTGCTGTATTTTTTTTGTTTTATATGTAAAGTTACAACTTGCAGTCAGTTCTATGTCTTTCAGAATAATGTTATCTGAAAACTCACAACGGACTTCAAACATATGCTGTTCGGGAGAATATCGCCAATCCCTTACGCTTATAGTTCCGTTAAAAAACTGATGTTCCGTAACAAGTTCGGTGAGCTGTTTAGCCGGTCTTTCGTGAAAGAGCAACGGCGATATAAAAAAGAATACATAGCCTAACAAAACAACAGTAATAATAGCAATTATGCTTTTGTTATAATTTTTGTTATGCAGCTGTTCGTAGTCGATTTCTTTTTGTACAGCCATTAAGCACCGCCTCCGTAGTATTTTAGTTTTTCATCTGAAATAAGCCTTGTCGTCATTTGTATTGTGATTATATCGAAATTCAACAGGCAATCTCTTTTTCCAAAATACGGAATCTGCTCTCTCTGTGTAGGCGTAATCTGGTTTCCAAATACCTTTTCAATCAGCTCTACCGCCTTGTAGTCCTGCTTAAAAATGATTTTGTATTGGCAAAGCGAGAACAATGTTTTAAGTTCGTCTGAAATGTTATTTGAGTTTGGAAACATATCAGCGATATTCTGTGTCGCGAGCCATACGCCGATAAAGTATTTTCTGTCTTGACGCATAATATCGAGCATTCGCCTTACCGCAAAATGCTTTTGTGAGTTGATAGTCTTGTGACATTCGTCGATGTAGATTGTATGGTGTATGACGTCTTGCTTGTCAATCTCTCTGTTATCCCATAATTCCTTCATTTTCATTCCAATGTCCATACAACTGTCATATGCCATTGTAAGCACATTGAACAACTGCATATCGAAAATGGTATCTTCCATATTTGACAATGCTCTGATGTCAAACGAGATAATATCAGCGTCCATCATATTGCCGATAGTTGTGTGACAATCAAAAATTCGACCATAGTTGTTGACTATATCATCAACCGTCGCCTTGATTACCATATACTTCTCTACGTTAATTCTGGACGATTCTTTCTTTTCTGCCTCACCCTCCAGTTTAGAGATTATACTTTTTAGCTCTTTCTGTACATCGGAAAAGATAGGATAAACCTCACTTGCAAGACCTGTTATGCCCTCATAGTCAGTTTCACCTTTTTCGTTGACCGAGAGAATTCCTTTTTTTATGTAAATATCCTTAAGCAAGACTTTGTATAAGTCGATTATACTCTGATCTGCTTGCGGATTTTTTAACTGAAACATAACAGCCATTTTAGCGATATGATTCATATAATTAAGCGAATCATCTTCTTCCATACGGAGAATTTCAAGCGGATTTAACTTGCCGCCTGTACCGTCCATGTTAATGACGATTCCTCCGTATCTTTTTGTGATAGAAGTGAATTCGCCTGTAACGTCGATTATCCTTACCTTATTTCCTCTGGCTATCTGATTCTCAATAATCAGTTTAAGTGTTGTTGATTTGCCCGAGCCTTTGTCGCCAAAGCAAATGCCGTCATAACTCTTTCTGTAGCGGTCAAGTTTGTAGGGATCAAAGCAAACAACACCTTCTCCTGCCGAGGGAGGTGTATCGCCGAAATAAAAACCGTTCGGATCAATCCAGCCAACATAATGAAACGGCAAACCAAAAGCTGTAGTTTTCGCCGGAGACGGCAATCCTTTTCTGCTTGATAATGTTTTGTTCTGAACTGATACGGGCAGAAAGAAAGCCTGATATTCATTTCCTTGTTCGTTAAGGTTTACTCCATATTTTGAAAATCCGTCTTGGTCGATACCCTGCATTGTAAACATAAGGTTATCTTGGTATTCGGCAAACGTTTGACCATACACGAAAATCCTTATGTTCAGTCCTTTCATTGGATTGCCCAATAAATTCACTTCATCAAGCAGAGCATCAAGACGTGCGTATGTTTCCGCTGCCTCCTTCTCGATTGAGCGCTTGCCGTAGTTGTCTGTCAGACGACTTTCGTATTCACTCATTGCGCGGTTGATATTGTCTTTAACCTCGTTTGTATCGAGGGTTTCAATATCAATAATCGCTATAACATTGGGCTTGTTGAAAAGCGAAAACATCCAGTTTCTTAATAAGCGTTCGGGTACATTGTAGACGTGCAGGCAACTCATATATCCGTCGCCGAATTTAACGTAATTATCAAGAAACTCAACGCCGCAAGTCGGCTGGATGTCATAAAGTAATTGAAAATTTCTATCTTCTTTCGCGTAAGTTGATGTTTTTACAATTCCTATATTCTCAATGAAATACTTGAACTTGTCACCAATTCTTCTTATCGAGTGTTCAAAAAGCAAATTTACATCTTCCTTTCTAAGCTGTTATATCAGCCTGTAATTTTTCAAAGTTTACTATGATATACTTATCATTCTGCTTTTCTATCTTCAACTTTTGAAAAACATAGTTGTCCGGGTGGTATTCATCACTGATTTTAAGAATGACTACTCCGCTGTCCGGTTTAGCTGATTGATAGTATGTTCTGACAATGTTAAGATTAGAATTATTAATCTTAGTGTCCAACTTGACTTTTTGTTTTTGGTAGTTTGTTACGTCCTGTGTTTCAGGCTTGGTTACTATGTTTTCATACCCCGCCTGCTTAAACGCTGTTTCGGTAAAAAAAGGAGACACTCTCTCTTTTATATAGTTCTGTTTTCCGCTGTAGCTGCTTATGTTTCCGAGTTCGTAATCAATAGCCGTATCGTATTCTTTTAAGAATGAATCCAACTCAGCTTTAATACCCTCTGTTGTTTGAGATTTTGCTTGTTCCAGCTCTTTTTTGAGTTCAAAGTATCTTTTATCTTCTTCGGATAAAAAAGCCTTAGATTCGCTTATTTGCTCATATTCAGCATTAGCGATAACCGTTTCACTTTTAAGCCTTTTAATATCTGAATCAGCAAAAAAAGCACTTATAAAAAAGTAACAGGAAATACCAATAAGGGATAGTATTACAACAATCGGTGTTCCTAACGAAAATAATTTTTTCATTTAACTACCCCCCAACTTAGTTCTTGATGAAGTCATAGGTCCGTCATAATTCACCTTGTATGAATTATCTTCCATTTGAACTACAGACAATTCACGGTAAAGAATGTTATTGCCATAATGCAGAGCGCATATAACTAAATGAACATCACTGCCATCGTCATATTCATCAGTTGCCACATATACGTCGTTTACAGTACAAAAGTTATCTGTGCGTGTATGCTTACTTGTTTTACCCGACATATTGCCTCCACTCCGCATAAACAAGGGTTCAACCTGATTTTTCAAAAAGGTTTCTTCTGTTATTTTTTTGAGATTTTCAATAATCGAGTTTTTCTGTTCGTTTAGGTCTCCGTCATAGTTGTATAAAATATCAATATAGCTTAATGCCGTATTAATGATTTTGTTATAACCTTCGTCTGAACGTTGCTTGGCTTCATTAATCTCACGTTCGAGATTAGTTATTTCATCTGCCGTACTTTTCAGTTCATTCTTCTTTTGTTCGGTTTTAGCAACCGCTGTTTCGGTTTTTATAGTCTGTAGAGATTGATTGAGCCTGTCTCTTTCGTAATTCTTGATTGAGAAAATTACGACTCCAAACACTGCTGTCATAACCAAAATAATGCTTATAATAATCAGTATTTTCTTTTTCAAGTTTATTCACCTTTTTCTTCGGGACTATTTCTGTTTTTGTTTTATTCGCAGTAACTTTTTTTGTTTCTGTGTTTTTTGTCTCACCTCTTTTGTTTTCTATATTTTTTGCTATAGCACTGTTTATTTCTTCGTAGTTCGTCTGAACACTATTTAAGTCTTTAAAAGTGGCATAACTGCCGTCTATTTTTTTTACGTGACGCAAAGTAAAACCTAACCCTTTGTACATTTCTTTAAGCACATCAATGATTTGATAATACTTTTGCCAATCATTTTTTCTTTCAGCGGAAACGTAATGTATCGAATATACATATCCTTTGATATTACTAACTCCCGTAATAAAAATGGGAAATAGATATTGATTAGCAATTTTCTGAGCAGAATGTTTTATTTTTTCCATTCTGTCTTGCGACAGATTTTGTTCATATGAATCTTGTATTTTCTTAATTTTTCGCAAACGTTTTTTTCTTTCTTTATTTAGTTGCTCATTCCAATAAGACGGTTCATATCTTTGTAAGAACGGGCACTCTTTTAAGGCACAATTATGAATTTTTATTAATTTGGAACTAACATAACCTTTGTGTAATTCATAATGACAATATCCTACGATTTGTTCTTCTTTTACATCTGCTATTGTTCCGTTTAATAACCGAACTTTTATTGCACCTGATTTATCTAAAAATTCCAAAACACACTCACTCCGCTCTCAATACATAAGAACAGCCCCCGATAATTATCGAGAGCTGTTCCGTATTTTTACCACCTGTCAAAAAATCTTACATCTCCGACAGAACAAATGTAATGTTGAGTTTCGTGCCATTCAGATTTGATGATTTTTGGGTTATACATAAACAATACTCTATGATTAATTCCGCTTTTGCCTTCATCAAAAATTATTCTTACGGCGTCTTTTGCGTATTGTGATACATAACCTGTATTGTATTCAATTAAACCATCTTCATATCCAAGATACTTAGGTGCATTTTCCACTCTGTCACATTGTCCGTCCGCAAGCGCGTCACGCAAACATTGAGCTACCATAATAGAGCCGCTATAATCATTACCGTATTCTATTGAAATCAAACTCTCAAGAGTTTTTCTCTCGTTTGAAGTCAATTCACGACCATATAAATCTTTGAATGACCTTGAAACGTAATTCGAATCGTCCTCAACAGCTTTTTCAATCGAGTAGCCATATTGGATAGACGCGCCTTTTGAATATGATCCATATGCGGTGCCGCTTTTCTTAGTTGCGTATATAGCTCTGACTTGATAGATATATGTTTTTCCCGGTGTAACATAATCTGTAAAATATGATGAAGTGGAAGTTGAATATGTGAATTTCGTATCTCCGACTCTCATTCTCGCTATTTCATATTTATTAGCCCCTGAAATTGAGTTCCAAGATAAGTCTACTGCATTTAGTACGATATTTTGATTTGCTTTTTTTACTGTTACAACAGGTGTACCTAAAAATGTAAGACTCGAAACATTGGAATATTGACCTTTTATGTTATTCTTTCCAATGGGCAGAATCTGGAAATAATATAGCTTTCCTGATTCAGTATTCAATAGCGGATAAAAGGTTTTTTCGGTTTTTATACTCGACCACTGTTTTGCAGTTTTGTCCTTATAGAAAACAATATATTTTTCCGCTCCGCTGACCGTATTCCACTGAGCACGGATACCATTTGATTTATTTGATAATCTAACGGCAGGCTTTGAAAGAGTATTTATCGACACAACACCCGACCAAGAACTATACAACGTTTTATTAGCTGTTACGTAGGCAGAACGTATCTGATAGTAATATGCTGTGCCTGCACTAATTGTTGTGTCAATATAACTTGTATTGTAGGTCTTAAAGTACCTAAAATTTCTTTCTCCGCTTTTAAGCCTTGCTATCTGATAGTAACTAACGCCCGGCGTTTCAATCCAAGTTAAATTAACTAAGGGTTTTGTTAAGTCTGAATATGTTACTTTTTTGAATGAGGTTTTATTAATTCCTTTTAATTCAGAATTAACAATGTTACTGCCGACAGCAGAATCAGTTGTAGATGTAGCTGAATATGTAACTACTGATGAAAAGCCAATCGTCGATAAGATGATAAGCGATAGGAATATCACTGTCATTTTCTTAATCTGTTTCATAATCTTACTCCTTTAATTGAAAAATTTTATTTACCACCTGTCAAAAAATCTTACATCTCCGACAGAACAAATGTAATGTTGAGTTTCGTGCCAGGCAGAAGAACAAATCTTATGGTTATACATATAAAGAACGCGGTGACGAACTCCCATACCGCCTTTATCAAATATAAATTCAACAGCTTTCTTTGCAGTATCCGTTTTGTTTCCACTTCCGTTAGCATAAAAACCATCGTACTGCAAATGAGAAGGAACATTCTCAACACTGTCAACCTGATTGTACACAAGAGCGTCTCTTATGCACTGAGCAATCATAACCGCTCCGTTATAATCGTTTCCGTACTCTCCCGTCACGGTAACTTCAAGGATTTCTCTTTCCCTTGCGGTTAAACTTCTGCCAGCCCATTGCCTAAAGCTCATACACTTGTAACTCGGATCATCCGGTGCTTGTTTTATAATCTTATAGCCACCGTTTGAACCTTGTATGGTTTCGCCTGTAGCTGAGACGTATGTGACGTCGCCATAGCCGTGAATATATGTGTCTGTCAGTTGATATGTATGTTCATCGACAGTTGAACGTGTACACCACTCTCCGCCTCCCGGTCTCGGACTTGTGTTTCCTTCCGATGTGGTTAGCGTATTTCCATTCACCTCTATAACTATTCCAACGTGTGTTCGGTTGCCGTCTTGACCGAATATGATTATATCTCCAACTTTTGGTCTATATCCCGAATCCCGTCGGTGAAATAAGCCTTTTGATATTAAGTTATCTTCCCAAACTCCAACTCCGGGCGACCAGCCATATTGCTCAATATTTATATGAGCGCCTTCCTGAAGGAGCCAACCTGCATATATTGCGCACCAATCAACAAGACTTCCACCATTTAATGCGTCACAGTACTTTTGTCCGCCGTTACCTTTTTGGGAACGTGCTAAACGTACAAGTTCATCTGCACTACCTGTAGAAGCATTGGAAAGAAAACTTGAAGCAGAAGCACTGATTTTTGCAATCAAGTCGTTTTTTATATATTGCTCAGTTATTTTATCTTGCGAAAGACCTTCAACATAATAATAATAACCAATTAACGCATCATAATATGTTGTAGGCCCATTTTCATCATCTTTACTTTCAAAACATACCCTTAATTTTAGATTTCTTATTAGGTTGTCAATTGTGATATTTACGATGTATTTGCCGTAATCTTCTGTGCTTATATCCGGCGATAACTTGTTATTATACGTAGGCGTTGTAGGTGTAATAGAGTTCATATTTGGCTGTGTTGTTGCCTGCTGACCTGATGATTTGGCTTTATCTTTCCGAATCTGAGAATTAAAGGTTTCAACAGAAATTATATTTTTCCCGTCTTTATTTTCAAATGCTCCCAAACACATTTTGAAAGCCTCGTTTACATATCGCTGATGATAAACTTCTCCTGAATAAGCATCTGTAGGATAGTCTGATTGAAAACCAATTATAACGTTATCCGTATCTTTTGCTTCCTCATAATACGTTCGAATTAACAACTTATACGCTTCGTTTGTATCCTTAATATCCTGACCTTGCGAAGTGAATTGCTTATAATGCTGCTCCGCGTACATTTCCTGATAGATTACTTTCCACATTCCGCATAAAGCGTATGAGTACTCATTAAGTTCAACGTAGTCCATTATACTTTTATATTTGGAACGCTCAGTATCGGGATTATCAATTCCTCTTTCATCACGACGCGGGCTATCTCTTGGAACTCCGTATCTGTCGCTTAGCCATAAATCGGTATCTCGCGCTCTGTATTTTTCATCGGTATATGCCTCAAACAACGAAACAATTACTTTTCCTTCATCGGTAAGTACGATTTCAGAAGTAGTTGCCTGCTCCATTTCTTTTGCAATATGAACAAGAATGTTTACTATAATAACTATACAGAGAATAATACAAATGACCTCAATGAAATATACGCCACCGCCAACTGCGGCTCCCTTGCCTGCCGCCGACGCTTTCGCCGCTGTACTACCTGCCTTTGCGCTTGCCTTAGCAGATTCTTTTGAAGCTCTTTTTGCCGCTCTCCTTGTAGTTCTTATACCTTCGTCAATTCCCGCTTTTGCTGCTCTTCCTGTTAAGTGTCCGGCTTTTTCCCCGACATCCCGTAGTATGTCTTTTCCTTCCTTATCACTCAACATCATCACCTCGCTTTTTAGCCGTTCTGCCTGTTATACGGGTTAGAAAACTTCTTAAACACATCTTTCTTTTCTTCAAAGCTGATTTCCTGCACCAACCCGTTATAGCAGACCGTAGCTTTGATTCGTGCGTTTACCTTAACTAATTCGTCATAGGTTTCAGCATAAACGTATAAGAAAAAGTCTTTTGTTTCTCTCATTCTCAGCCTAACAGTATAGTCATATTGACTATCTAAAAGAACCTCTTGATAATATGGGTTTGTGGTCTTGCTCAGTTTATGATTATCAAACTGAATGTTCTTTGAAAAATCAATGGGCATATTAATTGCAATTAATTTTTCATCATTTAAGAACGTTCGGTAATGCTTATCCCATATAAGACAATGTTTAGCCGAATCTTCATCAAGCTGTGAAGAATAGTCGAATGATAAAATACGAAACAGATTAAAAAAGCCTTGATTATTTACAAGCTCAAAGCCTGTTTCACCTTCGTCAACTTCCTTTTTAATCGGAATAATATCCAGAATTGTCTTAGGAATGTTTTTTATATTTTGCTTTTTTTCTCTTGTTTTCGCTTTATCTTCTTTTTGTCTAATCTTTTTGACTTGTTTTGATTGTAACTTACCATTTTTTGCTTGTTGTGCCATTAATCTTTCTGTTGAGGGCACGTCTGTTTTTTGTTTGGTTTTTTTTCTCATACTGTACAAGCCATTAATAGAATGGCGCTTCCTCCTTACTTATAGGCATATCTTTATAATCAGCGGGATTGTCTATCGGCGCATACGTGTTTCTGTCACGTGTAAGAAACAACAGAATTGATTGAATTAATCTTTTCTCTCCGTTCCTATTTGTTTTAATGCACATAATAAATCCAACCGCTACGTTGTAGATATACCAAGGAATTTTCAGCGGTTCATATACCGCCCCTTCAAAGCGTTGTGCTAAGAAGAACATAATAACTATAGCGATAATAGCCGATAGCGGAACAATACCTTTCATTTTCATTTCCGCTTTAAGTTCCATTGGTAGTCTGTATACTTGTTCTGTTTCGTTCAAAACTCTTTCCTCCGTTTCTTTTTTAGTCTGATGAATGATTAAGTGAATAAAGCTACTTGTTTTTCCTGTCCAGATATTTTTTAACCAAGTTCTTGTGAACACTTCCGGAACCGAGTTGAATCGAACAGGAAAAACAAATAGCTTTGATACATCAGCAAATAGGAGCTGCCGTTCGGCAACTCCTAAAAGCTGAAATATAGTATCGTGGAAAAGTAAAAACTTTTCTTACGGAAACAAAGTGTTTCCGACACGTGTCGGAAACTTAGATAACAGATTTCGGACGACTGCCGTCTCTCATTGAAGGACGGTTATCATACCTACTGCCCTCGCGAAGTGAACCGTTCTCATTGATTTCAATTTTAGCGATTCTCTCTTTGTTGGCGTCGTTTGTATATTTGTATTTGCCCGCTGTCTTATCCATTGCCTGCTTATATGCGTCAACATCAGAAATACGCTCCATAGAGGTAGCCTGAATGTTTTTAGCTACTGTACGCGTCTGCGAGGCGTGTTTAGCATTGTATGACGCGTCTGCCGTATAATTTACAAGGTCAGTATTACTTGCGTTTGCACCTAATGACTTCTTAGCAGAATCTACATATGCCTCTCTCGTGCCGCCAAACTGTTCTGCTTTATTTGCAACTCCTGAATAGATACCGTGTTGCGCGTCTCTCTTTTCAGCAGGGTTGCTGTTTAGAGCATTGTTTATGTCAGTTTGTGTAGCACCAACTTTATCACCGGCGCTGTTAATACTTGTTTCAAAATCATTTTTCTTGCCGGTTCTATCAAACTCAATAGCATCATAACCGGCTTGCTGAAGTACAGCGGCTCTGTTCTGTTCAGAACCTTCCATATTCGGATCGTATTCAAGCGGTTTCTCATACTTTTCAAAATCTCCGTTTGTGCCGTATTTATCTCTATAATTATCCATTTTAGCGTCATACTCTTTTTGCTGTCTGTTTTGCATTTCTGCTTGACGACGAGCCTCTCTTTGTGAGTTTTCAGCTTGACGTTGTGCCTCGCGCTGTGAGGTTTCAGCTCTGCGCTGTGATTCCTGCTGTCTCATACGCGGTGCGTTCATACCGTCACGCACCTTATTGTTAAGTGCCGCTGTACCAACTGAGCTCGCTACTCTTGCAGGAGCAGTAGCTATACGTGATGCTTTCATCATAGCCAAACCTGCCATAGCCATACCGCCGCGAATTCCGGTATTTATACCAAAATATCTGGCAATTATGTTTGGACCGTCTAAGAAGATAATAGCAAGTGCTATCATCATAACAGACTTTGGCAGTCCGCTTATGTGAAGCGTGTTAGAAATAAAGTTACAAGCGTAACCGTAAAGAGTAATAATAATTGATGATATGAGCAACCCCATATAGCAGCCGATTATTGAGGAAATATACTTCTTAATTCTTTGACCGCCTGTCAAATCCATTGCCGCCATTACCGGACCGAATAGCTGATGTATTAAAAGCTCAAAAATGAGTTTTAGAACCGAATATCCAACACAGAAGTACATTAACGTTGTAGCAAAAAGTTGAATTATGGTATTTAGAAAATCAATATGATACCGTCCATATGATTCTCTGCCGAGCCCAAACAGTATCCCTTCACTAAGCTTTTTAGTGAAGTGTTGATGATATTCAACATCACCCTCGGGATTTTCACTCTCAACTCTTACAGACGGATTTGTGGTCTCGACCTTATATTGAAACAACGTTGGAACGCCTGTTAAATCATCGTTCTCGGAAAGAATTTGCTGGTGAAAGTTAAAACCTCCCGAACTAAATGAAACCACTTTAGCTTCATCTGAATTAACAAACTCAGTATTGAGATTATTTAATTCTTCTATAGTTTTTTTCATTTCTGCATCAGTTGGTCTCGCAGGCAACTGCTCTCCGCCAAACGCTGCTTTAAGCCTTGGACTATGTTCGTAAAGATAAACGAAGTCCGTTGTGTTTGATTTCAGAATCATATCTGCTGTTGATGTGTTTGTAGTTTGAGTTGTCTCTATCGTTCTTGTTCCTTCTGAATTATCATCACTGTCACCAAAAACCATAATATTTTCTGAACTGTTCGGCGCAACTGACTTCATAAAATCCTTACCAATAACAACATTGTTCATAAATGAAAATATTGACGGCATAACACCTATCATCAGGAAAACAATTCCCAAATTTTTTAAAAGTTGTTTTGAAGTACGTCTATCCACATCACCAAACGCAAACTTGATTGCGACAATTATCAAAACAATAGCAATCGGAATCATTAAGTATTTATTGATGACATCATATAATGAGGTGAATGTACTGTTATTGCTAAATGAAAGAAAGTTATAACACTCATTCGCAAAACCTTCTAAACTTGTAAGAATATTGGCAAGTGTTTTGCAAAAGTTCATTAAAGTTTCGCTCCAAACAACGCCAACATTTTGAAACATATTCAAAACGTTATATACCTTAGCGTTTGAAAATGGACTATCCCCACTCAAAAACAGCATCATTAAATATTCCAATTAAATTTCTCCTTTCTTTTGAGATTTCGCCGCTGCTTGTAAAAATCAGAAGAGGGTAAAAACAAGCAGCGGCAAGCCGGGCTATTTGAGTTGTGAAGCGTCGCCCGTTCCTCCGGAAAGGGTAACAATGAGCGCCGCAAGAGACGGAATCATAAAGATAATGAACGAACCAACGAGAACCCACCAAAGTGCGCTCTTGGCTTCAATTCTACCGTTCTTACCGCCCGCTACAATTAAAACTGCAATGATAATAAACGCAATAGCCAACGGAATGTACCAGTGATTTTGAACAATCTGAATCAATCCGGCTACGCTATCCTGCAAAGTATTGAGGCGGTTATCAAGCTCACTCCAACTTTCTGTGTTTGCGGCAAATAGAGGGGAATTGCTAAATCCCATTTTTGCTCCTCCTTTCTGAAGAAATAATATATATACAAAAAACGTCACAATTACTTGCGACGTTTTCTGTTCAGCACTTTACTTAATGCACTATCTTTAGTTTTTAGCCTTGTAAGTAAAAAGAATATTAAAATTACAAAAGCAAGCGACAGCACTAATATCAGAGAAATTGTTGTTATGGTCTTAACACTTATTTCCTGTTGCTGGTTCGTTTGCTTTTCACTATTGTCTTGTATTTTCGTTTCCTGTTCCTGTTCAGCCTGTTCCGTAAAATCATCTGACAGCCTATACACAGCGGTTGCTTTGTATTTGTAGATTGTCTTTAATACATTTTCCTGTGAATAAGAATATGTTACCGTTGCGTTATATGAGTTTATATCAGGTAAACTAAATTTCTTATAGTACAGAGCCTTATATGAGCAGGAATAGGCTTGTATATCGGCTCTTGCGTTTCTATATCTCGTATTACCGTTCTTATATGAATCTCCCGTCCAATAAACTGAACTAACACGATAGTTTGAACCGCTTAGACCTGCCATTCCGAGTAATTCACTATAATAATCGCTGCCGAGAACAGTTGAGCCGTTATGATTTATCTTCTTGTTATTGAACATAAACTGTGTGTCTGTATAGTTTGATACAGTTATGTTTATATAAGTGTATTTTTGCCATTGTTCGCTTGTCTTTTTTAACTCTGTCATTGGAGCGTTAATATTCATATTTTGCCCTGTCTCGGCATCATAATAAGGCAAGCTCTTGGTTGAAGGTGGCGTGGGTTTATCAACCCTAAGTCCGTAGTCTTCCGAGCCGTTAACTTCTCCTGTTCTGTTTATTTTGGTATTATCCTGATAAACTACATCGGTTACTTTTCCAACGTAACTTTTTCCGTCAACGGTTATATTCTCCGTAGAACCTATCTGAATTGATTTACTGCTCAGATTACTTTTGGTCTGTGTAGTCGTTTTGTCTTGTAATTGTGTTTTCTTTTCTTCCCCTATTTTCTCTACAGATACATCATCCAGTTCATATGACGAGCCGTTTGAGTTAATCTTTTTTTCAAACTTATCATACTTAGGACTTGTGCTCTCGCTTGTAAACTCCGCTGTCTTTTTTATTGTACTTTCAGCGGCATTTACAGAAATCGGAATAATAATCAATAAGGCTGAGATAATGATTGTCATTATCATCGGCTTTTTCCAAATCATCACTACACTTCTTTCTCCTAATTATCATCTTTTTTCTATACACCCCTACTTTTCGGGGTATCTGCAAACTATCCTCAAAGTCATGATTTTCAAAGTTGGGCTATACACCCCCTACTTTTTGGGGTATCTGCAAACGTTCGATGTTTTATTGTTGATAAAAGATTGCTATACACCCCCTACTTTTCGGGGCATCTGCAAACCCTCTGTTGTTATACACGACTCCCAATAATTGATTCAGGGGCTTTAGTGAGTGTCCTCAGACCTCACCTTTTGGCTGTATAGTCAGCCGAAAAATATATTTTCATAGTTTTTTTAACGATTCTTCGAGTAGTTTTTTGAGATAATTAAAGCGGTTGTTTATTTGCTTTTTGCTTGCTACAAGCTCCATTTCGTGATACTTTAACGACAAATAATTGTATCTGTCTGTGGCAACTCCGAGTCCTTCTTTCGGCAGCTTATCACAGTATGGCATAAACATATCAAATAAGACAACCATTTCCTGATTGGTAAATTCAAAGTTACAGGCAGCGGCTAATTGTGCTATTTGCTCGTTGCTGTACTTGGTTTCTCTCGGATCATCAATATAATTGTCACTATCTTCTTTATCTTTATCTTTATCGTTTTCTTGCGTATAGACCATATTATCCTTTACAAGAACACTGAATTTTATAGAATCTACTTTTTTCCCTCTTACCCCCGACTTCTCGTGAGGTTCATAACTTACAACCAAATTGGTTTTTTCGTTAATCTCCTTAATAGCAGGAGACAGTATTTTGGCATTCAGACGGTGATAGGTTAGGTAATAGTCGCCCTTAAGTTGCAGATGATTTCTTACCAAATCATTAATATTTACTACCCAATTACGCTTAAATGAATTAGCCATTAGATAATTATATACCGTCATATGGTGTGCGGTTGATAGGTTCAGCGTGTTTTGCAGTTGATAGCGGAAATAACCGAATTGCTTAATATCAAAGAACAAATGATTGAGTCTTGGGTTACATTCCATAACGATATATGAGCCGTCTTTGCTTATTCCGGTTAAAGCGAATAGATTAAGTATAAGCTTATCGCCTTTATCATTCTTGATGTACATATCTTTATGTCTTAATTCATCAAGAATTTTCTCAATTTGAGGTTTTTGAAGTTTTTTACCAATCAGGTCAAGATAATCAGATTTTTTAAACCCTACCCTTGCTGATGAAGGATCTCTCGGATTTATTTTGCTGAGGTATGTATCAAGCAATCGGAACGCCGATACCGAAAGAGGAGCGTCAAAAGCATACATCAAAGAATTGGATTTAGTTACTACATATTCTTTTGATAGAATAGCCAACTGACTTTTATCGTAATTCTCAATTATGTCTTCCGCGTTTTCTTCCAAAAAATCATTTCGCGATTTTTCGGTCATTTCGTTCGCTCCTTTCCTGTTTGATAGCTTGTTTAAACCTGTTTATCTTGTTTAAACTTGTTTATTCTTGTTTAAAGGGGTTAATTTACGGCTTGTCTATGCGGTTTTTTAAGGCTTTGCAACCCCAAATATTTTAAAGTGCAACCCCACTTTTTTTATTATGCAACCCCAAATATTTTAAAGTGCAACCCCACTTTTTTTATTATGCAACCCCAAACATTTTAAATTGCAACCCCACTTTTTTTATTATGCAACCCCATAATTTTTAAATGTTTTGTTGCTGTTTTTGTTAATTGTTGATTATATATTGCTTATTCTGAGGTTTTTGAAAAAAATAAGAAATCCAACAAAATTGCTTTTGCAACCCTGAAATTTTTAAGTGCAACCCTGATTTTTTTAAGTGTTTATACACTATCAAGATTTAGAGTAAAATAACTGTTTTTATTGTATTTTTTTGCTGATTTAGCTTGGTTTTTTGTTGTTTTAGTGGCGATTTTGAATGAGCTATTATCATTCAAATGTCTTTTGCAACCCCAAGAATTTTAAATGCAACCCCAAAAATTTTACTGTTTGATGAAGAAGAATCCTCATACCACAATGTAATAAGGTGTCATTTCTTTTGAAACTGTTATGTATATTTTTTCTTCGTCAAAGGTTGCTTTATCAACAATAGGAATATCTCCGCATCTCATTTGCACTCTTGCACTTTTAAGTTCAGAACACATCTGTGAGAGCCACGATTCAAATGCCACTAAGTCAAGTCCGAGTTTCGTGATACACAAAGAAAGTATTTCCTGTTTTTTCAGTTCAATATCTCTTTTTTTGAAGGACGCGGAAAGCACAACTTCAAATAATGTTTTCGCATCTTTGGATATATGTGACCATTTAGCTCTCTTAACGTCAGTGTTAAAGTATAAAGTTCCTAATAACATATTTATCCCTCGTTTTCGTTGACATATAGTTTTGTGTATTGTATAATATAGGTATAATATTATTAGAATTTTACAAGGAGTTGTTTTTATGATTATTCGACCTTCAGCCTCAATCAGACAAAACTATAATGAAATTTCTGACTTATGCAAGAAAAACAACGAACCAGTTTTCCTAACAAAAAACGGCGAGGGTGATCTTGTTGTTATGGATATGGAGACCTATAACCGGAGGGAGAAACTTCTGAATCTCAGAGAGGAGCTCCTTGCTGTTGAAGAAGACAGGCTCAACGGAAGTATAGGATATTCAGTAAGCGAGGTTACTCAGATGATGAAGAAAGCTATTGAGGTATCATCTAATGAGTGAAAAATTTGATGTTATAGTATCTAAAAGGGCTACTCAAATGCTTGTGGACAGCGCAGCTTTTCTTGCTAAGGTTAGTGTATCAGCCGCAGAAAAACTTGTTGCTGATTTTGAAAAAACAATTAATTCTCTTGAATACTTACCTCGCAGATGTTCTGTATTCAAAGCGGATTATATTCCGAAAAACAGTTACCGATATATAATTTTCGGAAAAAGATATTGTGCCTTATTTCAAATCAAGGACAACATTGTTTATGTTGATTACGTAATTGACTGTAGAGAAGATTATAGTTGGTTGTTTCATGAAAATATTTAGCTCATATATATTTCTTAGCTTTACCGTGTGATTATTTGAATCACACGGTATTCTAATTAACGCAAACATAATTATAGTGCTTTGACATCTGCCGCATACGAATATACGACAGACGCCAAAACACTAAAAATAAAAGGAAGTCCAACTCTGTGTGTTCAGACACAGAATGAAACGAAAAAAGCGATTAACCCAAAAAGGGGTATCGTGCTGAATTAAGCTATCAGCACGATACAAGAAAAGCTATTTTTTAACCTTAAAAGCTTTGACAAGCCACATATTTAATATGGAGCTCGCCAAAACTCTTAACGAGTTTTAAATGGACACATTATGAAAAAGCTAAATTAAATGGTAGACTTTGTTTTCTTCAGAAGGTTCTGAACCGGTTTCTTCGTCGTCACAGATTTCCTTATTAATGGCGTTTTCCAACTGACTTACGAAAATGTAGCCATTAATCGTTTTAACTGCAAACTTTAATAAAGAGTATCCCAATGCAAAAGCACCAAGTACAATCAGACCTTTCTTTACAGTTTCTTTATTCATATTTTGCTCTCCTTTCTTTATTTTCACCCCTTAAAGGGCATCGTGCCGAGTTAACCCCGACACGATGAAAAAAGGAGTGATTTAATGAAAAAGTATTTATCAAATCTTAGGAGTTTTGACAAGCCTCATATAGTTACATATGAGGCTCGCCAAAGCCCATAAGGGGCTTTTGAGATAGAAAAATGAGAGTTGATGATAGGTTTATATTATAGAGTTTTTGATGTTTCTCCATTAATACGGCTTAATGGAATATGTATTCGAATAATCGCTATGGAAACCATTTATAACTGCACTCACTTTAATTCTGTATGTATATCCGGATGTGAAGGTGAATTTATGTGATGTGCTGCTACACTTTTTTTGCTGCCAACTGCTCCACTTTGAGCCATAGTTTGATTTGTATTGCAACCAGAATACATAATAATCTGGCTTTTTTCCCTGATTAACATTAAAATTAAATTCATTTTCTTGTTTGTTCGTTGCTACTTTATAGAAATAATTGGTTTTTGTCAAAGTAGGTTGGCTTACAAATGTTCTTTTTACTGTATTTGAATACCAGTCCTCTCTTCCCATTTCATCGTGACAACTTACCTTAATTTCATAAGTATCTCCGGAATTACCAAGCACAAACATACTTCCAATTTCTTGCGAAAAACTACCTTTTTTTGGTCTAAGTGAAGTAAATTTCTTCCAGTTACCGGATTTTCTGCCGTCAGTTCTCATATTGTGAACCCAAATAACATAATATTGTGTAGCATCGTCCGCATAGTGTGTCCACGACACACGAAAGTTATTACCAACAGTGGTTACATTAACATTTGACGGACGAACTATAGAGGCAGCCGATGTTGTTACAGCACTAACAGCAAATACACTGATAACGATTGATACAATCAGAAAGATTGATATTAAACGTTTCTTCATAATTTTACTCCTTATTTTTTGTGCTTTTTGAAATAGCCGCTGCCGTCAAAGCACTTAAACGACAGCGGTTGGAGAATGAAAAAATGGCGTAAAAGTCATTTCATAGAAAGATAAGCGTTCATATATCCGTTCACAGTTAAAGCAAAACTGATGAAGAATATAATCATAAAGAACAAACGCACAGCGGCAATAAATATTGCAATATTCAAAGTCACTCTGCAAATAGTCCTCTTTTGCTTAATTTTGGCTTGCATTTCAATTTTATCTTCATAGTCGAGTAGGAGCATATCTCGCAACTTAACGGCGTTGTAGAGCGCTACAGAGCCAAAAACAGCAGAGCCTAACGCCAATGAGATTATTGCAAACAGCAAATAGCGATTTGCACCGTACTCTTTAAGTAATTCGTGTTTTGTTTTCATTTTTTGGAAGGGTTGCCGCTGTCGGCAAAAAGCAAAAGCGACAGCGGCAGGATATAAATTATTCTCCTAAAAGGAGGTGCAAACTAATTAAGGCCCCGCATTTTAAGCGGAGCTTTTCATTTTATTATTCTACATTCCTTTTGCGGTAGAAAATCATCATCGCAAAAGCGGAGGCGAGGAACATAACAGCGATTAATACAAGAGGAATATTCTGTCCTGTCTGAATAGCGGCAAAGTTACCACTCTGTCCGTTTGAAGGTGTTACTGGCTGATCCGGAGTTGATACTGTAACTTCTCCGTTGTACTTATCAACCATAACTACCTTTTGGAGTTCAGCGGTATTCTTAACCTCAAATGTGTAGTCCTCAGCCTTTTCGTAGCCCTCGGGCGCATCAACCTCGTGCAGTGTGTACTTCTTACCTACTACAAGTTTACCCTCAACAACGTGAGGTGTTCCGTCTGTTACCCATTCCTCAACGACTTTCTTATCTTCGTCAAGAATCTGGAGTTTTGCGCCCTTTACGGGTTTATTATCTTCGTCAACCTTAGTAAATTCAAAACGAGTAACATCGTCTTTCATTTCAACTTTGGTTGTTGTACCGTCAGTATTAACGGTAAATTTGATGTCATTTGCAACAACATAGCCGTCGGGAGCGATTTCCTCAACAAGAGTGTATTCCTCGCCGCCGACAAGTCCCTCAATGTAGTGAGGTTCGGTTGTTGATGTCCAAGTATCAATTACGTTGCCGTCCTTATCCTTTACGGTCAACTTAGCGCCGGGCAGTTCGTCGTCGCCTGTGATACCTTTCTTTGAAATCTCAGTTTTGGTAACGTCGTCCTTCATATTAACGATTGTATCTTCTGATTCGTTAACCGTAAACTCAATAGAGTTCGCAATCGCAAAACCAAACGGAGCAATCTTTTCAGTTAATACGTAGGTTTCACCGCCTGTTAAACCTTCGATAAGGTGGGGTTCTTCTTCTGAAACCCATTCCTCAATTACATTACCTTCTTTATCGGTAACAGTAAGCGTTGCGCCGGGCAGTTCTTTCTCGCCTGTGATGTCGGTCTTAGAGATAATAGTCTGAGTGAGTTTGTCTTTCATCTGTACAGACGTTACGCCTTTTTCCTTGACAGTAAACTCAATCTCAGTGGCTTTTGAGTAGCCTTTCGGCGCGATTTCTTCTACAAGGGTGTACTTCTCATTCTGAGTCAAGCCCTTGATAACGTGCTGCTTATCAGTAGACGTCCAAGAATCAACTACTTTGCCGTCCTTATCCTTTACGGTCAGCTTAGCGCCGGGCAGCTCCTTATCACCTGTAATGTCGGTCTTTGAAATGTATACCTCGGTCGGCTTATTTGTCATTTTTACATCAACAGAAACATTACCCTTAAACTTAACGGGATCAGCAAGCTGATAACCGGCAGGAGCCTTTGTCTCTACGAGAGTGTATTCCTTGTCGATTGCCAAACCGTGTACGGTATGTTCTGTACCGTCAGTTACCCAAGACGTTACAACGTTGTCGCCGTCCATAATAGCGAGCTCTGCTCCGCTTACAGGGTTTCCTTTTTCATCAACCTTATTGAAATGTGCCTCGGTAGCTACGTTGGTTGCTGTGGGAGCGTTGTAGGTTTCAACAAAGTTATCTGTTCCTTTACTTGTGATTTGACGTAAGTAAATGGTATCATCGAGAATATATCCTTCCGGAGCTTTTGTTTCCTGAATTGTAACTGTACCAAGAGGAATTGTGGGATATCCATTTACAACATAAAACAAGTCTCCGCCAAGATAATAACTATTAGATAACCACGCTTGACCATTAGAACCAGTAATTAAATTCCAAGTTCTTGTCGGTGCTTTATTACCAATAGCCTCTACGGAATTGTAATAGCCGTCATAATATTTAACGGTAAACTCGGCTTTTGCAAGCGGTTCACCATTGCCGCCCTTCTTTTCAACAACAACACCTACAGGATCGGCTTGTGCCATATCCTGAACATTTACCGTTACATCAGCGGTAGCATTTACGGTGTACTTCTGAGTGTTCAGAGCATAGCCTTTAGGAGCTTTGATTTCCTTAAGGCAGTAAACGCCGGGAGTTACATTTGTTAGTGTAGCCTCACCGTTTGCATTAAGTACGAAACCTGCGACGTATTTTGTACAAGCTGAATCCGCGTATAAGCCGTACTGAGCTCCCTCAAGGGAGTAGCAGCTATTGTTTGTGGTAATACCGTATAGAGTTGATGATTTTTTGAGCTTAATTGTTACTGTGCTTTTGACAAGATAGGTTATGGTTTGAGAACTACTGTTTTGATTGATAATATACAACTTACAACCGCTCGGTGTGTTTAACGACTGAAAATATGTGTACATTTCATCAACAGCTTTATTCCAGTCGTTGTAATAATCAAATTTATAATTATTACCAAAAGCCCTTACAGCGCATCTTTTTGTCATACCATAATACAAATCAGTACCCGTTGCTGTAATGTTTTCGCTATTATGATAGCTGTCAATTTTGGTTTTGGTTGCATTGTTAAATCCAATACCGCCGTAACCATAATAAAGCACCTTCAATAAGCTGACATTGTTGATTTGAGTAGGTGTGTAATTGCCGTTGTTTGGAACAGGTGCCCCGGGTTCAACACAATAAGCCGTGTTTCCGTCAACTGTAAAAGTTTCTGCTTTTACATTTCCTACGCTGTACCAAAAGTCATTTCCACGTGTAAGTTGCGCAGCAAACGCAGAAAACGGAACAGCCAAAGCAACGACTATCATCATAACAACGATGACTTTTGAGAGTTTCTTAAATTTTTTCAAAATTATTCTCCTTTCAGAATTTAGAATGATATATATAAAACCCGCCTTAAACTAAGGCGGGCGGTTTGCATAATGAGACAACTTAAAAACCAATATTAAAATATGTTTTATATTGGTAATGTTAAGTTTATGTTTCATATTAATACCTCCTTATAATCATTTTATCAATTAAAGCTATAACATTAAGAATAAAACCGTGGATTTCTTGTTTCACGTGCCACAGCTTTTCGCCAAAGAGGAAGAACGTCTTACATAGTTTCCGTCTATAGGAATCTGTACTGTGATTTTCTTCGAGAAGTTGGACAATTCCCACAGTTTGATAATCTTCTCGCCTGTCATATGTTTCGGCGGATGACCGGACACACTTCTGCACACTTTGGCAATCTTGCAAATATTGCAGTTTATTGCGCCGTCCTTCCCACCCTTGCTTTTATCGCATTCTGCAGTCAGTTTCTTCCTCATTGAATTCACATCAGCTTTAGTGTACATAAAGTAGTTAACCTCCAAATAAAAAAAGCAGAGCAACCAATGCTCTGCTTTGAATTATTATATTGACTTTTTTAGAAGATAGTTTATAATAGAACTCAGAGATAACCGTTAAAGCGGTTAACCTATAGACAAATTTTATGTAACCGTCCAATGGCAGTTGGGCGGTTATTTTTTGTGATATAAACCACTTTTAAGGTTCTCCTTTTATTAATAAGACAAGCCCAACAGTAAATGCCGGTAAGCCACAAACAGCATAAAGCGTGGGCAGATAATAACAAATGCTTGTTTCACTTACATTCAAAATGTTGTTAATTAACAGTGTAGCTGTAGAAAAAAACAAAAATACAACTCCTACAATACCATAAATTTTTGCTAATTTCATATTTGAACCTCCTAAAATTAAATCAATATTATGCGACTTCTCTGACAATCTCGTATTCAGACCAAGCCGCTTTAATCGTTCGTGTTTCATAATGGCTTTGCTCAGGAACGGTTACGGTTTTTGTACCAACCTGTTCATATTTAGGAATATCACTCCAAGAACCGCCTTCGTGGGCCGCTAAGTGTACACTTGCATGCTCATATCTATTATTTGTAATATCTGCACCGCAAGTATTACAAATTGCGTGATAAACATAATCGTACACAGGCTCTTCATAAGTATAACCAGCCTTGTCGATTATTTTAACCTGCACAGTTTCAGCAGAATGTATAATCATTCTATACCAGCCAGATTCTTCAATTTCAACCTGCTCTACCCAAGGTTCCTGTACAACCTTTACTTCATAATGACCTCTTTCCGCTACATTGTAAACTGTAGCAATAGGCTCTGTGACCGTTTCCTGATGTGCAGGTTCGTCTACTATCCATACCAATTCAGACTCAGCAGGGTGAGTTACGGTAACGGTTTCTCCTGCCTCGTAGTAAGTCAATCCCTCATACGGGTCCTTCTCAGGAATAATCTGTGTGTTTACAGGAGTATATTTACTTACTGCACTTCCGTAAAGCGAACGTACCTGAATATAATACGTAGTTCCTTTTGTTGGATTCGGAACTACATATGTTGGGTTTGTTGTTGTACGGTAATTCCACGCTTTATCTGTTGAACGCTTAAAAGCAACCTGATATCCCGTTGCATCATCTACCGCACCCCAGTTTATTGATAACTGATATACTGTTGCGTTTATATTTGTAATCACAGGTGTTTCCAAAACAGGGATTTCCTTACTGCTTGTTTGAGAATACTCACCGTTGTTATTGCCGCGAACAGCACAAACCTTTACAGTGTATGTTGCCCCTGGTGTGGGATTGTCTACACTTAAAGTAGTATCTGTGGTTGTTTTATGATGCCATACTTCTTCCGTGTCTACGTTTTCGCGTTTGAATGCAATATCATAGGCTGTTGCTCCATCCGCTTCGTTCCACTTGAAAGTGATTTTATCATACGTGGAATCAATACCTGTGATTTTAGGAACGCCCAGAGGCTTGATGTCGTGCGAGTTTGCGGGTACGGAATAATCGCCCTCAACATATTTATTTTCTTTATTGTTTATGGGTTCGCAGAGAGCACGGATCTGGACATAATACTTGGCTCCCGGTGTGGGGTTAGGAACGGTATATGTCGGAAATGTGGTTATGCGATGATTCCAAGCTGTATCGGTTGAACGTTTGAACGCAACTTCATACCCCGTTGCTTTATCTACTTCATCCCAGTTAATTGTCATTCCTGCATAGGTAGATTCAATATTTATAGTTTTAGGGGTTCCAAGCGATTCGACTTTGTAGAGAGCAGGATTTGAATAGGGACCTATAATCGCACCGTTAACAGGACGAACCCAGAAAGAATAATAAGCATCCTTTGGGGGAAACTTAATATTATAGTATGTGGAGCTTGTTGTTATTTCGCTAAATACGTCCTCAAGATTATCCCCCCTTGAACACAAATAAGAAAGGATATATCCCTTAGCGCCGTCAACTCTATCCCAATTTATGTTAATATTTGCAGGAGATGTATAGGGAGAGTTATCAATCTCCTTAATCTTTGTTTTAAGAAAAGTCGTCAGAACCTTTATGTTGCTCCAATACGCATAAGCAGCGCTTTTGCCGTTTGAATAGTACGGATTGATTTGATAAGCATACTGAGAACCTGCCACTATTGCAGTATCTGTGTAATTTGTATCTGCTGTATAAAAGTAACCTACAAAATTACCTTCTTTATACTTTGCAATAGCATAACCGTTAGCACCGTCCGCTTTATCCCATTCAAGTGTTATGGTGCGGTCTAAATCAGTAGTTTCCTCATTATTTTCCGCTTTATATTCCGCGTTTTCCAACGCGGTTCCGCGCACGTGAGTCATTGATGTTACTTTAGTATAATTACCAGTAGCGTTGTTACTACCGAGAGTTTGAACCTGAATATAATACAGTTTACCATATTCCAATTTCTCAAGGCTAATGCTGTTTGTGTTTGTACCAGAATAAGCCCAGTCGGTTTCTGCTGTTTTATAATACACTCTGTACCCCGAAGCGTTAGCAGCTTTGTTCCATTTGATATAAAAACCTGTGCCGCTGTTCTGAATCTTTACATTAGTTGGAGCATACAAGGTCTTTGCCGCTGATACCGACAATCCAATAACTGAAACACTTAACATAATAATAAACGCAAGTGTAATTGATAAAATACTTTTTAATGTCTTTTTCATAATTATAACCTTCCGTTTCTTATTAACTTGTTAACAGTTTAATACCAACCCGCTTCTCTGACAAGCTTATGCTCAGTCCAAGCAGCTTTTACAGTTTGTGTTTCATAATGGCTCTGCTCAGGAACGGTTACGGTTTTTGTACCAACCTGTTCATATTTAGGAATATCACTCCAAGAACCGCCTTCGTGGGCCGCTAAGTGTACACTTGCATGCTCATATCTATTATTTGTAATATCTGCACCGCAAGTATTACAAATTGCGTGGTACACATAGTCATACACAGGTTCTTCATAAGAGTATGCCTCTTTGTCTACAACCTTTACCTGCTTAGTCTCAGCAGGATGGTAAATATCTTCGTAAACAGCGTCGTGCCAAGTCTTACCGTTTCCGCTGTTATTTGTGTTTGCGCTGTTGCTTTTATTTGTGCCGGTATTATTACCGTTATTTGTATTGTTATTTCCGCTGTTAGTGTTTTTGCTTTCAGCGGAATTATTTGTATTCTGATTATTACCGTTGGCGGTAGTCTTGTTCTTGTCATTTTGAACGGCAGTACCGGTGGCGGTAGTAGCTGTTTT
>Ga0256405_10001334_pt1 | contig 68096 bp, 64 predicted proteins | sample RumenRJG_02DNA_FD_189096 | JGI IMG/M metagenome (GOLD analysis project Ga0256405, IMG submission 189096) | Bovine rumen microbial communities from Lethbridge, Alberta, Canada - RJG_02 | ecosystem: Host-associated > Mammals > Digestive system > Stomach > Rumen | place: Canada: Alberta... | reverse complement strand
GGAGGCGGTGTCCGCATGGGTGGACGTCGATAACGCCTGACTTTGACATATTTGTAATCCATTAAATATTGACCATTATGAAGAAAATCTATTTAGCAGCCTTCGCGCTGATGGGTGCTCTGTCAGTAGCTGCACAGGATACATACGAGAGTGGCCGCCTCTTGGGCAGCGATCTCAACGGAACAGCCCGCTATGTGGGTATGGGTGGTGCGATGGATGCCCTTGGCGCCGATATCTCCACCATCTCTTCGAACCCTGCAGGCATCGGCTTTTTCCGTCACTCTAACATCAGTCTGAGCATGGGTGTCGTGTCTCAGCAGGATGCCAAGAAGTTCGACGATCTGAGCAAGACGAATGTCAGCTTCGATCAGGCTGGTTTCGTATATTCCGCCCGCATCAGCAGCGGTTCGTTCATCAACGTGGCCTTCAACTACCACAAGAGCCGCAATTTCGACCAGATCCTCTCGGCAGCAAACTCACTCAGGGGCGCTTCCCAGAATGGACTGACCTACAATAAGGCCGAAAAGGGTATCTATGAGTTCGATTTCAATAATCAGGGTGAGATTATCGGCTATGAGGGCAAGGATCGTTCTTGGTCGTACAGCGAGGCTGATTATATGAACGCCAACGCGCTGATGCTCGATCCCGACGATGCCTCCATCTATGCTATTGATGCCGATAAATACACCTTCGATCGTGCCCATCGCGGCTGGATTGCCAACTATGACTTCAACGTGAGTGGTAATGTGAACGACCGATTCTACTGGGGTCTTACCGTTGGTGTGAAGGATGCCAATTATCGCGGTTATAGCGAGTATGGTGAAAGTCTGGTCGACAAGAATGGCTCCTGTGGATCTGTCGTGGTTGGCGACAGTCGGAAGATTCGTGGTACAGGTCTCGATCTCACCGCAGGTATCATCGTGCGTCCTATCGAGGAGTCGCCCTTCCGCTTCGGCTTGTCTATCAAGACGCCTACCTGGTATGATCTCACAGCCAGCAACAGCACTTTGCTGGAGAATTATTCCGAATATGGTTCGTGGGATGAAGGCAAGAGCAATGAGTCCTATGACTTCAAGTACTATACGCCTTGGGAGTTTGGCGTGAGCCTTGGTCATACCATCGGCAATCAGGTGGCTCTCGGTGCCGGCTACATGTTTTCCGACTACAGCGCCTCTAAAAACCGCGTGAACAAGGGTGACCGCTACTGGTACGACGATTATGGCTATTCGCCTTCTTATACCGACGAGCCGATGGAGCGCAACACCGAGCGTTCGTTGGAAGGTGTGCATACCCTCAAGGCTGGTATCGAGGTGAAGCCTGTACCCGAGTTTGGTGTGCGTCTGGGTTACAACTACGTATCAGCCGCCTACGATAAGAGCGGTGTACGTGATATGACCCTCGATTCGCCGGGCGTGTCCTATGCCTCTACCACCGACTATGTGAACTGGGGCGACACCCATCGCGTCACCTGTGGTCTGGGCTTTAAGACGGGTGGATTCAACGTCGATCTGGCCTATCAGTACAGCACCACGAAGGGCGATTTCTATCCCTTCCAGCCCTATGCAGGTTCCGGCAGCGTTGGTGTCAGCGAAGTCAAGAACAACCGTCATCAAGTGTTGCTCACGCTGGGTTATACATTCTGACGATTGGCAAATCAGAATAAAAACTGAATATCCATGCGGCTTTATACAAATAAGGCCGCATTTTTTTGTTTATTCGCCTAAAAAGTAGTAACTTTGCGGGCAATTTAATAATCAAATCGTCAATCGGAAATAGTTAAATTGTAAAATAGTCAAATAGTCAAATGAAAAAGCTTTTATTAGGAGACGAGGCGATTGCCCAGGGTGCACTCGATGCAGGACTGAGTGGCGTCTATGCCTATCCAGGCACTCCTTCAACGGAGATTACGGAGTATATCCAGGACTCTAAGCTCGCCAAGGAGCGCGGTGTGCACAGCCGCTGGTCGACCAATGAGAAGACGGCTATGGAGGCTGCTCTCGGTATGTCGTATATGGGTAAGCGTGCACTCGTTTGTATGAAACATGTTGGTCTGAACGTCTGTGCCGATCCCTTTGTGAATTCAGCCATGACCGGTACCAACGGCGGACTGATTGTGCTCGTGGCCGATGACCCCTCGATGCACTCGTCGCAGGATGAGCAGGACTCCCGTTTCTACGGCAAGTTTGCCATGATCCCCACACTCGAGCCCAGTTCGCAGCAGGAGGCCTACGACATGATGGCCTTCGCCTACGAGCTCTCTGAGAAGATGCACCTGCCCGTGCTGATGCGCGTCACCACCCGCATGGCCCACAGCCGTGCCGTCGTAGAGGTCGTTGACGAGCCGCGTCCGCAGAACGAATTGAACTACGATGCCCAGGCCTCTAACTGGGTGCTGCTGCCTGCCTTTGCCCGCAAGCGTAACGTCGTGGTTACTGGTCAGCAGCCCGTGCTCGAACAGATGGCCGTCGAGAGCCAGTACAACAAGTATATCGATGCCCCCGACCATCAGCTGGGTATCATCGCCAGCGGTATTGCCTACAACTATCTGATGGAGTGCTATCCCGACGGTTGTCCTTACCCCGTGCTGAAGATCTCGCAGTATCCCATTCCGAAGCAGCTCATCCGCCGCATGACCGACGATTGCGAGTATGTGCTGATTGCTGAGGAGGGTCAGCCTTTCATCGAGGATCAGGTGCGTGGTGTCATGCCGGGCAATGCTGTCATCAAGGGTCGTCTTACGGGCGAACTGCCACGTACGGGTGAACTCAATCCCGACTGTCTGAAGAAGGCTCTTGGCATCGAGAGCAGCGAGAACTATGCTCCTTGCGAGGATGTCACGCCGCGCCCGCCTGCACTCTGTCAGGGCTGCGGTCACCGCGATGTCTATACCGCCCTCAACGAGGTGCTGAAAGAATATCCCAATGCCCGTGTGTTCGGCGATATCGGTTGTTATACGCTTGGTTTCCTGCCGCCGTATAAGGCCATCCACTCTTGTGTCGACATGGGTGCCTCGATCACGATGGCCAAGGGTGCATCGGATGCCGGCCAGTGGCCTGCAGTAGCCATCATCGGCGACTCTACCTTTACCCACTCGGGTATGACGGGTCTGCTCGATGCCATCAATGAGAATGCTGATATCACCGTGATTATTTCCGACAACTTGACCACCGCTATGACGGGTGGACAGGATTCTGCCGGTACCAATAAGTTCGAGGCTATCTGTAAGGGTCTGGGTCTCTCCGAGGATCACCTGAAGGTGGTGAACCCCATCCCCAAGAACATGCCCGAGATCACACAGGCCATCCGCGAAGAGATCAACTATCACGGAGTGAGTGTCATCATCCCGCGTCGTGAATGTATGCAGACGCTCCAGCGCCACCTCAAGCAGAAGAAGGCCGCACAGAAGTAATAATTTGGCACGGATTTCACGGTCTAAATAAACAGAACAGTATGAAAACAGATATTATACTTTGCGGCGTAGGAGGACAGGGTATCCTCTCTATCGCCACCATCATCGGCGAGGCAGCCATGAAGGAGAACCTCTATATCAAGCAGGCCGAGGTACACGGCATGTCGCAGCGTGGCGGCGATGTACAGTCTAACCTGCGCATCTCCAGCAACCCCATCGCCAGCGATCTCATCCCCCTGGGCGGTGCCGACGTCATCATCTCGATGGAACCCATGGAGGCACTGCGCTACCTGCCGTTCCTCTCAAAGGACGGTTGGATTATCACTTCGAGTGCGCCTTTCGTTAATATTCCTAACTATCCTGACATCGAGAAGATAAAGAGCGACTTAGACAGTATCAAGAACGTCATCGTGCTCGACATCGAACAGGCAGCGAAGGATAATGGCGTACCCCGCTCGGCCAACGTCATCCTGCTGGGTGCTGCCCAGAAAGCGCTGGGTATCGAGTACGATAAACTCGAGGATGCCATCCGCCGTGTCTTCGGCCGTAAGGGTGAAGCCATCGTCGAGGCAAACATCAAGGCGCTGGCCATCGGCCGTGAGGCTCAGAAATGATTAATTGGTACGGATTCCACGGCTTTCTTCGAGAGTCACGGCTAAAAATTGAAAGCCGTTTCCGCTCGGCTATGTCGTTTGGCTCGTCCAAGAATCCGTGAAATCCGTGCCTAAAAAAACAATTCAATGGAAACACCAATTAAGAAAGAAATCGTCGACGGCCTTGTGGCCGATCTTGGCATTAAGGACTTTGCCAAGGCCACCATCCGCGAGGTGAAGCAAGTAGCCGCCAAGGCAGAGAAAGCGAGTGGGGTAGAGTTCATCAAGATGGAGATGGGTATTCCTGGACTCCCTGCTGCCAAGGTAGGTGTCGATGCGCAGATCAAGGCGCTCCAGGACGGTATCGCCCATTCCTATCCTGATATCCAGGGCGCTCCAGTACTCAAGGAGGCAGCCTCGCAGTTCGTCAAGGCCTTCATCGGCATCGATATCGCTCCCGAGGGCTGTATTCCCGTGAGCGGCTCCATGCAGGGCACCTTCGCCTCGTTCCTCACCTGTTCACAGCGCGACAAGTCGAAAGATACTGTGCTCTTCATCGATCCTGGTTTCCCTGTGCAGAAGATGCAGCTCGAGGTGATGGGCGTGAAGTATCAGACCTTCGATGTTTATGACTATCGCGGCGAGAAACTCGGCCACAAACTCGAGGGCTATCTCAAGCAGCGCAACATCTGCGCCATCGTCTACTCCAACCCCAACAACCCCTCGTGGATTTGTCTGCGTGAGGAGGAACTGGAGACCATCGGTAAGCTGGCCACCAAGTACGATGCCATCGTGATGGAGGATCTCGCTTACTTTGCCATGGACTTCCGCAAGGATCTCTCCACACCGTTCCAGCCCCCTTATCAGGCCACTGTTGCCCGCTATACCGACAACTACATGCTGCTCATCAGCGGCTCCAAGGCCTTCAGCTATGCTGGAGAACGTATCGGTGTCACTTGTATCTCCGACAAACTGTTCCACCGCCATTTCGACGACCTCTCCGAGCGCTATCAGGGTCTGCCCTTCGGTCCCGTCTTCTCCACGCGCATGCTCTATGCCCTGAGCAGCGGTACCAGCCACAGCGCCCAATATGCGATGGCCGCCATGCTGAAGGCTGCCTACGAGGGCCGTTACGATTTCCGCAGCGAGATCAGCGTTTATGGCGATCGTGCCCACAAACTGAAGGAGATCTTCTGCCGTCATGGTTTCTATGTGGTCTACGACAAGGATCTCGATGAGCCCATCGCCGACGGCTTCTACTTCACGATCGGCTATCCCGGCATGACCTCTGGCCAACTCGCCCATGAACTGATGTACTATGGTGTCTCAGCCATCTGCCTGATCACCTGCGGCTCCGAACAGGAAGGACTCCGCGTCTGCACTTCCTTCATCGAGGACCACCAGTACGCCCTCCTCGAGCAGCGCATGCAGATCTTCGAGGCCAATAATCCCCGCTAAAGAAGATTCCCCTCTCGGCTTCTGGCTTCCCCGCCGCAAACCCATCCAGCCGGAGTCTCTCTTCCGCCGCATCGCCTCTCACTGGGGTCTGGCACTGACGTAAAGTCGCCTGCGACTTTCTCGTCAGGTCCTGACCCTAGCGAGAGGCTCCGCCGCAAATACCCCTTAGTAAGATTCCCCGCCGCAATCGCCGTTGCATCTTCATTGCTTCGGCAAAGGTACGAAGAAAAACCAACGCCAGCAAATTTAAGCACGAAAAAGGCACGCAAAAAAGCACGCTGCCATTTTTTAGGCTTTTAAACATCTGAACCCGTCTATATTATGTAACAAATATTCGTATTCTGCCATTATAATCTAGAATTCCCCATTTTAGGGCATTTCAAGTGATTCCAAATCAATCGTAAGCCGAATACCAATCCACTTACGAGAAAGCCCCCTTCCGCTTACGACTGATTCATGTTTGGAAAGAGCCGGATTCGATAGCGCATATTTGCTGCATAGAAATGTAATTTATATTCTTAATATCGAATTTATACTGGTTCAGTGGTTCACTGGTTCAGTTATAAAAATCCTATTTTTGTGCTCAATTTCATTTCATATTTATATATAGATTTATATATATATAAATATGAGGTTAACGTGTATTTGTCAATTAGAAGTTTTAGAACTGAACCATTGAACCATTGAACCACTAAATCCACTTCTGAGTGTCTTTAGATGATAGTTTTAAAGAATAGCGCCTATTAAGACTGAATCTACCGACATAACGCAGTTAGTGCCCGCATCCCTGCGAGCACTAATTGTTTTCTAAACCATAATAACTAAAACAAACAACAATACAATATGAAACAAACTAACCAACTTATGTATGAATCTTAAAACTGTATGTGATTTCGCTTAATCACGATGCAAAGTTACGACGAAAAATGCCTCGTTCCAAAGATTATGGCAAAATCTTCCTCGACTTGTTGCGACAAGAGGAATGATTAGCGACAGAGTAGGGGGATTAGGTTCTTTCGTGTCGCAAATGGGCGCTAAAACTTTACTTCGGGGCCTGACCCCAGAGGCAAAACTTTACTTTGGGGCCTGACCCCAGAAGTAAGTTTTTGGCCAGATGTTTGCAGATTTCGGCAAGAATTCGTATCTTTGCAGCATGATGAAGAAACTGTTACTTGTTGTGTTGGTGTGCCTGTGTGGTTTTGGAGCAAGCGCACAGGGTTATAGACCGTATCTGACAGTGGGTAAAGAGAGTGTGAAGTTTCAAGGAGGCTACTCTGACTTGCTGGATCCAGGTTCCGCATTCAAGATAGGGGCAGGCTGCTATGTGCCTCTTATCAATGATGTGGAGTTTTACATCGTTCCTGAACTGTCGTATTCTTCCTTTAAGTTCGAAGATCATGACTGGATACCGCGTGCCCAAACTTTCCGCTATAGTCAGATCCACTTGCCAATAGTAGCCGACTATTGTATCAAGTTCACCGATATGGTCACACTGGATTTAGGTACGGGACCATTCGTAAGCTATGGCTTTGGGAAGGATGCCATCGATAAGGGACATATGGGCCATTGGAACACAGGCGTTGCGCTCCGTGCCAGTCTGCGTGTCTACTTCCTGAAGGTTGGCTTCTCGTACGATATCGGTTTGGTCGACATCCGCCGATATGGGACTTATGACGATTCGAAGGAAAGACTCTCCATGCTGGGTCTAAGCTTCGGCATCTGTATATAATAAGTGCCCGCCATCGTGGCGAGCACTATGAAGTTCTGAGCGGAAGGTGAGGGATTCAAACCCCCGATACCCGAAAGGGGTATACCGGATTTCGAGTCCAGCGCGATCGATCACTCTGCCAACCTTCCAATGTGTCAAATGCATGTTAAACCCTCGTTTGGGTTTAGCGGTTGCAAAGGTAGTGCAAAATTCTGAAACTACCAAAAGTTTTGCAAGGAAACTTCACGTCAATCGAAAGAAAGTTTGGCCAGACGGCTCTTTAGCTGTTCGGCTTCGCTTTTGCGGATGCTGAGTTTGATTTCGCAAGTGTTATCGTAAGTCTGTGAAACGATGCGGGGATTCATCTCCTTGACGATGCGCATCACATCGTTCATCATGGGGTAGGCAAAGGAGTAGGTGATAACTTCTTCTACCTGACGCGTCTCGATCTCACAGTGGGCGATGGCATCGGAGGCCGCTTCGCGATAGGCGACGATCAGTCCGCTGGTGCCCAGATTCACACCGCCGTAATAGCGCACTACCACGATGAGGATATCGGTGAGCTCGTTGGAGTTGATCTGTCCGAGAATGGGTTTACCCGCCGTTGATGAGGGTTCGCCATCGTCGTTGGCACGGAACTCTGTTCGCTCGGGACCCAGCATATAGGCATAGCAGACGTGGCGGGCATCGTAGTACTTCTTACGATAGCCAGCCAACAGTTCCTTGATCTCATCAACGGTGGATACATGATGAGCGAAGGCGAGGAACTTACTTCGCTTTTCAGTATAATAGCCCTCGCCTCCGCTCTTTATGGTTTTGTATTCGTCGAGCATTAATTATTATACTCCTGCCAAGACTTGATCTTCACATCGTCGAGACTCATGGCGGTGAAGGCTTCGATGAAGGCCTTGGCCAGACGGACATTCGTCATCAGAGGAATGTTGTGGTCGATGGCACCGCGACGGATCTTATAGCCGTTGGTAAGCTCGCGTGAGGTGTGGTTCTTCGGCACATTGATCACGAGACCAACCTTGTGCTGAGAGATCAGATCCATCACATTGTTCTCGCCTTTCTCATCAGGCCAAGCCACGCTGATGGCCTTTACGCCGTTGTCGTTGAAGAACTTGGCGGTTCCGGCTGTGGCATAGATGGTGTAGCCCTTCTTGGCCAGCTGCTGTGCGGGCTCAAGCAGAGAGACCTTACCTTTGGCACCACCCGACGAGATGAGTACGGCATCCTTTGGAATAGAGTAGCCTGTAGCGATGAGCGAGTTGAGCATAGCCTCATTGAGGTCGTCGCCCAGACAGCCTACCTCACCAGTAGAACTCATGTCGACACCCAGCACAGGGTCGGCATTCTGCAGACGGGCGAATGAGAACTGCGAAGCCTTCACACCGATACGGTCGATGTCGAACTCGCTCTTCTCGGGCTTCTGATAAGGAGCGTCGAGCATGATCTTCGTGGCCGTCTCGATGAAGTTGCGCTTCAGGATCTTAGACACGAAGGGGAACGAGCGCGAAGCACGGAGGTTACACTCGATAACCTTCACCTCGCGGTTCTTGGCCAGGAACTGGATATTGAACGGACCCGAGATGTTTAGCTCGGCTGCAATCTTGTGGGCAATCTTCTTGATCTGACGGATCGTAGAGAAGTAGATGTGCTGGGCAGGGAATACCATCGTGGCATCACCTGAGTGGACACCAGCATACTCAACGTGCTCGGAGATGGCGTACTCGATGACCTCGCCCTTATCGGCAACAGCGTCGAACTCAATCTCCTTGGTCTCGGTCATGAACTTGGAAACCACTACGGGGAACTCCTTGGATACCTCAGTGGCCATGTTCAAGAAGCGATGCAGCTCTTCTTCGTCGTAGCAGACGTTCATCGCAGCACCAGAAAGCACGTATGAAGGACGCACGAGAACGGGATAGCCTACCTGATCGACAAACTCCTTCACATCGTCGAATGAGGTCAGTGCGCGCCATGCGGGCTGATCGATACAGAGCTTATCGAGCATAGCCGAGAACTTGTCGCGGTTCTCTGCGCGGTCGATATTCACTGGTGATGTTCCCAATACGGGCACACCCTGACGATAGAGCTTCATGGCGAGGTTGTTAGGAATCTGGCCACCCACTGATACAATCACACCGCGAGGCTCCTCGAGGTCGATCACATCGAGCACACGCTCCAGTGAGAGTTCATCGAAGTACAGACGGTCGCACATGTCGTAGTCGGTAGATACCGTCTCGGGGTTGTAGTTGATCATGATACTCTTGTAACCCAGTTTGCGAGCCGTGTTGATGGCATTCACCGAACACCAGTCGAACTCTACCGAAGAACCGATGCGATAAGCACCAGAACCCAGAACGACAACAGACTTCTCGTGAGCATAGTAGTTCACGTCGTGGGCTGCTGTGTACTGCTCACCCTCGGGATTGCCGAAGGCTGGCGTGTGGGTATAGGTGAAATACAGGTAGTTCGTCAGTTCAGGATGCTCTGAAGCCACCGTGGGAATACGCTTTACGGAAGGCAGGATGCCACGCTGCTTACGGTATTTGCGCACCGTCAGGTTCTCGTGCTCCATATTGCCGCCTTGTGGTTTCAGTACGAAACGGGCAATCTGGAAGTCGCTGAATCCGCAACGCTTCACTTCGAGCAGCAATTCGTCGGGCAGTTCCTCAAGGGTATTGTATTTCTGCAGTTCATGCTTCAGGTCTACGATATGCTTCAGACGTTCCAAGAACCAGATATCAATCTTCGTGAGCTGTTCGATGCGCTCAACGGTGTAACCCTCTTCAAGTGCCTGAGCGATGGCGAAGATACGGAGGTCGGTAGGATTAGCCAGTTCCTCATCGAGGTTGTCGAACTTCGTGTGGTCGTTGCCCACGAATCCGTGCATACCCTGACCAATCATACGGAGGCCCTTCTGGATCATCTCCTCGAAAGAGCGGCCGATACTCATTATCTCACCCACAGACTTCATCGAAGAACCGATCTGACGGCTCACGCCAGCGAACTTCGTGAGGTCCCAACGGGGAATCTTACAGATCATATAGTCGAGGCTCGGAGCCACGTAGGCAGATGAAGTAGTACCCATCTCACCAATCTGATCGAGCGTGTAGCCAAGTGCGATCTTGGCAGCTACGAAGGCGAGGGGATAACCGGTGGCCTTTGAAGCCAGTGCAGAAGAACGAGAAAGACGGGCGTTGATCTCAATGATACGGTAGTCGTTGGTCTCAGCATTGAAAGCGAACTGGATGTTGCACTCACCAACGATACCCAGGTGCTTCACACACTTGATGGTGATCTCCTGCAGCATCTTGACCTGCTCCTCCTTGAGTGAGCATGTGGGAGCCACAACGATTGACTCACCCGTGTGGATACCCAGCGGATCGAAGTTCTCCATCGAGGCTACCGTGAAGCAGCGGTCGTTAGCATCGCGGATGCACTCGAACTCGATCTCCTTCCAGCCCTTCAGGCTCTCTTCAACAAGAATCTGAGGTGCGAAGGTGAAGGCCGACTCAGCCAGTTCGCGGAACTTCTTCTCGTCAGGACAGATACCTGAACCGAGACCGCCGAGGGCGTATGCAGAACGGATCATGATGGGGAAGCCGATCTCGTGGGCTGCCTTCAGCGCATCCTCCATCGACTCGACGGCATGAGATACAGGCACCTTCAGATTAACTTCGGCCAGCTTTTTAACAAAAAGGTCGCGGTCCTCAGTATTCATGATGGCCTCGACACTCGTTCCTAAAACTTCAACTCCATACTCTTTCAGCGTTCCATTCAGATATAGCTCTGTTCCGCAGTTTAATGCGGTCTGGCCTCCGAATGCCAACAGAATACCGTCTGGACGTTCTTTCTTGATGATTTCTGTAACGAAATGCGTATTTACCGGCTGGAAATACACTTTGTCTGCAATACCTTCACTGGTTTGGATGGTTGCGATGTTTGGGTTAACGAGTACGCTCTTAATACCTTCTTCGCGGAGCGCCTTTAAAGCTTGTGAACCTGAGTAGTCAAACTCTCCTGCCTGTCCGATTTTCAAGGCACCCGATCCGAGTACCAACACCTTTTTCAGTTCTTTCTTCATTTTTGGGTTGATTTTTGATATCCTTGTTCTTAAATCGCGTGCAAAGGTACAAAGTTTTTCGGAAACCACCAAAAATCAAACCAACGGATTGTGGAAAAAGAAGCGTTAAAAAAACAAATATACCGCTTGGCGCATCCAAACGGTATATTTATGCAAAGAGGGACTGTATTTCCTATACCTTATTAATAATATACAATAGTACGCGAGGTGGTCATCTCCTGACCCATCACCTGAGTCTTGCGACTAATCCAGTTGCCTTTGTCGTCGAACTTGTAATCGGTATAGACAATCTCCATGTTATCGCCCATCTTCTGAGAGGTCAGTACACCCTTGTCATCGTAGATATTGGTCATCTTGACATCATTGCCCATCATGTTCATGGTCTGACTGGCTACTCTGCCGTTCTCCCAGGTGTACTTGACGTCTATCGTCTGTCCCATAATGGACATCTTGGCTGACTGGACATAACCGTCAGCATCATAGACGGCATCAATTGCCATCTTACTCTTACCGTCTTCGGTAAAGTCGATGTTGACAGGATTGCCCATCATGTTCATGCTGATAGACTTGACGTTGCCCTTAGCATCATTGGCCTCAACGTCGTGGAACTTTGTTTGTGCCTGCATAGCGAAAGGAATAGCCAGCAAGGCAATCATCATCATAATTTTCTTCATTTTTCTGTTAGGTTTGGTTTGTAATGAATAAATCGCGACAAAGGTAGTGAATCTTTCTGAAATAACAAAGTGTTTTTCAAAAAATATTCGTACCTTTGCAAATGCTTATACGATTTGACAACGATGAACACAGAAATATTACAGCAATTGAATGAGGGACAGCGGGTTGCAGTAGAGTACTGCGATGGCGCCAGTCTTGTGATAGCTGGTGCAGGATCAGGCAAGACGCGCGTGCTGACTTATAAGATTGCGTGGCTTTTGGAGCAAGGTATGGCTCCTTGGGAGATCCTGGCGCTGACGTTTACCAATAAGGCCGCTCGCGAGATGAAGGAGCGTATAGGCCGACTGGTAGGCGAGGAGCGGGCCAGGTATCTGCAGATGGGAACCTTCCACAGCGTGTTTTCCAGAATCCTGAGGGCTGAAGCGGCGCAGATAGGCTATAACGCCAACTTTACCATCTATGACCAGACGGATGCCCGTTCGTTGGTGAAGACCATCATCAAGGAGATGAATCTGGATGACAAGGTGTATAAACCGTCGTCCGTTGCGGATCGTATCTCTATGGCCAAGAATCATCTGGTGCTGCCCCAAGCGTATGTGGAAAGTGCTTGGGCGAAGGATGATGCTACCCAGAAGCGCCCCCAGCTCTCTAATATATATATAAGGTACGCGGAGAGATGCCGTCAGGCGAATGCGATGGACTTCGACGATCTGCTAGTTCAGACGTGGGTGTTGTTCAAGAATCATGAGGATATCCGTCAGAAATACGTTGAGAAATTCCATTTTGTGCTGGTAGATGAGTATCAGGATACGAACTTTGCCCAGCAGGCGATAGTGTATCAGTTGACGAAGGAGCGTCAGATGGTATGTGTGGTGGGCGATGATGCCCAGAGCATCTATTCCTTCAGAGGTGCCAATATCGATAATATCCTGAACTTCCAAAGTCTGTATAAAAATACAAAACTCTTCAAACTGGAACAGAACTACCGCTCGACGCAGTTGATCGTTCAGGCTGCCAACTCGCTCATCAGGCGGAATGAAAGACAGATACCGAAAAACGTGTTCTCGAAGAATGAGCATGGTGAACGGCTGCAGCTGAAGCCCGCCTACAGCGACAAAGAGGAGGCGATGATCGTGTGTCAGGACATCAAACGGCTCAAGCGTGAGGATCGCTGCAACTGGAGCGATTTCGCCATTCTTTATCGTACGAACTCGCAAAGCCGATCGTTTGAGGAACAGATGAGAAAGGACAACATCCCTTATCGCATCTACGGTGGACTGAGCTTCTATCAGCGCAAGGAGATTAAGGACGTGATAGCCTATTTCCGTCTGATAGCCAATCCCGATGATGAAGAGGCGTTTAAGCGCATCATCAATTATCCAGCTCGCGGCATCGGCGACACGACGGTAGGTAAGATTATCCAGACGGCCCAGAAATACGGCGTCAGTCTATGGCAGGTCATTAAGGAACCGGTATTGTTCCCGATTGATGTCAGCAAGGGCACGATGACGAAGATTCAGGCTTTCCGTGCGTTGATAGAGGGTTGGATAGGACGCGTTTCTACGGAGGATGCCTACGTGCTGGGTCATGATATTATCATGAATTCGGGCATCAGCAAGGATATCTATTCTGGGCGTAATCCGGAGGATATTTCCCGTCAGGAGAATCTGGAGGAGTTCTTGAGCGGCATGCAGGATTTCGTGGAGAGCCGCCGTGAGGAGGATATGGGCGACCAGGTCTATCTGACTGATTTCCTGCAGGAGATTGCACTACTGACTGACCTCGACAGCGATGAGGGCGATTCCAACGATAAGGTGACGCTGATGACGATTCACTCGGCAAAGGGACTGGAATTTCCGACGGTCTTTGTCGTGGGTCTGGAGGAGAATATCTTCCCGAGTCCGATGTGTACCAATTCGATGCGTGAACTCGAGGAAGAACGCCGACTGCTCTATGTGGCCATTACCAGAGCCGAGAAGCATTGCATCCTGACCTGTGCCCAGAACCGTTTCCGTTATGGAAGGATGGAGTATGATACGCCTTCCAGATTCATACGTGATATTGACCCGGAATTGCTGGATGTGAAATCCCAAGTAGGAGGGGGCGGCAGTTCGTTTGGCTCCAGTAGTTCATACGGCTCAAGTAGCCGGAAGTCTGAATGGATGCAGAATCCCCGACCTGTAGCCACGCAGTTCAAAGCTGATCCCAAGCCGCGAATCGTTGCACCGAGACAACCAGAGAAACCGGTAGATCCCTTTGGACCTAATTTCAAACGCGTGCATCAGGCTGTGGCGCCTCGTCCTATGGCATCAGCCCCCAGTTCCGGTGATCTGCGTGAGGGATGCAAGATAGAGCATCAGCGTTTTGGCATCGGTACCGTGACCAAGATCGAGGGTACGGGAGAGAATACCAAGGCTACTGTTGAATTCCAGAATACAGGCATGAAGCAACTGCTGTTGAAATTCGCCAAGTTCAAGATTATTGGATGATAAAGATTAGAGCGACTCGTCATCGGGTCGCTCTATTTCTCTCTTACCTGCCTTGGGCAGATGTTTCTTCTTTCGGATCCAGGCCGCCTTACGGGCCTCGTAATCCTCATGATGTTTCTCCAGGAATCCGTCAGCCATATCACTACTGATCTACAAATCGGGCATATACCACCTTTACCTCTATGGGGGAGTTCTCTCCACCAACAAGCTGGGTAGTCGACAACTCTATCTGGTTGGTCACCGACGAGACGACTGTTGAGTTCGTCGTTGTAGTAGAGGTTGCCGTGACGGGAACCAGAAGTACCTTATTCCAGTTAGGATGATACGAGCACCAGTCCGGATCAACCAGACAGCCCGCGAATTTGCTGGTAGCCATTTTTGAGACAACGCTGCTGATATTGCTGAAGGTGTAGCAATTCGACAACAATGTAGCAGCATAGGATGCCTTATTGTCATAATTTCTCTTTTTCTCGAAGAAGGTGTATAAACTGTCCTTCGGTATCATCAACAGCGTCGAAGGGCACTTCAACAGATAATCATTGTCGGTGACGGAACTGTTGAGACGGTTGAAACTGATGCTGACGGACAACAGCGAGTCGTTAGGGTGCAAGTCCTTAATGTCGTCAATGGGCAATGTCACCTCCGTAAAGATACCTGCCGGCGATTTGATATAGGTACACGTAGGATCTTCGATGAGTTTGTTCAGACTCTCTTTATCGTTCGTCAACTTGGTCGTTTTCAGTACTTCCTTGGTTGATGACATGATCATCATGCTTTTGTAATCCTTGCTGTCGTCCTTGAGATGATACTTATAAGAGAATCGCAATTCTATATTCTTGAACATCGCCATCACACCAAGTCCGTCAACCATCTGGAAGAAGAATCCCGGACAGATGTTGTTGACAAACGAATAGGAATTCTTGAAATACTCTGGGTGCTCATAATAGTTATACAGGATATAATTGCCATAGTTTGAGTAAGTCTTGCCGTTTTTATCAGTATAGGCCTGATTCAGCGGAATACGTACTTTTTCTACATAACTCGTGAGGTTTCTGACACTGTCCTTGTAAGTGAGGTTGTTCAGCGTAAAGGAGATGCTCTTCTTCAGTCCGTCAGTCCTGATATAACCCTCTGCCACCGGATCATAATTGCTGTAATAGGTCTTGGTCTCGCTCATAGGCTTGCTCATCTCCAGAAGATTGATTTTGACGGGAGTCAGCGTATCACCATAGCACTTTGACTCATCGAAATAGAGCCAGATCTCACAGGTGTCGACATTGATGCTGTCACCTGGCTTCATCACAAGCTTGTTCTTATCAGGCAGCGGGTAGTTCTCCAGCATGTTGAACTGGGTCATAAATTCACTCTTGACGTATGAATTCGTCTCGGGGTCTTTCACGATACCGATATAACTGTCGAAGTCGCGGACATAAACGGAATCAGCAGCTACCGATCTGGAATAGGCCTTGAAGATGTCGGCTTCCAAATCCAACAAGTCAGACTCAAATGTAAGCGAGGTTCCAATCGTGCCTGTATCTTCGCTGCAAGACAATATCGCCATTGCGGAAATTGCAATCGCTGTTACTAACTTTAGTTTCATGGATGTTATTACTTATTTTTAATCTTCTTCTACTTCAGGTTCATCGGGATAGATCTGATCGTAGAAAGCCTCATATTCATCTGCGAAATCCTCATGATAGCCAAGTACCGGAATATTCTTTCCCTTGGCATAGTTAAGGAGTTCTTCGTTGACAACCTTATCTGCCTGAACAATACCGTCGCTATAGTCGATGGCCAGCTTGCCGAGCTCGATGAAATCGAAGTTGTCGTTATAGCCTTTCAACAATTCTTCGCGAGCCTCACGGAATTCCAGACATTTCTTGAAATTATCACCGAGATCTTTGTTCAGGTTCTGAGTGAACAAGGATGACACCACCTTCGTATCGGCAAAGGAAGGCTCATCATGATAGGCTGTCTTGACATAGAGCGGTACGACAGCGCTCATCCAACCCTGACAGTGGATGATGTCGGGTACCCATCTCAGTTTCTTCACGGTCTCCAATACACCGCGTGCAAAGAAAATGGCTCTTTCTCCGTTGTCGGGATAATCTTCTCCCTGTTCATCTTTCTCCATCAGACGCCTGCCGAAATAGTCATCATTGTCGATGAAATAAACCTGTACTCTAGCTGACTGGATGGATGCGACCTTGATGATCAGCGGGTGATCCGTATCATTGATGATGAGGTTCATTCCTGAAAGACGGATAACTTCATGAAGCTGTCCACGACGTTCATTGATAGTGCCCCATTTCGGCATGAAAGTACGAATTTCATGATTTCGTTCCTGCATTGCCTGCGGAAGGTCTTTGCCCATGAGCGACAAATTATTGTCAGGGACATAAGGAGAGATCTCCTGATTGATGAACAAGATTTTTTTCTTCGCCATTTTTCTAAAATTTCAGCGCAAAGATACAAATAAATTTGCACAAACACGACAAAATGAGTCGGATTTTAGGAAAAATAGACATTTTATGCGGTCTTTTTATGTTTCTTTTTCAACTTTTACTATGTAAAGAGTGTAAAAATGTCACTATACGTATTTCTGGATGAGTGCAATGAATCGCATGCCGTATTTCTGTTTCTTGTGTTCACCAATGCCCGAAATGTTACCAAACTGGTCTAGAGTGGTAGGCTTGATCGTAGCCAGAGAATGGAGCACCTTGTCGCTGAAGACTATATAAGGTGGGAATCCTTCCTCGTTGGCACACGTCAGTCGGAGCGAACGGAGGGCCTCGAAAAGCTTCGGGTCTTCGACGCCAGTCGTAGGCGGTAGCCCGGGAATGGTAATAGTGGGTATCTCGAGTCGCAGCTTCGGCTTCTTCTTGGGCACTTCGTGGGTGCTGTGGTCGATTACGCAGAGTTGGGCATTCTTCCTGCCGTAAAGCACATCCTTGCCGATATCGGTGATGATGACCTTGTTCCCGTCGTTGTAGGCAATCTCGATAAATCCCATCTGGAGCATCTGCAACAGGTAGTCCTGCCAGTCGTTGGTGGAGATGTCTTTACCGACACCGAAGGTCTTTAGCGTGTCAAATCCTCTTTTGACGACAGTCGGCGACTTCATGCCTTTCAGGATCTCGATGACCGTTGACACACGGATGGATTCTTCCGCACGTTTCACGGCGCTTAAGGCCATCTGTACATAACGGGTACCGTCGAAGCGTTGGGGTGGGTTGTCGCATACGTCGCAGTTGCCGCAATCGTGATCGGTCTGCTCGCTGAAATAGTTGAGGAGTATCCTACGTCGACAGACGCTGGATTCGGCATATTCCTGCATTCTCTTCAACTTGTCCATATTGATGTCCTGCTGGCCGCTTTGCTTGGCAAACTCGGTCAATTGGACAATATCGGCCAAAGAATAGAATAAGACGGTATCCGCAGGTGCACCGTCTCTGCCGGCACGGCCGATCTCCTGATAGAAACTCTCGATGCTTTTGGGCATATTGAAATGGATTACCCAACGGACATTACTTTTATCGATGCCCATACCGAAGGCGATGGTCGCGCAGACCACTTGTATCTGGTCGTTCTTGAAGAGCTCTTGTGTCAGATCCCGTTCCGCTGTCGACAGTCCGGCATGATAGGGGGCAGCGTTGACGCCTCTCTTCCTCAAGTCGGTAGCCACCTTTTCTGTGGTCTTACGGCTCAGGCAGTAGATAATGCCAGAATCCATCGGTCTGGCTTTGATGAAATTCAGGATGAAGTTCATCTTTTCAGCAGACTTATAACCTCTTTTGACAGAGAGACTTAGGTTCGGTCGGTCAAAGCTAGAGATGAACTCTTTGACATGCTTGAGTCTCAGTTGTTCGACAATGTCCTGACGCGTGATTTTATCAGCTGTAGCCGTCAGCGCCATCATGGGTACATCGGGAAAACGGTCGCGTAAAGTTCCAAGCTGGGTGTACTCTGGTCTGAAATCATGCCCCCACTGACTGATGCAATGGGCCTCGTCAACGGCAAAGAGGGAGATTTTGATATGACTGAACAGGTAGTCAAGCTCTGCCAGGAGCTTTTCGGGAGACACATAGAGGATCTTGACGGCGCCAGACAGGCATTTCCGCCTGATAAGCAGGTCGGCAGTACTGTCGTTGCCGCTGTTCAGGGCTTCGGCATCAATGCCATTGGAACGAAGGGCCTCCACCTGGTCTTTCATCAGACTGATCAACGGGGATATGACCACAACCGTACCTGGCATCGTCAGTGCCGGAATCTGATAGCAGATGCTTTTTCCACCACCTGTCGGCATCAGTACCAACGCATCGTTTCCTGCCATCACATGACGGATAATCGCTTCCTGGTTTTGTCTAAAGGATTCGTATCCAAAATAGCTCTTCAGAGCCTCAAATATGTCCATAAAATTGAAAATTTGCACAAAGTTAGTCATTTTTTTTAAAAAAACATTTAAAAAGTATTGTTTATTTGATTTTTTTTTGTATATTTGCGCATTAATCAACTAATCAGTGTTGAAAAATGGGTAAATATAACATCACAGAAAAGAAGGAAAAAGAGGCTGCTTACCGAAGCTTGGTAAGCCCTAGGATGATGGACGAAATGCAGGAAAAGATTATGAACATCATCGTGATGCAGAAGAAGTATCGTGACAAGGACTATTCCGCTAAAAAGCTGGCAGAAGACCTTGGTACTAACACACGCTACATCTCTGCTGTTGTAAATGTGCGTTTTCACATGAATTACACGTCGTTTGTAAACAAATACAGAATCGACGAGGCTATGACGATTCTTGTGGACAAGCGCTATCAGAATCTCCGCATGGAAGAGGTGAGCGACATGGTTGGCTTTGCCAATCGCCAGTCTTTCTATGCGTCATTTTACCGTGTAGTAGGAGTAACACCTCGTGATTATCGGCTGCAGCACCTGAAACAGCATCCCGCCATGAGGGCTAAGCGCGGAAAGAAGGAGCAGTAATCAGGAGGAACTGCTAACGTGGATTTTTGTTATCAAGATGAGCGATTTGCTGATTTGCAGTTGCTCAGGTATCGGTTGAACGGCTTTGACAAGTTGTCCTTGAATCAGAAGGTGCTCATTTACTACTTGTCAAAAGCCACTTTATTTGGCAGGGATATCACCTTCGACCAGTTCGGCAAGTATAATCTCCGCATCCGCAAGATGCTGGAGGTTATTTATTGTGACCAAACCATTCCCCGGGACTCCGATGAATTCAAGGCTTTCGAGGTCTATCTGAAGCGGATGTGGTTCTCCAGCGGCATTTATCATCATTATGGTTGTGAGAAGTTCAAGCCGGCATTCTCGTCAGCATGGCTCCGTCAGCAGTTGGAGCAGGTCGCTGCCGTTAAGCTGCCGTTACGTGAAGGGGAGACCGTCGGTCAGCTCTGCGAGGAACTGTTTCCCGTAATCTTCGATGAAACGGTACTTCCGAAGCGGGTCAATAAGGCTGATGGCGAGGATCTGTTGCTGACTTCTGCCTGCCATTTCTACGACGGCGTGACTCAAGAAGAGGCTGAGACTTTCTATAACCAGCTGAAGCAGGAGAATGCGGATTCCCCGACGCCCGTATCCTATGGCTTGAATTCTACACTTGTCAAGGAAGACGGAGAGGTTCGCGAACAGGTGTGGTCGGCTAACGGCAAATACGCCAATGCTATCCGGCATATTATATATTGGTTGGAGAAAGCCGCAACAGTAGCGGAGAACGATCAGCAGAAAAAGGTTATCAGACTGTTGATAAACTATTATGAATCAGGTGATTTACAGATATTCAATAAATATTGTATTGAATGGCTTCAGGAGCATGATTCCGCGATAGATTTCATCAATGGTTTTATCGAAGTGTATGGCGATCCGCTTGGGCTGAAGGGCTCATGGGAAGGACTGGTGGAATACATCGATGAAGAGGCGACGAAACGTACCCAGACCATCAGCCGCAATGCCCAGTGGTTTGAGGATCACTCACCCGTCGATGCCCGTTTCCGCAAACCGGTGGTGAAGGGTGTCTCGGCCAATGTCATCTGTGCTGCGATGCTGGGTGGCGACGAGTATCCTTCTACGGCCATCGGCATCAATCTGCCTAATGCCGACTGGATTCGTGCCCAGTATGGCTCAAAGAGTATCACGATCAGCAATATCACCGATGCTTACAACAAGGCTTCTCATGGCAATGGCTTCAAGGAAGAGTTCGTCATCGATAAGGAAACGCTCGGTCTCATCGAGAAATACGGCGATATCTGCGACGATTTGCATACCGATCTGCATGAATGCCTCGGACATGGCAGCGGACAGCTGCTGCCTGGCGTTGACCCTGATGCGCTGAAAGCCTATGGGAATACGATAGAAGAGGCGAGGGCTGATCTGTTCGGTCTCTACTATATTGCTGACCAGAAACTGCAGGAGTTGGGACTCGTGCCTGATGGCGAAGCCTATAAGTCGCAGTACTATTCATATATGATGAACGGTCTGATGACGCAGTTGATCCGAATCACCCCAGGCAATCAGATTGAAGAAGCCCACATGCGTAACAGAGCCTTGATAGCCCATTGGTGTATGGCACATGGCAATGCCGTCAGACTGGTGAAGCGTGAAGGCAAAACCTTCGTTGAAATCACGGATTATCAGGAATTGCGCTCATTGATTGCCCGTCTGTTGGCTGAGGTGCAGCGCATCAAGAGTGAAGGTGATTTCGAGGCAGCCCGTCAGTTGGTGGAGCGATATGCCGTGAAGGTCGATGCCGAACTTCATGCCGAAGTGCTGGAACGTTATCGTCATCTGAACCTTGCTCCTTACAAAGGATTTATCAATCCGATGATGCTACCCGTCTATGATCACAACGGTGAAATCTGTGATATCCAGCTGAATTATTCGGAGAGTTATGCCCATCAGATGCTTCGCTATAGTTCAGAGTACGCCACCTTAATATAATAATATGGGGATCGATCAGCAGGTAAAGGATATCAAACAGTCGTTCCGTCAGATGATGGATGGATCGGTAGCCCAGTCGATGCGCAACAAAGGTGTTGACTACAAGCTTAATTGGGGTGCCACCTTGCCTCGACTGCAGGAAAAAGCCCGTGAAATCGGCAAGAATTACGATCTGGCCATTGCGCTTTGGAAGGAGAATGTCCGTGAATGCAAGATTCTGGCCACGATGATCATGCCTGCCAACGTGGTGCTGCCGGAGGTCATTGATATCTGGATGGAACAAATGCCGACACAGGAGATTGCTGAACAGGCTGCTTTTAACCTGTTCCAGCATCTCCCGTACGCTGCTGACAAGGCCTATACATGGATGGCCTCAGATAAGGAACTCTACCAACTTTGCGGGTTCCATATTATCAGCCGTCTGTTTATGAATGGCCAGTCGCCTAACGAACGGGGAATCAACGAGTTCATCGATCAGGCACTGGCAGCCTTACAGGGCACAAGCCTTTCCGTGAAGAAAGCGGCGATGTCAAGTATTCAGCGTTTTGCCGAATTGGGGTTGGTTTATGAGCGTATTGCCAAAAGCGCATTAAAACAGGCTAATTTAGAAATTTTATAAATTAACTTTCTTTCGTCTCAACGAAAATGCGTACCTTTGTGCGGTTTTCTGAATTTTTCGGATGAAGGAGAGTAAAATAGCGGCCGTAGAGCGGATTCTGGATAACTATCTTGAGATGAATAATCATCGCAAGACGCCCGAACGCTACGCCATTCTCAAGGCTATTTATAGTATCAACGGACATTTCACGTTAGAGGAACTCAACGAGAGGCTTGCCTCTGAACAGAAGTTCCCCGTCAGCAGGGCGACATTATATAATACCTTGAATCTCTTTCTGTCATTAAGACTGGTTACCCGGCACCGTTTTCAGGGAAGTACGAAATACGAAGCATGTTATGACAAGAAGAGCCATTGCCATCAGATCTGTACGATATGTGGCAAGGTGACGGAAGTCAGATCTCCAGACATTATCATGGCGGTAGAGAATATGCATCTGAAGCGATTCCGAAAGGACGGGTTTGCCCTCTATGTCTATGGGATATGCAGCAACTGCCAGTCTCAGATGACGAAAGTAAAGAAACTGGATAAACAGGATAAGCAGCAAAGTAAGACTAAATAAATAATTATTATGAACAAAGGAAAAGTTGACGTCCTGCTCGGATTGCAGTGGGGTGATGAAGGAAAAGGTAAGGTGGTCGATGTGCTGACCCCGAAGTACGATGTGATTGCACGTTTCCAGGGTGGCCCTAATGCCGGCCATACGCTGGAGTTCGAAGGTCAGAAGTATGTGCTGCGCTCTATTCCCTCTGGTATCTTCCAGGGTGGCAAGGTGAATATCATCGGTAATGGTGTGGTGCTGGCTCCCGATCTCTTCATGGACGAGGCAAAGGCACTCGAGGCAAGCGGCCATGATCTCCATTCTCGTCTCCATATCTCCAAGAAGGCTCATCTCATCATGCCTACTCACCGGGTGCTCGATGCTGCCTATGAGGCTCAGAAGGGTAAGGATAAAGTGGGTACTACCGGTAAGGGCATTGGTCCGACTTATACCGACAAGGTAAGCCGTAACGGTCTGAGAGTAGGTGATATACTCGAAAACTTTGAAGTAAAATATGCCAAGGCCAAGGCGCGTCATGAGGCTATTCTGAAGTCGCTCAACTTCGACTACGACATCACGGAGGTCGAGAAGAAGTGGCTGGAGGGTGTCGAATACCTGCGCCAGTTCCCCATCGTGGATTCAGAACATGAGATCAACAACATCCTGAAGAGCGGCAAGAGCGTGCTTTGCGAGGGTGCTCAGGGTACGATGCTCGATGTCGACTTCGGCAGCTATCCCTTCGTCACCTCTTCGAATACCATCTGTGCCGGTGCTTGCACGGGTCTTGGCATCGGTCCTAATAAGATCGGCGATGTCTTCGGTATCATGAAGGCTTACTGCACCCGTGTCGGCGCAGGTCCTTTCCCCACGGAACTCTTCGATGAAACGGGCAAGACCATCCGCGACCTGGGTCATGAGTATGGAGCAGTCACGGGCCGTGAGCGCCGTTGTGGCTGGATCGATCTCGTAGCCCTGAAGTATTCGATCATGGTGAACGGTGTCACCCAGCTGATCATGATGAAGAGCGATGTGCTCGACGGATTCGATACCATCAAGGCTTGCGTTGCCTACAAGCAAAACGGCGTTGAAATCGACTATTTCCCCTATAATATAGAAGAAGGTATAGAGCCCGTGTATAAGGAACTGCCTGGTTGGAAGACGGATATGACGAAGTTTACCTCCGAGGATCAGTTCCCGAAGGAGTTCAGCGATTACATCGCCTTCCTGGAGAAAGAGCTCGAGACACCTATTAAGATTATCTCCATCGGTCCGGATAGAGATCAAACGATAGTCCGTAAATAAATAATAGACACGGATTACACGGATCAAAGAAAAAACAATATGGCACAGAAACCTAGTATACCAAAAGGAACGCGCGACTTCTCTCCGATGGAGATGGCCAAGCGCAACTATATCTTCGACACCATCAAGCAGGTGTACCAGCTCTATGGCTTCCAGCAGATTGAGACACCTGCGATGGAAACCCTCGGCACATTGATGGGCAAGTATGGCGAGGAGGGTGACAAACTGCTCTTCAAGGTTCTCAATAGTGGTGATTACCTCACGAAAGTCTCTGATGAGGAACTGCAGGAGCGAAATGCCCTGCATCTGGCAGCAAAACTTTGTGAAAAGGGTCTCCGCTATGACCTGACGGTGCCTTTTGCCCGCTACGTGGTGATGCATCGCGAGGAACTCCAACTGCCCTTCAAGCGTTATCAAATGCAGCCCGTCTGGCGTGCTGACCGTCCTCAGAAGGGCCGTTATCGTGAGTTCTGGCAGTTCGACGGTGACATCGTTGGCTCTGACTCCTTGCTCAACGAGGTAGAGCTGATGCAGATCGTAGATACCGTATTCACCCGCTTTGGCGTTCGAGTACAGATTAAGATCAACAACCGTAAGATTCTGACGGGAATTGCCGAAGTCATCGGGGCTGCCGATAAGATTGTCGATATCACCGTAGCCATAGACAAGCTCGATAAGATCGGACTTGAGAATGTCAATCAGGAACTGCGTGAGGACGGTCTTACGGAGGAACAGATCGAGAAGCTGCAGCCCATCATCTCCCTGGAGGGCACCAACGACGAGAAACTCGATACCATCGCTCAGGTACTCGCTGCCAGCGAGACTGGCCTGAAGGGAGTGGAGGAGAGCCGTTTCATCCTCAACACCCTGAAGACGCTTGGCCTGAAGAACGAAATCCAGCTCGACCTCACGTTGGCACGTGGCCTCAACTACTATACTGGCGCCATCTTCGAGGTGAAGGCGCTCGATGTGCAGATCGGCTCTATCACAGGCGGTGGCCGCTACGACAATCTGACGGGCATCTTCGGTATGCCTGGCATCTCTGGCGTGGGCATCTCCTTCGGTGTCGACCGTATCTTCGATGTGCTCAATGCCCTCGACAGCTATCCGAAGGATGCCGTCAATGGTACCCAACTGCTCTTCATCAACTTCGGCGAGAAGGAGACGACCTACTGTCTGCCCGCTGTGGCTAAGGCCCGTGAGGCTGGTATCCGCACGGAGATTTTCCCCGATTCATCGAAGATGAAGAAGCAGATGTCGTATGCCAATGCCAAGCAGATACCGTTTGTTGCCTTGGCCGGTGAGAACGAGATGGCAGAGGGTAAGCTGACGTTAAAGAATATGTTGACTGGCGAACAGCAACTCGTTACTATAGAAGAACTTATAACTGTCGTGAACAAATGAGAAAGTACATTATCCTTTCCGTTATAGCTGCTTTGGTGCTTGTCTTCTCCGCCGCAGTAGAAGACAAGACCACCACCATATTTATTATTGGTGATTCCACTGCTGCGAAGAAAGATCTTTCAACTGGCTCTCCTGAGCGAGGCTGGGGAATGGCGCTGCAATGCTATTTCGACTCTGCTTATATCAGGGTGGATAATCATGCGGTCAACGGACGTTCTTCGAAGAGTTTTATCGACGAAGGCCGATGGGACAAGGTGCTCTCTGCGATGAAACCGGGCGATTATGTCATCATCCAGTTCGGCCATAACGACGAAAAGCCGGCTGTTGAACGCCATACCGATCCGGGGTCTACCTTTGATTATAATCTGGCAAAGTTCGTTCGGGAAACGCGTGAACGGGGTGGGATTCCCATTCTCATGAATCCCGTCGTTCGCCGCAACTTTGCCCAGAAGCCCCTCAAGAACGATGACGACGAGAAACTGCGCAACACCACCTTTGCCGATGGTTCGAAGCTGGTGGAGGGCGATTCGCTCATCGATACCCATGGACTCTATAAGGTAGCCCCCAGAGACGTGGCCCGTCGGATGAACTGCCATTTCATCGATGCCAACCAGATAACGCACGACCTGGAGCAGTCGTTGGGCGTCGAGGGTTCCAAGAAGCTCCACATGTGGTACAAGCCTGGCGAGGAGCCGAGTCTGCCTCAGGGTCGTCAGGACAATACACATTATAATATATATGGTGCTCAGGTCGTTGCCAAGCTGCTCGCTGAAGCGCTGATAGAGGAAATCCCCGTTCTAAGCAAATATTACGTCGATGGAAAGCATTGAACCAATCAAGAAACCTAGCGGATGCCTCAAGGCATCAGGGCGTTTCGGCTGCTTTATGGCCATTTGTAGCTTGCTGATTATCGTTTTCTGTATCTGGATGACCATCTCATCAGAGGAACACATGAACGAACTGCGCGATGAATACGCAGCTTCCAGCCAGGAATATGAAGATGCTCTGGCTGCCTACAATGCCGATTCTGCCCATCTGAACGCAGAGTTCAATCGTATTTCTGCCCGGATTGACGAGGCTAACGCAAAGGGTGACTCGGTGCTGGCCGCCCAGTTGAGCGACAGTCTGTCACTCTATGCGGAGCCCGAGTGGAATCCGCGTGGTGCCATCGGCGTCAACATCGGCGCTGCTTTCCTCGTCTTCTTTGCCGTCTGCGCCCTTGTTCCGCTCACGGTTGGCATCATTCTTTACCTCGTCTACCGCTATCGCAAGCGCCAGTATCAGCGCTCCACGATGTTGTAGACCGTCATCTTCGAATTACGTTTGCTTTCAAATCCAAACTGCTGATTACTAAGCGCTAAGCCAAGTTTGATAAAGCTTGTCTTTGGGTCGAAATTGGACTACCATTTACATTACGACAAACCCATGCTTATATTACGACAAACAGCCAGTTACCCGTAAGCAAACTGCTAAATTCTCTAGAGCGATTTTATAATCGCATACCGCCAAACATCCATTGACCGTCTGTTTAATGGTATCATATTTGGATGAAGCATCTAAACTTTTTCATATAAAAATGTGATTATTCGGAAAACTATTTGTATCTTTGCAACATAGAATTATTGATATTACACTAACATATTACATTTTAATATGAAGAAAATGAACCATTGGGTGCTGGCCGCCACCCTCGTAAGCGGCTTGAGTTTGACAGGGATATCCTGTTCTAATGAAGACAACGGTGTCACCCCATCCGAGAGTGGACAGTTGCTCGAAGTGTATGGTGTGCAGGGCAGTCAGGGCAAGGCCCGTCTGACAGTCAACGGAAAGGTACTGTTCAACGACGTTGAAGTATGGGTCGGCAAGAATGGTCTTGGCAAGACGGGCGAGGGAGATGCCAAGACTCCTGTCGGCACACTCCGTCCGCTGAGTGCCTTTGGCATTAAACCCAATCCTGGCACCACCATGCCCTACATTGATGTGAAGCCTACCACCTATGCTTGTGACGATGATTGTGAGTATTACAACAAGATCATCGACACCGAGGAAGTCGGCCACAAGTGTGGCGGCGAGGAGATGTATTCCTACCAACCGCAGTACAACTACGGTATCGCCACCGACTTCAACAAGGAATGCATCTATCCTAAAGGCAGCGCCATCTTTATCCACGTGAAGGGTACCAAGGGCTATACCGGCGGTTGCATCGCCTTCGACGAGGAGCAGATGATTGATATCCTGAAGAACTGCGACATGTCGTTAGTCATCACCGTGAAGGAATAGAATTATAGAATATGAATCGTGGGGACAAGTGTTGATTTTCAAAGAATCAATCACCTGGCCCCACGATTCATTTGTATGCACGATGAACTTTACTTCTTGATCAGCGAGGCGACCCAGAGGATGGCTACGGCGCCGATGATGGCTGTGCCGAGTTGGCCAAGAACGCCTCCCCAAGTAATGCCCAGCTGATTGAACAGCCAGCCGCCGACGAGACCGCCAAAGAGGCCAAGCACCAGATTCATAATCAGGCCGAAACCGCCACCTTTCATCAACTTGCCAGCACAGAAACCTGCCAGACATCCAAGAATAATTGATCCGATAATACCCATAATAGTCTAATTTTAATGATTAATCGGCTGCAAAAGTACACATTATTATCGAAAGTTCAAAGAAATAAGATGAATTTATTTGGAAATGTCGGTAGTTTTTATTACCTTTGCCAATGATAATTCAAAACCTAAAGACCAACAAAGCGAACTTATGAAGCATTTCACCTTATTAATATTATTAGCGGCCACGATGGCTGGGGCGGCAAGGGCTGATAATGGACTGAAGCCGAGGCTCGTGGTGTGTACGGATATCGCACCGGCTGATGTGGAACCTGACGATATGGAGTCGATGGTGAGGCTGATGGCTTATGCTGACTGTTTTGAGGTCGAGGCGCTGATTACATCGGTGGGATGGAACTGCGACCCTTATCCGACGGAGTGGGCGGAGTATCTGCTGCGTGTGATTGAGGCCTATCGGAAGGATGTCAATAACCTGATGAAACGTTCTGCACAGCAGGGATTCTTGCCGATGGAACAGGAGAATGGCAGTCAGAAGATGGGCTATTGGCCCAGTGCTGACTATCTGAAAAGTCGGGCTGTGATGGGCAGTCAGCGTGGCGGCATCAAGGCGATCGGTGAAGACAATGACTCACCAGGCAGCAATCTGCTAATCCGATTGGCTGACGAGCAGGATGATCGTCCGATCTACGTGGCAGCATGGGGTGGGGCGAATACCTTGGCTCAGGCTATCTGGCGCGTCAAACAGACGAGAACGGCTGAGGAACTGAAGAAGTTCGTCAGTAAGTTCCGCATCTATACGATTACGGATCAGGATATGCAGTATAATATGCGAATGGATCGTGCTTACAGTTCTCATCAATGGCTGCGGAAGTTGTTTAAGAACGATCTGCAGTTCATTTGGGATGAAGGTACCTGGCAGGAACAGTGTGAACTGGGAAAGCAACATTGGCCGCAGCATGCCAGCTACATTCAGGGCAAAGGTGCGCTGGGCAAGGAATATCCTGACTATAAGTGGGGCGTGGAAGGCGACACCCCAAGTTTTCTGTATGTGATGCCAAATGGTCTGAATGATCCCGAAGACCCTTATCAGGCCAGTTGGGCCGGCTATCACGAACGTGGACTTTGTCCCGATTCGCTGACGACGGCCTGGACTAGTTGGGAAGATCCTGTCCGCAGCATCAGCATCGGCTATAAGAAACGCTTCTATCCTGACGAACTGAACGATTTCATCGCCCGAATGGAGTGGGCTGCAGAGGGACAGGGAAATCGGAACCCCCAGATTGTCATCAATGGAGATGCCAATAGTCCTACACCTATTTATATTATAGAAGAAGCTGGACAGACCATCAGACTCGATGCTTCAAAGAGCATAGATCCTGATGGCGACGGTCTGACATTCCTCTGGTGGCTACAGCCTGAGATTGGCAAGGGAAGACTGCAGATCGCCACACCAACGATGCCATTGACGACGGTTACGATTCCCAAGGAATCTCAGGGACAGACGTTCCATCTGATCTGTGAGGTTCACGATAGCGGTCCCCATCATCTTGTGGCTTATCGTAGGGTTATCATCCGAGTAAATCCTAAAAACATATATTTAACTAATAATTAGAGGCTTATGAAAGTAGGAATCCCAAAAGAAATCAAGAACAATGAGAACCGTGTGGGTATGACCCCAGCGGGAGTGGCTGAGTTGGCCCGTCGTGGACATGAAGTAAGTGTGCAGCATACGGCTGGCGAAGGCAGTGGTTTTTCCGATGACGACTATGTGGCAGCGGGAGCTCGTATCCTGCCTTCGATGGAGGCCGTCTATCGGGAGTGCGACATGATTGTGAAGGTGAAGGAGCCAATCGAACCTGAGTATGAGCTGGTGAGAAAGGGACAGTTGCTCTTTACCTATTTCCATTTTGCTTGCGAGAAGGAGCTGACTGACGCCATGCTGAAGAGCGGAGCCGTCTGTCTGGCCTACGAAACGGTACAGTTGCCAAACGGGTCGCTGCCGTTATTGCAGCCGATGAGTGAGGTCGCCGGTAGAATGGCCACATTGAATGGAGCCTATTATCTGCAGAAGACGAAAGGCGGCAAGGGCAAGCTGATCAGCGGTGTGCCTGGCGTGAGTCCTGCGAAGGTGCTGGTGCTTGGCGGTGGAGTGGTAGGCGAGGCAGCTGCGATGATGGCAGCCGGTCTTGGGGCCGACGTGACTATCGCGGATATCTCTCTGCCCAGACTGCGACAGCTCGACATCGAGACACCAGCCAATGTACATACCCTCTATTCGTCGGAGCATAATATCCGCAAAATGCTGCCAACGGTAGACATCGTCGTTGGTAGTGTGCTGGTTCCCGGTGACAAGACGCCGCATCTGATTACGAAGGAGATGCTGAAACTGATGGAGCCTGGTACGGTTCTTGTGGATGTGGCCATCGACCAGGGAGGCTGTTTCGAGACCTCAAGACCCACGACCCACAGCGATCCCGTATATATCGAGGACGGCATCGTTCATTATTGTGTGGCAAATATCCCTGGTGCTGTACCCAACACCTCGACCTTGGCCCTGACCAATGCCACCCTGCGCTATGCTCTGGCGTTGGCCGACAAGGGTTGGCAGAAGGCCTGCAAGGATGATGCTGCTCTGGCCAAGGGACTGAACATCGTAGAGGGTAAGGTGGTGTTCAAGGCAGTAGCCGATGTATTCGGTCTGCCCTATGAACCGCTGGCTCTATAAAGTTTAGACATTGTATAAATTGAAATGAAATCTGCAAAATGTTTGTGGATTTCATTTTTTCTTCGTATATTTGCAGACGAGATTTAAGAATCACATTATTAATAACTAAAAAAGACAAATACAATTATGAAGAAAAAGTTCATTTGCGCCGTTTGTGGATATATCTATGAAGGCGATGCAGCTCCCGAGAAGTGCCCAATCTGTAAGGCTCCAGCTTCTAAGTTCTCTGAATTGAAGGACGAGGGTGAGACCACTTATGCTACTGTTCATCGTATTGGTGACGGTAAGCCCGAGGGTGTCAGCCAGGAGATGATTGACGACCTGCGCAACCACTTCAATGGTGAGTGTGGCGAGGTAGGAATGTATCTGGCCATGAGTCGTCAGGCTGATCGTGAGGGCTATCCCGAGATTGCCGAGGCTTTCAAGCGCTATGCTTTCGAAGAGGCTGAGCATGCTTCTAAGTTTGCTGAATTGCTGGGTGAGTGCGTTTGGGATACGAAGACCAATCTGGAGAAGCGCGCTGCTGCCGAGGCTGGTGCTTGCGAGGACAAGTTCCGCATTGCCAAGAACGCCAAGGCTGCCGGTTTCGATGCTATTCACGACACCGTTCACGAGATGGCAAAGGACGAAGCACGTCATGGTGCAGGCTTCGCCGGACTGCTGAAGAGATACTTTGGCAAGTAATTACACAATAAATCATCAAATTATCCGTTTTATCTATACGATGAAACGGATTTTTTATTTGTTATTAGTACTACTTTGGGTAGCTTGCGAGAACGATGATTCTTTCTCGACGAGTACAGGTTTGCGCCTGTCTTTCTCAGTTGACACCTTACAGATGGATACGATTTTCAGTCGTATCCCATCGTCAACGTATGCTTTCTGGGTTCATAACCATAATGACGATGGAATCAGGATTTCTACGGTGAAACTGAAGAGGGGCAACCAGTCAGGCTATCGCGTAAACGTCGATGGCGTGTATCTTGACAACTCCAACGGCTCTCAGACGAACAATGTGGAGATTCGCAGAAAAGACAGTCTGTTGGTGTTTGTAGAACTGACTGCACCTGAGACGCGTCAGAAGGAACCGCTGCTGGTGGAAGACGACCTGCTGTTTGCACTGGAGAGTGGGGCAGAGCAGAAAGTTTGTCTTCGGGCCTGGGCCTGGGATGCCCAAAGGCTCTATGATATGCAGATAAAGAAGGATACGGTGATAGAGACAGGTGTGCCGTTGATTGTTTATGGAACCCTGCAGGTCGACAAAGGTGTGAAACTGACCATCAAGAATACGGATCTCTATTTCCACGATGGTGCCGGAATGAACGTAGACGGACAGTTGGAAACGGATCATGTAACGATGCGAGGGGATCGGCTTGACGATATGTTTGACTATCTGCCCTATGATCGCGTCAGCAATCAATGGGAGGGCGTGAGATTCTCCGGAAGTTCGACTAGTAATGTATTGAAATATACAGAGATACGGAATGCTGATGAAGCATTGGTTTGTGATTCTTCCAAGCTCGATCTCTCGGTCTATCGGCTGGAAATGGATCATTGTATAGTACATAATAGTAATAGTACAGGTGTGAAGATCGTCAATTCATACGCATCCTTGAACTATTGTCAATTAACCAATGCCGGAGGCGATTGTCTGGCAGTCTATGGCGGAGAAGTAAACGTCAATTATTGTACGATAGCCCAGTTCTATCCATTCTCAGCTGATCGCGGTGCAGCCCTCTTCTTCTCGAACAGAGGAACTACTGCTTCGGCCAATCCGCTGAAAATCACATGTATAGGTTCGATAATGACTGGCTATGAAGATGATGTAGTGATGGGAGACGATACGAGTGAGGCTGCTTTCGAGTATCATTTTGCCAGTTGTCTGCTCCGCACGCCAGCCGTTGACGATGAGGAGCGTTTCACGAATATCATTTGGGAGAAGCCGGATGATGAGGTTCAGGGCAAACTACACTTTGTCAAGATCGACGAGGACAATCTTGACTACGATTTCCACCTTGACGAGAAGTCAACGGCAAAAGGAATGGGGTGTTATTAGAACTCAGAAAACATCAGCGGCATCAAAGCCCTGATTCCATCGATCACATAGATACATTTTCGGCCATAAAGCAGGATGCGGATAGGGTGTCCTGCACGAGTTTCTGACTCGATAATAACCTGACGGCAACTGCCACAGGGTCCTACCGGCTCGTATTGCAACTCGCCATCCGTACCACGGGCAGCAATCGCCAGCGTTTCGACAGGAATGTTAGGATATTGGGCTCCAGCAGCAAAAAGGGCCGTTCGTTCGGCACAAAGCCCCGATGGATAGGCCGCATTTTCCTGATTACAACCAATCACCACCTCACCGTTCTCCAAACGGACGGCTGCTCCGACATGGAACTTCGAGTAGGGGGCATAACTACGTTGTGTGGCCTCAATGGCAAGGTTTACCAAATGCTGTTCCTCGGCAGACAATTCTTCTATCTGACAGGCCTTAATGACGGATTTTAGTTCTACTTCTTTCATAAATTGCGTTATTTTTCGGCAAATATACGAATAATTCGAGAATTATTGCTACTTTTGCAGCAATAAAATTGCATCATGAAGAAGTTTTTCATTACCATATCACTTTTTCTGTCATTGCATGCCTCTGCGCAGATACGATGGAATCAGGTTTATCAGCAGTATTTCGATCAATATAAGGATATTGCCATCGAGCAGATGCTGCGGTATAAGATTCCAGCTTCCATCACGTTAGCTCAGGGTGTGTTTGAGAGTGGAGCCGGAAGAAGTAGCCTGGCCACGAGAGCCAACAATCACTTCGGTATCAAATGTCACGGTTGGACTGGGCGGACCACATATCAGGATGATGACGAGAGTAACGAGTGCTTCCGGGCCTATAATTCTGCTTATGAGTCGTATGAGGATCACTCAAAGTTCCTGGTTAACGGACAGCGCTATCGCTCGCTGTTTAACCTGAGTGTTACTGACTATAAGGGTTGGGCTAAGGGACTGAAGGCTGCCGGCTATGCTACGAATCCTGCCTATGCCAACAAACTGATTGAGATCATCCAGTTGTACAAGCTCTATCTGTATGACAAGGCCCACAACTACGATAAGTTCATGTCTGATCGTGCAAAGGATCATCCTGTCAATGGTTCCATGCACATCATCAAACCTTATAATAAGAATTATTATCTGATCGTGCGCAAGGGCGATACCTTTAAGTCTATTGCCGAAGAGGTAGGTATCAGTTACAGGAAGTTAGCCAAATATAATGAGCGTGACAAGCGTGATCAATTGGAAGAAGGCGAAATCTTGTGGCTGAAGAAGAAGCAGAAGAAGGCACCGAAGGATTACAAGGGTCGTCTCCATTATGTAAGGAGTGGAGAATCGATGTACTCGATTGCCCAGAAATATGGTATCCGTCTGAAGAATCTCTATAAGATGAACCATCTGAAGCCCGACCATCAGATTAGGGTAGGAGAAGGTCTCCGGTTGAGATAAAAGGAAAAAGAAAGATGCAGGTCGGCGAAACCTGCATCTTTTTTATATCAGAGCGGAATACGGGAATCGAACCCGCCTCCCAGGCTTGGGAAGCCCGTGCACTACCGATGTGCTAATTCCGCAAAATAAATTCTCCTGATTATTTTTTGAGCCGATACCCGGACTCGAACCGGGGACCTACGCATTACGAATGCGTTGCTCTACCAACTGAGCCATATCGGCAACCCTTCGTATTAACCTTTAAAATCTGTACACCCGCAGGGGCTCGAACCCTGGACACCCTGATTAAGAGTCAGGTGCTCTACCAACTGAGCTACGGGTGCATCATCATTTCAAAAATAAAGGAGGTCTCTTTCCTCCTCTTAGTACACCCGCAGGGGCTCGAACCCTGGACACCCTGATTAAGAGTCAGGTGCTCTACCAACTGAGCTACGGGTGCATCCTTTCGTTTTGCGGGTGCAAAGGTACACACTTTTTTTGATACCACCAAACTTTTTGCAGAATTTCTTTGTAAAAAAGTTATTCACGTGTGGTATGGAACCCTTCCAGGTTCTCGTAACGGCGTTTCATCATCCGATTATAGATATGCCGAATCCACAGCGGGTGGGTAACCATGAAACCAAGTCCGAGAACAGCCATGAAGATAAAAGTACCTGTCTCGCCCACCAGTACAAACCCTATGGCGGCGATAATACCAGGGCCGCTAAGCGCAATCATTTCTATGACAATCTGCATGCCGTTCTCAAAGTTTCCCTTACCTGTTACCTTCTGTTGGAGTGGAAGCGTCTGCTTGTTGTAGACCGCCAATTGGAAGATGATGAAATGGAGTAGTCCAGCCGTCAAGAACATATAGGCAATCAGCATGAGGAAAGTGAACTTGCCATTGAACACAGCAGGAAGCATCACCAGGAAGGGAATCAGTAGGGCGGCTGTATAAAACCAGAACTTGGCCTCCAGCAAAGCGATGATATTCTCTTTGTGCATCATCAGCATATCAATGTAGTTGCCTTCCTGGCCCATAATCTTCACAAGGGATGTGACGCTGAAGATGGCGAAACAATACAGACACCAGAAATTGGTCATGAAGATACTGTCGTATATGTTGGTATAGGCAATCAGCGAAGAAAAGATGATAATGATCGTAATGCTCATGATACAACGGCTTTTCATCACTTTGTTGCGCATGTTCGACTTCATCTCAATCTTCAGGTATTCTCCGACCAGACCAAAACGATTAAGGAAGGAGAAAGTAGAGATATGCTTCAATGCCTTTTCGTTCTTCTTGGAAATCTCCTCGTAGACATACTTGAACTGGAGATGACGGTTGATGAAGAATACAACTATCAGCGCCAGCAGGATGACGGGAACCAGATACCATGCTCTTCCAAAGTCGGCATAAGTGTCCAGCATCTTGGCAAAGACACTTGCCTTGAAGTTAAGGAGTAATGGTGTGAAAGGCAGTAAATAGAAGATGGCAGCGGGTATGATCCACACCACCTTCCTGTTGATAAGCGTTCGGAAGAAGAGATATATCTGGCTGTTAAGCATGATGAGCATGACAGAGGCCAGAAGCTCTAAGGTTACAGGCCAGAAGCCAGCGCCGGCTATTAGGATGATGAAGGAATAGGGGAGAAACATCATCAGCCAGAGGAAGTTATACCCGCTAAGATGAGAGGATACAAGGAAACACTCTATGGCGGTAAAGCGGGAAATCGGCTGTAAGATGTATGGCTTGACCATCATTCCAGGCGTGGTCTGGAAGATAAAGCGCAAATAGAAATCGATCATCAGGATGATAGGCATCAGAGAGATCATCATGCCAGCCTCTCCATCGGCAGACATCGCTATCAGAATACCATAAAGAATAAGGTATAGACCGAAGAAGGCTCCGCCAATACCCATGAGGGCTTTTGCCCATTTGTTTTGCTCGAATACCGGACTGCGCTTGTAACTCAGATTCGTATTCTTTCGAAGAAGTCTGTATAGTTTGTATCTATTCATTCCAGCCTATTTATCTCAAGTCTATTATCTCTGCCTGGGGGAAATCTTTTGCGTTAAAACGGAACTGACTATCGGTGACACTCTGTTTCTTGAGATCAGAGATATCGAAGATCGTCCATTTTGTTCCTTGAAGCAGTTTAACTTGAGTAGGGGTGTTGGAACTCTTATTGACCGTAATGAACAGCTCACGGATCTTCTTGTCTTTCGTAGATGCGGTGAGATGAACCACATAATCCTTGCCAGAACTATTTAGCGTAGCGTCATACCCGTTCTTATAGAGGTTGATGAAGTTGTAGGGATTAATCGCCTGCAGCTGAGACTCGGTGGGAGTTGTGACGTTCACCTCGTCGTTATTCTTCATATAGGTCCACTGCGTCTTACCGTCAAACCACACGATAGCCTGAGGGGTTGTGGCATGGAACTTTCTTCCCTTAATGGCAATGGTACCGCTGGTGTTACCCATGCTGCCAGTCATCTTAAATTTGGCCTGAACACCCGATTTCACCGTGATGTTGGCTGCCGCCTTGTCAAGTACGCTCTTGGCGGTCTGCGCAAAAGTGGCGGCACTGATGAGTGTCGCTGCTATCAGAAAACAAATCTTTTTCATTATCTAAAACTACTTAAAAGGTTGTTCAAACTCGTTTCATCCTGAATCATCACCTCACGAGGCTTGGAACCCATAGCGGCTCCAACGACTCCGGCTTTCTCCAACTGATCCATCAGTCGGCCTGCACGGTTGTAGCCGATGGCAAACTTACGCTGGATGAGCGAAGTGGATCCACTTTGATTCAGAACGATCAGACGGGCGGCATCCTCAAATAGCGGATCCAAGTGCTGCATATCCACGTCTGCACTGCCACTATCACCTAAGTCAGCATCTGGGGTATCAGGCTCTGGCAACTCAAACGGCATGTTGTAGCTCTGTTGGCTGGCGATGAATTCGTTGATTCTTTCAACTTCTGGCGTATCCACGAAGGCACACTGTACACGAATGGGCTCAGCACCACCAAGATACAGCATATCACCTTTACCTATCAGTTGCTGGGCACCAGTACGGTCCAGAATGGTCTTAGAGTCAATACCTGCAGAAACCTTAAAGGCGATACGGGCAGGGAAGTTGGCCTTGATATTACCCGTGATGATCGTCGTCGTAGGACGCTGGGTGGCAATCACCATGTGGATACCAACGGCACGTGCCAACTGGGCGATACGGGCAATAGGAAGTTCTATCTCCTTTCCGGCGGTCATGATCAAATCACCGAACTCATCGATGATTACGACAATGTAAGGCATGTAACCATGACCTCCACGGGGAGGAATCTTACGGTCGATGAATTTCTTGTTGTATTCCTTGATGTTACGGGCACCAACCTCCTTGAGCAGGTCGTAACGCGTATCCATCAACTTACAGAGTGAGTTCAGGGTACGTACAACCTTGGTTACATCTGTGATAATGGGATCAGCATCCTCGTCGGGCACCTTTGCCAGGAAGTGGTTGATCAGCGGGTTATAGATAGAGAACTCTACCTTCTTCGGATCGACGAGGACAATCTTCAGCTCGGCGGGGTGCTTCTTATATAATAAAGAGGTAACGATGGCGTTGAGTCCGACAGACTTACCTTGACCAGTGGCACCTGCCACAAGAAGGTGAGGCGCTTTGGCCAAGTCAAACATGAGCACTTCGTTGGTAATCGTCTTACCCACAGCGCAGGGGAGTTCCATCTGAGACTCCTGGAACTTTTTCGAGTTAAGTATCGATTCCATCGACACAATAGAAGGCTTGGCGTTAGGCACTTCAATACCGATGGTGCCCTTGCCGGGAATCGGGGCGATGATACGGATGCCAAGGGCGGAGAGGCTCAGGGCGATATCATCCTCGAGGGAACGGACCTTGGAGATACGGACGCCAGGGGCTAGCGTAATCTCGTAGAGCGTGATGGTCGGGCCGACGGTGGCCTTGATACTGCTGATTTCAACGCCGAAGGTGCGCAGAACCTCAACGATACGGTTCTTATTGGCCGTCTGCTCAGCCATATCAATATAAGGTTTGCCGTCGTTATCGTATTTCTTCAGCAAGTCAAGTGTCGGGTAACGATAGTTCTCGAGGTCGCGCTTTGGATCATAGGGTTCCATATCCTCAAGTGAAGGAGCGACAGTCTTCGTGTCAGCCTTGTCTTCCACCTTGGCGACTTCAATCTCCATGCCGACTTCTTCATTCTGTTTTGGTGAATGCTTCGGTGTCTCTTCTTGCTGGAATACCTCATCGACAATAACTGCCTGATTGTTTCCCTTGAATTCAACGGTCTGAGGGGCAGGATCGTCAAACACCTCAGGATCATCCTCGGTTTCCAATTGATTCTCATACGATTCAACGTGCTCTTCGGGGTCGTTGTTCGTAATCTTAAACTTGACTTTGTCAAGGAACTTGCTTGGATTCAACAACTTACGGATGATAAAGATGGTCTCGGCGCTGATATAGGTTAGGAAGGCAATCGCCGTCAATCCCAAAAAGGCTGTAAGACCGGGTGCACCAACAAAATTTTCGATATACTGACATACATAATTGCCATGATCACCACCTGGGCTGAAGCATGCATCTTCGAACAATGGAGACAAGAACTTGGCAAATGTAATGGATGCCCAAATCATCAGGATCATCAGCGACATGAACCATTTCAGCAGGTTTACCCGATAAGCCCGGATAAGATGGATACCCAGCAAGAGGATGAAGAAAGGAATCAGGAATGCTGGCAGTCCGAAGCATCGCTTGATGAAATACCATGAGGTATAAGCACCGATACTGCCACAAGTATTGATGAATTCACGGTTCTCATTCATGATTTCTCCTTCTTTTGGGTCTTCAATCAGACTCTGATCGGCAGCACCAGTGGTGAAGTAGGATATGAATGCAAGCGTCATATAGATCGCAATGCATACTAAAAGGATGCCCAAAATGAAATTCAGTTTTTCATTATGGAATATCTTGCCAACACCAAGTACACCAGAGAAACTGGTACCACTGTTTGTCTTCTTATCTTTCTTTTTCTTTACCATATTCTGTCCGTTTTCATAAATTTGATGCAAAAGTAGTCGAAAAAAGTCAGATTTCACCATAAAATCGCATTTTTTTTGTAATTTTGCACCAAGAAATGAAAAAGTTAATATATAATAGGATTGATAAGGCGTCTGTAGGTCTTCTGAAGAAGGTTTTTTTCCCAGGAAAGATTTTTGTGATTTACTCGCCTTCAGAGGCTGAGAAAGCTGTTGATTATCTTTTGTCGCAGCCCATTCTCGGACTCGACACTGAAACACGTCCTTCTTTCGAGAAAGGAAAGCATTACAAGTGTGCGCTCCTTCAGGTGGCGACAAATTCAAAATGCTTCTTGTTCAGGCTGAATCGTATCGGGATGTGTCCGGCTGTCGCGAGGTTATTATCCGATAAAACCGTCACAAAAGTAGGTCTGGCATGGAATAATGACCTGCTGTCTCTCCATGAATTGGGGCATTTCGAGGCAGGTACATTTGTCGATTTGCAGACGGTTGTCAGGGAGATCGGCATTGAGGATCAGAGTCTTGTGAAGATTTATGCGAATCTGTTTGGTGAACGTATCAGCAAGGCTGACCGTTTATCCAACTGGGAACGTGATATCCTGAAAGACAGTCAGAAGTCCTATGCCGCCATAGATGCCTGGGCTTGTGTCCGTATCTATGAGGAAATCAAGCGCTTGCAATCTACGGGAGATTACGAGTTGGTAGTAAATGATCCCGAAGTCAAATCTGAAAATGATGAAACAGATATATCTGAAACGAGGTAAGGAGGAAAGCCTGTTGCGCTTTCATCCATGGGTGTTTTCCGGTGCTATCCAGCATATTGATGACGGTATAGCGGAAGGTGAGATTGTCCGTGTGCTTAACGTTCATGGCGATTTCATCGCTGTAGGACATTATCAGGCGGGTTCTATCGCTGTCAGGGTTTTGTCTTTCCGCGACGTACCTATTGATGCTGATTTCTGGGCCTCACGGTTGGCCTCTGCCCTGAAAATGCGCCAGTCCATCGGGATTGCTGATAATCCAGACAACAATACTTACCGCCTTGTCCATGGTGAAGGCGACCTGTTGCCTGGATTGGTGATCGACGTCTATGGCAAGACGGCAGTCATGCAGGCTCATAGCATCGGCATGCATCTCTGCCGGAAGGAGATTGCCGAACAATTGGTTAAGGTGATGGGCACTCGTCTGGAGAATGTCTATTATAAGAGCGAAACCACGCTTCCTTTCATGGATAACATGCAGAATGGTTTCCTCTATGGTGGAAGTGAAGAAAACATTGCGTTTGAGAATGGCCTGAAGTTCTATGTTGACTGGCTTCGTGGCCAAAAGACCGGTTTCTTCGTGGATCAGCGTGAAAACCGTTCACTGCTGGAGAAGTTTGCCAAAGGCAAACGTGTTCTCAACATGTTCTGCTATACCGGCGGTTTCTCGTTCTATGCCATGCGAGGTGGGGCAGAACTGGTCCATTCCGTCGACAGTAGTGCCAAAGCCATCGAACTGACCAACCGTAATGTAGAGCTTAATTTCCCTGGAGATAAGCGTCATCAGGCATTCTGCGAGGATGCTTTCAAATATCTTGAACAGGCAGGCGACCAGTATAACCTTATTATCCTTGATCCGCCTGCTTTTGCCAAGCATCGTGGGGCTTTACACAATGCCCTTAAAGGCTATACCCGTCTGAATAACAAGGCATTACAGAAGATAGAGCCAGGCGGTATCCTGTTTACTTTCAGTTGCTCGCAGGTGGTTACCAAGGATCATTTCCGTAATGCCGTCTTCACAGCAGCGGCACAGGCTGGCCGCAAGGTACGAATCCTCCACCAACTCCATCAGCCTGCTGACCACCCGATTAACATCTATCATCCAGAAGGTGAATATCTGAAAGGACTAGTCCTGTATGTTGAATAAGGTACGCGATTTCATCGACCGTGAAGGATTACTTTCTTCCGACGGTCTGTACATCGTGGCACTCAGCGGCGGTGCTGACAGCGTGGCACTGTTGCGAATCTTACGGCATTTAGGCTATCGGATAGAAGCGGCTCATTGTAATTTTCATCTCCGGGGTGAGGAGAGTAACCGTGACGAGGATTTCGTCAAATCTTTGTGTTCGAAATTGCAGATACCACTTCACTTAATTCACTTTGATACAACAGAATACGTATCATTGCATCAAGTAAGTATTGAAATGGCAGCCCGTGAGTTGCGCTATCGATACTTTAATCAGCTTTGTGAGGATGTCGGTGCCTCTGGGGTCTGTGTCGCTCATCATCGGGATGATGCGGTAGAGACTTTCCTGATGAACCTTCTCAGAGGGAGCGGCATTCATGGTCTGACGGGTATCCGACCAAAGAATGGGTCCGTTGTCCGTCCGTTACTCTGTTTGAGCAGGGAGGAGATAGAGCTGTATCTCCATTCCATCGGTCAGGACTATGTGACTGATTCTACCAATCTAGTAGATGATGTCGTACGCAATAAAATCCGCCTGAACATTCTCCCTCTGTTGAAAGAAATCAATCCCAAAGCGGCGGAAAATATCGATAAAACCACAGCATTTCTTCGGGAAGCCGAGAAAGTATATGCTCATTCGATGGACAAACAGCGACTGGATCTTATTCAGGGTTTTCCTGACAAGTTCCCACAGAAGGTTCTTGTTTCTGTGCTACTAAGCCAACCGTCTCCAGAGTGCTTGCTCCACGAATGGCTGGTGCCTTTTGGATTCAACGCAGCACAGATAGAACAGATACTGTCTCATCTGAATGGAGCATCAGGTAAGGAGTTCATAACCGCTACCCATTCTTTATTCATCGATCGCGATTCCCTCATTCTGGCCCCTTCTCAGCTACCGATGAAATCGATGAAGATCCCGGAAGACGGCAACTACCGATACGATGATAATCTCCTTTTTAATGTTGAACATGCAGACGATTTAACAATTTCAAAATCAGATGATTGTATAACATTAGATGCAGCAAAGGTTAAATATCCGTTAGCCATCCGTCCTGTTCAGAAAGGAGATATCTTCACGCCTTTCGGCATGGAAGGCCACCGTCTTGTCAGCGATTATCTCACAGATATCAAGATGCCGCTTCCTGACAAACGGCGCCAATTGGTACTTACGGATAGTGACGATAAAATCATGTGGCTCGTAGGCTTAAGGACAGATAATTCTTACAGAATAACTAATCAGACAACTAAAATTCTGCGTATTATGATTAAAAAGGTATTACTATTAGCGGTTTTGCTATGTCTTGGCGTAAATAGCTGGGCAGGGCATTACAAGAACTTCAAGACGACAGCGTATGTCATTGTTCAGGATGTGAACCGAATTGGAACCGCAAAGGCCTGGGAAGCACTTTGGCCGGACTATTCCAAGAATCTGCGACTAGACAAGGTCTATCTGGAAACCTTCCGCGACAACGTGTTTGTCGATGACAAGGCCATGCAAGAGGCCATCAAGTTCTTCAAGTCGAAAGGCGTTGAGGTGTCAGGAGGCATCACCTACAACTTCTCCGGCAGCAAGCGCCAGCGTTGGGAAAGTTTTTGTTACAGCAATCCTGAGCATCTGAAGATGATCAAGGATATCGCAGAACTGACAGCCCGTTACTTTGATGAAATCGTACTTGACGACTATTATTTCACAAACTGCAAGTGCGATCTCTGCATTGAGGCCAAGGGTAATCGTTCTTGGGGCGATTTCAGGATGGATCTGCTGGATAAGGTAGGAAAGGAGTATATTGTAGAACCTGCCCATCGAGTAAATCCGAAATGTAAGGTGATTATCAAATACCCCAACTGGTATGATCATTTCCATGGATTAGGTTTCGACCTGAAACGTGGCCCCTATACCTTCGATGGTGTCTATACCGGGACTGAAACCCGTAATCCTGAGAGTGAGCAGCATCTGCAGGCTTATGAGAGTTTCGGTATCATCCGCTATTTCGAGAATATCCGACCGCAACATAATTTCGGCGGATGGGTCGATATGGGCGGTGCCTGGTATCCCGACATCTTCGCTGAACAACTCTGGTTGACATTGCTTGCCAAGGCTCCCGAGATCACGCTGTTCAATTTCTCTTCGATGATGTTCCCGTTTAAGGAGATGCCACGTCGTTGGGACAACGATTCACCTGCTTTGGACATCAAAGATCTGAAAAACGGTTCCTCTCAGCGGGGTATTACACAGCCTACTTGGGGCAGGATTGCAGATTATGCCTATGAGGAAATTGATCCTCTGCTCAGCAAATTAGGTACCCCTAAAGGAATCAAGGCCTACAAGCCCTTCAATTCCTCGGGTGATGACTTCTTGCATAATTATATGGGAATGATTGGCATCCCTATTGAGATCGTGCCGGAGTTCCCAGAGGACGAACAACTGGTTATTCTGACGGAATGTGCCAAAGACGACCCGCAGATATTGTCGAAGATGAAGGCGTTGATGAAGAAAGGAGGTGATGTGGTCGTTACTTCCGGCTTCTATCGGGCCATGCAGGATAAAGGCATTAAAGACATCTTTGAGATGGTGGCCACCGACAGGAAGGCCGATATTGACACAGTTATCGTAAGCGGTGGCTACGGTCGCGGTATGAATATCGGAAAGACAGCCGTACCAGTCAAGATACCCGTTTTTACCTATTTCACTAACGACTCTTGGGAGGACATCACCACCTTGTCTTATGGCAATGGCTGGCCGTTGCTTCAGCATAGTGTCTATTCCGAAGGCAATATCTATGTATGGGTCATCCCCGATAACTTCAGTCATCTATATGCTCTGCCGTCAAATGCCCTGAACCGCCTTCGTGCCGTCATTTCGAGAACAGCAGATGTGTTCATTGAAGGACCCTCTCAGGTTGCCTTGCTGACGTATGACAACGGTACTTTCGTCGTTCATTCATTCCATCATGAACCAGTAACAGTCACTTTGGTAACCCGCAGCATGAATGGTCTGGTAGACCTGCAGTCCGGCGAAGTCCTTAAAGGCGAGCGAAAGCAAAGCCAGAAGATTAACGGCCGCGAGTCATTTGAGACCAACGCTGTGACCATAACGATTCCTCCCCATACCTTCAGAGGTTTCAAGTTGAACAAGTAGAATACAAAAGAGGGATGCTCATGACGAGTATCCCTCTTTCGTGATTCCGTCGGGATTCGAACCCGAGGCCTACTGCTTAGAAGGCAGTTCTCATATGAATCTTAGACGTCTCATTTTCAGCATGTTATTGAACACTAATGATAACCAGAGGTCAACTATAGATCAACATCACTGGAAATCGGTTACAAATTTAATGATTTTACTCGACTTTATAATGCTCTCTGCGTTAAAAAAGTGAAAGGCGAATAAATTAATCATATATCATCGTTTTCTTGCTAATGTCTGTTACTCTATTTCCGAATTTGTGAGAAAAAGAAAAGTGGCACACCGTTTAAGATTTCTCTCTTTGGTGTACCACTTGCTGTTATTAAGGTGTGCGCCATTCCGTTTCGTCTGGCTCAGACATATCTAAGTTGGATTCCTTTTTGAAGTATCTTATGAGGTTGTAGTAAAAAGAATCTTGGTACTCCTTGACTATCGCCCTGTTTATGATCTTGTTCCTTTTGATGAAATATTCCTCTATGGGTTCCTCGGGTTTGACTTTATATGCTCGCAGCCATATATGTGCGATCTCTTTATTCCAGACACACCACTCGCCATAATGATATAGCCCTTTCGGTATCAATGAGTGGAGATGTTTTTCTGTTATTTGGTCGCCCTTGCGTATATCAAGTATCTGGAAAGATGGATTATGCGTTAGATATGCTCTCAGTCTGGTTAATAGTGCATGTCTATCTTTCGAAAAACCGATCTTGCAATAGTTTCCACTTTTTATAAAGTATAGCATACCCGTTACAGTCTATAATCAAAGATCGTATCTCCAAATCGGTAACCATTCACTTTCTTACCATCAACGTATTGGCTGCAACGCTCTACTTTATATATGCTGCAATCTTTAATCTATGTTGCTTTTGGTGACAACAAGATTCCAAGCTTCTTGAACTGTTCAGCCAGCCTTAACTTCAAATTTTTGTCACTGATGAACTCCCCCTTATGGTAGATTGCCTTGAATGCCTGTTGCAGTTTCATCTTGTCCTTGACAGCCTTCATCATCTTTTCTTTGTTCCACCTAAGACTGTTCATTTCCTTCTCTGTAAGATATAGCCTGAAATCTCGGAACTCTGGATTTTCATCATCGTAATCTGCTGATGGATGCTCTAAGTAGTCCTTCAGTAAGTGCTCATAGGAGATAATGACTGCTCTGGCAAGTTGTACGTCAAACTTATCGTACTCTTTCTTATCGATGGACTCTTGCTTGGTCTGTTTTAGCATCTCGGACTTGTCATAGAATGCCCAGAGATTCTTACCGTCTTTGTAAGCTTGGCGTATCTTGTGCTTATGGATAAACGACTGTTTCTTGTACTCGTTATATACTAAGCGTCTGTCCTCTATTGATAAGAGATCTGTCTCGACATTTACCCTCTTTATCAGCACTTCAAGCTCTGATTCATCAGCCTTATTTTGTAATGAAAGCAACTGTGCTGCATCTTCCTCTTTACGCTGCATTTCCTCATGGAACTCTTCATCTGATTGTATGTTATCATTGGTAGAGTAGATATGCACCATCGTATTTCGGAAAATGTTTTGATATTCGCTGTTACATCTAAGCCTTCCACTAATTTGTTCCATTGTCGTAGAAATATCCACCAGCGTTTGTGTCCGATAGGCATCACTTGCAACTATTACTAATGCGTTATTTGAAAAGAGGTTACAGCCTTGAAAGCATTTCTTAGTAAAGAAGTTGATCCGTTTGTTGGGAGCGATAACCGATTCAATGGGATATTCACCAAGAATTAGCCTATTCCGTTTTCTGGTAGCGCAACAAATCTTGACATCGTCCCGATCTAATGCAAGCGACTCTACAACTTGCTTAATGGTTGTCACGGAATTGAGAAAAATGAAAAGCTGCTCTACCTCTTTTTCTTCTCCGTTGATGTCTGGTAGGGCAAATCCCTCTTCATTGAATATTCGGATTAGCCAGCACAATCCTTTGCTAAGATTGGTAGCCTTGATTTTTCTAACAGTGATTGGCATTCTCTGGTTCCATTCTACCCGATAGTGCGGCAACTACTTAAAAAACTCGATTTCGTAATCTTCATCTATTGGAGTTGCAGATAAGAATGTGTAATGATCAAAAGCCTGTATTGTCTTGCACATATTGGTAATGGCAGACTCTCGGAAATCCATATCTTCAAGAATCAAGTGATATTCGTCTATTAATAGCTTCCAGCCCTGAGTCTTACCATCCATCCACTGTAAGAGCTTGGGTAGGCTGTCATAAGTAACGGCAATCTTGTACGTCTCATGCTCTCTGATGTACTTCTTGAATGCCGATTCGGTTACTTTCCCATAGCACTTGAACACCTCGTAGTTATTATTCTTATCTGCTGCAATGCTCTCGACTAAATCTATGAATGGGCATACTACAATATAGTTGCTCTTGCAATTTATGGCAACATAAGTACCACCAACATCTGTTTTCGTTTTGTTCACGATACCGTGAGGTAAGCCATCTTTAAATTCGGGAAGCTCGCTTAGGTATCGGGCTTCTCCACCATTGATAGTTTGAATTTTTGAACTCATTTTTCATGTATTAATTAGTTCACAGTAACGGCATCTGAGCTGATGAATATAATCTGCTGATAGTTGACAAGTCCACAGTACAGAATATTTTCTCTGGTTCTTAAGGAGCGGTTGAAAAAAAATGTTCTGTTCCAGCGCAAAAAGAAAGAGGCATATTTCTACACCCCTCCGAATTGTAATATATCTTGTTACTGCGAACTAATCAGGTTGAGGCTCGAATCAGAGTTTAAAATTTCAAAATGGAAAACAATTAAAGAATTTAGAGAAAAATGATATTACAAGAATAACTCTGATTCTCTGCCTCAACACACTAATATATACTTCTCCGATCTGGAATCCAAGTTAAAAATCTTAAATGCCTGGAATTGACAAAATGAAGCTATTTTGCTCGGAATCCATTAGAAAGAAAAACAGCCACCACTTTTAATGTGACAGTTGCTTTTTAAAACTCATGTTGGCATAGCCTTTTGACTTTTCATTTTTAAAGCCGATAAGATCAGTGAAATAAGGGGCATTACCCTTTTTGATGTTCTTTTCCATAATCGTAATATTAAATTGATTCAACATAACTTATCTGAAAATCGATTGGTTCAACATAAAATGAGGTGCACCTCCACGAAGTCATATTGAATCAATCTCTAAACAAGTATATGTATTCCGAATCAGGCTTCAAAATGGAACTGCATATTTCCGATTATGATGCTGGGTATAGCGATTATAAGAGATAATTCATGGTGTGAGAGGTGACAAATTAACAATTCAGGCTTATAAAGACAATTTTTGTGTTAAAATGTCACCTCTCAGAGATTCATTTTGCAATATCCGCAAAGATTATGCTTGTTAGAAAAATCAGCCTTACCTTTAGCATCCTTCATCAGACAGTGTGCGCTATCTTTAGGACAATGTGAATAGCCATAGAAAGTGTGAATGAACTCATGGGTCACGACTTTCCACAGGTCACGTTTCTTATGCATAAGCCTATAGTCCGAAACAACACAGGCATGATAATCAGCAATGCTTGATCCAAGAACACCCCAATCTTTGACGCCATTCTTGTAATCTCTGCATATATCACGATGGGTAATGCCTATATAGATATTCTCGTTATCAGCATCTTCTTTTAACGAATCGATGATCTTATCTATCCGATATTTCTTTTTCGTCTCTCCTAAGAATGAATCGGAAAGAGGTTTGTTCGGCAAAACTTTGACCTCAAAGACACCATATAGTATTTCTCTAATATGATTATCAAGATCGACTTTCAACTTCTCTGCCTCATTTTGAGTAAAGTTGTCGTAAGGTTGCAAATATAGTGTGGCATGAGGACAACAATCCCCTATGATTTGCTTTTTGCCATATAAGAAATAAGCTATTGCAAATATGGCGACAATCGGTATAATCCAGAGAAACTTTTTCATTTCTACTTTCCCTACTTGATAATCATCTCCTTTGTGCCAACGAAAGGTCTATCCAATTCGGAATCAGCTTTAGCAGCCACACCAATCATTAAAAAGATGAACAAGAGAAATAGGACAATAAGCCCGTGTACCGTCCAGTAAGTGTACTTGATGGTTTTCTTTAGCTTGGGACAATATAGTGCCAGCAACAGCATAACGTTGTAAAACACTATCATAAATATCACAAAGATAGTTATCCCAGCCCATAATTCACCGTATGAAACACCGAGGTCACGTGCGAAGTCATTACTCCAAAGGATAACCTCATTACAGAGCCTATCCGAGAAGTTCTTAGCGTTTACAATCGTATCGTTTACCATAGTCGTTATTGTTTTAACGTTGTGTCTAATCAAATATTATCTCAGGGTGCAGTTCGTCAGGCGTGTACCATGTAATGCCGTATTTCTCTTTGAGAATATTTTTCTGCATCGTCCATAGCCTGTGACAGCTACCAAGTTGCATAAAGACTTGTGCTGCTTGCTCAGGATAATCAGGCATCAGCATCTTAGCCTCGTTGAGTTTCCTTTCGGTAGATTCCCGTTGAGACCTATAGAGTGAAGCAAAAACATCATCATCTTCTTCTGCATCCTCTCTTTCCAAGTAGCGTTCTGAGCGTTCTATTTCCTCTTTGACATATTGGGAATAGACTTCATTCATCACCTCGGGCAAAATCCTCTGATATTCGGGAGATTGCTCCAGAACCTCGTTGTATGTCCGAAGCTTTTCTTTCGGATTAAGTTTCTCCATATTTACAGTTCATAGGATTTGTTCTTTCGTCAGTTTTTATTATTTTACTTGTCGAATCTCATCATAGCTGAATTGTTAATTGTCTTGACAGTTATAGATAAAGGCTGGATAGTTACTAAATGTAAACGAATATTTATCTCCACGTTTATTCACATAAACATATCCAAGTGAAAGAATTTTTATTAATGCTTTTAATGTAATTTCTCTCTCTACCTCATATGCATATGGGTACATGCATTTTAATGCTCCCTCAAGAAATGACTCATATGGTTGGGATGTTTTAGGGTCATGAATTGCTTTTTGTCCAAAAACATCATCATAAGTAAAATAATAGCCTTTACTTGTCAAATAAACTAATGACTTCAAAAAGTCCCATCTATCTGAGTAATTCACACCAGCTATAGGGAATATGTCTATTATTTCATCACAAAACGGGAAATTACGTTCAGAGAAATGCTTGTACTTTTGATGGATTTCGTACATATTCATGCTTTTGAATGTTGGTGCCATATCTATTATATCGCTAAAAATGAAACGTATATTATTAGAAACACGTAAAGGTTAAATAATAGTAATTTCTTTCATTAGTATTCTTTCGGCAAATATTCTTTAGGTATGTTCTCAGGGGAAACTGCCAAGTTTTCAATCATATGTGGCCCTTTCATAGTATAAATATTAACTGTACTACAATAAGAAGGGCGTTTGTCAAAAATTTCTTTTACAGTTGCTTTGCCATTTTTTAAATCAAGGAAATCATCATCAGTTACAAACACCAAATATCTTGTATAGTCGTCATATTCTTCAACGGCATAACGAATAGCCCATAAAAAATCACCAAGGTCTTTATAAGTAACAATTGGTCGGCACGTCTCAATTCTGCATTCATAAAACCAGCCTCTTGTTGCTTCATCAAAATAAGAAGGACAACCTTTAATATTAATCATATATTATGCATATATTGCCAACCAGCCTCCCAGACATCAGCGGTTAATAATATAAAGGCGTGGGAACTCTTAGCAAAATACGCTAAACGCCCTGTTTCCACAAACTCCGATGAGTCGTTTTAACACCACAAATATAGTAATAAAGGTGCAAAATGATGCAAGAACATGCTATTTATTTAGTTTTTTTATTATTTGACCATATTCTGGGTGAGTTAACGCCCTTTTGCTCGGATCCATTAGCGAGGGTGACAAATTAACAATTCGGGCTTATAAAGACAATTTTTGTGTTAAAATGTCATCCCTCATTTAATGTAAAGCATTTCTTCAATAATTGTTAGTTTAGAAAATAGAGGGTGTTGTATGTATTTTTCCGAAAACCCTGCTGGTACATATACTGTGGTGTTGGGTACATAGAGATTTCCTAAGCCATCAACACGTGAGAAGTTTATAATGTGGATATGCGTTTCAATATTGTTAAATGAATAAATTGCATTTTTCCCAATTTTTCTTATTGTACTGGGTTTGGTTATATTTTGTAAGCCACTGTTGAGAAAGACTTCACTACCGAGAGATACTAAACCTTCTGGTAAAACAACATTTTTTAATTCGCATCCATGAAAAGCGAGATCACCTATTTCTTCCACATTATTAGGGATTACAATGTTTTCCACATCCCAGCATTTCATAAAAGCGAGTTTGCCAATTTTTCTCAAACTTAAAGGAAGGCTCACACTTTTTAAGTGATAGCAATGAGCCAAAGCAGAATCAGCAATTTCTTCTACACCTTCAGGGATAACTATATCCGTTATATCAGATTTGTTTTCATTAACCCCCAGAAGAACAGTTCCACTGGAATCTAATTTTACTGTTGCTTTTAATTCTGGCCAATCCATAAAATGCATTCACAAATTAAAGGGCTCTTCCTTGCCAAATCAACTATTATTTACCAACGATATTTGCTCTTTATTTGTTTAAACACAGGAATGTCGCATACTGAGGCAAACAGTAAGATACAAGCCCTTACTTTGATAGCATCCTGCCCGAATATCTCATATACGGACTTCTCGTTATTAAGCACAGCCTCTGATATTTCTATCAGTCTTTCCCTCAAAATAGGGTGCTCAATGTATGCTTTGGCTTCTTCGCGCCCATTGATGCCATAGAACTGGGCGATCTCTGATTTACCCAGACCTTTCATCTGAGGGAACACATACCATACCCAGTGCCCACGCTTATGTCCGCTCTTCACTTCCTGCAAGGCTTCTGCATAAGTACCAGTACCATCATATAGTCCTCCACTATCCTGAGCATGGATAAATCTCAAAAGATTTCTTTGTTTGGCTTCGATAACGGTGTTTATATTGGATTCCATTTTTTATACCAATTCGATAGTACAACCTTCAAAGTTCTCTTCAAATTCTCTGGCAAGATCTTTTTTCTCTTTAGGGAACATCACTTTTTTTAATGAAGTACACCCTTGAAATGCTGTTTCATGGATTTCTGTTATGCCATTTGAGAAGCCAATTTCCTGTAGATTTTTGCAACCAGCAAAAGAACGTATCCCTATATGCCTAAGTCTATGTGGCATCCTAATACTGTAAAGATCTAGGCAACCATAGAAGGCATAATTCCCAATATTAGTAACATTATTTGACATCTCTACGGAAACAATTTTTGAACAGTTCTCAAGTACATGACTTTTAATCTGAATTATCTCTTTTGGTATTTTGATTGATGAAAGACTCCCACAATTAGAAAAAGCACCATCTCCAATCTCTGTAACGCTATCTGGAATAATAGCAGAAGTAAAGCCGCATCCATTGAAAGCGAGAGCTTCGATGCTTTGTACACCCTCTGATATAGTCAAAGATGATAATCCCAAACAATTTCTGAAAGCGTATCTTCTAATAATGGTTACGTCTGAAGGAATTGTAAGATCCGTTATTTCCGAACCGGCTTTATCATAAATTCTACCGGAAAGGCATGTCGGATTACTGTCAACACCGCCAAAGCTTATCCCGCACCAAGCACTAATATCAGTTATAACAACTTTTTCTAAATAAGAACAGCCCCAAAATGCGTCTTTGCCAATACCCTTTATCCCATTACCAAAAGAAATTGTTTTCAAATGGCTACAGTTCTCGAATGCTCGCTCATGTATTACAGTCACATTGTCTGGAATTGTCAGAGATGTTAGTGATTCACATGCAGAAAAAGCCATCCTACAAATTGCAGTTACATTTTCTGGAATATCAACGGATTTAAGGTTACTGCAACCAGAAAAGGCTTGATCTGAAATTAATGCAATGTCCTCTGGGATAATTATTGATGTTAATTGGGTACAATCGGAGAATGCACCATATCCAATACTCTTTAGACTTTTGGGAAGGATCAAAGAAGTTAAGCCAGAACATCCTTCGAAAGCTCCGTCTTCAATACTTACAACACCTTCAGGAATTTTTAGGGATGTCAGCCCAGAGCATCCATAGAAAGCGTTTTTCCCAATTCTTTTCACTCCCCTTGGGAATTTGAAAGATGTTAATCCAGAACAACCAGAGAATAATGAATCTCCAATACTCTTCATTCGCTTTGGGAGATTTATTGAAGTTAGACTGCTACAGCCACGAAAAGCACCATCTCCAATCTCTGTAACGCTATCTGGTATACTCAATGATGTTAATCCTGTACAATCCCCAAATGCATGATATCCAATATTCATCAGGGACTTGGGAAGTGAAAGAGATGTCAAACCTTTACACCCCGAAAACGCTCCACCTCCTATAGTAGTAACTGTTTCTGGTAAATTTAATGTAGTTAAGACAGTACAACCACAGAATGACCAGTTACCGATAATTTGTAGTTTGTCTGGTAAAACAACAGATGTCAAGTTATCACAAAACCAAAATACACTTCCTTCGATCTCCGTCACACTATTTGGAATAGTTACAGAGCTAACAGATTTATCTAACAATTCTTTCAGGGTCTTACGATAGTTGCCCAACAAGAAAATATTATTTGTTTTGTTCATTCTAATTCTTTATTGATATTATTACAAAATTGGATTCTCAAAAAGAGGCTTACCTTTCTATGTTGCCAACTGAGTAGTTCTTAGCGTTTACAATCGTATCGTTCACCGTCATTTTTCTTTTTGAAGAGAGTCACTTATAGAGCGAATATTACGGGGAGTGATCTTTACTGTATCACCCGTTACTTTATCTAAAACAGATAGAGAGGGCATTTCATGAGCAATCATCCACTCAACTATGTAATGGAATAAGTCACCAGCCATTCCTCCACCACTTGCAGGAAGTCCGAGTTTATTCATGCTCACAATCATGCTGTATTTAGGAGCATCAGCAGGGAAGAAACCACAAAAACCGACCTGATATTCGGAAACGGTATTATCACCTTCGTAGTATTCATTAACCTGTGAAGTCGCTGTTTTACCAGCTACCTGTATGAGAGATGAGCCTGCCTTCTTTCCCAGTCCCAGACTTACTACATGCTCTAACGTTTGCTGCATCAATGCTATATTTTCTTTCTTTGCAATCTGTTCATTGATTACCTCTGCAGTACCAGGCACTAATGTCGGTTTTACCATCTTACCATTATTAGCGATAGCATTATAAAAAATCAGCATCTGAATAGGAGCGATTTTTCTATTGTAGCCTATTGCACTCCAGAGAATATCTTTGTTCACCCAATCGGAATCTTTTGGGGAATTATAGACAGAAGGACGCAAACCTTCGATTCCTTCAATGCTACTTGGCTGTCCGAAACTCATAGAGTCAAGTTTGTTGAAGTAATCCTGTTCGTGTCCTTTAAAAAGATTCCAGATCGTCTTACTGATTCCGATATTCGAGCTAATTCCTAATGCCCGATCCAGTGTCACTTCACCATAACCACCTCTACGCCAGTTATGATCTTTTATTATCCGATCATCATCTATCTGCCACACGCCATTACCAGTTTCAACCACATTATCAAGTTTGGCTTTTCCCGTTTCCAATGCGATAAGAAGTGAAGCTGTTTTCATCAGCGAGCCTAATTCTTGTTGATAGGCAAAGTTCTGGCATGGTTGGAACTTACCTTCAAAATTACGTTCACGACCAGCCATAGCAAGTATTTCTCCTGTTTGGACATTCATAATGATCACCTGACCTTGCAAGCCGTTAATCTCTGTTAGCTTGTTATTCAGCAAGGAGTCAGCAGCATGTTGCAATGCAGGGGAAATAGTCGATCCTTCTTGGGACATCGGTAATGAATGATCCGTAGAGCTACACCTATTATATATTATATAACAGACAATAGAGAGTACCACACAAACGGCTGCTACTATCCATTTCCGATTATTGCTTTTTCTATCCTCAGTTCCGAGTATCTGTAATTCGTCATTATTCATAGCTTGCCCTCCTTTTCCGATTCGATCAGAGCTTTCAACTGTTTCAGAGCCTCCTTTGAAGCCTGTAGTGTAAAAGCCTGATTCACTTCAATATTCGACATTACTAATTGTTGCTTGTTGACATTGATCTTAAAGATGTATGCACGATTAACAATCAGAGACTTACCTATTCGGATAAATGTCATAGCATCCTTACCAAGTTGATCTTCCATCATCTGCTGACAATGTGCAAGATTCATCGTGAACACATATTCCGTCTTATCATGGAGTACCATTGTTGAGTAATTACCATCTGACTCCACGTAAACAATCCTCTCAGGTCTTACCCTAACGAGTTCGTTGGCATTTGATATAATCAGTACTTTGTTGCTCACTTAATAATATATCACTTATTCCGTACAAGAAAGATGGGGAGTTTATAGCCTGGAAACATATTTGTCACCCCTTCCTCTAATCCTCTGCGCCGATTGTATGTTCCTCCAAAATATATACGAACGCTATTTACCATTCTATTATCCCCCTCACATTCCTTTATCCAAAATGTCACCAAATAATTTTGTTTTATTGAAGTTGTTTCTATAAAACCAGTAGCCTCAAACTCAATAACATTACCATTTGGCCCCACGCAATATGCTTTAAGCAACTCACGAGAATCATCCAAATCGTATTTCCATTGACAAGAACTCCACAATTCATCCCATTGTTCTTTTGTTGGAATATTCATTAAATCAGCATCTTTATATGGAAGATATGAAATACTGTTACCCTCCATCAGAAAATTCACTGCCCACATCGTTCCGCTTGGTAACCCGAGGTCAATAAAAGCGATGTCATTATCCGAATTAGAACTTGCGATTCCCTCGTCCCGATCCTTAACACCGTCCCGATAACCATCAGCATAAGCCTGAGCAATAGCCTTAGCCAACAATTCATTTGTCTTTTCCGCTGCATAATTGGCAGCTCTTTCGTTCAGATTTTCCATATTCAAAGTTTCTTGGTTTGTAATTTCGTTGCAAATATAAGACGATTATTTGAGAAAACCAAGCATTAATAATCTGATTTGTACAAAATATGCGTCTGATTGTATAAAATATCCATGAAGGCTCTTCTAATCTGTTTTGATTGAAAGTGGTGACAAATTAACAATTCGGTCTTCTAAGAACAATTTTAGTGTTAAAATGTCACCCATGTAATCTACTCCCTTAGATCCATGCTAATCATATTTGATCTCTGGATGAAGTTCTGCAGGAGTGTACCATGTGATATCGTACTTCTCTTTCAAGATCTGCTTCTGCAAAGCCCATAACCTGTGACAGCTACCAAGCTGAATGAATAGGTTGGCAGCTCGTTCTGGATTATTGGGGAGCAATCTTTTGGCTTCGGCAATTCTCTTACTTGCAGAAACTTTCATGGACTCACCTGAACCATCATAAAACGGATCGTCTGTGTCATCCATTTCTAGCCATTTCTCTTCCTGTTCTATCCTCTCATTGACAAACTGAGTATAGACCTCCTTCATTACTTCTGGTAATATTTTTAGATACTCGGAAGATTGCTCCAAGGTTTTGTTACTTGCCCGTAGCTCTTCAATAGAATTACATTCTTCGTTAACTCTATTCATTGAATTGACTTTTGGGTTGTTAATCATTAATAAAAGTCAGTGTTACCTATAGCTATCAGAGTTGTTAGTTGCCATTGTTTAACGACAACTCCACTTATATTAGTTATCTCAAGTGTATCATATCCTAATGTAACAAGTTCTCTGCATAAATATGTATTTGATCGAATAACCGCTCCTAATTGGATAATTTCATCAACAGACAAATCTCTCCCAGTAAGTACCCTAATCCTGAATCCGTGATAAAGCCAATTAGAAAATTGGTGTTTATATGCACTATTCCCTTTTGAGGACTCTGCTCTGAAAAGGACTGGAACTACATCGGAGATAAATGCCTCTTTTGAAGACAAATTGAATTTGTTAATTAGTGTTTGACGCTCATTTGTGTTAACAAACCATTGAATTATTCTGTTCCACCAACTCATATTATATTTCCCATATAGGAATCTTATTAATTAAAGAATTGAGGCAATCGTAATTCTTCGAAAGCTCGTCAACTCTCTTTTTATGCAGTTCATCAATCCGTATGTCATTTTCTGTATCAAAGAAGGACGGCTTATGGTCTGCTATCAATTCTAAAATATCAGAGAGTTCCGCCTTAAATTCCCTTTTCCACATCTTAAATTTGTTTGCCTCATATTCTGATATTTCATAATGGCATTTCCCTTCAATGATAAAACCAGTCCCACTTTCATCGACAAACTTGAAGTTCTTATGAAAGGAGGTGTCAATTTTACTATATAGGATACTTAGTGTACTAATCCTATTGGATAACTCTGTTCGATTATTTTTTGACATTATGCTCTATTAAAATCGAAAACCATTTTCATCATGGCCAAATGGGATACCAATTTCTTTGAAGATCTTAGTCATTGTGCAAAATGTAATAAATCCCAGAGAGCCATCATTTGAACCACCAACTTCTTTTTCTAAGTTGTTTAATTGGCTAACCAGATATTCCTTTTTATTTGAGTCCATATTGTCCCAAACGTATTTAGAAATGGGACACGTCTCGGCAATGGAACCAGTAACTCCTGCTTCAGCACCACGATCTAAACAAAATGAAGATAACTTCTGTAACTTTGGATCATGTGTATAAACATAGAGTAATGAAAGAGGCTCCATAACGACATCTTTATGAATTCTATAAAACAATGCTGCGTACAACATTTTTTCGTCATAAGAGTAGTTCAGTGACTGTATATCCATTTTGTAAGTTTTATAATTAATCTTTTACATCACCATAAAGATAATAATCCATAACAATATCCAGAGCTTCTTTTGCCTCTATCTTAGGAAGATTGCATACAGTTCTACACATATTCAATGAAGACATTTCTTTTTCGCTGTACTTCCCCCCTATATATATTAGTTTGGTAAGCAAAGCGGAGAACCACTTCTTTGCTTTATCGTTCAAACTTATTATCTCAGCATCAAGTTCTGCGGGACTCATTCTTAACGACAAATCCCCAATTTGTTTCAGTGTTTCAAGATTCAGACCAAATGATATTATTACACGTTCCATTTCCTTATTTTTATTCAATCTATCTGACTCATCGCCTGCATTAATGATGAGTGAAGAGATTCTAAGAATCGCTGCAAGTTGGCTTCCTTTCAATTGTAATCCCATATTTATTGTAATTGTGCCAACCAGTCCCCAGACATCAGCGGTTAATAATAAAAGGCGTGGGAACTCTCACTTATTACCTCATTGTGGCTCTGGACTGCCTGGCTGAATAATAAGCAGAAACCCACGCCACAATGATATAATAAACCCTTTCGGGCTAAAATATCACCTGACGTGGGCGTTCTTGCGTATTACCCTCAGCCGAGAATTGTCCAGATTCCAACGAGAGGCAAATTGCTAAACGCCCTGTCGCAGCTAACTCCATAGAGTCGCTTTGACCGCACGAAGTTACGAAAAAGGACGCAAAACACCGCAAGAACTTGCTTATTATTTAGAAAATTTAATTAAATTGAGGCCAGAATACGCAATAATATATGGTTATTTTTACTACGTACTTGAAAAAATAAGGGCAAACCCACTCATCAAGAGTAGGCTCACCCATCATTAGAAAGTAAGACAGTCGTATGTCTCTAAGATCTCTTCTTGTCTCAGTCCCAAGTATCGCTTTGTGATGGCTACGCTGGAGTGATTAAAAAGCTCCATCAGTTTAACTAATGCCAGTTCGGAACTCTCACCACTATTCATGTTGTACACTTGCCTACCAAAAGTCTTACGCAGGGAGTGACAGCTAAAGTGGTTGATCTTCAAACGGTACTTCTTCTTCAAGTCCTTCAAAATGCTGTTGATCCTCTGGACGCTGAAAGTGGTACCTTTCTGACTTACCAAGATTGGTGATTCAATGCCTATGGGCTGGATATGGGTAAAACAATCCTCGATGTGCTTCTGTAGCTCAGGATTCAAGCGTATGGTTCTGCGTTTACCTGTCTTTTTCTCAGTAATGGTAAATTCGGAAACATAGAGTATCTGCTTCCACCTTAAAGAAAGAATATCAGAAATCCGCAACCCTGTGAAACAACCGATCGCTACTAAAAGAGACATTTTGTAGTTTCCATCTTTTGCCAACTTACGAATGAGGTTCATAGCGTCTGACCATATCAAATAGTCTGCTGTAGTTGTACTGTATTTCAAAGACATAATAATAATCGTTTACATCATTAAAAAGACAAAAGTGAACATTGTGAGATTGCCAGTTTTTCTAAGTAGCTGATAATCAGCACAACATTCACTTCTGATATTAGTGAACATTATCGAAAGGACGTTTGCCGTTCCGATATTCAATGAGAGAGTTACAAACACGATCATAAAGAGAGTGTCCTAAGCCAGTATAGAACCAACAAATATAGGTTGACTGGTATTGTGACATCAGTTGCTGGTCATTAATCAACAGGCTGTAGAACTTATCAAGAGAACGCTTCAAAGCCTGAGTAGCCTTGATAAATTGCAAATTGTTCTCCACTTGGCACAAACGGTACTGTAATTCCACTATGTGCTGAATAATTCGATCTGCCTTGTTCATCGTACCCTTAGTAAATCCAACCTGTTAATGCCCCAATAGTCACTCTCGATGTTGTTACGTGCCTCCTGTTCGGAATTGGCATCAGTCCAAACGGTGTCACCGTCCTCAAAGTCTGAGCCTTGATATATTCGGAAATAGTATCTTTTCATATTCTTACAATTTTTTTTTAGTAAAAAGGGAGAGAGCCAACGCATAGCCCTCCCCCGATTGTGCCAAATATCGTCTTGGCGTAACGGTCACTTTCAGTCGTTTTTGTTTTAAGAGAGTAACGGCTCAAAGGACTTTGGAAAATCAGTAACTCTCCGAAATAGATTAGTGAAGGAACCAACTGTAGCCACCTTCAACACCATGCATGGCATTATTGAGACCTACGCAGACATCAGTAGCGTTGACTGCACGCTGTAGATAGCTGTCAATGTAGCTGCTCTTGTTCGCTTCGGTCATAAGATTGTGGAAATTCCACATAGAGATAGCATCATTCTCACCTCCGAAGTCAGGATTATTGTAGAATCCACGACAAACGTTGTTGATTTGTGAATCAGTGATCAGCAAGTTCGGAATAGAACGAGAAAGTCTTGGTGGTAGTGCTTGGTACATTCTCATGCGTCCTACCAGAGTGGCAAACTGTGTTTCCGTGAGATAAGTGTTAGAAAGAGTCTGCATCAAATGAAGCTGTTTAGCAGGAATGAAACTGTAGAACAATTCCATAGCTGCCTTGTAGATGTCACCCACACTCATTACCTCAATCGAGAGTTTTACGCCATCACCAGTAAGAATCTGGTTGGAGCAAATGCGGACACGCCAGCCTACGAAGATCGAAACCTTCTCAACTCCCTTATTCTGACGATAGAGATTCAAGTCCGAATAGTTACGAACACCACCACAACATAATTCCAACTTCTGACCGTTGACAGTCTCAAAGATCGTAGGAATCGTGAAAGCAAATGCCATCCTCTGGTAGAACTGAGTTTTCTCACATTCAAGAAGTTCGGAGGCACGCTTTCCGAGAGCATCTGGTGTACGACCTCTTACGATATGGCTCACGCGGATAGAAGGATTATTCACGGTTTCACCACGATAGAAGTCTTTGGCTGCATCATGGACGCAGTTAATGAAATCTTGGTGGGAAATCGTTAAATCCTGATTGCCCCATGTAGGAACAACACAAGTAGAAGCCAACTCTTCAAGAGAAATGGCGTTAGTGTTAGCATCGAGGAAGCTAACGGAACTCTGCACTACAGGATCTTCTACGATCACTGCATCCTCGGCATCAGAAAAATCGATTAGCGGCTGTGATGTAGCCACTGGAAGCATTGTTACATAATTTTCCATAATTCTGAAAATTTGAGTTGTTAGACAATAGGAACTGTATATAAATACTAATCTACTACAGTTGCTCTAATATGGTTATTTTTTATTATAGTTGCTATTTTCCATATTGAGCACCCGGAGGGGTGATAAATATGGGTACACCTATTGTCCGATCACTCGATATTTTTTCAGAAGTAGGTAAAATGCAAGCTTTTCGATTTTTCATCAAGCCACCACAGGCTGTATCATATATATTAAGCGTTTCCCATCACTAACTGGAGGGGCGAGATTCTGACAGAGTGGTTACTATAAATAGTTCAATCCGAGGGACATTTTTTAGAAATTCGGGAAAGTAGAATCTGGTAAGTGGGATGCCACAACCAGTTCATATAAAAGGCGTGGGTGACAAATTTTCATTTTCTTGCATCTGGTATAGGGAAACAAGAAATCAGAGGTTCTGTCACCTTTAACTATATGATAGGTGAAACAAGTCGATAACCTCTACTTTTCTTACTTCTCCAGTCCACAGTCTGAAAGTAATCATTGATCATTGTACCTTTAATAGGCTTCTCAGGGTGAATGTGAACCATGTCGAAGATTCGTTTCAACTCCTTAGTGATATAATCATTTGTGTAAGCACGACCAACTATGAAGGAGTTCTTGATTATCCTAACGACCTTATTTCCTTTACGCTGAACCAGTATCATTTTTTCGGCAACTGCCCTTTGATTATATTCAAGTTCCTCGATCCGTTTTCTACCCAGCAGTTCGAACGCTTCGACAATGAAAGGATCAATCTTGCGAATCTCATTAACAAAGTCCATTGCATACTCGGAATCAGGGTCTTCAAGTTCGCTTAGGATCTGCACCATCCTCCTACGTTTGTCCTTAGTTGAACGAGCTGCTTTGATAATTCTCAGTTTCTCGTCATGCTTATTGTATGGTTTATCCTCAAAAGTCGGAATGAAGTAGTGACAGTCATTGTACCAGAGCTTTACTTGCACTATGTTTTTGTATCGACCTTCCACCAGCTTTTCATTGATGGCGTTGTCGATAGCGAACCAATTTTTAGTAAGATCAGGATAGAGATATTTGCGGAATGGCAAGGTTTCAAGAGCCTCTCCAAATGCGAATCGGCTTTCCCTGCTATCAGCGCTGTTATAAAAAGTTTGTATGGTATTGTAGGCATACTCATGTGCGGAGATCTCCCATTCAAGTTGCTCTCTTGTTTTAGCTACAATCTCTTCGTTTGTTCTGTAGATATGAGTGGCAGAACTAATGCCGTGACGAAACCTACCGCATATCTGTATGCAGTCCGTATCGATATCAAGCATGGTATATGGCGACAAGTGCGGATCTGTGATCATTAACAAGTCAGGCTTTTCATGCTCCAGTTCCAAGTCGAATGCCGTATAGAATCGACCAGTGAAGAAGTTGTATTGCTTCATAGTTATGGCAGACCATTCGTGATAAGCATTGGTAAAGCCGTGTTCCTTTAATTTGCCACAGCTCTTGGAGGCACAATAGACTGTCGCATCATTCAATATTTTGAGCTGATTCATTAGCGAGTAGATGCCATCCACCGAATTGAAGAAGATGCACACCTTATTATTTTTATGGCTCTCCAGATATTCGCTTACTGTCTTAGCTATGCTGTAGGTATGTATCACCTGAATTTTCTGCTGATAGTCGTAGTCGGCACAGACTTCTATTGTCTCGAAGCCCTTGAACCGAGGATCGCTGAAACCAATCGGAGTTGCTGAGACAAGTGCCTTCCGCTCAAATTTGAAGAAATCATCCATTGGCTTAACTATGTCCTCTCGGTAATCGACATCTTTAACGAGCTGGTGACACTCATCATCCAGCAGGAAGAAGTCGCTATAGATATTGAGACCACACAATTCACAAGCTTTCTTGACCTTTGGGAAACTCTCTGGAGTAGTCATGATCTTGTAGCACTGGTGACTTTGCAGATATTCGACTATTTTCGGTTCATCTATCTTCTCAAAAACTCCGAAGATGTTCTCATCTTTCAGACATTTACTGTTGATTACTGGCACATTCGGAACCAGAATTATCGAGTTATGTTTTGTTCTAAGCTCCAATGTAGTTGCACCACAGCCAGGTATTCTTTTTGACAGGATGCAGTTCGTGGGAATCTCATGCATTACGTCTGACAGGTGTCGTTTTTCTTTATTTAGTGTTACCATGATTTTTGCTCGATTAAATAGTTAATAAATTCATCTGATCTTCTGATGCTGAAAAATAGCTTGCCGTACTTGAAGGTGGCAATCAAACTGATATATGCCTCCGTCTCCCTGTGAAAAGGTATAACGTCTATTTTGCAGCCTTGCTCATGTAGTTCTCTAACCTTACTCTCTTTGTACCCATCGTAAACTATATGTGATACAGCGGAGGGGAACACCCCGAAGTCCTCATAATCGCCAGTCTGGAGATAGCCGAGAATCCATTTCCAGCTATCATTATTAAGTAGGTATCTGAGACGTGTTACACCTTGACAACTTATCAAGACTTCTTCCTCCTCGGCTCGGATATAGAGCTGCTTACGCTGTATCATCAAGAGCTTAACTTGACGGTGTGCGGCTTCGTTGTCGTATGCGGGTGGAAAAATTAACTGATCCATATTCCACAAGTTTTAAAGAAAAGGGGATTGCTCCCCCTTTCTGGGATTAGGCGATAGCTTTATTAATAATCTCGGTGATCTCTTCTGTCCGATCTAGACAGAAATGGAATATCATTCTATCTGCTATTGTGAAGTCTGCACAGAAATATCTTCTGCTGGGGTCATTTCGAGAAATGTAGTCTTGCGAGATACGGCACTTTAAGGTTGACTCCAAAAACAGACGGAATAGTTCAATTCTCGGATCAGTACCAGTAAATTCTAATTTGTGTGGATCGCGACTGTAATCGTCCATGCTGATTATAATTCCTCGCATGCCTCTCATTATCAAACTTAGCAACAACTTGTCAGCGTAAGTCTCATATTCACGGGTAATCTTGGACTTGAATGTTATGATCACCTTAATTACTAAGTAACCTTTATCGTCCCTCAATTTTACAACAACTGAGGTCGGTTTGTTTTTTAGTGCCGTGAAGATCTCTTCAACAACATTAAGGCTCACATCTGCTTGGAAAGGAGGTGTAATGACCGAGGGTGCAAGTTCTTCTGCTGCATTTTCTCCCTCTGGCTCTTCAATAGCTGGACTCTCTGGTGTCTCAACTTTTATAGGCTCTACTATAACCTTGGTAGGCTCTTCAACCTTTTCATCGATTACCTGCTGTTCAGCAATTTGCTCTTCTTGATACTGCTCGACCAAGTTGTAGTCGAAATCGTCCATTGACTGTGTAAAACCATTAACCTCCTTTACCTCAGCCTCTACTGTGTTTTTATTTTTCTTTGCCATAATTGTTAATTATTTGATGTTTGAGCCTTCGCTTCGTGCGAGGTGGCTTTTTAACCTCAAAACCTTAAAGCCCTGCAGTAGCTTCTTGATTTCGCTGGCAAAGGTCGGAAGATTGAGCGAGATAAACTGGTAGGTAAATTTGGAAATATTGAGCATAATTTCTACCACTAAAAAAGACATCCCTTTTGAGGATGCCTTATTCATATATTATATAATGTGTCGAAATTAGTAGAAGTCCATTCCTTTATTATTTGGAGATAGTTTGTATTGGGTAGCTGCAATCAATTCGGCTATGGAATTAAAGTTTTTAAGATAGTGACGGATTCTTTGCTTTATTTGATTTCCATCGTCCTCTGAACAATCAAGCCATCCAAAAAGTATCAGCAAATCAGAAATGAGTCTGCATTGAAGATTCGATACAGATTTCTCTTTCGCAGATTTGAACTGATTAGACTCTTGAAGTAGGTGATATGTCCCCCATATTAGCCTTGCCGCTTCAGTATTCTGCTTGCGTCCATATTTTCCTCCATAGACATTGAGAAGTTCCTGCTCTGCATCCTTCAAATTTTCGACTCCGAGATACTCATGAAGATACCGATCGAGAGCCATTTGTAACCATGGTATTTCTTTGTCAAGCGCAATAGGTTTATTATCACCAATGGTTATTTTACAGTAATCAGTGTACTTCGATTTACCATTATTTAATGCAATGTATAGTTTAAGCATCTCAGGACGTACCAGAGTGACATACTCCCAATAATTTTTGTCACGCATAATTGGATCCTCTATTGGAAAGAACATATAGAGAAAAAACAAGACCTTAGTAATAAGAGGGTCATTTTCGATACTGTACTTCTTGCAGAACTCATCAAATTTGGAACTGTACCACTTGTGCGGCATTGGAAGGTATATATAATTCTCGGAATCTACCTTACCATCTTTCTCAGGATCATTAAACAGTTCTTCCTTGGCAAAATGAATTGCATTGTGAAGCCAGCATTTATTCAACCCATATAGCTTATAAAGCAATGGTTCGATCTCCTGAAAAACATCTCTCGGAAATGGTTCTATTTTCATAATCGTCAAATTTTCGGCTAAAGTATAAAAAATCTCCCACCTACGCAAATGTAAGCGGGAGATATTAGCATTTATTTACCAAAGACGTACTTCACGACCTTGGCATTAGCCTTATTTTCATTCACGAAGTCACGCTCGATATAGATGTCTGTAACTTTCATGGACTCATCCACATGGTTGAGGGCTGCATGCACAGTGTACTTATCGATACCGCATTTATTAAGGGCGATAGTAGCCCATGAGTGGCGTGCGGCATAGTATTCCAGATCGTCAATATCTAATATCGTCCCAATTTCTTTTAATCCAGCATTGATAGCCTTGTTAAATGCTCTGGAGTCTCTGTAATATCTGTAGAACTTGAAAAGACGTTGACCTGTAATATCTCGATACTTCTCAATAATGGGTAGCACCATTTCTGGTACAACCACTTCCATCTTAGCCTTATCAAGTCTGCGATCCTTGGTCTTAGTGCGACAGTATATAAGTCGGTTGCCTCTCAACTCTGTAGCATTATAGAGGTCAACAGAGTTTATGCCCATCATGCAGAAGGAGAGGATGAAACAATCTTTGGCAAGGTCAAAACGACACGTACCTTTTGCTCCTTTATGGATATTCTGGTAGGGCATATTCCAGATTTCCTTGATCTGTTGAGGCTGGATAGCTCGCTTTCGGGTAGCCTCTTCTTTGGGAATCTTGAAATAATCAAAAGGAGAGTAGGGGATGCGTATTAATCCCTTATCGGGTTTGTTGTAGTACTTCTGAGCCTCATTGTATAGATGGCGCAGATTCGTAAGATAGAGTGATAGACAGCGATTGGACGGTATGCGTTTTCCTTCTTCTATTAATCTCTTAACTCTATTCGCGCGTTCATTTATTATATAGTCACGGTATTGCTCCAACATATCAACAGTAATATTCTTGATGTCTAATTCCACTTTACCTATATATTTTATAAATGCATTAAGGCCTGTTGTGTATATATCCTTACTCCTACCAGAAGAGGTGGTAATCCAATTCTTGCTAAAAGCGATAAAATCAATGGGCTTTTCCGCTTTTTCTTTGTTAAGTAAGAGATTCACGATTTCGCCTACATCATAATTCTCAGAATCAAGATGCATAGCATTGAACATTGTCCTGTAGTGTAGTACAAGACGATCTGCCTCCTGTTTGATAACAGATTCCTCTTTTAGCTTTAAGTCTGCCGTAAGATCTTCTTTTGTGGCGAATAAGTCTGTAGAGATTCGCTTCACAGCACGGTCTTTGGTAAACCTGATTCTCACATTGTACGTCCCATCGTTACGCACTTTTCCTTTTTCAACTTCTGCTTTAATCGTAAGCATAATAATAACGTTTTTAGATCAATCTCAGGTCAACAATAGGTCAACAAGAGACGATTTTGGTTAAAAAATGCGCTGATTTTTGAGAAATCTAAAGTTTTGAAGGAAATCAATCTCTGTGGTATTTGTTAATAGGTGAGCCCTTGTAATCCATTAGAAATCAGATCTTTTAGAATAAAAAAGCCTCAGATTATCTCTGAGACTTTAAGTGATTCCGTCGGGATTCGAACCCGAGGCCTACTGCTTAGAAGGCAGTTGCTCTATCCAGCTGAGCTACGGAACCGACCTTTTGGTGATTTCTGGGAAATCGGCTGCAAAGGTAGGTATTTTTTTGGAATTATACAAATTTCAGACGGTAAATCTTACGTAAGTGCGGTCATCAAAGGAGTTATTGCCCTCGACAAATGCCTTTGTGGCCTTAAATGCATGAATATTGAGCGGGTCGTTACGACGCTGTTCGTCGAGTTTCTGTTCACTTTCTGCCAATGTGTTGCATAGAAATGGATAACCGTCTGATGCAAAAACGATTTCATTTTTCTGGAAACCGATGGTGATGACAGGCACCTTGTCTTCGGGTATGGGGAATCCGTCGACGACGGCATAGGTCTTATTCTGATTCTGCATCACCTGAAGCATCGTCGGTATCATCACTTCTCTGGCAGGATCATGGGCTTCCAGAAGCGAATGCTCTGCGACACCCTGAGCCAACAGTTCTCTGACGCGCTGACCTCTCAATTCTGCCAGCTGTGCTTCGTAAGGCTTGGGATTATCGAAGAATTCGCCGCCGATGAGACACTGGCAATCGCCCACCAGCCACACTTCGCGCCGCAGTCTGCTAAAGAGGATAACAGAAGCACAAAGCCGTTCCTCAGGATGCGAGGCCATGCGACTGACAGGAAAACGAAAGCGATAGTGCTTCCGTATCATCTTCGTAACCCCCACACAGAACTGATGACAACTGGTATCTGCCGGCATACGACGGATATATCTGCTAATCAGCAGCATCGCATAGCGGCCGTTGCTGATCCAGGGAATGTATTTTCGAAGTGTCTTGGAAGTGCTGCCGTCGATAACGGCAATAAAGTCATTTGTGATGACCAGGCCGTCTTCGCTTTTCTTTGCGGGGCTCTTCGGAATGATACTTTGTTCTATTATCTTCATATAATTTATTAATAAGGTCAGGACGCCCGATACGCCGCAGACTCTGTTCTATCCCACGACGCTCCTCTGGCTTGTACCAGAAGAAGTACTGCCTTTGGGCTAATTTTTCCTTAGGGCTCTTGGCGCTGAATACTTTTTCCAACGTGTATGGATCGTAGCCTGTATACCAGGTCTCGGTGGCATTCGTCATCGGTGTCGGCGTGAAGTCCTGTACCTGTTCCAGATGGAAATCCAGATGTTTGGTGATGACAGCCAGCTCTGCCATATCCTCTTCACGGCAACCTGGATGACTGCTGATGAAATAGGGGATAATCTGTTCACGCAGATTCTCTTCGCGGTTAATGCGGTCAAACTGGCGTTTGAATTCGTAGAATTGCTCAAAGGATGGCTTACGCATCAGGTATAATACCCTTTCGCTGGTATGTTCAGGCGCCACTTTCAGTCGTCCACTGACATGCCGGCAGATCAGTTCCCTTGTATATTGCTGGGCTGCCTGATTCGCCGCTTCATCCTTGCTGCGATAGATCAGCAGATCATAGCGGACACCACTGCCGATGAAACTGCGCTTGATGCCAGGCAGACTGTCTACTGCATGATACACATCGAGCAGTTTGCTGTGGTTCGTATCGAGGTTCGGACATATCTGCGGATGAATACAACTGGGCCGGCGACACTTCTCACAGGCTTTGAGATTACGACCATGCATGCCATACATATTGGCCGAAGGACCGCCGAGGTCAGAGAGATACCCTTTGAAGTCGGGCATTTCCATCACCTGCTTCACCTCTTTTAGTATACTCTCTTTAGA